>WNFJ01437333.1_pt1 | contig 12314 bp, 12 predicted proteins | sample 5400461 | NCBI WGS metagenome assembly WNFJ01 (sample SAMN13153349, study PRJNA577476) | soil metagenome | isolation source: 115 cm saprolite on Douglas fir-dominated hillslope | place: USA:California | collected 2013-09-17
GCTATGGAGCGCGTCCTGCCGCTGGTTCGCATAGGGCAGGTAGGTGTCGTCGAGCACGATCATGGTTACGGCCAAGGCCAGCCCCGCAAGAAGCAGCGGCACGGCCAGACGGTACAAACTGATACCACTGGCCTTGATGGCCACGATTTCATTGTTCTTGCTCATGATCCCCAGCGTCACCAGTACGGCGACCAGCGCCCCCAGCGGCGCCAACTGGTAGAGCAGGTACGGAGCAAGGTAGCTGAAATAATCGACCACAATCAAAAAGGGAACGCGGTGGCGAGAAATATCGTCGAGAAGCTCAAAGAAGGTGAAGGTCTCAAAAAGCAAGACAAACGCCCCCATCAACAGCGCAAAATAATAAAAGAAACGCCTCAATACATACATGTCCATCAATTGCGGGAAACTTCCGCTGGACCGCGCCAGGATTTCCTGAGATACGCGCTCGCCATTCACCCCGTTTGCCGTGGCGGCTCGCGCGCGAGCGTGGGCTCTCCGGCGGCGAAGAAGGCGTTTTCTGGATTCCAAATAGATCATGGTCCGGAGCCACCGGGCCTCGCCGCGGAATTGCTCCATCCGCGGCAAGAGCGTCAGCCCCAAAACGAAAAGAACGGCATTGGCGATCCATATTCCCGTGGCCGGGGTCAGCGCGCCTTGTCGCGCAAGCCCCGCCCCCAGGATGGAGAGCAAATAATAAGAAGCGATGACGATTACCGCGAGTAGCGCCCCCGCTGCCCGGCCGCCGCGCCGAGGCTGCGCGCCCAGCGGAACGGCGACAAGCGCAAAGGCAAAGCAGGCAATCGGAAACGCAAAGCGGCGGTGCAGTTCGACGCGGGCTTCGCGCCAACCCGGGCCGCTATCGGCGAGCAGTTCACGAATAGAACGCTCGGGATTGTTGAGCTGCCGCGGCTGGGCGACTGCCAGGCCACTGAACTCGATGGGCCAGTCGCTTTGGCCGAATGCCGTGACGGAATAGTGGCCTGCATCCTCGCGCGTGAATTCGTGGGTCGTGCCGCCCTGTAGATGGAGTTCCACCTTCCCCTGTTTAGGTTCGGCAATGACAATCGCGTTCTCCGCCAGCGTAACGCGCGAACCTCCCTCTCCGCCTGTCTCCGCGAGAAATACGCCGTGCCACTGCGTGCCGCTGGCCGTAACATCGTTGACGTAGAGAACCATCCGCGGGAAGCGCTCATCGAAGACGCGCGGCTGCACCTGAAAGGAAACCTGCGAGCTGATCAAATCGGCTTGCAGGGAACGAAATGTCCGGAGGGCCAGCGGTCCAAGCCAGGTCGTCATTGCGAGAGTCACCACCGCGCCGGTAAGCGCAAGCACCCCAACGGGAAGCAGAATTCGGCGGCGGCCGATGCCCAGCGCCGTGAGCGCGATGATCTCGCTATCCGCCGACATCCGCCCGAGCCCCAGCAGCGCACCGATCAGCGTGGCCATCGGCACGGTAAATGCAAACACCGCCGGGAAGATACACAGAAAGAGTTTCAGAACTTGCGCGCCGGAGCCGCTGTGACGCACAAAGAGTTCCATCAAGCGGATCAGTTGGGGCACGAAAAATACGAAGGTAAAGACGACAAGTCCAAGGAGTGCGTGGCGGAAAACTTCACGGACGATATACCGGTCCAGGATGCGCATGACGCGAACGGTGAGTGTAACACGGTCGCGACAACCTTAGCCTCATCGCGCCCCTCCACCATTCTTCGGGAAGCCTTCGAGGGTTGTTTTTTAAACGCCCGAACCTAGCCTCGCGCCGGGTGAGGACTCTCTAAATAAGCCCAGCGCTCGACGATCTGCCGGTTGGCGATCCTCCAAATCACAATTCCGGAGAATTCCAGCCGCTGCTTCGATGCTGCATCGGTACCCGTCCAATGGTTGCGAACCACTACTTTGTCGTCCTCGGCGATCATGTCTTCGATGCTTACCCGCAGGTCTGGAACCTTCTTGAGCGCTGCGTCAACGTACTTTATCGCCCCCGCAGGTCCCGGAGGCAGTCCCGCCTGGACGTCCGCCCCGTGATCCACAAAACCGGGCGCGAAATTCACCTCACCGATGTGCAGGTTCTTGCGGTTCACGAATTCCTCAAAATGATTGCGGATAAATTCCTTCATCTCCGCGTGAGTCATGCCTGTCTTGGGATTCTTCACTTCCGTCGGTCCAGCCGCTGCGTTCATCCTGGCTCTCCCTCCTCAGGCGGACGCGGCCTGATGCTGACTCGCGCGAGCCACATGCTTCCAGGGCATGGTACAACGACGCTATACCGCGGAGAAGTTCGCACAACCTCGGTTTGTGCGACGGCAACCGGCCGCCCGGGGATATTTAATGAAACGGCAACAGGTAGATATCCCGTAAACCCTTTTCATGCCGTGGGCATCCAACATATGGGTGTATCCATGAAACGAACTTTCCTCGCGGGATGCCTGACTCTATTGGCGTTACTGAGTGCCGGCTGCAATGGCACCGCCTATGGCGTTCTGCAGCCGAATCCAGAGGATCTTTGCAAATGCCTGCCGATCGAGCCGGACATTCTTGATTTCCGGCATTTGGCGAAGCACGTCCCGATTCCCATCATTGCAGCGCAGGAGATTGGAGTCGATACCATTCTCAGTTGGACGCAAGATGCATTTGTCGCTCCAGACGCGCCACGAACGGGGCGAGAGCTTCAAGTGTTCCACTTGGCGACTGCATTTCTTCAGGAAGCTAGTGTCAATGCGGCGGACTGCGATGTGCACTTCGAGCTTTCTCAGACCTCAGACAAGAACGCTCCCAGGATCATCGTGGAAACGCCCGTGGATTGTGAATTTTGCAGTGCGCGCCAGAATGCTCAATCCCAACTAGCGAAACATCATTTCGTCCTGGACTCTCAGCACGGCGGTGAATTGCCACTAGCTCTGCCAGTCGACGTTCTCGGGATGGCCTTTGAAGATTTTGACCACAACCGTGGCTCCGCGCAGGTTGCAACGATATGGGAGCTCCACCCCGCGATCGTGACAATCCCCTGAAGACAGTGCACGCCTGCCCGCTTGGTCTATGCACAGGTTAAGGGAATCCTTATAAGGAACCCTGCCAAGACATGAAAACCCCATCGCTGCTGTCCGTTGAAGCTTCAGGCTTTTGCACAGGATCTGCGTCCAGTGTCCAAAAGTGGACAGATTTGCGTTCAACATACTTTTATCCTTTGGTTAGACTTTGTGGAGCGGATTTCACGCGTGGGCAGTAGAAGCGATTCGAAAAATGAATTATTGACGTTCCCACCAGGCATCGGACTACTGGAGACAGCGAAACCAGGGGACGAAAGGCCATCAGAGGGGAGCCATCATGCAACAACAAACTTTCCATTCTAGAAGGTTCAGCTCGCGCGTCGAGGCGCCGGAAAACGTCTATGTGTACTGGAGCTCTGTGGGGTATGACGATACTTCGCGAGTTCGCGATCTGAGCTCGGGCGGTCTGTTTGTCCAGACGCGGAAGTCAAGGTCTGTGGGGGCGAAGACAAACCTTCATTTTCTTGTCGAAGAAGGTCAGATCAGGGCCGAAGCTGTTGTGCGGCATATAAAGCCCGGTCGTGGATTGGGGCTGGAATTCACGGCGGTGCGTGAGGAAGATCGCCGGCGTCTCGCGGATTTGATGAAAAGACTTCGCGGATTCGGCTTGATTTCGAGGTTTCGAACTGGCGAACACATCCAGCAAACACCTTTGCAATGACGCCGGATGACAGCTTCCGGTTACGAACACGACTGATCCCAGCGACGTGAGTTGATTCTTTTGGATGTGTACTTCCGTGGACTTCATTAGAGTCAACTTTTTCGCGACCGTCGGCCAGAAAGAAACCCTGCTACCCTCTGACTTTGCTCACAACAAGCCAGTTGAACCGGCTGGCAGAGAAACTCGGTGCTGATTCCACAGCAGTGAACTGCCCCTGCGACGGCAACTTCATAACAAATCTTGCCTTAGGCCATGCAAGAGGCCGCGATTGATTGCGCAGCTCCGTTTCTCTTACCGTCGATTACGTGATAGTTTTTCTCAAGGCGGTTCTTTGTAAGACAGGATTGCAGTGCTCGATTCTATCGAATCGCGCCTGAGCCGCCGTTTCAACATTCAACTGTCAGCCGGACACGCTCCGGTCAGGGACCTAGCAGGGGAGAGACGCGAGCGATGAAGCGGGTTCATCTGGTTGTCTTGTGGCACATGCATCAGCCGCAGTACCGCGACCCGGGAAGTGGACGCTATGTCCTCCCCTGGACGCGCCTGCATGCCCTGAAAGATTACTGGGGCATGGTCGAGGTCCTCCGCGAATTCCCCAACTTCCATGCCACGTTCAACGTTGTGCCTGCTCTCGGCATGCAGCTCGAGGAGTACGCCAGCGGCAATTTCAACGAGCCCTGGTTTTCCCTGGCGTTCAAAAATGCGGAGGAATTGACCCGCGAGGATAAGGCGGAAATCATCGCGCGTGCATTTCAGGTGAATCAAGACCGGCTGATGTCGCGCTGGCCGCGGTTCGTCGAGTTATTCGAATGGTCGCGTCCCGCAGGCGGCGCGCAGGCGCTGGTCTCTTTCACCCCGCGCGATTGGAGGGACCTGCAACTCCTCTCGCAGTTGGCATGGATGGAAGAATCCTGGTTCGAAACGGATGATGTAGTCAGCCGTCTGGCCGCGAAAGGGAAGGACTACACCGAGAAAGACAAATCCGCACTGCGGAAAAAACAGCTCGAATTCCTCGGGCTGGTGCTCCCTGCGTATCGTGACGCGGCAAAGCGCGGCCAGATCGAGATCAGCACGACTCCGTTCTATCACCCCATCCTGCCGCTCATCTGCGATTCGGATATTGCGCGCGTGGCCAATCCCGCCACGCCTCTCCCGCGCCGTGCCTACCGGCGTCCGGAAGATGCGCGCGAACAATTGCAGCTTGCGCGCGAATATCACAAGAGAGTTTTTGGCGCGAAGCCCGCCGGTCTGTGGCCTTCCGAAGGCTCGGTATCGGATCAGGCGCTGACGATTGCCGCGGAAGAAGGATTTCAGTGGTTCGGGACGGACGAGGGAGTCCTTGGTCGCACGCTGAACGTCGGATTCTTCCGGGACGGAAATGGCATTCCCGCCAACGCCGATCGCCTCTATAAACCGTGGCGTGTGCAATTGGGAGAAAACAGCATTGCGGGATTGTTTCGCGATCACCACTTATCCGATCTCGTCGGTTTCGTGTACAGCCGCATGGACGCCAAAGCCGCAGCGGCGGATCTCCACCTACGAATGCGCCATCTCGGCGAAACCGTCCAGGGCGATCAGCCGCTCACCATCTGTCTTTTCCTCGACGGCGAAAATGCTTGGGAATACTACCCTGGGAACGGACGCGCCTTCCTCCGCGAGTTTTACGGACGCATCCAGGGTGACCAGGATTTCCGCGCGCTGACCGCGAGCGAAGCCATTGCCGCCGCCGGTGAAATTCCAGCCACCACTGGAATTTTTCCTGCTTCGTGGATCAACGCAAATTTCGATGTGTGGATCGGACACGCGGAAGACGTCGCTGCGTGGGAACTATTATGGGATGCGCGCGATGCCTACGCTCGCGCATTTGAATCGCGAACAAAGGGGCGGCCGGACGCCCCCACCGAAACCGCGCTTAAGGAAGCGCACGAGTCTCTGCTGGCCGCGGAGGGTAGCGACTGGTGCTGGTGGTTCGGCCCGGAGCACAGCACCGCGAACGACGCGGAATTCGATGCGCTCTATCGAAAACACTTGACGGCCATCTACCTGGCCCTCGGGCAGGTGGCGCCGGAAGAATTGGCGAAGCCCATCAAGCGCAGGCCGGAGCACGCCGTGCAGCTGGCTCCGACGGGGTGGCTGAATATCATAATCGATGGAAGAGATACGTCGTACTTTGAGTGGCTGGGGGCCGGATTGTATTCGCCCGAGCGGCGCGGCGGGTCGATGCACGGGCGGGTCTTCTACCTGCACGAACTGCGCTACGGATTCGAGCAAGAGCGCTTCTGCGTGCGCATCGATCCATTCGTCGAGGCGCTCGCGGAACTAGATGACCCGGAGTTTCGCATCACCATCGGCGGCGGGGAAGAAGTGACCATCGTCGTGAATCTGGAGCGAGGCCACGTACAAGGGTTCGCAGTCGAGAAGGACCGCCTTTGCCTGCTTAATCCGAAGCTTGTCGCAGAAGCGGCGTTCGAGCGGGTCCTGGAAGTGGCCATCCAGAAGGACCAGATCAACTTCAAAGGTCAGAGCAAGCTGAGGCTAGGCGTTGCGTTGTGGCACGGGGGATTGCCGGTGGATGTCTTGCCCGCAGAGGGATTCCTGGACGTGCATCTTGGCGAAGAAAATTCGGCCTGGCCACCGGAGTAGAAGGAGCGCTTTGAGCGATAGCTAAAGTGTTTCTTGAAGTAACGGGAACGTCCATAGCAATCGTAAAATTTTTCTTGAAATGCCTCCGGTCGGCCTCCGGTCGCCAATTAAAGTGTTACTTGAAGTTCCTGTCTCCGATCTTGCTTCGATGTGTCTTTGCTTGTCATCCTGAACGCAGCGAAGGATCTCGTCTGATCCACATCCCCGCGTAAACTGCGGGCTAAAACAATTTGACCGCAAGATCCTGCGGATAATCACCGACGGGGATCATCGTCAGCAGAAAATTGGTCCGCACACGGATAACGGCCAGGTGGCCGGAGCCCTGGCTCACCACGAGGAGCAGGTTCTCTGCGGGATCGAAGCGCAATGCCGCGGGAGAATCGCCGGCGGGGATGGGGAAGCCTTTTCCGGGATCGCGGACGATGCGGCGGTTGAAAATATCGACAGGTGTGACGCGGCCGGCTGCAGTATCCGAAACGTACAGCAGAGCGGCGTCCTCACTGAGGACGCCGCGAGTAGGCGCCGATCCGAGAACCATGTAATCGCCGACCTCGTGCGTCCAAGTGTTGATGGCCTGCAGGCCGTGAGCCTCCGGCGAAATCACGTAGAGTTCGCCGCCATCGGGCTTGAGCAGCATATCCGTTGGCTTGCCGGCCAGCTCGAGATTGGTGACGAGAACTCCGCGGCGTAGGTCGACCACGGAGATGCGACGTTCGGAACGGCTCAGCACGAACGCCAGGGAACTGTCCGGCAGTACGGCGACGTCTTCGGGCTGCGCGACGACGGAAACGCTTCCGCGCAGGGCGAGAGTCGTTGCGTCATGAACGCCAAGAGATCCGTCGCGGCGATTCACCACGAGGACGGACTTTCCATCCGGGGTAACGTGCGCAAGGACGGGTTCGCGCCCGGTCGTGGCGCGGGCGACGATGGCGCGCGAGTGGCAGTCAATCGCGACGAGGGTGTTGTTCCCGGAAGCCGTTGTGTAGATGCGGTTGCCGTCGCGCGAAAAATCGAGGGCGTAGGGAAGCGGCCCCACGGAAATGCGCGCGGTGACCTGATTGATTCGGGGGTCGAGGATCCAAAGGTAGCCACCGGTGGTGCTGACGCCGAAAACCTCAGCGCGGGTCGGATGCTCGCGCATCCCGGAAAGGCTTGGGCCAACAGGGATGCGCGCAACCGCTTTGAGCTTCACTAGATCCACGACGGTGACGTTGCCGTCCGCGGCGGTGACGTAGGCGGAGAGATGCAGGGCCGGGCGAAGAAAGGATGGGCGATGCTCGCGGAGAAGCAGGACAATGCCGCCGATGGCCAGGACGGCGAGCAGGAAGTAAACGCGAAAGTTTCTGGGGCGGTTCATGCGCGCCTTGGAATTGTTGCATGGTTGGAAGAGTTCATGAAGTAATGAGCTATGGACCATGATCCTTCGGGCTGAGCCATCCGCACGCTTATGCCCGGAGTTCGCGGGGTCGGATGGCAGCCAGTTAGAGCTTTGCGGCAGCCGCGGCCATGCGTGACTGCATCTCACGAGTCATGTGAGGCACGATGCCGAGCAGCCGCTCGATGAGCATAAGCTGTCCCCGGTGGTGCATTTCGTGTTCCTTCACGGAAAGAATCATTTCGAACCGGCACTTGGAGGCCGGGGTCATGCCCGAAGCCATCTGCACCTGCTCCGCCAGAAAATCTTCGGTGAGCCCTTGAACCCATCCGGCCCATTTCTCGCCAGAACTACGAAGCATCTCCAGAATCTGATCCTTGCTGCGGGGTTCTTTTTCCTCCGCCGCTAATCGCTTCATGATCGACGGAAAGTCGAATCCCACAAGCGTAGTTCCGCGTCCCGTAGCATGGAACTGGTACTGGAAGTTGTGTGCCAGAGCGATATGGGTAAGCAACTCGCCAGGGCTGCGGGTGTCTGGCGCCGTTCGGAAGGCGTACTTCTCTTGCGGAAGATCGTGAGCAATGATGAGCGTATTCTTGCGGACCGTGCGGAAACTATCGGCCAACTCCTTGGCTGCGTAGTAGTTCATAAGGCCTCTTCTTAGGTCGAATGACGGGTTGCCCCTGTGAAGCTACGGGGCGCGGCGCGTATTTTAGCATGCCGTCGCCATCGTTGTTACGGCATCGACGCGCGCCGCTCCGGTCTTGCATGGCCCGTGAGTCCCCCTAGCCTCCGAAATGATCGAGGAAATCTCAAAAACCTAAGCTGCGTTTGATCCGAAAGGGACGGCCGCGGCACGAGTGTTCCTTAGTGAACTCAGAGTGTTCCTTATTGAACAGTTTGGAAAACGAAATGGTTCCAATATGGAGCGGGCATTGAAGATCGAACTCACTATGCCAAACGACTCGCACCAAAGAGCTGCCGAATTCCACGAACTCGCCGCACACGCGCACCGTGCTGCCGCCGCGCACCACGGGAAAGGTGATCACCAAACCGGTCACGAGCATTCCAAACAAGCGTTGGAACATGCCAATAAAGCTTTCCAGTGGTCGCAGGAAGCCCATCGGAAGTCCGTGAAGTCAACGGAGAAGCCATAAATGTGCGTGGTCCCGCCACAGGAGTGGAGCAACCTATGAAACGCATGAACAAGATGAATTCACACCTTGCCCCTTTCTCGTCAGGCGCCAGCCTGGGCGGCAAGGTTTCGCACTATCAGGACAAGGAAAAGATCTACGCGCAAGGTACGCCCGCTTACACGCTTTTCTACATTCAAGAAGGAGGGGTGCGGCTCACCACCCGAACGAAACATCAACCATCAGCAGTTACCGCGATTCTGGGCGCGCATGATTTTTTTGGCGAGCTTTGCCTCGCAGGCTATCCTCTTCGTGTCTCCACGGCCGTCGCGTTGACCGCCAGCTCCATTCGTACTATCAAGAAAGAAAAGATGCTCCAAATTCTTCGCAAAAAGAATAAGGTGTCAAATTCCCTGGTGGCCTATCTGCTGTCCAGCGTCAAGAAGTACCGGGATCACGTGGCGGACTTGCTGACTTCCTCCGCGGAACAACGGCTCGCCCGCGTCCTTCTGCTGCTGGCGCACTTGGATGAAAAAGGCCCAGCGGTTGTTGAGATTCCCATCCTAAGTCACCAAGTTCTGGCGGACATGGTCGGGACCACGCGCCCGCGAGTCAATGTGTTCATGAATCGATTCAGGAAGCAGGGATTTATTAACTACGATGGGGGATTAGAAGTCCACCAGTCCTTGCGGAAAGTTCTCCATAGCCGCTAGAAGTCACCTGTACTCCCCTGAATCTTCAGGACTAGTTGGAGTTCAGCCTCACACTAGGGAAGCTATGCCGACCGGCATAGGACTGTTCAATATTGAACAGCCAGCAGGATCGGGTTTCATGCTACGGTGGCACATGGCGTCTTCCGCAGTTCGACGGGTCCCCGTCAAGGTCCGTCGCTACCCCAGAAAAGCGAATTCAGGAAGCCCTGCGTTCAATGTGAAATTGTTTCTCGACTCGGCCGGTTTGGGGCGGAAGGTTGAAAAATTTCGCGCAAAAGAAACCGTCTTCGCGCAGGGCGATCCCGCGAAGGATGTCATGTACATTCAGGAAGGCGGTGTGAAGCTTACTGTGGTCAACGAGTCCGGCAAAGAAGCCGTTGTGGCGATCCTTGAACCGGGCGATTTTCTTGGGGAAGGGTGCCTTGCGGGCCAGTCCAACTGCATGGCGACTGCAACCACGATTGCGCCCACCACCGTGCTCGTCATAGAGAAAGACGAGATGATTCGCGTGCTCCACGGGGAGCACGAGTTCTCCGACCGCTTTATCGCTTACATGCTTGCGCGAAACGCGCGAGTCGAGGAGGACCTGGTAGACCAGCTCTTCAACTCCAGCGAGAAGCGTCTGGCGCGCACCCTGTTGCTGCTCGCGCGCTATGGCGCGCCGGGCCAAACTCAAAAGGTGCTTCCCAAAGTATCGCAAGAGATGCTGGCGCAGATGATCGGCACAACGCGGTCCCGTGTCAATTTTTTCATGAACAAATTCAGGAAACTGGGCTTCATCCAATACAACGGCAAGATCCACATCAACAATTCTCTCCTCAGTGTCGTCCTGCACGACTAAATTAGCTTTCGCGCGATTTAGAAAAATTCCGGCGAGCGGTCTATGCGCCGATTTTGCGTAACCTGCTTAGCGGAATGCACGTTGTCAAAGGCTCATGCGGAGGCGCCTAGGTGCCGAAGTAGGTGACGTGAACGTAGGCGCCGGTATGAACGTTGTAGAGCAAATACCAGCCGGCGTGATCGGTATCCTCATAGATGACGAAATCGTCTGCGCAGTCCCAGCACCAGTCTGCGCAGATGGGCCAGTCCCAGGCAGCCACTTCAAAAGAGAAACCACCCGGCAACCAGAACCGGTGATGATCGCGATCGAAGCGTTCGATGCGGTAGCGGTACGACTGGCCAAAGTGCTCGAAGCGGCCATGCTCGAATGGGTGGTCGAAGTGATAGCGTTTATCGTCCGGCCGGTCGTGGCCGTACCAGTGGTCCTTGTTGACGTGAGGCATGCTGTTCACGTGCCCGGCGTCATGGCGCTCTGGTTCGGGCTCGGAACGCGGATTGTCGCTCCTCGGTGGAGGTGGCGGAACGCGGCCCTGGTTGGCGCGCGGTGGATTTGAGCCCCGCTCCCCGCCGCGTTGCGCGAGAACAGGGAGTGCTACGAGCAATGCCAAGGCAACCGGAAAAACCAACCGTCGTTTCATTTTCTCCTCCTCAAACTGATTGAGAACGGATCGCTTGAAAGCTTATGTGATTGTTAACTGGGCTTGACCGGGTCCTGCTGATGCGACGTGCCCAGAATGCCTGGCGGGTACAGCCGTGGAAATCCGAAAATAGAAACTGGAAAATCGAAACCAAAGAACGCCGCGGAAAATATGCGCAAGCAATCCCAGCGAAAGAAAACGAATTAGAGACGATTAGTTGATGGTGCGGTGGAGGACGGCCGCGATTTGGCGCATTTCGTCGGCGAGGGCGATGAATTCCTCGGGGAGCAGCGACTGCATGCCGTCGGAGAGAGCCTTTTCCGGCTCGTGATGAACTTCGATGAGCAGGCCATCGGCACCGACGGCGACAGCGGCGCGAGAAAGCGGCAAAACTTTGTGGCGCTTGCCGGTGCCATGGCTGGGATCGACAAAAATGGGGAGATGGCTCCGCTTTTTTACGGCGGGCACGACGGCCAGGTCAAGCGTGTTGCGAGAAAAATCGGAGAAGGTGCGCACGCCGCGCTCGCAGAGCATCACGTTGTAATTGCCCTCTGAGAGGATGTACTCGGCAGCCATGAGGAACTCGTCAAGCGTGGCGGACATCCCGCGCTTGAGGAGAACGGGCTTCTTGGCGCGGCCGGCGCGTTTGAGCAGGGAGAAGTTCTGCATGTTGCGAGCGCCGATCTGAATAACGTCGGCGTACTCCTCGACGAGATCAAGGCTTTCGTTATCTACGGCCTCGGTGACGATACCGAAGCCGTAGGTTGCGCGAACCTTTGAAAGAATCTTGAGGCCTTCTTCGCCTAGGCCTTGAAAACTATACGGGGAAGTACGCGGCTTATACGCGCCGCCTCGGAAGAGCCGCGCCCCGGATTTCTTGACACGCTCCGCGATGGCCAGGCATTGCTCCTCAGTTTCGACCGCGCAAGGCCCGGCGACCAGCGCAACGTGATCGCCGCCGACAATGACGTCGCCTGATGGCGTGGGGATTCGCAGGATACTGTCTTCCTGCTTGGTGTCGCGGCTGACGAGTTTGTACGGCTTACTGACCGGGATGCATTCGATGACGCCGGGGAGGGATTCGAGGATGCCGAGGTCGATGGCGCCCTTGTTGCCGGTGATTCCGATGGCGGTGCGCAGAGACCCCGGCATGGGATGGGCCTTCAGTCCGAGGCTTTCGATGCGCTTGCAGACTTCTCGGATCTGCTCCTCGGTAGCGTGCGACTGCATGACGACGAGCATGGATGGCTCCCCCAGCGCGACG
>WNFJ01165023.1_pt3 | contig 12311 bp, 14 predicted proteins | sample 5400461 | NCBI WGS metagenome assembly WNFJ01 (sample SAMN13153349, study PRJNA577476) | soil metagenome | isolation source: 115 cm saprolite on Douglas fir-dominated hillslope | place: USA:California | collected 2013-09-17
CGCCCCGGCGAGCAGCAGCAGCGCCACGATCCCCGCCACGGGTGTCGCGCCGGCCCGCGCGCGCCGGGCGCGCCGCTTGGTGACGACCCAGGCGCACCAGATGCTCACCTCGTAGAGCAGCGCCAGCGGCAGCATCATCAGCAGCATGGAGACGGCGTCGGGTGGCGTGAGCAGCGCCGCGGCCACGGCGGAGAGCGCGAGGGCGTAGCGGCGGTTCTTGGCGAGGAACTGCGGCGTCACGAGGCCGAGCGCGGCCAGGATCACCACGACGAGGGGCAGCTCGGTGACGAGCCCGAACGCGATCATGATCTGCGCCGCGAAGGCGAAGTAGCCGTCGGCGGTGATGATGGGCGCGAGGACCGTCTGCTGGAAGCTGAACAGCACCCGCAGGGCGCGCGGCAGCACCCAGGCGTAGGCGACGACGGCGCCACCGAGGAACAGCAGCACGCCGACCGACAGCGCCGGCACGATGAGCCGCCGCTCGCGCTCGTACAAGGCGGGTGCCAAGAAGGCCCACGCCTGGTAGATGACGACGGGCGAGGCGAGCAGCAGCCCCACCACGAAGGCGAACTTGAGGGTGATCAAGAACGGCTCGGTGGGACTCGTGAACTTGAGCTTGCCGTCGGGGAGCAGGGGCGCGATCGGGCGGATCAGGAGCCCGATCACGTCCAGGCGCTCGACGACGAACCAGCCCACCACCGTCGCGACGACGACGGCCAGCAGGCTGTAGAGGATGCGCCAGCGCAGCTCCTCGAGGTGATCGAGGAACGGCATCTCGCCCGTCTTGTTGGCAGGTTCAGGCACGCCGGCCCCCCGGGCTCCCCCGGCCTCTTCCCCTCGGCCCCTCGGCCCCTCGGCCCCCTCGGCCCCGGTGGCGCCGCCCGGCTTGGGCTAGCGCCCCAGGCGTTGCAGCTTGTCGCGCGCCAGGTTCGCCTCGTCGGAGCGGGAATAGGTGGTGGCCACGCGGCGGTAGTAGGCCCGCGCCGTCGCCTTATCCCCTCGCTGCTCGGCCAGCAAGCCCAGCTTGTAGAGCGCCGCCGGCGCCCGTGAAGAGGTGGGGAAGGTCTTGACGACCTGTTGATACACCGCGGCCGCCGAGTCCGCGCTCTCGCCGGCGAACGTCTCGCCGACGTAGAACAGGGCATCGGGGGCGCGCTCGTGGGTGGGGAAGAAGCGCAGGAACTCCCGGAACCCGAGCCGGGCGGTCTTGAGGCTCCCGCGGCGGAACTGTTGCAGCGAGAGGTCGAACATCTGGTCCGGGCCCGGCCCCGCGGGGTTGCCCGACGGACCGATCGGCGGTCCCGGCGCGCCCGCCGCGTGGGTCGTGTCGACCACGGGGACGGGCTGGCGGGCCTGCTCCTCGATTCTGGCGCGCAGCTCGGTGAGCCGCTGCTGGCTCAGGCCGGTGAGCTCCGACACGGTGAGGAGCTGCTGCTGCACGGCGAGGAGGTCGGTCTTCATGTCGCCGCGCAGCTGCACCAGGTAGGCCTGCTGCGCGGTGAGCGCCTGTTGCAGCGCCAGGGTGAGCAGGCGCAGCGAGTCGATCTGGGCCGCGCGCTCGGCGTCGGCGCGGGCGCGCTCCGCCTGCAGCGCCGCGACCTGGAGCTCGACCTTGCGGACGTCGCCTTTCAGGGCGCAGCCCGAGGCGAGCCCCAGGGTCACGACGAAGGGGAGCGACCGAGGCACGCGGAGCTCGGGGTTACGGCTGCTTCAGGGCGTCCCCACCGGCCACGATGTCGAACTGATCGTTGCGGTTCTTCGCCCAGCCCGCTTCGTTGTGGCCGGAGTCGATGGGTCGCTCCTTGCCGTTCGACGCCGTCGCGATGCGGCCCGCGTCGATGCCGTGGCTCGTCATGTACTGCTTGGCCGACACGGCGCGGCGGTTGCCGAGCGCCAAGTTGTATTCATCCGAGCCGCGCTCGTCGCAGTTCCCGGTGACGCGGATGGTCACCTGGGGATTGGCCTGCATGACGTTCACCTTCTGGTCCAGGATGGCGGCGTCGTCGGTGTGGATGTTCGCCTTGTCGAAATCGAAGTGGATCATGGTGGCGAACAGGGTGCGCACCGCCTCGCTGCCGCGCCCCATCGCGGCGAGCGAGTCGGCGATCCGCTGCCGGGCGGCGCGCTCGGCCTCTTCGGCGGCGCGCCGAGCGGCGTCTTGGCGCGTCCGCTCGGCCTCTTCGGCCGCGCGCCGGGCCCCCTCGCCCGAGGTATCCGGCGGAGCCTCCGCCACCGGGGCTGGCGTCGTCTGCGGCTTGCTGGAGCACGCCGCCGCCGCGGCGGCGACGAGGCCCCCGAGCACGAGCAACTGGAAGCGTTTCATTAGTACGCCCTTCCCGAGTCAAGGGGTGGAAGTCGTGGTCTCCGGTAGCCTGGGAGACCACGCCGGCAGCCGCGCCCCGCCCTGCGTCTCAAGCGCGCGGATCCGGCCGGTTTCGACATCGACGATCCAGAGCTGCCGTATCCCCGAGCGGTCGGACACGAAGGCCATGTGGCGACTGTCGGGTGCCCACGTTGGATCCTCGTTTCGCCCTACGGAGGTGAGCTGCCGTACCGCACGGGTCCGCACGTCCAGGACGAACACTTGATAGGTGCCGCCGACGTCGCGATGGAAGGCGACCGACTGCCCGTCGGGCGACCAATCCGGCGCGTACGAGGCGCCGGTGACACCGTAATCGAACGGCGCAAACAGCTGCTGGTCCGTCCCATCGGCGGCCATGGTGTAGATCTGCGGCGCCCCGGCCCGCGTCGACACGAACGCGAGGCGTTGGCCGTCGGGACTGTAGACCGGTGACAAGTTGTCTGCAAAGCGGCCCACGGTCAAGCGTTGCAAACAGCAGTCGTCCTTCACGTTAACCGTGTAGATGTCGGTGCCTTCCTCGTTCCCGCGACTGAACGCGAGGGTCTTGCCATCGGGCGAGAAGGCGGGCGTGAAGTCGAGCGCCTGGCCCACGACGGCGACGGCGGCGCGCTTGCCCGTCGCCAGGTCGTGGACGAACAGGCGACCGCGTCCCTGCCAGAACTCCATGTAGGCGAAGCGCCGGCCGTCGGGCGCCCAGGCGGGCGACAGCGCCACGTGCTCGCTCGCCGACACGAGCTTCACGTCGGCGCCGTCCTGATCGATCGAGTACACCTTGCCGTCGAGCACCACGAGCACGCGGCTGGCGGCGGTGCCGGCGGCGCCGAGCGCGGCGTCCAGGATGCGATCGGCGACGCGGTGCACCGCCATGCGGAACCCCGGTGCCGCGGGCGGCGGCAGATGCGCGCGGAACTCGCGGCGCACCCCGCCGGCCGCGACGTCGTGCACCGTGACGATCGTGGAGTCGGGCTTGGCCGTCGTCAGGATGACGGCGAAATCGGCGCCGAGCGCCTGGTACAGGGGATAGTTGAGGCCGGTCGCGGCCGCGGCGGTGCTGGCGGGCTTGGGGCCCGCGCCGCTCGTGCCGGTTCGCCCTGCGGCGGGCGGGGCGGGCGCGGCGGGCGGGGCGGCCGTGGCGAAGCGGATCGAGTCGCCGCCCGGTAGCGTGATCAGCTCGAAGCGGTCGCTGTAATCCAGGTCGCGCGCGATGATCGCGCGCAGCGAATCGGGGACGGCCGCGGCCGGCAGGACGACCAGGCCGGGGCGCACGCCGGGCCGATAGATGATGCCGATGCGCACACCGCGATCGATGCGCGAGGTGTCCTGGGCCGCCCCGGGGCGCGCGGCCGCGCCGAGCGCCAGCGCCACGAGGAGCGGGGCATCCCGCCTCACGGCCGCCTGCCCGAGAAGTAGAAGCGCACGAACAGCACGTCGGCGCGCCAGCCGTCGGGCAGCGCCCCGAACGTCTTGAAGCGGCCCGCTTCCTCGATCGCGCCCTGGGCCTCCAAGTCGAAGCCGAAGTAGCCGGACCGCTTGATGAATTGCAGGCCGGATACGGTGCCGTCGCGATGCACGAAGAACGACACCTCCGCCTCGAGCGGGGTGCTCTGCAGCGGGCGCTGCCAGCGCCGCAGCACCTGGGCCACGATGTTCTGCAGGTACTCGGGGAACGGGAATTCGACGCCCTCGGTGCTCACCGTCGCGACGTCTTTGCCGGTGGAAGGCGTTTCGCCGGGCAGCGGAGTCACGGCGGGCGTGGTGCGCGGCGCCGCTTCCCGTTTAGTGTTGTCGGCGACGGGAGGCGGCGCGGCCTTGGCCACGGTGTTCTTGGGTGGCGGCTTGGCCTTGGGCGCGGGGGCGGGTGGCGCCTCGGCTGGCCGCTCGACGGCTTCCGGGGCCTTGCGCGTCTCCTCGGTGGGCGCGGGCGCCGCGACGAGGTGCACGCGATAGGTGGGCGGCGCGGGTCGGCGGGCCTCGGCAGCGCCGGTGACGAGCAGCACTCCGGCCAGGACGTGGATCGCGATCGTCCCCGTGAGGCCGACCCCGACGTCGGCCGCAGCCGGGCGGCGCGCCCTCACCGCCCCGGCGTCTCCGGCTCGGCGACGAGCCCGACGTCGGTCACGCCGGAGGCGCGAATCACGGCGAGCACCTGGACCACGTCGGCGTAGGGGACTCGGCCATCGGCTCGGAGGTACACTCCAGTGGGCCGTTTGGTTCGCACGAAGGCGGGGAAGGTGGCCCGGAAATCGGCGTAGCTGAGCGGCGCCTGATCGAGATAGATGCGGCCGTCGCGATCGAGGCTGACGACGAGCCCCGCCTTGGGCTCGAGCGGCCGGGCCTGGGCTCGCGGCAGTCGTACGTCCACGCCGCCCTGCATGATGGGCGCCGTGATCATGAAGATGATGAGCAGCACGAACGCCACGTCGACGAGCGACGTGACGTTGATATCGGCGTTCAGGGGCAGCTCGCCGTGACCGCGCAGCCCGCCGCCGCCCCCGCCCAGCGCGCCCGCCACGCTACAGCCGCCCTTCGCGCGCCATCGTGCCGATGATCTCCTGGGCGAACCCTTCCAGCTCGCCCGCGAACAGGCCCAGGCGGTTCACGAAAATGTTGTAGGCCATCACCGACGGCACGGCGACGGCCAGGCCGGCGACGGTGGTGACGAGCGCCTCGGCCACGCCGGGGGCCACGGCGGCGATGTTGCCGGAGCCGCCGAGCGCGATGCCGATGAAGGCGTCCATGACGCCCAGCACCGTGCCGAGCAGTCCCAGGAGCGGGCTCACCGAGCCGAAGGTCGCGAGCCACGGCAGGTAGCGCGCCGCCAGGTCGCGCTCGGCCGCCACCTCCTTCGCGAGCACCATGCGCAGCGCCTCGAGCTGGGTGGTCGTGAGCGTGCTCGAGGCGGCGAGGGCGGGGCCGTTCTCGCGCAAGCCGCCCGGTTTGAGCTCGCTAAAGAACTGCACGCCCTCACGCAGCAGGCGGTTGTAGGGCGAGGGCGGCAGCCGCATGGCGGCGCGGTAGGCGTCGTCCAGGCGTGGCGCCCGCTCGATCTCGACCAGGAAGCGGTCGGCGAGCCGCCGCAGCTTCCGAAAATCCCACCACTTCTTGAAGATGAGGAACCAGGAGACGAGCGAGAACAGCACGAGGATGGCGAGCACGAACTTGGTCTCGCGACTCGACGTCAGCACCAGCTCCCACGGTGTGGTGGGGATGGCGCGGCCGACTTGCCAGAGCACGGGGCTTTAGTCCTCCGCCATGGCGCGGACGGTCGCCGCGAGGCCCGTGGCCAGGGGCGTGGCGGGGCGCCACGCGAGCAGCCGCGCGGCTTTTGCGACCGCCAGGGCGTTACGGCGCAGCTCGCCGGGCCGCGCCGCGGCGTGGCGCAGCGTGGGCGGCCGCCCCGCCGCCTGGCTGATCAGCGCCGCCAGAGTGTTCACCGACGTCTCCACCCCCGTCCCGATGTTGACCGCGCGGGCGTCGAGGTCGTCGACCGGGGGCAGCGGGCACGCGCTCGCGGCCAGGTTCGCCTGGGCCACGTCCTTGACGAAGACCATGTCGCGCGTCTGCTCGCCGTCGCCGTACACCGTGAGCGGTTCTCCCGCGAGCGCCAGCCGCGCGAAGATCGCCACGACGCCCGCCTCGCCCTGGCCGTCCTGGCGCGGGCCGTACACGTTGGAATAGCGCAGCGCCACGCTCGCGAGGCCGTGCAGCCGCGCGAAGGTGGTCAGGTAATACTCGGCCGCGAGCTTGGCCGTGCCGTAGGGCGAGGCGGGGAGTTTGGGCGTGGTCTCGCCGAGTGGCAGGGCGGCGCCGTCGCCGTACACCGTGCCACCCGACGAGGCGAACACGACCCGCGCGACGCCGCCCGCGCGGGCCCCCTCGAGCAGGTTCAAGAGGCCCACGAGATTGACCGACGCGTCGAACACGGGATCCGCCACGGAGCGGCGCACGTCGATCTGGGCCGCGTGGTGATTGAGGACGACGAACCCCCCCTCGGCCACGAGCCGGCGCGCCGGCTCGGAGCGGACGTCGGCCTGGACGAAGCGCGCCGCGCGCGGCACCCGCTCGCGCCGGCCGCTCGACAGGTCGTCCAAGACGGTGACGTGGTCGCCCGCCGCCAGGTGGGCATCGACCACGTGGGAGCCGATGAACCCCGCGCCGCCGGTGACGAGGACGTTACGGGCCACCGGGCGCTCCCAGGCCGAACAGCCGCTTCAGCGCCTCGAGCAGGCCGGCGCCGCGTCCCGCCTCAGCGGCCTGCTTGAGCGCGATGGTGGGCTGATGCAGCAGCTTGTTCACGAGCGCGTGGCTGAAGTGCTCGATGTGGCGCCGCTCCTCGGGCCCGAGCCGCGGCAGCCGGCGTAGCGCGCGCTCGAGCTCGGCCCGGCGCACCGCTTCCAGGCGGTCCCGCAGTTCCGTGAGCACCGGCACGACCACGCGGCCGCCGTACCAGGCCCAGAACCGCTCGACCTCCTCGCTCACGATGCGCTCGGCGGCGGGGATGTCGCGGCGCCGCTCGGCCGCCGCCTGGGCCGCGACGGCCTGGAGATCGTCCAGGTCGTAGAGAAACACGTTCTCGAGCTGACCCACGGCCGGCTCGACGTCGCGCGGCACGCCCAAGTCGAGGATGCAGAGCGGGCGGCCGCGCCGGCGCGCGATGGCGGGGGCCACCCGGTCCCAGGTGACCACGGCGTGCGGCGCCGCCGTCGAGCTCAGCACGATATCGGTATCGCCAAAGTGCTCCCACGCTTCGTCGAGCGTCAGGGCGCGGGCGCCCAGCGCCTCGGCGATGGCGCTGGCCCGCTCGTAGGTGCGGTTCGCGACCAGGGTGACCCGCACCCCCTCCGAGGCGAGGCAGGTGGCGGCGAGCTCCGCCATGTCGCCCGCGCCGAGGATCAAGGCCGAGCGGCCCGCCAGCGCATGGAAGATCTTGCCGGCCAGCGCCACCGCGGCCGACGGCGCCGACGCCGTGCCGGTGGCGAGTCCCGTCTCGCTGCGCACCCGCGCGCCCACGAACAGCGCCGACTGGAACAGGCGGTGCAGCACGGGGCCGGCGCGGTCGCGGGCGATCTCCCACGCCTCGCGCACCTGGCCCTGGATCTCCGACTCGCCCAAGATCATGGAGTCGAGCCCGGCGGAGACGCGGTACAGGTGGCGCACCGCGGCGCGGTCGCGCTCGCTGTAGCCGAAGGCGCTGGCGCTGCGGCCGTCGCCCAGGCGCTCCGACAACACGCTCCACACGGCGCCCGGGACCGCGTCCTCAGGGTCGGCCACGTAGAACTCGGTGCGGTTGCAGGTGGAGAGCAGCACGCCGCCCTGGGCGCCGGCGGCGAGGACGCGCTCGAGCGTGGGTGGGACCTCGCGCGCCGCGTGCGCGAAGCGCTCGCGCACCTCGAGCGGGGCCGTGCGATGATTGACGCCGAACACTGCGAGGGTCACGGGTCCCCGAGGCCGCTAGAGAAATCGTTGGGTGCCCGGCGCGCTCAGCTTGAGCGCCAGGTACACGAGCAGGACGGCGGCGAAGCTGGCGATGCTCGCGAAGGCGGCGCGCCGGCCCACCCAGTGACGCACCACCCGCACGCCCACGGCCCAGCCCAGCACCAGCCAGGTCAGCGTGCCCCACACGACCTGCGCCGGGTCGACCGCCGCCCCACCCGCGTAGCGCATGCCGTAGCCGAGCAGCACGCCCAGGGTCACCGTGGGGAACCCCAGAATCAGGGCCAGGTGGTTGAGCCGGTCCAGCCGCTCGAGCGGCGGGAACAGCCGGAACACCGGCCCGAACCGCTTGGTCTTGAGCTCGCGGAATTGCAGCAGGTACAGCGCCGCCGCCAGCAGGGCGAGCCCGAGAATACTCACGGTGACGTGCAGGATGGACCAGGCATTCGTCGGCGGCCCCGTCGGTCCCCCCGCTCCCGCCGCCCCCGCCGCCCCCGCCGCCCCGCCCGACGCCGCCTCCGGCGCGAGCCCGATCAAGAGCGCCAGGGCGATGAGCCCCGTGGCGAGCGGGCCCGTGAACAGCGCCACGGCGGAGGCGCGGAACAGCCGCTCGCTCGCCACCTGCAGCAGGATCAGGAACAGCGCCAAGAGCGACAGCGCGGGCGCCACGCCGACGGGTGTCACCTGTGTCACGCCGACGACGTGGGCCGCCACCCCGATCATGGGGACGCCGAGCGTCACGACGCGCGGCGCCGGCCGCAAGCCGGCGAACGGGGCCAGCGCGGCCGCGGTCGCCACGGCGTAGCAGCCCAACGCGATGAGGTGGGAGACGAGGACCACGGTCTCGAGAGAGCCCCAGCCTAGCGCGCCCCGCCGCTCCGGCTCGCCCCAGTCCGACGCGCCGGGGAACCGGGGCGCCGAGCCGGGCGACGCGGGCGGGGGGGCGGGCCTAGGAGGGCATCTTCCGAATCAGGCGCGCCGGGAGCCCGGGGACTAAGTCGGGGTGCAGGATCCGGTTCAGCACCAGCCCCGAGGACGAATGCTCGCGCGTGTGCACGATTTCGACGACGAGCGCCGGCTCCTCGGAGGCCGTCCCGAGCACTCCCTCGGCCGGCCGGTACACTTCGAACACGTCGCCCATGGTCACACCTTCGGCCCGGCCCCGGCTGATGAAGATGATCTGCTGCTCGATCGTGAGCACGTGCGGGTCGCGGATCGCCACGACGATGCCCTCGAGCCCGTAGCGCACGGGGGTGGGCCGCACCGCCCCGGGATCGCGAAACGGCTCGAGCGGCACGGACCGCAACCCGCTACCGAGGATGCGCCCGAATTGCATGACCACGCGCGCGAGCACCTGTTGGCGCTGGACCTCCGTCACGCGGGCGATGCCGTGCGGGACGACGACCTCGCCCCACCCCGAGATGGGGCGATCGACGCGGACGATGAGCAGCGAGTCGCCCACGTGATACGAGGCGCGCCGCGGCGGCGCGATGGCGATCTCCTGGAAGATCATCGCGCCGGGCCGCTCGACGAACTCGGGAATCGCCGGGGCCTCGGTGTTGCCCACCACCTCGCCCCAGGGGAAGCTCTCGCCTTCCGTGAGGAACCCGGCGGCGTAGAACTCGCCGCGGCGCACCGGCCGATACGGTTGATTGACGTACGACTTGAGCACGTCGCGCACCTGCTGCGTCGCCGTGAGGCGGCGATCGAACACCGTCTGATACGCCGCAAGCGGGCCCGGGGGCGGCGGCGGGGGGGCCTCGATGACCGCCTGCGCGGTGTCGAGCACGGTCGTGGTGTCGGGCGGCGGCGCGACGGCGACCTTGGTGACGGTGTCGGCCGGCACCGCCGCGTGCACCGTGTCGGGCGGGCCGCCGGTCGGCGCGCCCTGCGGCGGCGTCACCGCCGCCGACTCGGCGGGCGCCTGCGCCACGCTCACCACCTGCTGCAGGTTCAGCTCCTCGCCGGGATAGATCCAGTGGGGATCGTCGATCAGCGCCGTGTTCAAGCGGTAGATATCGGGCCACAACAGCGGATCGCTGTAGTACAGCTGGGCGATCGACCACAGGGTCTCGCCCTTGGTCACGACGTGGGTCGCGGGGATCTGGCCGGGCGCCCCGAGCGGCGTGGGAGCGGCGGGGGCAGCGGCGCCGGCGGCTGCTGCGGTGGTGTCGCGGGCTGCTTGGGAGGTGTCGCGGCGGGCTTGCGTCGTGTCTTGCGCCGCGACCGCCGGCCCGAGCCCCGCGAGTGGCCCTGCTACAAGGGCAAAAAGCAGGGCCACTCGGTCAGAACGGCAGATCGTCGTCCTCCTCATCGAGTGCCTCCGGGAACCCATCGAGCGAGGCCGGCTTGCCCTCGGGTGCCACCTTGGCCGCGGCCCTGGATCGGGCGGGCTCGCCCGCGACCTCGCTGCCGCCGCCGGCGCCCCCGGCGCCCCCAACCCCGCCCCGCGCCGACAGCAGCATCACCTCGCGGGCGATGACCTCGGTGACGTAGCGCGTCTGTTTCTCACGATCTTCCCAGGTGCGGTACTCGATGCGCCCTTCGACGTAGATCCGGTCGCCCTTTTTCATGTACTTCTCGGCCAGATCGGCGAGCTGGGCGCCCTTGTTGTTCCAACAGATGACGCGGTGCCACTCCGTCTTTTCCTGCTTCTCCCCACCCTGCCCCGTCCACTGCCGGCTGGTCGCCAGGGACACGGTGGCGACGCGGGACCCGGTGTTGGTGCTGCGTACCTCGGGATCGGCCCCCAAGTTCCCGATCAGCATGATTTTATTGAGGCTGCGGCTCACTACGTACCTCCCGAGCGTGCGGCGGGTGGGGGGCCAAGGGCGGGCACAGTATATGACCCGCAAGTCTTTCTGTCAATCAAAGATACGCCACTTTGCCCTAGCGTGGTGTAGGCCGTTCCCGAGCCTCCAGGGTGGCCCGCAACACGACGGCGTCCTCCACCGGTCGGCGGTAGTAGCGGCGGCGCCGGGCCACTTCGCGAAACCCCAGCGATTCATACAGCCGTCGCGCCGCGCTGTTCGACTCGCGCACCTCGAGATAGGCGACCCCGGCACCGCGCTCGCGCAAGAGGGCGAGCATGCGCTCGACCAGGGCGTGGCCCACGCCGCGGCCGCGATGGGCGGGCGCGACGCCCAGGTTGAGGATCTCGCCCTCGTCCGCCGCTGCCTGGCCGATGACGTAGCCGACGACGCTGCCGCGCTCGACCGCGACGAGGAACGGCACGCCGACGGCCGCGCATTCGGCGAAGTCGCCGAGCGACCAGGGATCGGCGAACGCCACCCGCTCGATCGCGGCGACGTCGGCGACGTCATCCCTCCCGGCGGAACGAATCCGGTAGGGGGCGACCGTGGCGCGCCTCCCAGTGGGCCTGCGCGGCGGCGGGGCGACCGTACACCGGCTCGCCACCGGCGGGATCGGCGATGGGCCGCGCGGCGTCGCGGCGGTCGAGCAGGGCGAGCATCAGGCTCGCGGTGTTGGCGAGCACGTCGGGCGCGACGGGCGGCGCGCCCGTCCAGCGGGTCACTTGGGCGGCGTAGCGCAGCGCCCCATCTCCCACGGCCAGTCGCGGCCGCACCGGCGCGGCGCGCGCCAGGTCGTCCAGGGTGCCGACGGTCGGGGCGACGAGCGTCTCCACGCGATCGGGGTGGAACACGTAGAGCGCGCCGTACACCTCGCCCCGCAGGGCGTCGAAGCAGGCGGCGACCGGCGCGGGCCCGAGCGTGAAGCCGAGCGCGGCGGCGGCGGCCATGAGAGCGGGGATGGCGCGCAGCTCGAGCCCGGCCTCCTGCGCCAGTCCCTTCGCCGCGGCCCAGCCGATGCGCAGTCCCGTGAAGCTGCCGGGGCCGTCGCCCACGACGATGCCCGCCAACTCGGCCGGCTTGAGGCCGAGCCGGCCCAACGCGAAATCGATCAGGGGGATGATGTCGGGGGAGTGGCGGCGCGCGCCGCGCACCTGGGCGCTCGTCTCGGCCAGCGGCGCCCGCCCGGCGGCGACGCTGGCGCTGTCGGTTGCCGTGTCGATCGCGAGCCAGTAGCCGCTCATCGCCCTTCCCCGCAGGGCTCACAGTGGCAGCTCGCGCCCGCGTTCGCTCCGTCCATCAGCTGAGCCATCCCGCCGTGCCAGACTGTCCGGAACCTAGCGAGCCCCCGCGCGCGGGGGGAGTGCGGCTATTGAGCCGGGGGGGGCGTGGGGTCGGGGCGAGCGGCCGGGCGCGCCGCGGTGGCGGCGGGGCCGAGCGGCGGCGGCGCGGGGGGGAGCGGGTGGTGCACCGTGTCGTCGCGCCGGACGATGGCGTCCACTTCGTGGCACAGCGCGTGGAGGATGAACGGCTTGGCGAGCAGCCGCTCGGACTGCGTGAAGTAGTCCCGGGTGCGCGGCTCGGGCAACGGCTCCGAGCCGAGCAGCAGGAAGCGACTGCGCAACTCGGGGCGCGTCCGCACCGCCTGTTGCCACAGCCAGAGGCCGTCCTGGCCGGGCATGTGGAAGTCGGTCACGACCGCGTCG
>WNFJ01312716.1_pt2 | contig 12311 bp, 11 predicted proteins | sample 5400461 | NCBI WGS metagenome assembly WNFJ01 (sample SAMN13153349, study PRJNA577476) | soil metagenome | isolation source: 115 cm saprolite on Douglas fir-dominated hillslope | place: USA:California | collected 2013-09-17
CAGCGCCAGCCACAGCACCCGTACCTTGCTCCGCGAGGTCAGGCCGCCCCAGGAGTACACCTCCACGTGCCGGTCCACGTCCAGCCGCGCGGTCCGGTCCCCGTCGCTCGCCCTATGGTCGGAGGTCCGGTAGAACCCCGCGATCGCGTCGCCGCTGGCCTGCTCCGGGGCCATGTCACCGAGAACGGCGTCCGGCGGCGACCCGCCGACCCCGTGCACCCGGAGCTCGGTCACCCCGCCGAGTTCGGCCTCCACCGCAAGCTGCACGCTCGGCAGCGCCATGGAATGTCTGGGAATAGGCATATCGAACCTCCACCCCAAGGGCGGCTAGCTGATCGGGCAACATCTCAGAGGGCCGCCCCTCTCAGGTTGATACATTCCCGCCCAAGGCCCGGCGTCCCGTCTCCAGGGGATCGTCCTCGGCGACCGGAAGTTCCCGGAGGTCAGGCCACGATGACAGGATCCGGTCGCGCATGGCCGAACTCACCCGGGCCAGGCCGGCCAGCTCGGGATGATCCGCGCCGAGCGCGGCCACCACGGTGAGGCGGTGCAGCAGGCGCTGCCGGGCGGTGGCCGTGCCCCACCGCCAGTCGCCGGACGGCAGCCGCGCGAGCTGGTCCGCCTGGCCGCGGTGAGCCCGCTGGACCAGCGCGTCGCCCCGGATCAGCCAGCCCGCGCACGCATCCGCGAGGTCCCCGGCCGGGTCAGCGCCGGTGAGGCCGCGCCACGCCGACCGGTACGCCGCCTCGGCCTGGCGCAGCACGGGCCCGGGAACCGACGTGGCGCACCAGCAGGTCGGAAACGCGGCGCGCAGGTACGCCAGTTCGGTGTAGCCGGCCCCGAGCGCGGCCTCCTCCAGGTCGAAGAAGACGATGCCGTCCCTCGTCTGCACCGCGTTGCCCGGACACGGGTCGCCGTGCAGCAGCGCGTGCTGGCCGTCCGGATCCAGCCGGTCGACCAGGCCGTCCAGCGACGCGGCCAGGCCCGCCGGGAGGTGTATCCCCAGCCGGGCCGCCAGGCCGGTGAACGCCCATGCGTCGGACTGGCTCGGGGCGGCCCAGGAAGGCAGGGCGCCCGCATCGGCGGCACCGGTCGCGGCGTGCAGCCGGGCCAGCGCGGTGGCATAATCCGTCATCCAGTCACCTGGCGGCCGCGCGCCCTCAGCCACGTACTCGAGCACCAGCACGCGGGCCTCCGCGTCGGTCCCCAGCAACCCCGGTACCACGTACGGGCGGACCCGCCGGGCCAGCCGCAGCGCCGTGACCTCCCGCCGGTAGCGAAGATCAGCGTCGGCTCGGCCGGCGATCTGCTTGACGATCGCGGGGGAGCCGCCGAACTCGGCCAGCCAGACCCGTGAGCGAGGGCTGCTCGACAGCCGCCGGAGCACGGCCGACGGGCCGAGCGCGGCGCGCAGGGCCTCGCCGAGCGGTGGCTCTAGGCGCACGGGTCGATGTGGATCTTGGTGCCCGCCCCGGTGCCGACCTTCCCGGCCAGCGCCTCGGCGGCCTCGTCCAGGCCGACGGTGACGGCGGCGATCCGCGCCGGATCCACCCGGCCGTCGGCGTAGTGCTCGATCGCGGGCGCGAGCCCGGCCGACGCGCCGAGGATGCCGACCGCGGTCAGGTCGCCCAGGACGAGGTCGCGGCTGTCGATCGGGCTCGGTACCCCGGCGATGCCGATGTAGACCAGCCGCCCGCCGGGCTCGGCCCGGGCCAGGGCGGCCGCGGGCATCGCGTGGTCGTCGGTGCAGTCGATGACCGCGTCGTAGGCCGCCGGCGGCGGGTCGTCGGCCGTCCAGTAACCGGTGGCCCCGAATCCCGTGGCCAGTTCCTCCCGGTCGCGCGCCAGCGCCCAGATGTGCACCTCGGCGCCCATCGCCCGGGCGAACGCCGTGGCCAGCAGCCCGATGGTGCCCGGCCCGCAGACCAGGACCCGCTTCCCCGGGCCGGCCTGCGCCGCGGAGGCGGCCCGCCAGCCGTTGCCGCCCGGTTCGACCAGGGCGCCGGCCCGGTCGTCGATCGCGTCCGGCAGCCGGTACAGGCTGGACGCGCGGACCAGCACCTGCTCCGCCAGCGCGCCCGGCCAGCCCACGATGCCGACCTCCTGGCGGTCCGCGCAGACGTGCCCGCGCCCGGCCGCGCACCGCGGGCAGCGCCCGCAGCCGAGCATGGTGTCCCCGGTCACCCGGGCGCCGAGCCAGCCCGGATCCACCTCCGCGCCGAGCGCCGACACCACGCCGCACCATTCGTGCCCGGGGCGGATCGGGAAGCCGATCTTGCCCTGGGCGAAGTAGGCCAGCTGCCCGGTGAACAACTCCGCGTCCGTCCCGCAGATCCCGGCCCGGCGGACGTCGACGACCACCTGCCCCGGCCCCGCCGCCGGCGCCTCGACATCCTCCACCCGTGCCGACCCAGGCCCGGTGATCACCAGTGCGCGCATACACCAAGGTTCCCACCCTGGTGCATGCTCACCGCCCCCCACCTCGACTCGTGGGTGTTACGCCAGCAGGTTCTTGATGTCGAGCTCCAGGCCGAACGGATCCGGGAGCGCGAGCGCCTTCCCCGCGTCCGCCTGCGTAAGGGACCGGTAGGTATCCCGCCGGGGGTCGCTGCGCACCATGAGTGTGGCCGGGACCGCGCACGGATCGACGATCAGGTACAGCGGTACGCCTGCTTTCGCGTAGGCGCGCGCCTTTTCGACATGGTCCCGGTGTCGGCTGGACGAAGAGACCACCTCGGCCACCAGCAGTGCGCCGTGCCCGTACACCTCGTTCTCGTCGAACTGAGGCGCGTCCGGCCGGCAGATCCAGAGATCAGGCACGAGCCGTTCCCTGGTCGCGGCCACGTGTAGCGTCAAGTTGGCCGTCAAGTTGGCGTGCAATTCCCAGCCGTGCTCCTGGATGCGTCCCCAGAGCGCTTCCTGAAGCCTTTGCACGATCCGCGAGTACGGGCGGCTCGCGGTCGGGCTCACCGTGACCTGCCCGTCGAGCAACTCGATGCGATGCCCCGGAATGTCCAGGCTCGCGTACACCCGCTCCAGGTCAGCGAGTTCGGGCTCCACGGTCGCCACCCTACTGGTATGCAGTACGGGCATTCCCGGAACCTCCGCCATGCCGATCGCCAAGATGCATCACCACCAATCATAGCCAAGTCGCACATATCCATGCACGCACCGTAGCGACGCTCACCGACAAACCGCGGATAAGGAGCCCGGAACCACGGCGACAGGCCTCTGCGCCGCGGCGGCGGGGGCTGGCCGGGGAGGGGGCGTAATGGCGTTGTGACGGAGGCAGCGATGCTACGCAGGATCGTGTACGGGCTGGGGATCGCATAGTCGTCGGCGGGCTCCAGGCGGTCCAGAGCCCCCGGCGGCGGCGTGGTGCCGTGCGCCGGGTGCCGCCAGCGGTATCAGAGTCTGGTCAGCTTGGCGTACGGCGTCATGATCCGCACGCGGCATGAACCGAAATCCACGACCAGGGCGGCGTCTACCTCGACGCCGATGACCCGGCCGAGGCCGTACGTATCGTGGGTAACCTGATCCCGCACGGCGTACTGCTCGGCAGGCGGGGCGGCGGACGGGGGGCCGAAGGGACTGGTGGGCAAGAAGCGCCGGGACGCGGCGCGGGCTGGCTTCATCACTTCCAGTATGCGCCTGCCGGCAGCATGCGCCTGCCGGGCCGCTCGCCACTGGTTACGCCGGGCTGTGATCGGTCTGCAGGCGGGCGGGCTGTTGTCCGATTCAGGTGAACGCTTCGCTGTCCGAGTTAACCTTGCGGCCAGATCTTCGTCGTTCAGCTGAGAACTTCGTGTCGCTGCTGGGTCTGAGCGTGCTTGGCGCCCGTACGGGCTACCGTCCCGGACGGCGGCCGGCGATTCTGCGAGACCCGGCTGGTCTATCTGAGCAGGCAGCCAGATCAACTCCGCAGATTCCGGGACGATCACTATGTCGGGCATCGAGAAGGGAGCAACGCGATGACGGATCACGTGCCGGTGCCCTGTCCCCGCCGCCGGCGACGCCGGCCAGGCCCAGTGCCTGGTGGCCCTGCTGGCCGGCGCTGGCGGGCGCCGCGCGGCTGGAAGGACCCGGCGTGCCGACGCCACGAACCCGGCCCAGCGACAGACGACACGACGTGACCGTTCCCTGAGATCCGGGCTATCTGGACCGCGCCGGGGACACCGTCCGCAACTCCTCGTCGTCAAACACGATCTCGACCAGCGGGCTGCGCGCGAGCCATTCGTCGAGGTCCTGGCGGCGGCTGACCCGGGCCGCGACATCGGGCCGGTTTTGCAGGTCGAGCACCGCGGTGATCACCCGCCGCCGTGTCGGCTCGTCGACCGGCCTCGCGGTCGCGGGCAGGTCGGCCGTGACCCCGTGCTTGAGATGCACGACGAACCGCGGATGGGCGCGCAAGTTCGCATACCAGCTGCGGGGACCGGGCATGCCGGTCAGGTACCAGCGACCGTCGACGCGGTGGAACCAGACCTCGATGCGGCGCGGGATGCCGCTGCGCCTGCCCAGCGTGGTGATGTCGATTGTGCGCTCGGCCGTGGAGGAGTCCGGCCCGATGTCGAGGGCGCGGGCGACGGCGTCGTCCACGGTCACAGCCGGCTCTGCCGCTCGTTGCCGGAGCGCACGTCGCCGCCCCCCATTCCGGTCCGGCCCAGCGTGCGGTACTTCATGCTTCTCCCCTCGGAGGCGTTCGGTGAGTGGTCGGCGACCTTCATCACCCGCCTCCCGCGTCGTGGTGACTGCCCCAGAATCCCATGGCACGTTCCAGTACCTCCAGGAAAACAGCGCCGCTGGCGCCGGGCTAGCAAGATCGTCTCGCGTGGTTGCACAATTCTCTTGGCTCAGGCGACTTTCAGGGCAGCGCCGCGGCGGCGGGACCGGCCCCGCCGCGCAGGCGCACCGCATCAAGGCTGCGATGCATAAATATTCAGGCCGGGCGGCTGCATGTTGAGCCGACAGCAAGTCTGCTGGGCCGCGGACATCGCGAAGATGCCTCTGATAACCGCACGCTGACCTGCCTGTACGGACATTAGCCAGAGTGCAGCGAGGACGCTGGCGTCACAGATCCGCATGTTCTGGCGCCCGGCGGCGATGATTGCGAGCCGAGGCAAACTTCGCTCATCACTCGGCTACTGCTTGATCTGGAGGATGCCGAGGGCATTCATTCCGGGGTCGATGATCCAGGCGGCCCAGGCGAAGCCGATGTCGGCGATGCCGTCTTCGGTCTTTAGTTCTGGGGTGTCGTAGTCTTCGATCTTGACGCCGCGGGCGCGGAGTTCGGTTACCTCGGCGCGGATGTCGCTGACCTGCCATGCTGCCTGGGTCTGCTGGTCGGCGGTCCCGATTGTGCTCTTGGTCACGTCCAGGTGGGTGCCGTGACCGCAGCTGAATACGGCGGCGTTCTCGTTCTCCCTTACGATCTGCAGCCCGAGCTTGCCGTGGTAGAACTCCCTTGCTGCGGCAAGGTCGGTGGCCAGCAGCACGGGGGCTATCGGATGCTCTCCAAGCATGGAACCTCACTCCTGTTGTCCGGTGCGCGGCCTGCTCATGCGGGCTGGATGTTGGCGTTGTGGTGGAACAGGTTCTGGGGGTCGTACTTCTTCTTGATCGCGGCCAGCCGTTCGTATTTGGCGGGGCCGTAGGCAGCCCGCACACTGCCGTCTTCGAACTCGGTCATCGCATTGACGTAGCTGCCAGCGCCGAGGGAGTGCGGGTGCAGCGCTTCCCAGAAGGAACGGGCCCATTCGCGGTCGGCGGCCAGCAGCTGTGGGGTGGGGCAGACCGCGATGATGAACACGGCGAACCGCGGTGAGCGCCCGCCGCTGAAGGCCGTGTCGTCCTCGTCGGCCTGCGAGTACGCCTGGTCCAGGCGGTAGAACAGCAGCACCGACAGGGGCGAGGGTGTCGTCCTCGTCGGCCTGCGAGTACGCCTGGTCCAGGCGGTAGAACAGCAGCACCGACAGGGGCGAGGTTTTCCGCGGCAGATGGTCGGCGACTACCTTGATCGCCTCGTCGGAGAGGTCTTCGAGGTAGGTCCCCTTGTCGTAGGTGTGGAAGCCCCACGCGTTCGCCTCATCGAGTATCTGCTGCAGGGCCACATAGGGCATCGGGGTGGTGAGCTCCCACAGCGGCGGCAGCGCCTGGCGGATGCGGGTCATGACCTGGTGGTGCTGGTCGGCGGATCCGAACTCGGCGACGACCAGGGCGTAGCCGGGCTGGTGGTGGTGCTGTTCGGGCACGAACGGGGTCGGCGGGGCGTTCAGGCCGGCGACGATGATGTTCAGTTCCCGCGGAAGTGCCGCGATGATCTCCCGGGCGAGGCGGAGCACGTCGGGTCCCTGCTCCAGTTCCCAGAACAGCAGGCCGACCTGCACGATCGGCCCGACCTCGTGCAGGCGGAACTCGAACTCGGTGACCACGCCGAAGTTGCCGCCGCCACCGCGAATCGCCCAGAACAGGTCGGGGTTCTCGTCGGCGGCGGCCCGCTGGATCTGTCCGTTGGCGGTGACCACCTGGGCCGAGGCGAGGTTGTCGATGCTCAGCCCGGCCTGGCGGGTCAGCCACCCCATGCCGCCGCCGAGCGTGAGCCCGCCGACACCGGTGTGACTGACCACGCCGACAGGCACGGCCAGGCCGTGGGCCTGCGTCGCGGCGTCCAGGCTGGCCAGCAGCGCGCCCCCGCCGGCCCGCGCCCGTTTCGCCTGCGGGTCGACGCTGACCTGGTTGAGCTGGCTGAGGTCGATCGTCAGGCCGTCATCGGCGACCGACGCGCCGGACATGCTGTGCGCGCCGCCGCGCACCGTGATCTCCAGGCCGTTGTCCGCGGCGAACGTGACCGCAACCGCAACGTCGGCCGCCGACGCGCACCGGGCGATCATTGCCGGGCGCCGGTCGATATCGGCGTTCCAGACCCGGCGGGCCTCGTCGTAGTCCGGGTCCGCAGGCCTGATCACCGGCCCGGTCATCGCCGTTCGCAGTGTGTCGATGGACCCGCGCATCGTCTGTGTCATGAGCCTTCCCCCTGGTCTTGGTGCATCTGTTCTTGCCAGGGTGCTGGCTCGGCGGGCGCGGCACATGGGTGCTGTGCCCCCATCCTGATGCCGGAGTCAGCGCTGCCGGGCCAGCCGGCCAAGCGCCGCCCGGTCGGCGGCGCATGTCTTGAGCAGCAGGCTGGCGACGTGCTTTTCCACCGTCCGCGGCGACAGGTACAGCCGGGCGGCGATGTCCTTGTTAGGCAGATGCTCGCCGACCAGTTCGAGGACTTCGGCCTCCCGGGCGGTGACGCCGAGACGAAGCAGGTCCGGCGCGAGCGCGGCGTCGCCGCGGCCGCGCCGCCGGGTCGCCGGCGCCCCGGCCCGGGCGAGCAGGCCGCGGCAGGCGCTGGCGATCCGGGGCAGCTGGCGGGACACGAACACCGCTTCGGCCTCGCGCAGCCAGGCCACCGGATCCCCGAAGGGGTGTTGCAGCGCGGCCTCGGCGGCCAGCCGCAGGCCGATCGCTCGGAACAGCGGGTACCGGCTGGCGGCGAGTTCGGCTTTGCCGAACGCGGCTTCCGCAGCAGTGCGATTACCGGCGGCGGCCAGGGTAACGGCGTGGGCGTAGCCGAGCCAGGTGGCCGGGAACCGCGCGTCGGCAGTGGCCCGCGCCTGCTCGAATTCCACCTCGGATACGGTCGCATCACCCTGGACGGCCCGGACAAGCACTGCCGTATGCCAGGGGTCGGCCGCGCGGATCGGGGCGCCAAGCTCGCGGGCACGGGCGAACGCAGCCAGCGCCTCGGCGCGTTCCTCGAACAGCAGGGCCACCACGCCGCGGGCGCCACCGGTGGCGTAGGCGGCGATGTCGGCGTCGTCGGGTGCCAGCTCGATCGCCCGGCGCAGCCGTTGCTCCATGTCGGCGCGGCGTCCGGCCAGCCCGTGCGCGACAGCTTCGAGTGCCGTCGCCGCCGCGACGGCCTGGGTCGCGCCCAGCGGCGCGGCCAGCTGCCGCCCCTGCCCGGCGGCCGCGAGCGCCTCCGGGATGGCGTCGGTCATGATGTACAGCCCGGCGAGGTTGATCAAGGTGCTCGCCGCGGTGTCCAGGGCGCCCACCCGGACCGCCAGCTCGTGGGCCCGCCATAGCCGGTCGCCGCGCGCGTCGCGCATTGCCTCAACGGTGCCGAGTTCGTTCAGCGCGCGCAGCCGCCGCAGCACCAGCCCGGCCCCCTCCGCGACCGCCAGCTCCCGGCGCAGCACGCCGGCCGCCGCGGTCAGGTCCCAAGGGCGCAGCGACATGGCCAGCAGCTCCAGCGCCTCACAGCTCAGCTCCGGGTCGCCGGCTTCCTCCGCAGCTGTGACAGCCTGCTCGGCGAGCCGGGCGGACAGGGCGAGTCGTTCCGCGCTGCCACCCGCTATCACGGCGGCAGCGTGCACGATGCGCAACTGGGCGATCCGGCGCGGGCTAAGAACGCCGAGGGCACTGACGGCGCCGAGGTGTTGCCCGGCATCCGCCGGGACGCCGGCACCAACCGCCGCCCGGGCCAGCAGCAGGTGCACCGCTGCGGTGAGGTCCGGATCGTGCGCCAGGTCATCCAGTGCCTGAGCGCCGACCGCGGACAGATCGCCGATGCGTCCCGCCGCTGCGAGCAACTCGAGCAGCTCAAGCCGAAGAGCGCCTGCGAGATCGGGTGGCGCCACGGCCAGCGCCCGCCGCACAAGCGCTTCGGCGGCCGCAATCGCACCCGCAGCCCGGGCAGCCTGGCCAGCCCGGCGCAGCGCATCTACCGCTCGCCGCGGCTCCCCGCCCTGAATCCACAGCTCACCCAGCCGCTCGGAGATGGCGCCGGGGCCCGCCGTCGAAGCCTCCAGCGTCTCGGCCGCACGGCGACACAACCTAGCCCGGGCGCGATGATCCAGCTGCGCCAGCACCAGCCCACGAACCAAAGCGTGCCGGAAGGCCAGGCGCCCATCCGCCAGCATAAGCAGTCCACTCACCCGCGCCGCGGTCATCGCATCAGCCACGATCGACGGCACAAGGCCGCTGACCTGGCCGAGCACCTCGGCGTCCACCTCGTCTCCGAGGACCGCTGCCGCTTCCACCACGCAGCGGGAGGCAGCGTCAAGGCCAGCCAGCCGGCCGGAAATGATCTCGGCGTAGCGCACCGGCCCCGGGTGTCCCGCCACGCCGATAAGGTCCTCCACCAGGAGCGGCAGCCCAGCGGCATTCCGGTGCAGGCCCGCCAGGATCGCCGCCGGGGCGGTGTCCACGCCGAGGCACGCAGCGGCCATCGCGGCGACCTCCCTGTCGGCCAGCGGCGCGAGATGCAGGTGCAGGGGGTCGCGGGTCAGCGCTGAGCTGAGCCCGGACGTCCCCGGCTCATCAGAGCGCGCGGTGAGCACGACTGCCACCGGGAACGCGGCGACATGGTCGGCCAGGTACTCCAGCACCGCCACCGTTTCACGGTCCGCCCAGTGCATGTCCTCCAGCACCACAACAGCGCCGTGCCCGGGAGACAGCCAGCGCACAACCCGCAATATAGCCTCGGCGAGCACAACCGGCGGGGGCGGCACTGCCGGAAACGCCGGACCGGCCGCCCAGTGCGGCACCAACGTCCCCAGCGCGGGAAGGTAGGGCGTCAGTCTCGGGTCATCCGGCGGGCGCCGGTCGCGCAGGCCGTCCAGCAACGCCTCGCCAAGCGGCCGTAGCGGCGAGACCCGATCTGTTGGCGTCGAACGGCCGATCAGCACGGCCTGCCCCCGTTCGCGTGCCTCCCCGGTCGCCTCGGTGACCAACCGGGTCTTGCCAACACCCGCCTCGCCGGTGACGACGATGCAGGCGCCGCGGCCGCTCGCCGCCCGGCCGAAGATCGCCGCCAGCGCGGCCAGCTCTCCATCCCGGCCGACAACGACGGGACATCGCACAACCGGATTGTCGCATGCGCCCTGTTCAGAAGGCATCGGCGGCCCGTCGCCGGAGTGCGGCATGTCATGCCGCACCCCCCGTCGACCGGTCGTCATTCAGGCGCTTCGGCGGCTGCGCCGTGATTCTTTCAACTCCGACCAGGCCCCTAGCCGAATCACGGCCAGTAGGCAGGGCCGGGTGGAGTAACGCGGCGCTTCAGCCCTTGAACAGAACCGACGGCCGAGCAGGACCTCGCCGTGCCGTCAGCAAGGACGCGCTCCATACTGGCTGTGCCCAGATCCAGTCGTTCTGTGCCGCCGGGCCACACGGAACCCCTCGGCGACAGGTAATACGGAATCGGCGATATATAGCGTCCAAGGATTGACTCTGCCGGTTACGTCGGGTCAGTCGGTCGGCCGGGCGCCGCGCCGGGCCAGCCAGGCGGAGAAGTACGCCGTCCCGCAGCCGAGCTCGACGACATCAAGGCCGCGGACATCGCCGAGCACACCGAGCTGCTGCTCAGGCACGTTGAAGATGCCCCAGGTGATGTCCTCGGCGGTCCAGGCGTGGTAGGCGTGCTCATCAGCGTATTCACTGTTCGCCTGGGCCCCGGCTTCGGCCTCAGCCATCCCGAACCACCACCACGCATCGCGGAGACGTACCCATGCCACGATAAGGGCAGGATTGACATGGTCAGCGGAATCCACTGGGAGCGTCACGTCGAGTAATCCGCTCGAAAATGCGGCACGCGCTCGAACCGCCGATCTGCATGGGCATCGGCTTGATACCGGTCGTGTTGACGAACATCCATAATTGGAGGTTCGGGCGCTCTTTCGCCAGGCCGGTACCCTGCAGTGACCTGGCCGGCGATGCTCCCGCCCGCCGTGCGGGTGCTTCGCCGGCAGTCGGGCATACGGGTAGCTCGGTCGTGCCCTTGGCGCACAGCGTGCACTCGTCGGCGGGTCATGCCTGGCTGTGTGTCGTGTCGGCGGCGTAAAGGGCATCGGCATCGCCTCTGCCACGGTTGCGCTCGCTGCGCCGAGGCAGGGCAGCGACGGCGACGGGGACCGCGCTGCGCGTCCGCGTAGCTAACCCCGCGGCAGGCCCGGACGGCTGTCCCGGTATTAACGCGCCATCTGAGATGGCCATCCGTCACCCGACGATCCCGTCCCGCATGCAGGGAAGACGGTACGCCGTCGCCTTTCCCGGCCGCGTGGCGGGAGCGCGATGAGTTTGGATAACGCGTGGCTTCAGGTTCAGCAGCGGTGATGCTTCGCGTGCCCGGGTGGGCAGCGCGGCGGGGAACTGGTCGCAGACGGGGAGGGACTCGTCACAGACGCCGTGGGGCTCGCAGCCGGGGACGACGCGGCCGGGTCAGGCGCTGCCGGGGATGCTGAAGGGACCGCGATCGCGCGCGGCTGCGGCGAAGCCGCCGGCATCGCGGCGAAGGTTCCTGCCGTTCCTGCCGGATCGCTTGGGCTCCGCGTCGGCCACCGTGCCGTGGCCGGACACCAGCAGCACGATCGCGATGGCGGCCACGGTGAGCAGGAGGGCCGCGGCACAAGCGGCCAGGGCCGTCCGGAAGCTGGTCTCCTCCAGCCCGGAGTTGACGGCTCCCGTAGCCTGGCCAGGCCAGCCGGGCGTGCATGAACAGCCCTGTGATCCCGCCTCTCACGAAACCGGACGATACAGACTGATATGTCGCCATAGCGGGTCAATCGCGTAAATGACCTGGTACGGCAGCGCGGTTCGCGGGTGCGCCCGGTGCAGGCGGCCGTCCGGCATGAGCCGACGTGCGGGGCTGGCACGCCGCCCGCACAACGTTCCCGCCAACCGCGGGGCAGTACTCCTGGCCGACGCGTCATGACGCCGGCCGCTGGCACGTCGCGCGGCAGGTCAACCCTCCCATCGGCGGGGCCGGCGGCCACGGTTACCGGCATCGCGCCCATCCCCGCTGCACTCGCAGCCACCAGCCGTGACATTATCCTCACCAGCCCCGGCGGCCGGGCCAGCGCACACGCCTCGTAGTCGCGCGTTCGCTATTTCGGACAGTAACCGCCGTCGGGCGCCAGCTCCAATCTCGCGGATCCTCTTCTCGTCGGCGAACTGCGGCACGAGAGGCGTGAACGTCTTTGTCACGCTCCCGGCCCCGGAACCGCTGATCAGCTGCCGGACGCCGGGTTCCGGCGGTGGCCGCGGTGCTGTGACTCCGGCCTGGAACGAAGACGATCACGCTGGTGGTACCCGGGCGGGCAAGCTGCCGCGCGACAGTCTGGATTGGGAGTGCGGCCGGCGGGTGGCCTGTGCACCCGCCCAGGGTCAGCGCGACCAGAGCCAGAACAGTCAGCAGGACGACTTTCCGGGCGCCATGAGCAACCGCGCGGAACTCAGAAGCGTGCGGGTCCGGCAGCAAGCTGTCACAC
>WNFJ01725476.1_pt4 | contig 12311 bp, 9 predicted proteins | sample 5400461 | NCBI WGS metagenome assembly WNFJ01 (sample SAMN13153349, study PRJNA577476) | soil metagenome | isolation source: 115 cm saprolite on Douglas fir-dominated hillslope | place: USA:California | collected 2013-09-17
CTCATTTTGAGCGGGATGACCCAGCGTGTCCCCAGCGTGTCTCAGCGGCTAGCGAGCCGCAACGGAGCCCGCTCATTTTGAGCGGGATGACGGACCGTGCGGACATCGGTCCCCGGCCCAGGTGGGGGGCCGCAACGGAGCCCGCTCATTTTGAGCGGGATGACCGCCAATGAGTAGGCAGCCGGCGCAGGCCCACGCTTTGCCGCAACGGAGCCCGCTCATTTTGAGCGGGATGACCCGTCCGAGCTCGAAGTCAAAGCCGTCACCCTCTGACCCGATGGCCGCAACGGAGCCCGCTCATTTTGAGCGGGATGACTTCCTGGCCTATCTGGCCTCGGTCGAGAAGTCGCCGCCGCAACGGAGCCCGCTCATTTTGAGCGGGATGACGTCGTTCACTCCTTGGAGCACTCGCTTGCCTACCACATGCCGCAACGGAGCCCGCTCATTTTGAGCGGGATGACGAGGAACGCCACCGACTGACGCGCGCGTTGGCCGATACGGCCGCAACGGAGCCCGCTCATTTTGAGCGGGATGACTCGGTAAGCCGGTACAGCGGCTTGCCGTGCTCGCAGGCCGCAACGGAGCCCGCTCATTTTGAGCGGGATGACCACCGCAAGGCCGTCGCGCCCGCAAACGATGCGTACCGGCCGCAACGGAGCCCGCTCATTTTGAGCGGGATGACTACCGGGGACGGGCATCCCGCGGCGTGGCTCGTCACGCCGCAACGGAGCCCGCTCATTTTGAGCGGGATGACTCGGCCGCTCGGCCCTTGGCGTCGTGCAGAATGAGTCGCCGCAACGGAGCCCGCTCATTTTGAGCGGGATGACATCCTGCGAGCTGGACAGATTGGCAAGCCACTTCGGCCGCAACGGAGCCCGCTCATTTTGAGCGGGATGACTCATACCAATCATCGCCCAAACTCTGGAGGCATACCGGCCGCAACGGAGCCCGCTCATTTTGAGCGGGATGACGATATGCGTAAACGCACGGGCCTGCATAACAGGACACGCCGCAACGGAGCCCGCTCATTTTGAGCGGGATGACGGCCCCGCCAGCGAGAACACCGCCATACGCATCACCGAGCCGCAACGGAGCCCGCTCATTTTGAGCGGGATGACCCCGCACCCTCGCACAGGCCATCGCCGCCGCAACACCGCCGCAACGGAGCCCGCTCATTTTGAGCGGGATGACCTGGCGGCGATGACACCGTCGCGGGCCAGCCACGCGCCGCAACGGAGCCCGCTCATTTTGAGCGGGATGACGGCTCGCGAAAGACGAGCCGTTTGACCTGCGGAAATACGTCCGGCTGCGAGCGGTGCATGTCGGTCAGGGATGAGTCCGGTCTCTGATTTATGTGTCAAGGTGCGCGCACGGCCACTGACCTGGGCGCGAGCGCTCCCCGGTGTCAGAGTAAGCACTGAGGCGCTCGCATTCTCAGACGATGACCGGACTGGATGCTGGCAGTTTCTCATGGTGACCGAGGAAGAGGAACCGGCTTGAGTCACCGGCGCGGCCGAGGTCGACGATCATCACGCTGTCCTCCGACGGCTTCATGCGCAGCTCGACATCGCCGCGCATAAGCACAGCCTCCTGGTCGGACAGATCGCAGACGAAGACCGAGTACTGGATCCGCTCGCCGTAACCCTCCATGCAGGTCGCGATGCTGCGCAGGCGACGATCCTCGCGGATGTCGTAGGCGACCAGGTAGCGGCGGCGGGCCATCGTCCTACCTGGTCACCAGAGGCTCGTACTGTGGCAGCTCACCGACGAGGTGGGCGGCCAGAATGCGGGCCTGCAGCTCGACCGCGCGGCGGTAGCTGACCGTGTACCCGAACAGCGGATGGCGCAACTGCGTGGTCATCCGGCGTTCCCAGGCGCGGATCACCGCCTTGCGGCCGCCAGCTGTAAGGGTCACAGCGCCCGCGCGCACGAGGAAGTCACTGCCGCTGATCTCGCGGTTGTTGACGAGAGTGAGCACGGTGGAGTCGGCCAGCAGCGGCCGGAACTCCTCAGCAAGATCCAGCACCATCGCAGGCCGGCCGAAGCGCGGCCGGTGGAACAGGCCCACGTACGGGTCGAAACCAACTGCGAGGCAGGCCGCCATGACCTCCCTGGTCAGCATGCCGTAACAGAACGACAGCAGGCAGTTGATCGCATCTGCCGGAGGCCGCCGGTTGCGCAGCCCGCCGAACGCAGGACCGGGCAGCTCGGCCGCCCTGGGGACAAGTGCCGGGAACGCGTCGAAGTACAGGCGCGCAGCGACACCCTCGGTCCCGAGAAGCTCGGCAGCGCCCACCGCAATCTCAGCGTGCTTGGCCAGCTCGGCAAGCTGTCCGACGGTACGCCCCACAGACTCGCCGCCATTGCGCCGCAGCAGCACCCGGCAGTTCCGGATCTTTCCCGCGATCATCATGCGGGGCGCGTCGAGCTGGCCGCGCGCGGCGGTAGTAGTCTGCCGTATCCGCAGCATGACGTTCTTGTTCGGCAGGCCGGTGGTGATTCCGAGCAGCCAGCCGCCATAGGAAAAGTGAAAGACGTCGATATCGCGCTCGAACAGGGTCCGCAGCGCCTGCGCGGTGACCTGGACATTGCCGTATGCGCACAGGTGCAGGACGTCGATCAGCCTCACGCTGGCCAGCGGCTCCCGGCGCTTGGAGACGACGAGCCTGCCGCCGTCGATACCGACCATGGCGCCTGCCTCGGTGACGTACACGGGCGCAGCGTCCGGGTCCGCGGCAATCAGGCGGCGCGGAGGACCCTCATTACGCCTGGCCAGCAGGTTGGTCTCGTCGGGCAGGCAGATCCCGACCAGCGAGCACCGCGGGCACTTCGGGCTCGACTGCAGCGGCGGCGGCGGCGCGAGCCTGGCCGCCGCCGCCCGCGCCTCCCTGACGATCTGCTGGGTGCGGGCGACGAGCTCGGGCGTTGGCTCGACCACTACCCGCTGACGTGTCTGCGCGTAGAAGATCTCACCGCGTTCGCAGGAGTACCCCTGCTCGCGGAGCAGCAGCACCTGTGCGCAGACCTGGATTGCGTCGGCTTCCCATGGCGTGCCGTCGGCGGCCGGCCGCCCCTTCTTGACGTCCACCGGAACCACGCCACCGTCCACGCCCTCCACCACGTCCAGCTTCGCCGTGATGCCAAGCCGCTCGCTGGCCAGCTCGACCGAGCGGGCGACCCTCACGTCACCGTGATCGGGCAGGGGGACCGCGCCTCCGCCGGCGTCTGCCCTCCGGTGACGGCGGTCTCCCTCCGCGACATCGGCATTGGATGCCCACAGAGAGTCCACCCACTCAAGGAAGAACAGCCGCGGGCAGTAGGCGTACTCGTTCAGCATCCGCGCCGGCACCAGGTCCGGCAGCTCAGTGAGCACCGCCGATCACCCCGGCTCCGGCTCGAAGACGCCGTACCCGAAGTGGCTGAGCTGCCCGAGCAGCAGCGGCCCCGGCATCTCCTCGGCGAACTCCAGCAGCAGCCCGAGCCCGGGCCGTGCCTGCCCCAGGTGCTCGTTCATCCGGTACCGGCGGAAGCCGCGGGCCCAGCGATCCGGCAGCCCGTCATCCGGGGCCGACCTGGTCACCTTCGCCGGCGGCAGCCCGCGGTACCGCAGCTCCGCGCCAACGTCCGCGGCCAGAAAGTCGTCCAGTGACTCGCGCTTGCGGTGACGAACCGGCAGATAGGGCGTGCGGCTTCGCCACCGACGCGCGGGCTCGCATAGTTCCGGGGCCACCAAGCCGACCGGCCCGGCGGCCTGGAGCAGCAGATCGACCCGCGGCAGCCCGCGGAACTCGTAGCCCTCTCCGTTACCGCGCCCCCGTCGGCGGCCGGACACCTCATGCACCTTGACGATGGCCGCCAGCTCGTCGGCCCGCAGCCCGCGGGGTGCAAAGACAACAAGGGCCTGAACGGCGCCAGTGCCGACGGCGATCGGCACCCAGTGCGCGTGTCGATGATCGGTGCGCGCCCCCCCACGGCCGAGCAGGTCACCTGCCCCGTCGTTGGCGAGCCTGCTGGCGACCGCCCGGTGCACCTCGTCGGCGAGCAGGATCCCGTGCGTGGCCATGACCGGCGCCCGGGAGATGACCGCGAAGCGGACTGCGTCCACGTTTGTGGTCTCCTGCCGGGTCAGGGCTGGGGCAGCCGACGGCGTGCTGGCGTAGGGGACCCAGATCGTGTCCGGGGGCACGGTGCGGCGCGCCTTGCGCACCTCCACCGTGGACATCTCCAGGGCGGTCCGCCGGATTGGCCTGGCGGGCGCGAGCAGCCGGGTTGTCTGCTCGCCCGCGGCATCTGGTCGCCACCAGGTCTGGTCCGGCGTCGGATCGTTGTCCACCAGCCGGGCCTCACAGACTGATTCGGCCCGGCCGAGGTAGGGCAGCAGCTCGGCCAGCTTCGCCAGCGCCGCGCGCCGCTCGCCATCCAGGTCAGCATCCCAGCGGACGAGCAGCTCCGCGTCGCGCCGCACCGACAGGTACGGGTCGAGGGTCAGGTCGGTCCGCCCGGTCTCTCCCTTTCTGTGATCGAGGTCTGGCAGGTAGTGGCGGCTATGAGCGGGCCGGGCCGGCGGGGTCCGGTAGGACGGTGGGTCGCCCAGCGCGTCGAGCAGCCCGTCCAGCACCGGGCCCGGCAGGTCCGGCCAGCGGGTGTACCAGGTCGCGACCAGCGCCCGGAGCAGCCGCCACGGCGAGGGCGGCCATTCGGCCGTCCCCTCGTTGACATTGCGGTCCCAGGGCGTGGCGTGGTAGCGGCCGAGCGGGAACCGGATCGCGAGGGTCGTCGCCATATCACTTCCCCCGCCCCGACCAGACGACCTCGGTGATCGGGCCAAGCTCGTCCGCGCACTCCGCCGCGAGCTTGGCTACCCTTCCCGCAGCCTCTTCGGCGTCAGGTCGCCGCCCCCGCACGTCCAGCACGCGCAGGTCGCACGCGGTGCGAAGCCGCAAGCCGCCGTCGAGCAGGGTTCCGATCTCGTAGTCAGCCAGCGCCTCCAGCAGCGCGGTGGCCGGCTCGGAGAGGCCGTAGGAGCGGAGCTGAGCGTGGTCAACGGTGAAATAAGCGGTGATCTGCGCTGCTGTGTACTCCACACGATGGTAGGGAACCGTGCCGTAACCCTCGGTGGTGGCACCCTCCTTGGCCTCATTGATCACCACGTCACGTTTGACCCCGCCGTTGACAGCGGGCACGACCTGATACGCCTCGATGAAACCGGTCACCGCGCGGGCGATCTTGGGCTGCCATGGCCAGTTCTTCCGGGCGAAGAACACGCCGTGGATGAGCGAGACCGGATCGAGCGCGAAGCAGGCACGTGCCACAGCGCGGTAGTCCAGCGGCCGGCCCACCGCAAGGCCCAGGCGCTCCTCCATCCATTTCTCACCGTCGACGCCGCCGACCTTCCCCTTCATCACGTATGCGGACGCGAGCCGGTGCGCCTCCAGCCGGCTGGACGACAGGAAGCTGCCGCTTTGGTCCACGACGCGGACGTAGGGCAGGCCGGCCAGTGCCTCGGCCTGATCCACGCGGGCCTCGTCCCAGGTGCTCGCCTCCAGCCGGTTGGCCACCGACTGTGCGGACTCGACGAGCAGCGCCTTGCCGCCGTCGGCGGTGTCGAACTCGGCTGCGCCGAGGTCCGGAAAGCCTGTGGGCTGGAAACGGCGGCCCGCAAGCGGGGCCAGGTCGACTTCGAGAACGGTGCGTTGCGTGGTCACGATGGCTCCTCTGCCAGTTCGCGGGGGTTGGTTTCCTGTTCGTCAGGCTCGGGGTTCTCTACCGGATCCGCGACGTTGGCGTCGGCTCGGATCGGTATTGCGAAATATTCCTTCAGCAGCGCGAGGCCGCCGCGGCAGCGCGGGACGAGCGCGGCGGCCAGGGAGATCCCGTCCGCAGCGGGTCGTTCCAGAGCTGGCACTGCCTGATAGCCGGCCTGTCGCAGCCGCCGCACCGCGTCCGTGTGGACGGACGTGACCTGTCCGGCGGCCAGCCGTACCGCCCAATCCGGCCCCTGTGCCAGCCTCGTGGTGTCGCCCGAGCCATGCGCGGGTGCGAGCCCGGCGGCGAGCGGATGCAGGAGGCCCAGCGTCGGCACCAGAGTCACCGGTCCCGGCACCGGCCAGCGGTGGTGCACATTGCGCCAGGAGAGTGCGAGGCAGGCCCGCAGCCAGACCTCGAGCGCCGCATCATCGACCTGACCGCGTGCGAACGCGTGCAGGTCGGCGGCCGGAGTCTCGACGCCGAAGCGGAAAGTCGGCACGCCGTGGAACGCCTCGGCGCGGGATTCGTCCGCGGCGGTGCGGCTGCGCCACGCGAGCACGTCGGCCAGTACCTGCCGCAGCGGTCTCAGCCCGAAGCCGCCCACGACCGGGGCGTCGCGCCATCGCCCGCGCGGGTGAGCCGACTCCGCCGGATCGACGGGCAGCAGGATCTGGCGCATGGTCCGGGCCTGGCCGACGCCGGGCCCGGTGGTGCAGGAGGCGATGCCGACCGCGATCCGCAGCTCGGGGGACTCCGACTCTGCCTTCGCGAATACATCGAGGAACTCCTGCGCTCCGGGCGGCCTGCGCACCGGCGCCTTCTCCCGTGCCCTGCCACTGCGCCCGACCGCTTGCTCAAGGATCGTCAGTGCCGCCAGCAGATCTCGCAACCCCGGCGCCCCGCCGTCGCGGGCATAGGCGAGGTGCGCGGCGTCGAAGCGCCGTGTGGCAGCGCCGATCGCGGATGACGCCTCAGGGCTCCTGACCCAGGACACCCAGTCCTCGATACGCGCGGTCAGCCGAACCTCGGGCTTACTGCGGACGTGGACCCGGTCGAGCGGCACCGCGACGAACGCGAGCCCGTTGCGCCGCTGCAGCCCGTAGCGGACGAACTCCTCGACGCCGCGTGCCACACCTAGCAGCGGGCCGTCCACGCCAGGATGCGCGGGCCTCGCCGAACAACTGGCGGATCTCGGCCAGCGTGCATGGCCGCGACCACACGGGCACCCAGACCTCACCGCGCGACTCCTCACCCGCGGCCCCGCTCGCCGAGCCGTCCGGCGAGAAGGAGACCGTGAATGGCCTCGTGGCCCGCCCGGCGTCGTGCTGGTGCCGGCGCACCGTGCCCGACGCGAACAGCAGGGCGCCCTCGATGAGCAGCACGTAGGCCCACGGATTGACGAGCGAGTCCGCGGCACCGAACGGCGAGGACCCCTGACCGCCGGCCGCTCCCGGGTCGAACTGCCCGACGGCCGCACTCGCGAGCCGTTCCGCTTCGGTCCCCATCAGCAGGTCGCCGGCGCAGGCGAGCGACCTGGCCTGGCCCTTGCCCGTCACGTCGAGCACCTCGAGCAGTCGCTGGTGGAAGTTGGTGGAGAAGTCCAGGCGCCCGTCGTTGCCGCCGGTTCCCAGCAGGGGCGGGAAGAACGCCCGCTGGCCGGCAAGTACCACCGTCGCGTCGATCCACGGCAGCAGGGCGTCCGGGCACCGGTTGCGGAACTCCTGCACCAGCCGTTCCTTGTCCCAGCCCCGGCTCGAACCAGCGCTGGCCACTTCCTCCGCCACGGGAATCGCGGCGTGGAAGGGCGCAAGCCTGGCCGAGGGATGGGACAGCAAGTCCTTGATCCTGCGCCTCGGCTCCCTGTCCTTCGCGCCGAACCCGCTGCCGCCGTTCCACGGGCTGAGCACCGGAGTGGGCACATACTCCTCGACGAGCCACGCCGCGATGTCGGCCACCGCGGCCTCGATGATCAGCCCATCAGGTCCCCACGCCGCGGTCGCTGCCCGATCGGCCTGCGCGCCCAGCAGGCGGATCAGGCCGAGGCCGGCCAGGTAGCTGGCGAGTGGCTCCGGCCGCAGCCCGGCCAGAACATGGCGGGTCGTCGCGCGGCTTGTCACGTGGCCACCTCCATCCCGGCGCTGGCGCGCCAGTCCGCGATCCGGACCACAGCCTCCAGGTAAGCCAGCACAAACGGCCCGTACCGGTCGCCCAGTGACAGTGCCGTGCGGGTCCACGAGCGCTCGCCGCCGAGCGCGAACTGATCGAGGTCCACGGTCAGCTCGGCCGCGGGCTGGCCGAGCAGGGCCGGCACCGACCATGTGGTGTCCCTCTCCAGGCCGAGCAGCGCACCCGGGGTGTCCTGGTCGGGATCCCGCACTTGGACGCGGAGCTTGCCGTGGTGCGCGAGCACGAGGTAGCGGGCCAGGTCCTCGTGGACGCCGGACAGCGCGGCGTTCAGCGGCCCGTCGAGCAGCAGCAGCGATGCGAGTTCATGCCGGAACGCGACGCGTCCCGCAAAGCTGAGCCGGCCGCCCGACCCTGACTTCGCCCACGGGCGCCCGGCGTCGATCTCGGCCCGGCGCTCCGGCGGTGCCAGCGCGCACAGGGCATCCTGCCACGTCTTGTGTGACTTTCCGGCGTCGTGCAGGTACGCGGCGGTGACGACGGTCGCCGCGGCGCCGGCAGGCAGATCCGCCCGCAGCGCCGACAGCAGCGCCCGTGCCTGGTCCCGCGTCTGGTCGCTGTGCCGTTGCAGCGGCACCCAATTCAACTGGTTCACGCTCGCCGAGTCCGCGCTGAACGCGTCCTCGGCGCCGGCCGCCAGGTCCGCCGGGGTTTGCAGCTCCGGGCAGTCCGCCACCGGCCCGCGCGCCGCCGGGTCGAAGCCAGCCTGTGGGTCGTAGCCGCCATCGCCCGCCGCGACCAGCAGCACCTCGCCGGGCCGCGCCCGGTCCACGTTCGTGACCCGCGCCCAGCGACCCCGCGCCTGGTCCAGCCGCCACACTGCGGCGTTCCGTTTCTGCAGAAGGCTCAGCTCGCGGAGCGGCACCCGGCACCGCCACTCGGCGGACGGCGCCTTGGCGTCCGCGGGCGGACTCCCGTCCGCCACAGGCTCCCAGACGGCCCATGCGAGCTGCACGTCCAGGTCGTCGGCGTCCCGCACGTACGGCGCGATGTCCACGTCGGCGCCGTTCAGATCCGGCGTCGTGTCGAACAGCCCGACCAGATCGGCCTTCCGCAGCACGTCTACTGGGGCGTCAGTAGTGGCCACGGCCCGCGCCAGCATGTCCTCGCCGGTGACGGCTTCGCCCTCAAGCGCCTCAAGCTCGGCGGCCGCCGCCGCGACGTCCGGTTCGGGGTACGGGTGATGCGTCTCGGGCCGGATCCAGAGAAGCTGCGCGTCATCGATCCTGCCGGTGCGGTTGCAGCGTCCCGCGCGCTGCACCACCGACAGCCACGGTGCGGCCTCGGTCACCAGGACAGCCGCGTTCAGGTCGATACCCGCCTCCACGACCTGGGTCGCGACCACAACGCGGCCCTGCGCCCCGGGCGGCGCGGTGACCCTCTGCACCAACTGTCGCCGCTCCTGCCCGCGGAATCTGGAATGCAGCAGGGTGCATGGCACCGGCCCACTACGCAGGGCCTGGTAGATGGCCTGCGCGGCCTTGACCGTGTTCATCACGACCAGCGTGAGCGCGCCACGCCGGTGCCGTTCCACGACCGCTGCGGCGATCGCAGCGTAGTTTGCGGGTTCGACCGGCAGTCGCCGGACGGTGCGGCGCGCCCCGAGCCGCACCGCGAGTTCGCCGGTCCGGTCGGCTGGCTCGATCGCCAGCATCTCGTCCGGGCCGGGCGCGGGGTTGTCCACGGTATCGAGCAGCACCTCCGGCACGGTCGCGGACATGCAGGTCAGGCCGAACGGCTCCGCGGTGCCGAACGCCTCCGTGAACGCTGCGATCTGGCGCAGTGTGGTCGTCGACTCCGGGCACAGCTGCACCTCGTCGACGATCCACTGGGCGCCGTTGGTGACCAGCGCGAAGTCAATCGGGTAGGTCGCCCTGGCGATGCCGTAACCGCGGTTGAGCGCCTTGCTGACCAGTGAGTCCACGGTGCCGATCACGATCGCGGGCCGGTGCATGTCCAGCCGCCACTGCCGCTGGGTGGTGCCCGCGCCGCCCATCACGACGTGCAGCGCAACCTCGTCAGCCAGGCCCACCTTCGCCAGATTCGTCAGCCAGCGCGCCACGTCGGCCGTGACCTGCTCCACCAGGCTCCGCTGCGGCAGCGCGTAAACCAGCCGCCTCGGCGTGTTAGCCGGATCGGGTCCGTGCAGCCGGCGCCACAGCCAGGCCAGGACAATCCCTGTCTTGCCCGTACCTGTCGGAGCCTGCACCACCGCCGGCAGCCCGTCGCGTGCCAGCCTGGCCTGGTAGCCGTACGGCGGATTGCCGGTCGCAGCGGCAAAGAAAACGTCAAACGATGCCATATCGATCCTTTCGATTGACTGCAGGTCTGGGGCAAGCCCGCCCGCAACTCCCGGAGGCAGCGGTCATCGCGCACGCACCCGCCGGGACGCCAGGTGGGCCATGACCGCCTGGTTGGCCTCCCAGCCGTCCGGGAACTTCGCCGGAACGTTCAGGTGCACCGGCTCGGTCGACGGGTGGGCATCGAGCAGCTCGGGAATCCCGGCGCGCGCTACCACGATGCACGCATGCCTGTGCCGGGAGGTCAGTACGCACAGGCGGCCCGCCTCCAGGTGGAACGCCGTGGCGTCCCGCCGCCCGGACAGCGGATGCAGGACGATCGTCACGTCGAACTCGCGCCCCTGGAGCCGGTTGGCCGTGTCCACGGTGACGCCTTCCGACCCTGGGCGCAGGAGCGACCGGATCGCCGCCGCCTGATCACGGTGGGCGGTCCCGATCGCGATCCGGCCGGCCGTCACCGGCTCGCCGCCGGGCGCGCGCTCGGAATACGAGACCGCGCCGCGCTGCAGGATCCGGGCCGCAAGATCCGCGCAGGCCGAGGCGGCCTGGGAGTCCGTGCGGACGGTGTGTCGGGCCGGTAACTCGTACAGCGCCCAGCCCGACTCGGCCGTCATCTCCAGCGCCACGTCCGCGGGGTCGGTCCCAAGGGCGCTGGTGGCGAACTCCAGCCGCCGCTGTCCCGCGGCAGTACCAGCCCGGAACCCGGTAAACGGGTAGAACGCCTCCGAGATCACAGGCGCCGCGGAGTGCGGCAGTCGCCAGGACAGCGGCAGGCGGTGCACGGGCAGGCCAGGGTTGTGGCGCAGCAGCACCGCGACCGCGCTCTGCATCGGGTCCCAGGTCAGGCCGGTCCACCGGTCGGTCTCGACGGCGGAGAACGGATCGAGCTGGCCTGGATCGCCGACGAACAGCGCTCTGCCGAAGCGGCCCGCGATCCGCAGCAGCATGTCCGAGCGCATCTGGTAGGCCTCGTCGATGACCGCCCACGGCCGCGACCCGTCCGTCACCGTCGCCCACTTCGCCGCGGTACCGACTACAACCGAGCAGTCGGCCAGATCACGAGTGCGGTTCGACACGCTGACAGTGGCGTGCCGGGTTACCAGGGCCGGGGCTGAATAATCCTCTCTTGAAAGCCGGCCGATACGCAGGCCGGGCACCGCCAGGGCCAGCCGGTGGACGAGGTCATCGACCTGCCCGTTGGTCTGGGCGACGCCCATCACCTGTTCCCCCGCCGCGGCCATGTCGGCAGCAGCGCGCACCACGAGGGCCGACTTGCCGGCACCGGGCGGTGAGTCGACGACCAGACCTCGGTGGCTGTCGTCTGCAAGATCAGCCATGACATCGGCCACTGCCTGGTCGGCGAGAGCATGGGCTGTCATGACCACTCCTCGGTGGCGTCCTCGTCGCTGGGCACGTAGTCGACCGGCGGACCGCCGTGTGTCCACGGCGTCTCCTCACGCGGAGGAAACGATCCGGTCGGCTGGTAGGCGTCGGTCAGCGCCGCGTAGCAGAGCCGCCCGCCGAGCACGGGCACGCTGCCCGGCGCGGGGGTCAGCCCGCGGCCCATGCCGCCAGACAGCTCCAAGACCACGTTGACCGCGGGGCTCCGTGCGGGAGACAGGGACACTATCCGGGCTTTCTGCCCAGGTCTGTGCGGATCGCAAAGCTCGGTACCGGGTTCGAGGCGCACCGGATCCTCGGTAGCGACGGTGATATGCGGCCGCAGCTTGCGCCGCCGGCCGCTGGTGTCAAGGCGGGACGGGTCGGCCGCGACGGCCTCCCCGGCGAACGCCTCGCCGGCCAGCCGGTACTCGGCCATCACCAGCGGGTCATCGGCAGCCCGCTGGGTGCCGTAAGAGACCTGGGCGCGCTCCAGCCAGTTGAGCCGCTGAGCGGCCGCGACCGCCGAGTCGCGTCGCGGCTGCGGCAGGCCACGGTCCCACAGGTACTCGGCGTAGGCGGTGAACGCGTCCTTGTCGGCGTCCCAGCGGGCAGCAACCCGCTGGCCGGGCGGGAGGTGCCGCAGCAGGTCCACGGCCTGCCACATCAGTCGCCAGGTCGGTTGCAGCTGCCCGGCAA
>WNFJ01034896.1_pt1 | contig 12309 bp, 8 predicted proteins | sample 5400461 | NCBI WGS metagenome assembly WNFJ01 (sample SAMN13153349, study PRJNA577476) | soil metagenome | isolation source: 115 cm saprolite on Douglas fir-dominated hillslope | place: USA:California | collected 2013-09-17
CCGCCGCAGGCCCCGGGCCCGGGCGCCGGTTGCGGCGCCCACGGCACGGTCACGGCGGCGGCGGAGCGCTCTCGGTGACCGGGCCCTGGTTCTGGTCACGCGTGGGCGGGGGCGGGGTGCTGGGCGGCGAGTTCAGGTCGTGCGTGAGGGACTGGAACATCTTCATGACCGTGTCCTCGGCCTCGCCGTAGTTGATCGAGGCAGCATCCACCGCACTGGCCAGCTGCGGGAAGGCGCCATCCTCCGGGTGGTCTTTGGTCCCGAACAGCCCCTCGACCGCATGGACCCACCGGTCGTTGAAATCGTGCGCCTCGTCAGCGGTGGCACCCGCCCAGCCAAGTCTCAGGTTGTTCCAGATCTCGCCGATGCTCATGATGGACTGCGCGATGAGATCCGCCTCGTTCCACATGTCCACGGTCGCATAGGAGTGAAGGGTGTTCGGGTCGACCTGGATCAGCATGCCAGCGTCGTCGTAGTCGCTCGGTGGCTGGCCGTTGTAGTTGCTCGGTGGCGCCACGATGACCACACCTTCCGTCAGCCCCGGGTCTCCGGACAGCTCGGGAACACCCCTCCGGCAAGTGGGCTGACTTTAGGCCGTGACGGCCCGGTACCCGCAAGCCCCCGTTTGCGGACACCCGGGGGGATGGACAGGACCGTTCCGGTCAGGGACGGCCAGCGCACTTCACGCCGGGCGACACGGTGTCGTGGAAATCTGGATATGGTCCGCGTCGTGCCGGTGGGCACCGCCGGGCCACCCGCCGGACGCTGTCCCTGCCGGACGCTGTCCCTGACAGATAGGCCCTCAGCCAATGGGACGAGGCAAACCCCCCGACAACCCTCCCTCATCCCCAGGGCCCGACCCGTCCCACCCCTTCGGCGGCGGCGCCTGGACTCAGAAGCCCGACGGCAGCTGGACCTGGGTTCCGGGCGCAACGCCCGATCCCAACCTGGTCAAGCAGTATGGAAACGGGGCGCTGACCGACATCAGGCAGGACCCCAACGGCAACCTCAACCACGGCGCCTGGGGCCGCAATGGGAGAGACGGCTGGGCTTGGGTGTGGAACGCAGACCCGGACCCCAACCTGGTCAAGCAGTATGGACACGATAAGCTGACCAATCCCAATGTGGACCCCGGTGGCCACGGGTGGGCGGGACGCCCGGGTCCCGGCGACCCAAATAGTTCCGACCACCCGCTGCCACCGGACGTGGTACCGCCGACCATCAAGGACATCTGGGGCGTCGCGCCCGAAGTCACCGGCCAGATTCCCCCGCCCCCGGACGGCTCGCAGCCGCCGGTGTCCGAGCCGCCCAGCCATAGCGCCTACCGGGTGTCCCCCGGCAGCATCCGAAACGCGGAGACCACGCTGCTGGCCCGGACCGACGCCCAGATCAGCCAGTACAACGACCTCAAGGCCTACGCGGAGCAAACACGCAGCCAGAACATCTACTACACCGACGACGCCGGCGACGCCGTCATGACGGAGATGCAGCTGAGCAACACACAGGACCGCCTGCTGCAGAACATCGGCGACGCGGTCGAGCTTTACGGCCAGTACATCAACATGCTCAACTACGCCGCGCAGAACTACGCACACGCCGATATCGGCTCGTTTCTCTGGGAGTCCGTGCAGGTTACTCCAAACCACAAATGAGCGAGAAGAAGAACAGTCCGCGCGCAGCTTCAGCGCAGCCGTTAAGGCTAATCATTGGTCTGAACGGCTGCCGCGGGTGGTCACAGCGGGGCGTGCGGGGTGCTGCTTACCCGACCATTCCGCGGCCGGTGCCCATCAGGTCGTGAAACACGCCGAATACGCCCAGCGCCAGTGAGACGGTCGCGATCGCGCAGAGCACTCCGAGGACGTCGATGAACTTCCCCCGGTCGGGGCGGCCCGCGTCGGCAGGGAAACCGGCCGGCATGTCCTGCGCAGGCTCATCACCGGTGCCCAGGATGGCGGCGATCGCACCGCCCGCGACCAGGGCGAGCCCGGCCACGGTGAGCACGACAGTGCCGGCGCCCGCGGTCCGCCAGATCCGCTCGGCCGCCGCCGCCAGCACCGCGAACAAGCCGGCCAGCCCGGCGCCGCCGATGGGGACGAGTTCCTCCGCAAAGCCCGCGCGCCTGGCCCGTGCCACTAGCGCGACACTGGCCACCACGGCCATGGCGAAGGCAAACCAGTTGCGGGAAAAGGCAAGCACCGGCAAAGCGACGGCGAGCGCGAGGGCCGGTCCGGCGACCAGCACGGCCAGCAGGCGCCGGGAGCGGATCAGCAACGCGGTCGCGACGTTGGCCATCGAGGTGCCGTGGTACGGCTGGCGGGGCGCCCAGACCGTGACCAGTGCGGCGGCCGCCTTGGCCAGGCCCAGCACCGACAGCATCGCCACGACGGTCGCGGCCGCCACCTGTGTGCCGGTGGCGTGTACCGCGACGAGCAGCGGCGCCAGCAGCAGCGGCACGGCGAGCTGGAACCCGACCAGCAGGACGACCGCCTCCGGGGTGGCGGCGAGGCTCATCACGACCCCGGCGCTGGCCCCGGCGATGGCGCCGACCCACAGGAACGACCCGCCGGCGAGGGCCCGCCCGAGCAGCGCGCCCGCCACCGCCATGCAAGGTACCGCGGTGAGCGAGACCAGCACGCACAGCGCGGCCGGCGCCAGCACCCTGCGCTGGGCTAGCCCCCACCCGGCGGCGAGCAGCAAGAGCCCGGCCACGATGAGGCTGACCGCCGGAGTCATGAGCCCGGCGGCAGACCGCCAGAACGCGAACCCGGCCGCGCCGGCGAGCCAGGCCAGTCCGAACGTCATGAGCACGAGGGCACGTGGCCAGCCGCCACGGCGCTGGGCCTCGGCCTCGCTCGCGATGAGCTCGGGTATGTCCTCGACCGTTGCATCCGTGCCGGGGTCGCGAACCAGGTCACGCAGGTAGAGAACCTGCCCGTCGACGACCCCCGACTCCGCGAGCGACGCGCTCAGCGGCAGTGGCGCCCCCCCGGCGACCGCCAGCGACCACGCCGGCGGCAGGGTCCCGTGGACGTCCTGGCCGCACAGGCTGGCCAGGCCGGACGAGTACTCACCGATAGGCGCCGCGGCGGGCAGGGCGACATCGATACGCTTGCGGGCGCCGATGACCGTCACCCGGCTGCGTCCGTCAATCATCTACGCCGTGCCCGCATCAGTGCGCCCAGCTGTTACTATTCGCATTTTCGCAGTCGGCGTAGTTGCGCCAGTTGATTTGCTGCACGCGGCCGATGTCGCCGAGCGTACCCACGTCGCTCATCAGGTTCTGGGATGCGATATTCCACTGCGCCTGAACATCTTGGTGCCCGATCGCGGCCTGGCCCGTCCAGTACTCTGCCAGCGGAGCCAGCAAGTTGCGGAGGCTGGTTAGCTCCTGGTCGATGGCGGCGCCGATGGAAAGTATCTGCGAGCCGCTTTCCTCCAGTTCGGGGGGTACAGCTATGAGTGCTCCGAATACGTCCGGCATGACATCCTCCTATCGTTGTAATTGAGCGTCATCGTGATTGATGGTCCGGCTCAGAAATTGAGAGGGTGCGCGGGGGTGGCGGGCACGGTCGGTTGCAGCGGAGCGGTCGGGTGCGGACCGGCCCCGGCGCCCCCGGCGCCCCCGAGGTTGGCGATGTTGCTCTGCTCGGAGCCGCTGTAGTTATGGGCGTTGATCTGAAAATTGTGTGCGATCTCATCCAGCACGGCGTTCAGCGCCGAGGCGTCCCTTGCCCACGTGTCTGATATTGTCTGAAGCTGCGTTGCGGCGGGCCCATGGTACGAACCCATCAGGCCCAGGATGTAGGCCTGGATCCGCTGGATCTGGCCCTGAATCTGCTGATTGGTGTTCTGGCAGGTGGTGGCGGCGTTCATCAGTTCCTGCGGGGTGGCGGTGAATTGCATAATGCTCGGCCAGCCTCTCGTTGGCAGTGTTCGGGGTTGGCATGGCGTCCCGCTCGTGCCAGCCTGGCAGAGGTACACCGGTACGGTGTAGTCGCCAATTGAAGGGCAGGTCGGCGGACGCCCAGGCTGGACGTGTCGCGTCCCTTCTGGATGGACATCACCGGTCCGCCGCGCTGACCGCAGTGGCGGCAGTCCGCTCACCGGACAGCGCGACCTGGATCAGCTCGCGTGGTCGGCCGCGGCGGACCAGCACGCCCCGGCCCGGTGGCCGGAGCACAGCGCGTTCATCGCCCAGCACCGGGCCTTCCTTGCGATCGCCGGAAAGCACCAGGCCACCGCAGCCCAGCTCCTGTATCCGGTGGAAGAACTGGTCGCCGAACCCGCGGCTGAGCCCGGTGACCCGGCGCGCGAGCACGATGTGCAGGCCGATGTCTCGTGCGTGCGGGAGGAGCTCGGCCAGCGGCGCGAACGGCGCACCGCCCACCAGGTCGTAGTCATCGATGACGAGATAGAGGTCGGGCCCCTGCCACCACGCGCGTGCGGCCAGCTCCTGCGGGCTGATGCCCGCCGGCGGCAGCCGCTCGGTCAGCCGGGCGCAGATCTGATCGACATACGCACGCGCCGCCGCGGCGTCGGCTGCGTACGCGCCGAGGTAGTCCTCCGGCACCGCGCCCAGCAGCGACCGCCGGTAGTCGAACAGCACGATGCGTGTCTCCCAGGCCGACGACGTGGCCGCGATGCCGTCGATGAACGTACGCAGGAATGACGTCTTGCCTGATCCGGTGTCCCCGAAGACCAGGAAGTGCGGGTCACCGCCGGCCAGGTCGAGCAGGACCGGGCCAAGGTCAGCCTCGGCGATCCCGATCGGCACGCCGGGCGCCGCGTGCGGCGGCTCGCGCAGGCGCTCGGCGCTGAGGCGGTTCGGCAGCATCCGTACCGGGAGTGCCGATGTACCCGGCCAGCCAGCGGCGATCTTGGCCAGGACGTCGCCTTGAGCCTCGTGCACGCCCTCAGCGGTCTCCTGCCCATCCAGCCGGGGCAGCACCAGGTGGAAATGCACCCCGGGTGCCGCGATCCCGCGGCCCGGGACCGCGTTCGCCATCCGCGCGGCCAGCCTGCGATTGACCTCGGACTCGGTGGGGTCGTTGAGACGCAGCTCCACCCTGGTCCCGATACTGTCCCGCAGCGCGGGCCGGATCTCAATCCAGCGGCTGGCCGTGATGACCAGATGGACGCCAACCCCGAGACCCCGCCCGGCGATGTCAGTGACGGCAGCGTCGGCGTCCTCGAACTCACCGCGCAAGCCGCCCCAGTTGTCGATCAACAGGAACACGTCGGCGGCCCGCGTGCCCGCCGGGAGCCGCCCGGCCGCACGGCGCCCCCTGAACTCGGCGATCGAATCGATGCTGAACTCGCGGAACAGCGCCTCCCGCGCCACGATCAGCGAGTGGATCTCCGCCAGCGTCCGGCTGACCATCGCCGCATCGGTGCGCCCGGCCACCGAGCCCACATGGGGTGCGGCCGCGTACTGGTGCAGGCTGCCACCGCCGAAGTCGATGCAGTAGAACTGCATCTCCTCCGGGGTATGGGTGAGCATTCCGGCCATCATCACCGTGCGCAGGGCCGTGCTGCGCCCGGTCTGCGGTGCGCCCACTACGGCAAGATGCCCATGGGGACCGCCGAAATCCATCACCAGGGGCTGCTGTTGCTGCTGCAGGGGGAGGTCGAGGACGCCGATCGGCACCTTCAGATTCCCCGGCTGCGTCCACATTCGCACGGCCAGGCCACGCCCGGGCCGCACGCTCGGCGCGCCGGTCAGATAGTCCAGCGGGATGGCGGCCGGCAACGGCGGCAACCATACCTGATGCGCCGGCTGGCCGATCGTCTTCAGCCTCCGGACGATCGCGGCCAGCTCGGTCGGGCCGGTGTCGGCGGGCTCGGCGCGGGCCGCCGGGCCCGGTGTGCCGGGCCCTGGCCGGGTGGATTCGAACGGCACGATCGAGGCGCCGGGCACCCGCGCCGCGTCGGCCCGATCGGTGGCGGAGATGTGCGGCGAGGACACGTGTGCGACCCGGAATCGCTGATAGATCGACTCGTCCACCTTCAGGTACGCCGAGCCGGGGATCGGCGGCAGCCGGTAGGCATCGGTGGTGCCGATGACCGTGCGGCTCTCCATCACGCTGAACGTCCGCAGGCAGATCCGGTACGACAGATGTGAGTCCAGGCCGCGCAGTTTGCCTTCCTCGAGCCGCTGGGTTGCCATCAGCAGGTGCATGCCCAGGCTGCGGCCGACCCGGCCGATCTGGACGAACAGGTCGACGAACTCCGGGCGACCCGACAGCAGCTCGCTGAACTCGTCGACGATGATCAGCAGGTACGGCAATGGCTCCAGCGGCTTCCCGTCGGCACCGACCGCACCAGCGGCCTGCCGGCGCTGGTAGTCGCGGACCGAGTCGAGGTCGCCGGCGGCCCGGAGCATTCGCTGCCGCCGCTGCTGCTCGCCCTTGAGCGCGGCGTGCACCCGGTCGATCATTGCGGTGTCGTCGATCAGGTTCGTGATCAAGCCTGCCACGTGCGGCAGATCCGTCAACGGCGCGAACGCGGCACCGCCCTTGAAGTCGATCAGCACGAAGCTCAGCGCCTCCGGCGAATGAGTCAGCGACAGCCCGCTCACCAGGGTGCGCAGCAGCTCACTCTTGCCCGAGCCGGTCGCGCCGACGATGAGCCCGTGCGGACCGAAGCCGCCTTGCGCTGGCTCCTTGATGTCGAGTACGAGCGGCTCGCCGTCGGCGTCGCTGCCGATGGATACCCGCATCAGGCGCGGGCCCGTGGCTTCTGCCCACTTGGCGGCGATGTCCACGGTGAGCGGGTCGCCGCCCAGAACCATCTCGGTCAGCGATATCGTCCGGGTGAGCACCTGTTCGCGTTGGTCGGTGAGGCGTAGCGGCGAAAGCCTGCGGGCGATCAGCTCGGCCAGCCCCGGCTCCACGAGGTCGGGGACGCATCCGTCCACCTCCGCCGCGATCAGGCCCGGCACGCCCTCGACGGCCAGCCTGCCGTCGTCGGCCAGGCGCAGCCGCAGGTCGGCCCGGCCGGGCTCGTCACTCTCCCGCTCGACAAGAAACACCAGCGTGATGCCGAGCTGCGGGCCGGCCGCCTCCAGGAGCGACCGCAGCAGCTCCGAGCGGCCCCACTCCGATCGCGGATCGAATCCCGTGAACACCACAACGAGCCGCCTGGGTGGCGCGGCGGTGCCGCGGCCTGCGCCGAGGTGGGCGCGGCGCTGCGCCGCCAGCTCCTGCCGGCGCAGCAGCTCCTGTTCCAGGAACTGCGCGAGCCCTTCGGGCTCCGCGGCGACCAGCGGGACGACACCGGCCGGCCCGGGCGCATCCTCCTCGATCACGTGCGGCAGCCACTTGACCCAGTCCCAGTCGCCGGGACCGGACCGCTCCAGGGCGATGGACACGTCGTCCGGAGCATGCAGCACGGCAACCTGGCAGAGCACCGCCCGGGCCAGCGCCGGGGTCAGCTCGGGCGGCCCGAGCACGCTCACCACGCCGCAGCCGCCCAGGTCCACCAGGGCGGGCTGGCCACCGACGCGGCCCATGCGCCTGACCAGCCGCTGCGCCGCGCGCAGCGACTCCCAGTCGTAGTCGGCGAGCGGGTCGAGCCGGGTGCCGATCTGTATCGCGGTGACCAGCTCGGCGTCGCCGGTGCCGACCCGGATCCGCAAGAAGTCAGGATCGCCGGGGCGGCGCTCCCACACCCGCTGATAGGTGGACGCGATCGCCCACAGCCGGTCCGGGCCAGGATGGACCAGCGCGGCATGCAGCCGCTGAGTAGCGGCGGCCATGCGGGCGAGGTGGCGGGCGCCCGTGAGGTGGCTGCGGTAGCGCATCTGCTGGCGCCGGTTGCCCTTCCGGCTGGCGTCGCGCGCCTGGAAGCGCATGGCCACGGTGCTCCCGATGGCCACCGCCACGAACAGCACGCCTACGATGATCAGTACCGGACGGCCAAAAGTGATCATGTAGGCGGCCATGCCGACACTGCTGAGCAGCGGCAGCGCGATATTCATCCACGCCGATCCGAGCGGTGCTCGCTGCGCCTCCGGCGGTGTCGGCAAGACGATCTTCTCATTGGGCAGGGTCGGCGGCAGGAATCGGGCCGGACGGTGGAATGCGAGCCGGCTCATGCCACTCCTTTGTGTCGTCCTTCGTGTCGCTGGGATCAGGCGGTACAGGTGACCTTGACCTGGGTGATGGCCAGCCGGCCGCCCGCGATCGCTGGCACACCGCGGTCGACCAGCTCGACCGCGACCCCGTTCTGGCTGACGGGGAACGTCCCCACCGCCGCCCAGGAACCCGGATCCACCGCCTCGTTCAGCACAAAGCCCGCGAGCCGGGTGCCGCCGCGCCCGTCGAGAACGAAGAACTGTGCCGCGGTTGCCGCCGAGTCCTGGCGCTGGCCCGGCGCAGGCCGGAAGACACTGACCGCGCATCTGGCCATCGCCGCGGGCGGGGTGAACCACCACTCGGCGAACTGGTTCGGGTCGTCCTTGGCCTTGTTGCCGGTCATGGGGATCGCCTCGAACGTGCCGTGGCAGCCGTCCTGTGCCCACCCGCCGCTCGCCACGGTGTACCAGTCGCTGGCGCGGCCCTGAACTACGAAGCCGTAGTTACCGCGATCACTGCCGCAGTCCCAGCCACTCACGGCAGTGAACGGGGCCGTGGCGGCCGGCGGCGGGGGAGGCGCGGCCGTCTTCGCCAGGCGGCCCGGGTGTATGAGCTGAAGCACGGCGCCGGTGGCGACCGCCGCGGCGGCGGCGAAGACCGCGACCATGAGGACGATGTGCGGCCGGGCGGCCGGACGCGGCGCCTGTGGCCGGGCCCAGCTATGCTCGATCAGCGTCCGGACGAACTCTTGCCGCGTCGGGCGCGTCGGCTCGCTCGCCGCTTCCGATGTGGCCACCGCTCATGTCCTGGCCCGGCCGGGGCTGCCCGGCACCGGGTCACCCGGTTCGGCGCTGGCTGGCACCGCACTGGCCGACGCCGGGCTGCCTGGCGCCGCACTGGCCGACGCCGGGCTGGCTGGCCCATCGGACTTGCGATGCAACCCGGTACCGGCCGAGCGGACGTCGGCCGAAGTGACGACAGCCGGCTCGGAGCTCGGCGCGGGGAGCCCGCCTCCGCCGGCTGGCGGGCCGGCGGAGGCGGCCGTGCTGGGTGACGCCGGCGTCGCGCTCGAGTCGGCGGCACGCGGCACAGCAGGCCGCACCATCCGGCGGATCCGCAAGGCCAAGAACAGCACCATGATCAGCGCCAGCAGTACGGCGATCGCAAGTGCCCTGGTTCGCAGGGACGACCACCCGCGACGGGGGCCCGCGGCCGTGATCGCCGGGCCCGGGCCACGGCCCTCGTCAGCGATGAGCCGGGTCACCGCCATCCCCGGATCGATCAGACCCCAGCCGAACGCGGGTCCGGGCGGCGTCGCCGAACCCATCCGGTCGGCAGTGGCCTCGATCCGCCGGACGACCTGGGCTGCGGTCAAATCTGGGTATCGCGCGCGGACCAGGGCAGCCTCGCCGGCGACGAAGGCGACCGCGTATTGCGTGCCGCTGCCTTCGAACTGTCCGGTGCCGGTGATGCCAAGGCCCGCGACGTCGACCCCCGGGGCTACCACGTCCACCGAACCCGGCCTGTAGGTCGCCGCCACCGACCCGTTGATGTTGATTGCGCCGGCCCGTATCACGCCAGCAGCGGCTGGCACGCCGCCGGATGCCGGCGCCGTGCCCTGCGACTGGGCCGGTGCTTCGGCGACCACCACCACATCGTGGCGGGCGGCCCGTTCGATGGCGTTGGCCACGGGCGGCAGGGCCAGGTTGATATACCCGCCCAGGGCGACCACCTTCGCGCCTGCGGAGACCGACACCGCGATCGCGGTGGCCTGATCTGCTGCGGAGATGGCGGCCTTGGTCGGCGCGACCCGCACCGGCATGATCGTCGCGTCCGGGGCCATGCCGGTTGCGCCGGCGGCTGCGCTGGAGTGCTCCGCGACGATACCTGCCATAGCCGTGCCAGAGCCGAGGCAGTCGGTGTTGCCCCGGCCCGTTCCGCCGATAATGTCGTCGCCGACCGTGACGCGGCCCGCGAGCTCGGGCAAGCTGGCGTCAACCCCCGAGTCGACGATCGCGACCATCACCCCCGCGCCGCGGCTGTATGGCCACGCGTGCTGCGGCGCCACCCGTAGCATCGCCCACTGGCCCTGCGAGTTCCCATTGCTGCCCGATGTTCCCGCGCATGGCCCGGCGGCGTGCGGAGCGTGCCCGGCTCCGGGAGCCTTCCTGGCCGGGGTGGCCGGTGCCCGGGCGGTGACCGGCCCGGTAGGAACGGCTGCGGGCGGCTTGGCCGTGGGCGGCAGCCCGTACTGCACGCCTGGGCCGACCGCGTCCCAGGGCAGCACCAGAACCCATCCCGGGTGCAGCACTGACGGGTCGGTGAGCCTGCCGCCGTCGCTCTGTACCACGCCCGCGCCCAGTTGGAAGATCTCCTGGCTGCGGGCGGTGCTGCCCAGAAACCGGCCGGCGATCTCGGCAAGGTTCTCCGGCTTGCCCTGGTATGAGGCGGCGACGACGTAGTACTTGACGTAGCTCGGCCCGGCCGCCGGCGTCGCCGTCACGGCAGCGTTTGCCGCCGCGCAGCCCACAACGGCAAACGCGGTCACGAAGGCCATGACGGCCAGCAACACCGACGCGATGCCGAGCAGCGGCTGCCGCTGCGTTCGCCAGCTGGCCGGCACGAGTGGACCTCCCTGAATCGATAGCCGAACCACGTGTCCGGCCAGGTTTTACGGATGCGCAGGGCCGATAGTTCAGCTCGAATTGAACGAAGGCGCGGCGGGAGTCGTCATAGCGTGCTGAGACCTCAGGCGAGCGGCAAGGAGTGCGGCATGAGACTGGCAACGGTGCGGCGCCGGCGGATCGCCGGGGACCTGATGAGGTCTAGGCGCCACCGCGGCCGCCACCGCGGCCGCCCCCGCGAGCTGGTGATCGTCAGCTTCGGGCTCTGCCTGGCGATGATGTGCGCGACGGTCGCGAGCATCAACCTGGTGTCCCTGGTGTCCGCGGCCGCGGACACCGGCATGCTGATGGGGTTGCGGGTACCGCGCGACCAGCTCCAGGCCATCGACAGCGCCGCACTCTCGTGCCCCGTGCTGAGCCCGCCGAGGCTGGCCGCGCAGGTGATGGCGGCTTCGAGGTTCGACCCGCGGGCCAGGACCGCCGACGGCGGATCTGGGCTGGCCGGGCTGAGCGGCGCGCAGTGGCGCCGGTGGGCTCCGGCGCCCGGTGCCATGCGAAGCGATGCCAAGGCAAACATCGTCGCGCTCGCCCACGACATCTGTGACCTGTCCGGCCGGGTCCGGGCGGCCCATGTGCCCGGCGACGGGTGGCGCTTGGCGCTGGCCGCGTTCCACTCCGGCCAGCCGGCCGTGATCGCCGCGCGCGGTATCCCCGCCGGCGCGGTGGGCTACGTCGACACCGTGGCCGCTTATGCCGACTGGTACACGCGGCAGCCGCAGTTCGGTGGCACCGGGGTGGCGACGCCCACCTCGGTCCACGGTGCGCCCATCCCGGTTCCGGGCGCATACGTGCGCGACGTCGCCGCCGCCGGCCGCGTCTGCGCCGCGGTAACGCCAGCCCGGGTCGCGGCCCAGCTGATGGCCGAGTCGGCGTTCAACCCCAACAAGCTGGGGGCTGCCGGCGCCGAGGGCATCGCCCAGTTCCTGCCCGAGATCTGGACCCGGTACGCGCCATCGGCAGGCGCCTCACCGTGGGATCCGCACGCCGCCATCCGGGCTCTCGGCGCGGCCATGTGCAACCTGACCAGCCAGATGTCCTTGCTTGGCGGCGACCCTTACCGCCAGGCGCTGGCGGCGTTCCAGTGGGGTGCCGACGAGGCACGCCAGGCGGGCAGCAGGCCGGCCACGACCAGCCTGAGCAGCTTCATCACGACGGTGCTCGGCTACTCCGGCTTCTACGCCAAAGATCCGCGGCTTGGTCCCGCTCCGGCTCCGCGGGGAACGCCCAGCCCGACACCCAGCCCGACACCCAGCCCGACACCAGCCAGCGGCTGGCGGCTGGCGTGGTCGGATGAGTTCAACGGGCCTGCGGGCAGCGCGCCCGACCCCGGCAAGTGGGGTTACGACACCGGCGGCAACGGCTGGGGCAACTCCGAACTGGAGTACTACACCACCAGCACCGCGAACGCGGCGCTCGACGGCAGCGGCCACCTGGTCATCACCGCCCGCACGGACGGCACGCCGGGGCTGTCGTGCTGGTACGGCCCGTGCCGCTACACCTCGGCGCGGCTGAACACGCTCGGCCGCTTCGCCCAGCAGTACGGCCGGATC
>WNFJ01202561.1_pt1 | contig 12309 bp, 13 predicted proteins | sample 5400461 | NCBI WGS metagenome assembly WNFJ01 (sample SAMN13153349, study PRJNA577476) | soil metagenome | isolation source: 115 cm saprolite on Douglas fir-dominated hillslope | place: USA:California | collected 2013-09-17
ACCTCCTTGACCGTCTGGCTGAGGTCCTCCGGGGTGGCCATCGGATAGGGCACCGTGTCAATCTGCCGGCAGATGTCGATCGCGATGACGTCGGCGCCTTCTTGCGCCAGCCGCACCGCGTGACTGCGGCCCTGCCCGCGAGCCGCACCTGTGATGAAGGCGACTTTGCCTTCGAGCTTTCCAGCCATTTTCGTTCCGTTCCTTTGGGTTGATCTTTCTGTTCGGTTGTTTCAGTCCTGTGTGTTGCCCGCGTCGACCGTCATCGTGAAGCTGGCCAGCGGGTTCTCGTCGCACGCCCGGCCCGGCGGCGCCTGCGGGATGGCCGATGGCGGCGTGGCCGCTGCCGCGCCGGGTGGGCGGCGGCCGATAGTGAGCGGTACTACCTGGCCGCGGACCCGGCCGCGATGGGAATGATCAAGCGCCGGGCGGGGCGCGGACGACGGGTCCGCCTCCTTGAGCGCCTCGGCACCGAAGCCTCGCACGCATTCGGGGTCCGGCCCGTCCAGCGGCAGCCCGGTGAAGAACTTGGCTGCCATGCAGCCCCCGCGGCAGGAGTCGAAGAACTGGCACGAGCTGCAGGCACCGCCGGACTGCGGCCGGCGCAGCTCGGCAAACAGCTCCGATTCGCGCCAGACCGCCTGGAACCCGCCGTCCTGGCGGACGCTGCCCGCCAGGAACTCGTCGTGGATGGCGAACGGGCACGCGTAGACGTCGCCGACCGGGTCAATCAGGCAGACCACCCGGCCGGCCCCGCACAGGTTCAGGCCGGGCAGCGCTCCGCCGTAGGGCGCCAGATGGAAGAAGGAATCGCCGGTAAGCACCTGCTCACCATGGGCGACCAGCCAGTCATACAACTGGCGTTGCTGCTCCACGGTCGGGTGCAGCTCGGGCCAGGTGTCCGCGCCGCGGCCGGACGGGCGCAGCCGGGTCAGCCTCAGCTGCGCTCCGTAGGCGTCGGCCAGCGCCTTCAGCTCGTCGAGCTGGCTCACGTTGTGCCGGGTCACCACGACCGAGAGCTTGAAGCCGCTGAACCCGGCCTCCTTGAGGTTCTGCATGGCGCGGATTGCCGTGGCATGCGACCCCGCGCCGCGGACCGCGTCGTTGACCTCCGCGGTCGCGCCGTCCAGCGAGATCTGCACGTCGACGTAGTCGCTCGCGGCCAGGCGCCGCGCAGCTTCTGGATCGATCTTGATGCCGTTAGTGGAGAACTTGACGCCCACGTGGTGCGCGGTGGCGTAGTCGACAAGCTCCCAGAAGTCCGGCCGCACCGTCGGCTCGCCGCCGCCGATGTTGACGTAGAAGACCTGCATCCGCTCCAGCGTGTCGATGACCGCCTGGCACTCAGCGGTGCTCAGCTCGCGCCGGTCCCGGCGGCCGGAGCTGGACAGGCAGTGCACGCAGGCCAGGTTGCACGCGTACGTCAGCTCCCAGGTCAAGCAGATGGGCGCGTCCAGTCCGAGCTCGAACTGCTCGATCAGCCGGCCCGGCGATGCGTGACCCGGCCGGGCCTGAGTGGCCGGGACGGTAACCGCTGGCGCCGGGACGGTAACCGCTGGCGCCAGGACGGTCGCCGTCATGACGGCGCCCTTTCCGTGATCATCTGCGACTCGGCGAGGGTGGCCAGCGCCCGCTGGTAGGCCGGCAGCCCGTCGGCCCCGACTCCGGCGGCCGCGCATGCCGACCGCGCGCTCGGGTGTTCGGCCAGCGACCGGACGACCGCGAGGACAGTCGTGTTCTTCAGGAAAGACAGCCGCCGGGTCCCGAAGTGATACAGCAGGGCGCCGAACGGCTCCGGGCGCACCGCCACCCGCTCGTCGATGCACCAGGGGCGATCCAGGTCGAACGCGGACCCCAACGGCCCGGAACCGCCCGCCTCAGTAGACACCGCACATCCCATCGATCGAGATCTCCTCGACCAGGAGCTCGTCGGCGATCAGCGCCTCGTCGCCGGCCACTGCCTCGCCCGCGGCCCGGGCCTCGCCCGCGGCCCGGGCCTGGCTCGCGGCCCGGGTCTCGCCGGCGAAGCGCTCGATCTGATCGTCTCCCGCCCCAGTGGCCTGGACCTGGGTCGCTTCCATCTGTGCCTGCTCGGTCATGACCGCCTCCGCTGCCTGCCGTAGGGTAATGGCACTCAGTGCGGATACTAACGGCACCGAGTGCCAGAGGGCAAGACCCGGGCGGCGGGGAAACTCGCCGGCGTCCGAGCCGTCGCGTCCCGTGACCGGTCATGGCATGCTCCAGTCAGGCCGGGGTGAAGCCGCGGCTGACCGGGCGCAGGCTGCGCGGACGGGAAGGGCGGTAGGTGGCCGTGCCGCAAGGAGGAGTTCCCGCGGCGGTTGTTCCGCTCGGCCGTAAACGCATCACGTCGCGGGCCGAGTTGGAGCACGTGGCGTTCGAGCTGTTCGAGCGGCAGGGTTTCGACGGGACCACCATCGACGACATCGCGCGGGCCGCCGGGATCGGGCGCAGGACGTTCTTCCGCTATTTCCCCTCGAAGAACGACATTCCCTGGGGGAACTTCGCCGATGAACTGGAACGGATGCGCGCTCAGCTCAGCGCCTACCCGGCGCAGATCCCGCTGATGGAGGCGATCCGCCTGGCGATCGTCGACTTCAACCGGGTCCCGCCCGCTCAGCTCCCATGGCACCGGCGGAGGATGGAGCTCATCCTGCGGGTGCCGGCCCTGCAGGCGCATTCAACGCTGCGCTATGCCTCGTGGCGGCAGGTAGTCGCCGAATTCGTCGGTCAGCGGATCGGGCAGCCGCCGGACGCGCTCGCGCCACGGACCATTGCCTATGCCGCCCTCGGTGTGGCGGTCGCCGCGTACGAGCAGTGGCTGGAGACCGATGACGCGGACCTCGTCTGGCTGCTGGACACGGCGATGCGCGACCTGGCCGCCGGCTTCGCGAACAGCCTCGCCGGACCCCCGCCGGCCACGCCCGCAACCCACTCGCAGCCTCGCCGCCCGGCGGCCCCATACTGAAAGCGCGCCGGGCCACGCCCGGCCGCCCGGTCGGGCACGGCGCCAGCGCGGTCGCCCGGTCGGCACGGCGCTAGCGTGGTCGCCCGGACAGCCTCCAGCCGCTTCCCCCCGGGCAGGCTCTTGCAGCCGATGCTAAACTAACGGCACTTAGTGCCGAAAAAAGGCAGGCGGGCGGACGATGGGTGACGCATGGGGGCTGGCCAGTCAGGGAGCCGTGCCCGCACCTCAGCCGGTGGGCCGCGGGCGGCCGCCCAGTACGACGCGGCACCAGCTGCAGGAGATCGCCATGGAGATGTTCTCCGCTCACGGTTACGACGAGGTAACCCTCGACGAGCTGGCGGCCGCGGCCGGGATTGGCAGGCGTACGTTCTTCCGCTACTTCCCCTCCAAGGCAGACGCGCTGATGGCCGACTTCGAGCAGGACGTGGAACGCCTCCGGGAACTACTGGCCGACAGCGACCCGGGCCTGCCGCTGATCCAGGCGATCCGGCGGGCTGTCGTAGCGGGTAACAGCTACCACGCTGCTGACCTGGCCCGGCTGCGCCTGCGCCTCCAGCTGCAATCCGACCATCCCGCTCTGCAGGCCAACGCCAACGCCCACTATGAGCGCTGGCAGCAGGTAATAGCCGAGTTCGCGGCCTGCCGCCTGGGCCAGTCCGCCGATGCGCTGCAGCCGCAAGTCATCGCCCGCGCTATATTCGGCGCTGCCTTCGCGGGCTTCATGTCATGGCTCTGCGACGACGCCGGCGAACTGGGCTCGAAGCTGGATGCCGCGCTCGGTGTGCTAGCCGACAGCTTCGGCAACCAGCCCTCCAGCTGACGGCCGCACCAACGGCGAGCCGGTCACTGTAACGGTTATCGCACCAAAGCCATCTGCTTGTCTTCCTCGGCGACCCGGCTTTCCAACTGGGCGAAGGAACGCCTGGTAAGCAGCGTGATCACAACCGTCAGCACGACGGTGAGGGCCAGGCCGACGTAGGTCAGGATGTTGCCGATACCGGTCGCGGCGGAGCCCAACTTGTAGGCGCCGAAGGAGAAGGTCAACGCCCAGAGCACACCGCCCGCGGCGTTGAAGGCGACGAACCGGCCCCAGGGCATCCGGCTGATCCCGGCGAGGAGGGCGGCATAGGTACGCAGGATGCTGACAAATCGTCCGATGAACACGACCTTGCCGCCGTGGCGCCGGAACAGATACCTGCCCACGGCAAGCCGCCGATCGGTCAGATGCACGTAGCGGCCGTAGCGTTTCACCAGCCGCGTACCGCCGAAGTGACCCGCGGCGTAGCCAATGTTGTCCCCGAGGATCGCGGCGCTGGCGGCGACCACGGCGATCACGACGATGTTGAGCCTGTGCGTCGATCCGGCGTACAGCGCGGCCGTGATCAGGGCGGTCTCACCTGGCAGCGGAATCCCGATGCATTCCAGCCCGACCAGCACCGCTACGGCGAGATACCCATAGGAGTGAAGGAAGCTCACAACGAACGACGTGATCACGGGCGTGCCCCTCAGCGGATCGATGACCGACTGACACGACCGTATGCGGGGCTACCTTTCCGCTCGCTTTCACCGAGACCGGTGCCTCTGGCCCAGGCTTAGCCAGGTCATGGCGATTCCTGTGCTGGGTGGGCTGGATCTTCGCGCGGGGCGCGGCTCTGTTGGGAGGTGGTCTGCGCCCCCGTGGCAGATGGGAGCGTGATGACTACCTGGGCGCCGCCGGTCGGGGATTCGGCGATGACGATGCGGCCGCCATGCGCCGTGACGATCTCGCGCGCGATGGCCAGGCCCAGGCCGGTGGTGCCGCTGCCGCGTTCGCGGCTGCTGTCCAGGCGCACAAACCGGTCGAAGATCCGTTCTCGTTCCTCGGCGGGGATGCCGGGCCCGTCGTCGCTGATCTCGACCTGCACCGAGCCTCTCGTGGTTGCGGTAACGGATCGCGTTGTCGATGACGTTGCGGAACATCCGGCCCAGGTGGTCAGGACTGCCCATGGTCAGCACGCCCGGAGCCAGCTGAAGGTCGATGTCCAGATGGTGGGCCGCGGTGGTGGCCCGGATGTCTTGCAGCAACGCGTCCACGTCGACCGGTACTTGCTGGGCGGAGAGCAGCCGTTCGTCGGCCCTGGCGAGAAGCAGCAGTTGCTGGATGAGTTCCTCAAGGCGCAATGACTGCTGGGCAGCGCGTTCGGCGATCGTAGGCCACGGGGCCCGGTCGGGGTGCGCCAGGCCGACTTCCAGGGTGGTGCGGATCGCGGCGAGCGGGCTGCGTAGTTCGTGGGAGGCGTCGGCGACGAAGCGGCGTTGCTTCTTCGCGGCCTCATCGAGCCGGGTGAGCATGTCGTTCATGGTGTGGGCCAGGTGCCCGATCTCGTCGGAAGTGCCTGGTTCGGGGACCCGCTGGGACAGGTCAGCGGAGGTGATGTCGGTGACGGCGTGCCGGATCCTTTCCACCGGCCGCAAGGCCCGGCCGACGACGAGCCACACGGTGCCAGCGGCGAGGATGAGGATGACCGGCAGACCCCAGAGCAGGTGCCGGAGAAACTCGGAGTTGACCTGGCTGAGCAGGCCGGTCGACGTCGTGGTGATGATGGTGACCGGCCTGCCGGCGACCGTGGTCCGCACGGCGACGATGTGGATATCGTTGGGGATCACCCCGTCGGCGGCTTTCTGCCGCACCGGTGTGCCCGACCCGGCGGGCAAGGTGTAGACCGGCGGCAGCCCGACCAGTGTGCGGGTCGCGGCCAGCACTCTTCCGCCGGGGCCGAGGACCTGCGCTTCGGCGTCGGGGTCCAGGCTCGACGCGGCGAGTGGCCGCGGCCAGTTCCCGGTGGGCGATGATTGGGCGATCTGGGCGGCATAGGTGCGCAACTGGCTGTCGATGGTGCGGTGCACTGACTGCATCTGGAGCAGGTACATCACCAGCACGCCCAGCACGACCGCGACGGTGATGGCCAGGCTGGCGACCGCGGTGACCCGGGTGCGAAGAGAGACCGCGGTGACCCGGGCGCGCGGGGAACGCAGCCCGAGCCGACGCGAGGCAACGCGTCGTGCGCGACGGCCGGGAAAGGCGGGCCGGCTGGAATTCATGGTGTGTCATCCTGAATGAGGTAACCCTCGCCGCGCAGGGTGAGGATCACAGGCATCCCGCCAGGCGGGTCGAGCTTGCGGCGCAGCCGGTGCACATGAACCTCGACCACTGCCGGGCCGCCGTCGAAGGCCGGGTCCCAGCAGTGGTCGAGCAGTTCGGTCTTGGACACCACGTGGCCCTTGCGTCGCATGAGGTGTTCCAGGACCGCGACTTCCCGGCTGGTCAGCTCCAGCACGGCACCGTCGCGGGTGACGGTGCGGCTGGCTGGGTCGAGGGTGAGGCCGCCAGCGGTCAACAGCGTCGGCCTCTCGCCGAGGCTGCGCCGGGTCAGTGCTCGCAGGTGCGCGAGCAGGACCGGGTAGGAGAACGGCTTGGCCAGGTAGTCATCGGCTCCGCTGTCCAGCCCTTCGGCGTGGTCGAGGTCCTCATCCATCGCGGTGAGCATCAGGATGGGGGTCCACAGCCCCTGCTCGCGCAACTGCCTGCACACCTGGTAGCCGTCCAGGCCGGGCAGCATCACATCGAGGTTGATGACGTCGTGGGCTGTTTCGCGGGCCTTCCACAGACCATCCTCGCCGTTGTCGGCCACGTCCACGACATAGCCCTCCGCCTGTAGGCCCCAGGTGAGGGACTCGGCCATGGCCTGCTCGTCTTCGACTACCAGTACCCGCATGACTCAAGCATCCCCGACCTGGCGGGTCACCCACCTACTGAGGGCTTCCACAAGATCCTCCTGGACATAACTCGGCCAACCTCACCAGGACGCTAAGCGCCCGCGGCTTTCAGGACGCTTTCACCGAGGCAAGCCCGGGGCTCCGGTCGACCTAGACCGCCGCCCGGCGCGCGAGCCGTCGGCGTTGTCGCCGGTGTCGGTTCTGTGGCGCAAGACCCTCAGCCAGGAGTTGCGACTCCGCGCTGGTGGCGGCCTCGCCGCTGCTCGACGCCATCAGTGGCCGCTACTTCAACGACTGCCACGAAGCAGTCTCAGTCGACCACCGCGATATGGCGCAACGACACCGCCGGGCAGTCGGCCGACGGTCGATCGCGGCCTATATGAGCTAAGATGATTATGCGTTATCCTAGTGGGACTTCCCAGCAGAAGTGATGGGGCAACGATGAATGTTCTTAGCTTCTTCACCCTCGTTATCGTGGGATTCACCGGCTGTGCGGAGTTCGGCTCCTACGCCTTTGTCCACCCTGTTATCCGCCGCCTGCCGACCGAATACCACCTCACCGTGGAAAAGGGTCTCCTACGTACCTTCGGGCGGGTCATGCCCGTACTCATGACCGGATCCATGATACTGGCCATTGCCCACGCCAGTGCTGGCGGAGATAACGGCGGCCCGGCCCTCTGGCGGTGGCTAGGGGCGGCATCCTGGATCGCCGCGCTGGTCTCCACCATCATCGTGAACGTGCCGATCAACATCGCGACCGGCAAGATTGATCCGAAGGCGCCTCCAGAGAACTGGAAGTCCACCCGGAACCGGTGGGAGGTGTTCCAGGGCGTTCGCTCCTGGCTCATGGTGATCGGGTTCGTGTTCATCTGCGTCGGGTTCGCCATCGACTAATCCGCGGTCCCCGCCACCGACCAATCCGCGGCCCCCACGACGGCACCCCCGACGGTGGGCCCCGCCGACCCGCCGACCCGGCGCGCCGACCCGGGCGGCCCGACCCGACAGCGGAGTTCCCGAAGATCAGTGGCTCGCTGACGCCTTCCCGTTCCGCTTTCGTGACCTGCGGTCCTTCAGGCGGATCACGGAGACGATCGCCTTCGCTACCGGGCGCGGCATGGCGGATTTCGGCATTATNCTCCTGCCAGCCTTCGACGATACGTCCGTCCTTCAGGCGCACTATGCTGATCGCATAGAGCGTTATCACACGGCCGGTCGCCGGGAATCCGTTGAAGTCTCCACCATGAGTACCTGTCGAACTCCATCTGATGACGACGAAGTCGCCTTCAGCGACAATTTCATGAACATCCATGACAAAGTCCGGTATGCCGGTGATGATCCGCTGCATCGCGACACGCAGACCTTCACGTCCGGCCGGCAGGTCGCCTTCTCTCACCTGGTCGTGGAAGACGACGTTCTCATCCACTGTCTCCTCGGCGGCGCTCCAGTCTCTTTCACCCCAAGCTTTTTGGACGTAGCGCTCGATAATCGCTTTGTTTTCACTGGCGGACATTCTCGTCTCCAAATCTACAAACAGGGGTCGCCCCGGCGCTATGACCGGACGGCGGTACGAGGAGCGCTCGTCCCGTCTTTTGGAGACAGGGCCGCGTGGCTCCGCGCGTCGCGTTCCAGGAGCCGCGGCGTTATCTTCGCTGCTATGGTCCGCAGAATAGTGGCATTCACCCTTGGGCCCAGCGGGCCGCCCCAGGCAGTGGCTGCCCCAATTTGGCGGGACGCCTTCACCAACGGCAGGGTGACTGACCTGCGGGCCTGCTCGAAAGCACGCAACGAACTGATGGTGACCCCGTTCCTGGACAAGCAGTCACCCAGCGTAACGCCGTCGGTCAATGACGTTCCTGCGCCCTGACCGAGATCGAACGTCATGGCGTGCGCCGCGTCGCCGAGCAGAGTGACCCGATCCTGCCCCCAGTGGCGCAGTGGTGGCCGGTCAAAGGTGTCCCGGCGGTGAATCGCGGTCGGCGGTGTAGCGGCCAGTAGCGCGGGCACCGTGGGTTCCCAGTCATGGAAGAACGTGGTCAGAGCCTCGTACCCGCCAAGAGCGTCGCCATCGGGACCTTCGGGAGCGTTGCGTACGCACCACCAGCAGACCCGGCCGTCGCCCGTGCATGATCCGGAACACGCCAGGAGGTGCGCCAGCATCGCTCTCCGCGATGCCCGACCAATGGGCGTAGCCGGGATGCCTCGCGGCCTCAAGCCCGTGCAGATGAGCCCGGACCCTCGACTGAAGCCCGTCGGCGCCGACGAGGATGGCGCCGCGTTCGGACCGACCATCGGTGAACGTCGCCGTCACGCCCCGGTCGTCCTGGGACATTCCCCGGAACGTCGAGTTCAGGTGAAAGTCATCCGGCCCGAGTTCTTCATACAGGAGGTTGAGCAGGTCTGCGCGGCGGATCGCGACTGGCATCGCACCCAGCGTCCGCCCACGCTTTCCCATGTCGAGGTGGTTGAGTACCTGGCCATGCGCGTCACACATCTCGAGCCGCTCAAGCTGGTGTCCGCGGGCGTACGCTCTCTCCGCCACTCCCAGCCGGGCCAACGACAAGGCGCCCGCGTACCACAGGACGTAGCAGCCACCGTACTGGGTCCCCCGTCGTGTGCGGGCCTCGTACACGACGGCCTCAAGGCCAGCGTTTCGCAGCGCGATTGCCGCTGCGGTGCCGCCGATCCCACCGCCAATGATGAGTATGCGCTGGTCACCTGCCATGTCGTCCTCCGGAGAAGCCCGCGCCACGATACTGCCTGAACCGTTCTATAAGAACGATCCTTAACGTACGGTATGCAGCCAGTCGTGTCAATGGACGGGCGTCACGGCTGAGTGTCAGCAGGGGCGTCAGCAGGAAAGACATCCAACAGGTTGGTCGGGAGGCCGTGGTCGGCCCTGATGACCTGCATGACGGCGGCGATGAGGGCGAGGTGCGTGAACGCCTGGGGGAAGTTGCCCAGATGGCGTCCGGTGTGATGGTCAATCTCCTCGCCGTAGAGCTGCAGTGGACTCGCGAACGACAGGAGCTTCTCGCACAGGCGGCGCCCCCTGGCCACCTCACCGATCGCGATCAGCGCAGAGACCATCCAGAACGAGCAGATCGTGAAGGTGCCCTCCTCACCGTGCAGGGCGTCATCCGTTTCGTCGGTGCGGTACCGCAGCACAAGATCGTCTTCGGTCAGCTCGTCGGCGATGGCCAGCACCGTGTCCCGTGTCCTCGGGTCGTCGCAGGGCAGGAACCCGAGGATCGGGATGAGCAGCGCGGAGGCGTCGAGAGCCTTCGAGTCGTAGTGCTGGACGAAGACACCGCGCTCGTCCGTGCCGTGCGCGAGGACGTCGTCGCGGATCTTGTCGGCCTCCTCGCGCCAGCTCGTTGCGCGGTCGTGGTCGCCCCGCATCGCGGCGAGCTTGGCGCCCCGGTCGGCGGCCAGCCAGCAGTAGATCTTGGAGGAGACGAAGTGCTTCGGTGCGCCCCGGACCTCCCATATGCCGCAGTCGGGCTCGCGCCAGTGCTCAAGTGCCTTCCCCACCTGGGTCACGACGATCGACCACTGCCGCTCGTCCAGCCTGTGACGCAGCCCGACGTGAAGGTAGATGGAGCTGACGACGGCACCCCACACGTCGTGCTGTTCCTGATCGAATGCGCCGTTGCCGATCCGGACGGGCCGTGCGCCCTCGTAGCCGGACAGGTGGTCGAGGGTGGACTCAGTAAGGTCGGCCCGCCCGTCGATCCCGTACATGATCTGAAGATCGTCAGTACCCGCCGCCGGTACGACATCGGCGAGGAAGGAGAGGAACTCGTGGGCCTCCCAATCGAAGCCGAGCGTGTACATGGCCCACAGCGTCATCGTGGCGTCCCGGATCCACGTGTACCTGTAGTCCCAGTTCCGCTCGCCCTGCGGGGTCTCGGGGAGCGATGTGGTCGGTGCCGCGACGATGGCACCGGTCGGCGCGTAGGTGAGCCCCTTCAGCGTGAGCGCGCTGCGCTGCAGGAAACTGGACCAGGGGTGATCAGGGAAGCGTCCGCTTTCCATCCAGTGCTGCCAATGGTGGATGGTCCACAACATCCGCGCCTGGGCGTCCTCGAACGTCGTCGGCGCCGCATGGCCGCTCCATGACAGCGCGACGAAACGGCCGTCGCCTTCCCTCAGGAGCGTGCGCGCGCGCGCCGAAGCGGGTCCCTCGAAACCCAGCATGAGGTCAGTACTGAGCCGTAGCTCCAGGTCGGTGCCTTGGCTGCGGGCCACCGCCTGGTGATAGTCGGGCCCGGAAAACTCCCACGTGCCCGGCACCCGGCCATAGTCGAACATCGGGTTGCAGTCGAGGCGCAGCTGGACCCGACCGCTGACACATCGCGCGGTCCGCAGGAAGATGTGCTCCGCCTCGTCGTCCGTTGGCGCCCGGCTGCGCTCGGCGGTGCGCTCGGTCGTGTGATGCCAGGGGCCGGCCAGGAGGGCATCGAGGACGACGAGCCAGCCCCGTCCCGTCCACCAGCTTGTCTCCAGGACCATGGTTCCCGGAATGTAACGGCGGGCCGCCGGGACCCACGTGTCCGCGGGGCCGAGCCTGAACAGCCCGGCGTCGCGGTCGATCAGGGCGCCGAAGACGCTGGGCGAATCCATCCGCGGCAGGCACATCCACTCGACCTCCCCACCAGGCGCCACCAGCGCGGTTGTCTCGCAGTCGGACAAGAACGCGTAGTCGGCGATCGGGGGGAAGTGGCCGACGCCGAACGATTCGCCGGGATGCATGTGTCCCCCCCAGTTTCAGGCCAGCTCGCGCTTGAGGATCTTGCCCGTGGCTGTCATCGGCAACCGGTCGCGGAACTCCACGAGGCGCGGATACCCGTCGGCCGGCAAGGCGGCCGCACACCATTTCTGCAGCTCGTTCGCCGAGATTAACGACCCGGAGGCAGGGACGACGTACGCCTTGATCTCCTCGCCGTACAGTTCATGCGGCACGCCCACCACAGCGGCGAGATTTACCTGCGGGTGTTTCATGAGAAGCTCTTCGATCTCTCGTGGGTAGACGGTGACGCCATCGCGGATGATCAGATCCCGGGAGCGGTCGATGATGTAGTAGTAGCCGTCGTCATCGCGGCGGCCGATGTCTCCCGTACGAAGCCAGCCGTCGCGCATGACCTGCGCGGTCTCGTCGGGCCGGTTGTGGTAGCCCTTCATGACGTTGTGACCGCGGATTGCGATCTCACCGGGCCCCGGACCCTCGACGTCGTTCCAGTTCGGGTCGACGAGCTTCAGTTCCACACCCCAGATGGGGCTGCCGATCGAGCCGGGCTTGATGAGCCGGTCGGACCGGCTGAACGCCGCGACCGGGGAGGTTTCTGAGAGGCCGTACCCCTCGAGGATGTCGATGCCGAACCGCTCGGTGAACCCCTTGCTCACCACCGCCGGCAGTGCCGCGCCGCCCGCGACCGCGACCGTCAGGTTGGCCGCGATCTTCTTGAGGTCGTAGCACTCCGCGCCCTCGACGTTGAGCAGGGCCCAGTACATCGTCGGCACGGCGGCCAGGAACGTCACCGTGTGCCGCTCCATCAGCGCCAGCGCCTTCC
>WNFJ01403446.1_pt2 | contig 12308 bp, 11 predicted proteins | sample 5400461 | NCBI WGS metagenome assembly WNFJ01 (sample SAMN13153349, study PRJNA577476) | soil metagenome | isolation source: 115 cm saprolite on Douglas fir-dominated hillslope | place: USA:California | collected 2013-09-17
AGGGGAGTGAGGCGCGCGGCATCGCCCAGCAGCTCGGCCAGCGGCGCATCGCACGCGAGTCGCCCAGCGTCGAGCACCAGCGCGCGGTCGAGTGCTTCGGCTGCAAACGCGAGGTCGTGGGTGACGACCATCACACTCACTCCGGCCGCCGCGCGCTGCGCCACAGCGCGCGCCACCAGCCCACGTAACGCGCGATCGAGCCCCGCCGTGGGCTCATCCAGCACGAGCAGCATCGGCTCCAGCGCCAGTGCGCCCGCCAGCGCCGCAAGCTTACGCCACGGCGGCGGCACGTCGTAGGGATGCTCGTGCGCGAGCGGCTCGAGGTCGAGAGCCGACAGCGCGGCCGCCGCACGGCGCACGCACTCCGCGCGGGGCAAACCCAACGCCCGCGGGCCGAATTCCACATCGGCGCGGATGCTCGACGCGAAGAGCTGTTGGTCGGCGTGCTGGAACACGGAGCCCACGCGCCGCGCGAGCTGCTCCGGTCTGCGGCCGCGCGTCTCCCAATCGCCGACCCAGACGGTGCCGACGGCCGGTTGCAGCAGTCCGGTGATGAGCCGCACCAGCGTCGATTTACCCGCGCCGTTCTTGCCGAGTAGCGCGACGCGCTCGCCCGGCGCGAGCGAGAAGGACAGATCGGAGACCGCTGGCGACGCGCCATACGCGAACCACACGCCATCGCATCGCAGGGCCGGCGTCATCGCACACGCGCCACGGCGTCGGCTACGGTGAGCGGCACAGGCCCCGCGAGCCCGGCTTGCCGCCACAACCCCGCCACCGTGGTGGCGCCCGGGCCATCGGTCCAGATGTCGTCACGCGCCAGCACGTCGGCGGGCGGGCCGGCGGCGCGCACGCGTCCGTGCTGCAGCCAGAGGACTTGGGTCGCGAAAGCGGGAATCGCGTCCAAGTCGCTCGTCGCCACGAGCACGCAGCGCTCGTCGGCGCGGGCCAACTCGCGCACCAGCCGCCAGACCAGGGCGGCGCCCGCAGGATCGAGCTCCGCCGTCGGCTCGTCGAGCAACAACAGGGCCGGCTCCATCGCGAGCACGCCCGCGAGGATCACGCGCTGCAGCTCGCCGCCCGAGAGCGTGGCCGGATCGCGCGCCGCCAGCTGCGTGACCTCGAGCCGCGCGAGCCAACGGTCCACGCGCCGGGCGATCTCGTCGCGCGGCACGCCGAGGTTCGCCGGGCCGAATGCGACCTCGTCCCAGACGCTGAAGGCCATGCCCGACGCTTGGGTCCAGGGCGTGGGAAGAACGATTCCGGACGGAGCGGTTCGCACGGTGCCCTCGAGGCGGCCGCCGGTGACGCGCGGCGCCAGGTTCCCGGCAACGAGCAGCAGCGTAGACGCACCCGCCCCCACCGCGCCGATCACGGCGACGACGTCGCCCGGCGCCACCGCGAGCGACACGCCGTCGAGCGCAGGCCGCTCGGTGGCGGGATACCAAAAGCGCACGTCCGCGAGCGTCAGGCCCGCCACAGCACTCTCCCCACGAGCGCCGCGACGCACCCGGCGACCAGCGCCCAGCGCGCAACGCGCTCCACCCACAAGTCGGGCGGTGGCGCGAGCGGCGTGCGGCGCGTGCCCGCCGAGAGGCCGCGCGTCTCCAGAGCCAAGGCGCGCTCGTCCACTTCGTGCAACGCCGACAGCACCAGGGGAAGCGCCAGCGCCCGCAACGCGCGCAGCCGGGTGAGCGGCCCGCCGCGCGTGGCGAGTCCGCGGCAGCGTTGCGCATCGACGATGCGCTGCGCCCGCGCGCGCAGCGCCGGCACCGCCGACAGCGTAGCCGCGAACAGGAACGCGACATGCACGCTGTATCCCGCGCTCACGAGGGCCTCGACCAGGCGCGCGGGCGGCAGGATGGCGACGAGCCAGACGAAGCTCGCGATCATGGTGCTGAGCCGCAGGGCGATCGCCAGCGCCGTGGCGCGGTCGTGCAGCAAAAAGAGGAAGAGCCAGAAGGGGGCGGCGGTGAAGAACGCGGTGCGAGCGACGCGGGGCGCCGGTAAACACAGCGTGAGCGCGACAATCAGTGTGGCCGCCGGTCCCCACGGTGCCGGCAACGTCCACGCCAGCGCCGGCAGCGCGGCAGCGAGAGCGAGGAGGGTGAAGGGGTGGCGCCCGCTCACGCCGCGCCGATCGAGCGGAGCGCCAGCGGGAAGCGCGCGGCGGTACGCTTCGGCAGGGCGTGCAACACCGTCGCCACGAGGCCGAACGTGACCGCCTTGTCGCCGAAATCCGACACGAAAGCACTGAAGGCGCACGCCACTAGGTCGGACATGCCGAGTTTGCGGCCGAGCAGCGTCATCAGGGTGACACCACCCGACGTGCTGCAACCGAAGATCTTGTAGGAGATCGGCGTCGAGGCGGCGGCCGCGAGAATGCCGAGGCCCAGTCCCGCGGGGACGGCGAGCTTCAGGTTGCGAAAGAGACCGGCGCGCGCGGCGAACCAGGCGTACAGCGCCACCAGCACCTGCACCACCACGAACGGCAAGTAGGTCGGATTGCGGAGGGAGTTGGTGACCGACGTGAGCACGCCGGTCGCGACGCCCACCACCGGCCCCGCCAGCGCGGTGCCGAGAATGGTGCCGGTCGTGTCGAGAAACAGCGGCAGGTTCACCGCGTCCACCGCCGCCGACAACGCGAGGTTGATGGCGACCGCGACGGGGATCAGCGCCAGCAGGCGAATCGACACGCGGGTGCTTCCGTGAGAGTGGGCCAAAAGATAGATATCACTGCATGATCGTGACCAGCCTATGGGACTCGACGCCAAGGCATTGATCCGCGTTCTCCACGCGGCCCACCTGCACGACGTGTCGCGCCAGGACCTGTTGCAGCTCGCCTGCGAGCGCATCCGCGCTGCCGGGGCGCCGTACACGTCGGTGTACGCGTACATGCTGGCCGGCGAGGAGCTGGTCCTCGAAGCCCACGCGGGCCGCGACACCGAGCACGTGCGGATCGCCGTGGGCGCGGGCGTCTGCGGCACAGCAGTGGCGACGGGCGAGGATCAGAACGTGGCCGATGTCGGCGCGATCGGGAATTATCTCGCCTGCAACCTCGACACCAAGTCCGAGCTGGTCGTGTTGATCCGACGGGGGCAGAAGATTCTGGGTCAACTGGACATCGATTCGGACGTGCCGGCGGGCTTCGGTCCGGCCGAGCATAGGGCGGTGAAGGACGTGGCGGACGCGCTGGCGGTGCTGCTCTAGACCGTCTCCCCCGGCACTTCCACCGGCATCTTGTCCGCCGGCAGGACCAGGCGCCGGTCGCGGGCCGAGTGGTCGAACAGTTCCGCGAAGCGGCCCCACTCCACCACCGTCCGGTACAATCCCTGCGGCCGGGTATAGGGGAATAGAATCGTCAGGTCGGCGAGGATCTCATCGTCGTCGACCGCCCCCTCCCCTTCCTTGAGCATCCTGAGAATCCGCGTGAACAACGAATGTTCCTGCACGCGCGCGCGCACCAGGCTCTTGCGATCCGCTTCATCGGCCGCGACGAGCGTGCGGCCCGCGGGCGTCAGCCGCACGATTTCTCCCGGCGTCACCACCCACCCCAATTGCTCCGCTGCCCCGGTGACTGAGGTCATGCGGTCGTAATCCACCCCTAGCGTCTCGGCGAGATCGAACACCGAGGCGCTCCCGTCGGACCGGCTCACCAGGTGATCCAACAGGCCCATCACTTCGGACACGTGGACACGCGGGAACGGCAGCAGGCGCGGCGCGCCAACCGCGGGCCGCTCGCCTTCGGGCAGCAACGTGGCCGTGAGAATGGCGTGCAGCCGGTCCACCATGGCGGTGAACGCGGGCACGCGCGCGTCCCGGGGATAGGGCAGCCCATTCACGAGCACCTCGCGGATGTGGCCGGGATTGGTGCCGAACACCACGACCCGCCCCGCCAAGAACACCGCCTCTTCGACGCTGTGCGTCACGACGACCAGCGTGCTGACGCCCGTGGCCGGATCGAGCCACAGATCCACGACCTGCGCCCGCAGGTTCTCGGAGGTAAGGGCGTCGAGCGCGCCGAACGGCTCGTCCATGAAGAGGATTTCGGGCTCGACGGCCAGCGCGCGCGCGAATCCGACGCGCTGCTTCATGCCGCCCGACAGCTCGCGCGGATACGCCTGCTCGAAGCCGGCGAGGCCCACCAGCTCGATGGCTCGCGCCACCGCGGCCGCGTCGCCCGAGCGCAATTTGCCATCGGGCGCCAAGCCCATTGCCACGTTCTGCTGGACGGTGAGCCACGGCAGCAGCGCGAACGATTGGAACACCATCGCCGACGACGACAGCACGCCTTCAACTGGCTTACCGCGGTACAGCACCTGCCCTGCCGCGGGCTTCGCGAGTCCCGACAATATCCGCAGGAGCGTGCTCTTGCCGCAGCCCGACGGTCCCACCAAAGCCACGACCTCGCGCTCGCGCACCGTGACCGACACGTCGCGCAACGCCTCGAAATCCGTGCCGTCTGGCAAGCGGTAGCGTTGCGAGACGCCGCGCGCCTCGAGCAGCTCGCCGCCGACGGGCGGCGCCATGCCGGCATTCACTGGGTCACTCCAAAGTGCGACTGCGCATGCGTGGCCAACGGTCGCCACACAAGGCGGTTCCAGCCCACCACAATGACGCTCATGATCACGATGCCGCCGGTGAGCAGTGGGAAATTCGCCTGTGCGGTGGCGACGGAAATGAGGCTGCCGAGTCCGGTCGCCGTGCGCAGGGTACCGCCCGCCTGCACGTACTCGGCCACGATCGAGCCGTTCCAGGCACCGCCCGCCGCCGTCACCCAGCCGGTCACGAGCGCCGGGAACGCGGCGGGCAGGTACAGCATGCGCCAGCGACGCCAGCCCGTGACCTGGAAGACGGCGGTCGCCTCGCTCAGCTGCGGCGGCAGGGCCGAGACTGCGCTGATCACGTTGAACAGGATGTACCATTGAGCCGAGAGGATCATCAGGGCGACGGCGCCCACGCCCAGCCCCACGCCGAGACGCGCCAGCCCCAGCACGACGAGCGGAAACAGCATCGGCGCGGGGAACGACGCGATCACCTGGATTATGGGCTGCAACACCCGCGACGCGGCGGGCGAGCGCCCGATCAGCACGCCTGCGGGCACCGCCCACAGCGTGGAGAGGGCCACCGCCAGCAGCACGCGTGCGAACGTCAATCCCGCTGCGATGCCGAGCGTGCCCCACGCGGCGCGGTCGATGCGCGTGATCAGCTCGGCCACGCGCCACGCACCCCACACCGCGGACGCCGCCGCCCCCGCGAGCAGCGCCCAGCCGCTGATCCGCACGAGCCAGCTGGTCGGCGGCAGCGGCCGTGGCATGCGGCGCAATACGCGGTTGGCGCGACGCAGCGAGCGGCGAATCGGCTGGTGCGCGATGCGCACGGTGCGCAGCGCCCGGCGCCGTACCGTGCGGGCGTGCGTGCGCAGGCGCGAGCGGCGCAGCAACTCGAGAATCCACGACCTCGCGGGCGCCTCACCCGCCGAATCGTCGAGCCGGAATTTCTGCGCCCACACCACCACCGGGCGCCAGAACAGGCGATCGACGGCGACGATCATCACCACCATCGCGATGAGCGCGAGCGTGATCGCCCGGCGGTCGCCGTGCTCCACTGCGACGCTCATGTACGCGCCGATGCCCGGCAGGCGGAAATCCTTGTCGCCGAGCTGGAACGCCTCGTTCACCATCAGGAAGAACCAGCCCCCGGCCATCGAGAGCATGCCGTTCCACACCAGACCCGGCGCCGCCGCCGGCACCTCGAGCCGCCGGAACACCGTCGGGCGCGGCCAACCCGCGATGGCGCACGCGTCGCGCAACGGATCGGGGACGGTCTTCAGGGAGTTATAGAAGGAAAGGGCGAGGTTCCAGGCCTGCGCGGTGAAGATCATCAGGATCGCCGCGAGCTCGAGCCCCAAATTGCGGCCCGGGATCAGCGCGACGAGCCCCAGGACGAAGCCCGGCAGGAAACCCAGGACCGGAATGCTCTGCAGGATGTCGAGGATCGGCAGCAACACCCGTTCGGCCGCGCGCGACGACGCCGCGACCACCCCGAACACCAGCGCGAAGACATACGAGATGACGAGCGCCACCACGCCGCGCATCAGCGAGAACAACGTGTACCGCGGCAGCGCGGCGGGGGAAAGATCGATCTGCACGGCCTGCGCGAACGGCAGGTCCGCCTGCCGCGCGAATGCCACCATCGCGCCGATCGCGGCGGCGAGGAGCCCCAGCACGAGCACGTCGGCAAGCGACAGCCCGCGCCGGCGAGTCAGGAATTCGAGTAGTGCGTTCTGCATGTCGATTGGATCGCTCGTGCGCGCGCCTCAATCTAGCCCGCGCAATGGCGCGCCGACACCGGGACGCGCGTATCTTTTGCCTCGACCCATGCCGCTCACCGTCAACGGCGTCACCCTGTTCACCCGGCGTGTCGGGTCGGGCCCCTTGGTCGTCGTGTTGCACGGTGGACCCGGCGCGCATCACGACTACCTCCTGCCCCAGTACGACCGCCTCGCCCGGGGTCGCGAGCTGTTCTACTATGATCAGCGCGGCGGCGGCCAATCCCCGGTCCCGCGCGAGACACCCGTGGGCTGGCGGGAGCAGGTGGCGGACCTGGAGGAGATTCGCCAAGCCCTCGGTTTCGAGCGCCTGACGCTGTGCGGGTACTCCTGGGGAGGCCTGTTGGCCGTCCTCTACCTGCTGGAGCACCCGGGACGGATAGAACGGCTGGCGCTGGTCTCCCCGGCGTCGATCACCGCCCGGTACCGTGACCAATTCGACGCGGAGTTTGCCCGCCGCATGGCGGCCCCCGAGGTGGAGCGGGAGCGCGCCGCCCTGCGGGCGAGCGGGCTACGCGAGTCCAACCCGGAGGCCTATCGGCGGCGCGCCTTCGAGCTATCCGTGGCGGGCTACTTCAAGGACTTCCACGACGCCAAGAACCTCACGGCGTTCCGCGTCAACGCCCGCACGCAACAGGCCGTGTGGGACAGTCTGGGGGACTTCGATCTCCGCGGGCGCCTGGAGACGCTTCCGCTCCCTGCACCCCGCTCCCTGATTGTCCACGGCACCGCCGATCCCATTCCCATCGCCGGCTCCCGGGAGCTGGCCGGACTGCTGGGCGCCGGGCTGGTCGAGCTCGATTGCGGCCATTGCCCGCACGTCGAGGCGACGGAGCAGTTCGTCAGCGCGCTGGACGGCTTCCTGCCCCGGTCCTGATTGTCAGCATGCCGCGCAACCTGATGTCCTTGGAGGACGCGCCAATCATTACGCGGAAGTCGCCGGGCTCGACCACCCAGTGCGCAGCAGAGCCACCGGACGGCGCGCGACACGGTGTGATCGCTAGCGGATGCGGAGCGACAAGGCGGCGTTGAGCATCGGACAATATGCGGTCTGCGCGCGCCTCCCGCCTCGCGGGGTCCCGCGTTACGTTCCGCCGCGATGGACAAACAGGCCGTGCGTCAGACGTTGGAGCAGCTCGCCGCGTTCCTCGAACTGAAGGGCGAGAATCCGTTCCGCATCCGCGCCTTCGAGAACGCGGCGCGGGCCATCGCGGGCTACCCGGGGGACGTGGCCGAAGCGGCGCGCTCCGGCGCCCTGGCCGACGTGAAAGGCATCGGGAAAGGCACGCTCGAGCTGGTGCGCGAGCTCGTGACCACGGGACGGTCGTCCGCCCTCGACGAGCTACGCGAGCAGGTGCCGCCCGGCCTCGTCGAAATGCTGCAGATCCCCGGGCTAGGCGTCGCCAAGATCCGCCAGATCCACGACCAACTCGGCATCGACACGCTCACGGAGCTGGACGAGGCGGCGGGCGACGGCCGCCTGGCCGAGCTGCCGCGCTTCGGCAAGAAGACAGCCGAGAACGTGAAGAAGGGCATCGCCTTCCTGAAGCGGTCGAGCGAATTCCGCCTGTTCCACCACGCCCTGGACGAAGCCACGGGGGTGCAGCGCGCGCTGCAGGCGCTGGACGGCGTCCGCCGCGTGGAGCTCGCGGGCAGCGTGCGGCGGCGACGCGAGATCATCCGTGATTTGGACCTCGTGGTGCAGCATGCCGGCGGCTCCGCGCGCGACGCGCTGATCAAGCAGTTGGGCCAGGCGCCCGGCGTGACCGAGTTCGCCGGTAAAGAGGGCGCCGTCACGCTGCGCTTCGCGTCGGGGACGGTGGTGGATGTCTTCCTCGCGGGACCTGACGACTTCGGGCTCGCGTGGGTGCTCGCGACCGGCGCCGCGCTCCACCTGGATGAGCTCCGGGCACTCGCGGCGGCGAGACGGGTGGCGCTGGATCACAGCGGACATTTCCCCGATGAAGAGAGTGTGTACCGCGCGCTCGGTCTCGCGTGGATTCCGCCGGAGCTGCGCGAGGGGATGGGCGAGTGCGCTGCCGCCGCGGCGGGCACGCTGCCCGTCTTGGTGCAGCGACAGGACTTGCGCGGCCTGCTGCATTGCCACACCAACTACTCCGACGGCACAGTCACGGTCGCCGAGTGGGCCGCGGCGTGCCGCGACGCCGGGTATCAGTGGATCGGTATCACGGACCACAGCCAATCGGCGGCGTACGCCGGCGGTCTGCGCGCCGACGACATCCCCAAGCAGCACGCCGAGATCGACGCGGCCAACGCGCAGCAGCAGGGCTTCCGCGTGCTCAAGGGCGTGGAGGCCGACATTCTCGCCGACGGCACGCTGGATTACGGCACGGCGGTGCTCGACCGTTTCGACTTCGTGATCGGCTCGATCCACTCGCGCTTTGGCATGAGCGCCGAGGAAATGACCGCGCGCGTGCTGCGCGCCATGGACGACCCGCATCTCACGATCCTCGGGCACCCCACGGGCCGGCTGCTCTTGTCGCGCGATCCGTACCCGCTCGACATGGAGCGCGTGCTCGCCAAGGCGGCTGAGCGTGGCGTCGCCGTGGAGGTCAATGCCGACCCCCACCGGCTCGACCTCGACTGGCGCATGGTCCGACGCGCACGCGACCTTGGCGTAATGATTTCCATCGGCGCCGACGCGCATTCGGTGAGCGGCATGGCGCACGTCGCCATCGGCGTGGGCATCGCGCGCAAAGGATGGCTCGAGGCCCCGCAGGTGCTCAACACGCTCGACGCGGATGCGTTTCTGGCGGCGGCCGGGCGGCGGCGGACCGCGTGAAGCGTACAGTGAAAAAGCGGCGGGCGGAAACCGCGGCGGAGAAGAAGGCCCGCGCCAAGAAAATCGTGACGCGCCTGGAGAAGGCCTACCCCGACGCCAAGTGCGCGCTCAATCACGGCAGCGCGCTCGAGCTACTCGTCGCCACGATTCTCTCGGCGCAGTCCACCGACGTGCGCGTGAACATGGTGACGCCGGCGCTGTTCGCGAAGTATCGCAGCGCCAACGCCTACGCCACCGCCGACCCGCGCGTGTTCGAGCAGGAAATCCACAGCACCGGCTTCTTCCGAAACAAGACGAAGTCGATTCTGGGGATGGCGCAGGCGCTGGTGGAGCGCCACGGCGGCCAGGTGCCCGACACAATGGCGGAGCTGGTTGAGCTGCCCGGCGTCGGCCGCAAGACGGCGAACGTGATCCTGGGCGTCTGGTTCCAGAAGCCCGAAGGCGTCGTGGTGGACACGCATGTGCATCGCATCAGTCGGCTGCTCAAGCTCACGCGCCAGGACGATCCCGTGAAGATCGAGCGCGACCTGATGGAGCTGATTCCTCAAGCCCAATGGGACCGCTTCGGCCATCTAGTGATCCACCACGGCCGGCGCGTGTGCATTGCCCGGCGCCCGAAGTGCGAGGAGTGCGTCATCAACGACTTGTGCCCGAGCTCCCGCGTATGACCGCCACCCTTCCGCCCGTCGACCGCGCCGCCCTCATCGCGACCCGACGCGACATTCACCAGCACCCCGAGCTGGGCTTCGAGGAAACGCGCACCGGCACGCTGGTGGCGGAGCGGCTCAGGGCATTGGGCTACCGCGTCCGCACGGGCGTCGGTCGGACAGGCGTCGCCGCGGCGCAGGGCAGCGGCGCGCGTTGCGTGCTGCTGCGTGCCGATATGGACGCGTTGCCGGTCCAGGAAGGCGGCGATACTCCCTACCGCTCACGCCACGCCGGGAAGATGCACGCCTGCGGACACGACGGACACGTGGCGATCGGGCTCGAGGTGGCGCGCCGCCTCGCCGGGCTCGAGCTCCCCGGCGCGGTGAAGTTCGCGTTTCAGCCGGCCGAGGAACTCTCCAACGGCGCGAACGCCATGATCGCCGACGGCGTACTCGACAATCCCACGGTGCACGCGGCGCTCGGCCTGCACCTCTGGAACGAGCTGCCCGTCGGGATGATCGGCATCGCGGCGGGACCGGTGATGGCCTCGGTCGACGAATTCGAGATCGTGATTACCGGCGCCGGCGGCCACGCGGCCATGCCGCACCGCGCGATCGATCCCGTCGTCGCCGCGGCACATGTCATTACGGCGTTGCAGACACTGGTGTCGCGGCGGCGCGATCCGTTCGAGGAAGGCGTGGTGTCGGTGACCCAGGTGCAGGCAGGGCATGCGTTCAACGTGATCCCGGAGCGCGCCACGCTACGCGGCACCGTGCGCACGTTCGGCGGCCGGTTCTGGCAGGAGGCCCCCGAACTGCTGGAGCGCACCGCCACCGGGGTCGCCACCGCCCTGGGCGCCACGGCTGCGGTCACGTATCGCCGCTTCACCGACCCGTTGGTGAACGACCCAGCGATGACCGCGCTGATGCGCGAGGTCGCCCTGGACCTTGTGGGCGCCGCCAACATCAAGACCGATGTGCGGACCATGGGCGGGGAGGACATGAGCTTCTTCCTCGCCAAGGTGCCCGGCTGCTTTGCGTTCGTCGGCTCGGCACCCAAGATGGGGAAGGCGTCGCCGCATCACAGTCCCACGTTCGACATCGACGAAGAGTCGCTAGTGATCGGCGCGGAGCTGCTGACGCGGGCGGCGCTGCGGTACTTGGAGTCGGGCGCCTGAGATCCCCGGGGCGTCGCCCCGGAGCCAGCCGTGCCTCACTACCTTTCAGCCACGATGTCGAACGCGCTCGCCGCCGAGCCCTCGGCCTACCTCAAGTCCGCCGCCCACCAGCCCGTGCAATGGCTGCCGTGGGGCGACGAGGCGTTCCGCCGCGCGGAGGCCGAGCAGAAACCCATCCTGCTGGACATCGGCGCCGTGTGGTGCCACTGGTGCCACGTGATGGACGGCGAGAGCTACGAAGACCCCGAGGTGGCCGCCATCCTCAATAAGGAATACGTGTGTGTGAAGGTCGACCGCGACGAGCGGCCCGACGTGGACGCCCGCTACCAGCGCGCCGTGCAGGCGCTCACGGGCCAGGGGGGCTGGCCGCTCACGGCGTTCCTCACCCCCGCGGGCGAAGTGTTCTACGGCGGCACCTACTTCCCGCCCGAGCAAAATCCCTACGGCCGGCCCGGTTTTCTCACGCTGCTGCGGCGCCTCGCGGACGCCTGGCGCGCTGAACACGCGAAGCTCGAGCAGAGCGCGCGCACCATTCGCGAGCACGTTGCGGCCGCGCTGAACGAAGCGAAGCCCGGGGTGATCGAGCCCGCGCTCCTCGACGCCGCGGCTGATCAGTTGGCGCGGCTCTTCGACGTGCGCTACGGGGGTTTCGGCACGGCGCCCAAGTTCCCGCATCCCGCCGCATGCCAGTTCCTGCTCGGCCGCTGGCGCGACACCGGCACGCCCTGGCAGCGCGACATCGTCGAGAAGACGCTGGTCGGGATGGCCCACGGCGGGATCCGCGATCATCTGGGTGGCGGGTTCCACCGCTACGCCGTGGATGAGCGCTGGATCGTGCCGCACTTCGAGAAGATGAGCTATGACAACTCCGAGCTGCTGCGCGCCTACCTCTCCGCCTACCAGGCGATCGGCACGCCGTTGTTCAAAGAAACGGCGGCGGGGATCGTGGATTGGGTGCTGGAAGTCCTGAGCGACTCCGCGGCGGGGATCTTTTTCACGTCGCAGGACGCCGACGTGCAGTTCGGCGACGACGGCGGCTACTGGACCTGGACGCCGGACGAAGCGCGGGCGGTGCTCGACGCGGCGGAGTTCGCCGTGGTCGAGCGGGTGTTCGACGTGCGCCTGCCGGGAGAGATGCCGCACGACCACGAAAAGAACGTGCTGTGGCTCCGTGAGGAGCCGGCCGACGAGGCGGAGCGCGCCCAGCTGCGCTCCGCGGTGCGCAAGCTCAAGGCGGCGCGCGACCGCCGCCCCGCGCCCTACGTGGACCGCACGCCCTACGTCAACTGGAACGCGATGATGGCGGGCGCGTTCCTGCAGGCGGGCGCGGTGCTCGACCGGCCCGAGTG
>WNFJ01653553.1_pt2 | contig 12308 bp, 13 predicted proteins | sample 5400461 | NCBI WGS metagenome assembly WNFJ01 (sample SAMN13153349, study PRJNA577476) | soil metagenome | isolation source: 115 cm saprolite on Douglas fir-dominated hillslope | place: USA:California | collected 2013-09-17
GTTGTTGGCGGAAGTGGGAGTCAGCCAATCCGCCCACGTTGCCGAGAACAACATCACCTCTTCGCCTCTGCGCTGCATTTTGTAAAGATCTGAGACAACTCTGTACGGCCACAGCACGGGAACCATCAACGCGACCGCGAGTCCGCCGGCGACAGCGAGGCGAACCCAGAATCGGGCGTCGATCCGGTGATCGACGACCGCCAGGACGAAAATCGTGATCGCGGCGCTAAGCGTGCCGAAAAGAAAGTAGTGAACGTTCGAAAGTCCGTTCATGAGCAGCGCGGCCCCGAAGCCGGCCGCTATCCACCACGTCGATCGCTTCCAGTAGTGGAGAAGCGCCGCGAGCATCAGTGGCAACCAGCCGCCCCAGATGATCTGTAGATGCGGCAGGTGGTCGAATCGAAACGGCACGAACGCGTACAGAACGCCCGCGATGATTCCTGCGGCTGACGATCCGGTCGCCACGCGCACCAGCACAAACGCTCCGTATCCGCACAGCGCGAACCCCAGGATGAACATGAGATTGTAGATGGCGAGCGGAGAACAGCCGAGGAGATAAAACGGCAAGGCGACGATCGCGATGCCGATGAGATTCTCGCTGTACGCGAGCGGATACTTTCCGGGATGGAAGATCGGCGCCTGATAAAGATGCGACGGAGAGTGCGTCGCGGCGTAGAGATCCCAGTCGAGGATCCAGGTATTCAGAAGCGGATCGCCGAGGTCGGAGGTGCCGGTCGGGAGGCACGTGGCAAGAGGCCACGTGAACACGATCGCGAGCACGAGAAAGAAAGCGAAGACCGCGAGCTCGCGAACGATTTTCGTCACTGACAGCAATTACACCATTGCGAACGCGCGCACGGGAAATGTTCCGAGTCCGCGCACCTTCGGCGGCACGGCGAAGAATCGGATCACACCGGAATCGGGAAGCGACTCCAGATTCGTCAGGTGCTCGACGATGAAGATGCCGACGCGCAGAAGAATCGTGTGCCCGGGGCGGGTGAGGTCGGCGGTATCGTCGATGTTGTAGGAATCGATTCCGACGACGCGCACTCCGCTATCGGCCAGGTTTTCGGCCGCGTCACGGCTCACGAACGGATGCTGATTGTTGAAGTACGTCTCTGTTCGCCAGTGGCGGCTCCAGCCGGTGTGAATCAGCAACGCTTTCCCACGAATATCGAGATCGGCGACGGAGGCGCGATCGATCGATCGTCCGCTTGCGTGGATGACAACAGCTTGCAAATTTGCGACGGCATCGAGCGGAATCATCGAGACGTCCGACCCAACGGTGAAGCGATGCGACGGAGCGTCGAGGTACGTACCGGTATTCGCGACCATATCGATGCGTCCGATGTGAAACTCGGTTCCGCTGGCGTATCGCGATCGGGAGGCCTCGCGGGTCAGAAAATCGGAAATGGCCGGAGCGGGCAGTCCGGCGTACGTGATCATTCCGTGCTCGATCGGATGGCTCAGGTCGATCAGCATCCGCCGGAATGATATCTACGTCCGCCACAGACCGCTGGCTTCGACGGTCTCGCGGATCTCGTCGATGAGGGCCGGCTCCGCATCGCATCGTCCCTGCAACCAGCGGAGAAAGTTCGCGTCGCTGCTTTCGTCCCGCGCAGTATTTCGAAGGATATGCAGCCACAGGCCAATGTTGCCATTGAACACCCGAACGAGCGTCACGTACCGCAGAAAGTCTGTGAGAGGCTCTTGCATCCTCTAATGAGTGACGGAGCAAGGCATTTTGCTACCCTCCGTGTGCTAAAGTTTTCGCCTTCCAATGATCAACGGACCGCTGCCGCATGGCTGCTGAAGTGCAAACCGCCACGGCTTTCGATGAGCGCACAGATGATTTCGGCGCAATTTACGAGGAGAACTACAGCCTCCTCGTCCGAACGACGGTCAAGCAGTACCGCATCTCGGAGCTCGATGCCGAGGCGCTGGCGCATGAAGTCTTTCTCGCATACTTCCTGAAGGCAGGCGAAGTCATCAACTCCCGAGCCTGGTTGGTCGGCGCCGTCTCCAACGCGGCGAGAGCATTTCTTCGGAGACGCGCTCGGCATGTGTCGCTGGCCGAGGAGTCGAAGCAGATCCCGGATCCGGGTCTCAAGCGGGTCCGCGACGCGCTACCCGATCAATTGGCGGGTCGCGAGGCCTTTGCGTGCGCCACTACCAGATGCCAGATCGCGTTGCGGCTGCGATATCTCGAGGACTACAGCGTGCCCGAAGTCGCGGCGGAATTGCGCACGAGTCACAAATATGCGCAGAAACTGATCAGCCGGTGTCTTCGACAGGCACGGCGTCTGTACCGGAAAAAAGACGGGCAATGATGACGCTCCACCAGCGCAAAGACGCATTCCTCGAGACGATTGCCCGGCTGACCGCGGAGCGCGCCGCCGCGCGCGATATCGTCGCGAGCCTGCGGGCCTCCGACGCGGGAGTTTGGGATTGGCAGATTCCCGCACACTGGCGCACGGCAGGTTTTGTTCAGGAGCTCACGGCGATTGCGTCCGACGTCCTCGAATCGCAACCGCGCGACAGCCTGGCATATGCGCAGGTCGCGCTTGCGATCGCCACGACCATTCCGTCGGGAGCGTATCCCGCGCCGGTCCAGGCGCAGATCGAAGGAGCAGCCTGGAAAGAAATCGGAACTGCGCACCGCTACCTCAGCGAATACGACGCAGCATTCCGCGCGTATGACTCCGCGCATCGCGCCTATCGAACGGTGGATTCGCTGCCGCACGACGACGCGGTGATCGAATTGGCGCGCGCGATCGTCCTCAGCGACGTCGGCCGTTACGACGAAGCGCTGGAGGTTCTCGCTACGGTCGAGCCGGTACTTCGCGGTTTCGAAGATCGTGGTCGCGTGGTGAAAGCCCGTCTGCTTGTCGGAACGATCTATTGGCAGCAGCAACGGCTCGAGGATGCACGCGAGGTTTATCGAAAGAGCCTGACTGACGTTCCATTCGATGACCTTTACACGCGAGCGATGCTCTACTCCAACCTCGGTCAAGTGACCGCTGAGCTCGGAGATGTCTCGAATGCCGTCGTTCTTCTCAATGACGCGCGGCAGTTGTTGGTGGGTCTGGAGATGGAAGCCGAAGTCGCACGAACCGAATGGGCCCTTGGCCGCATCCTGCTCCAGACCGGGGAGCACGCGAAAGCGGCGGCCATGTTCGAGAAAGTGCGCAAGATCTTTCTGCGTAAGACGATGGTCGAGGAGGCGGGTCTCACGGGACTCGACATCGCGGACGCCCTCATCGCCAACGATCGCCAGAGTGATGCACGTGCTGTGATCGAGAGTGTTGTCGCCGAGTTCGTGAACGCCGGCCTCAATCAGCGCGCGATCACCGCACTCGCGTACCTGCGTGATGTATTGCCCACCGCTACCAACTCGCAGCGCGCGGTCCGCCACGTTCGGCAATACCTCCAGAACCTTCGCTCCGAGCCTGCCAGACTTTTTTTTCCACTAATCGACTAGCGGTGGGTAGCAGTTTGCCCTCCCCGGTCACACCTCCCTGAACCGGGCGCGCCCTCCGATCAACCAAACAACCGGCTTTCGAGCCGACCGGAGGAAATCCATGCGCCGTATTCTCGCCACCCTGATCGTCACTGCTGTGCTCACCAGCTCAGCTCCGTCTCTCGCGCGTCGCGACGATGGTGATCGATTCAATCCGATCGAATACATCAAGAAGATCGTTCGGATTCTCATCCCCGCGCCGGCCGACGACGGCGGTACTGCAACACCGCCTAAGCCGTAATGATCTCGGGAGGCGCGGCCGTGCTGGTCGCGCCTCCCCGGTGTAGGTCGCCGTCCTACTCGGTCACGGTTCTTCGCGGTTCTATACTGATCGTGCCCCGTCATGCGCAAAGAAAGCGAATCGAATCCCTATCGACAGATCTTCGAGATCGGGCAGGAAGGCATCTGGACCTTCGACACCGAGAATCGTGTCAGTCTTGCGAACCGGCGGATCTGCGAAATGCTCGGCTATTCGGTCGATGAGATGGTTGGCCGCGACGTCTTCGAATTCATCGACGAGAGCGATCGCGAGACAGTTCGCAATGCGCTGGCCCGGCGCCGCGGCGGTCTGACGGAGCACTATGACCTGCGGCTACGGCGAAAAGATGGCGATTTGATCTGGACGACCGTCTCGGCCTGTCCGATTCTGGAGGACGATCGGTACGCGGGCGCGCTGTGCATGACGGCCGATATCACGGCGAGAAAAAAGGCCGAAGAGGAACTGCAGCGAAGCGAACAGCGCTTCGCACTCGTTGCCAAGGCGCTCAACGAAGTCGTGTACGAGATGGACATGGCAACCGGTCGCGTGACGTTCAGCGAAGGAATGCGCGACGTGTACGGCCACGACACCACGAACACCGCGCAATGGTGGATCGACAATATCCATTCTGGAGATCGCGACCGCATCTCCACTATGCTGCGCGAAATCCTCAATGGGACCAGGGACTACGGCGAAGTCGAATACCGGCTTCGTCGAGCCGATGGTACCTACGCCGATATTTACGTTCGCGGCTTTGTCGTTCGGGACTCCGAAGGCCGTGCCATCCGATCGATCGGCGCGCTCCTGGATGTAACTGAAAAGAAAGCGGCGCGGGCTGCGATCGAAAAAAGCCAGCTTCGCCTTCAGGCGCTGTTCGACAACGCCCTCGATGCCATTCTGCTAGCCAACGACCGCGGCTACATCATCGATGCAAATCCGAGCGCGGCGGCCACGCTTGGCTTTCCCGTCGATGAGATCAAGCGGATGCATTTCATGAAGCTCGTGCCGCCGGCGCTAGAGTCGGAAGCGCAGCAACTGTGGCGGCATCTTCGCGAAACAGGCCGCGACCGAGTTTTCTCTTCGGCGGAAGGACGCCAAAATCATCGACATCGAATATCGCGCGGTCAGCCACATTCTGCCGGGCGTGCATCTCGTCGTCATTCGCGACATCACCGACCGCAAACGCTCCGAGCTCGCTCTCGCGGAACACAAAAGGCGTTTGGAAGTTCTGGCCCGGCAGGTGGTGCAGACACAGGAGGACGAGCGCGGGCGGATTGCTCGCGAGCTTCACGATGAGATTGGACAAGTCCTGACCGCCGTGAACCTCGGACTCGACGCTGTTCAACGCATTCCGGATTGCGGTCCGCGCGCTTCGAAACAAATTGATGAGACGCGCGCTGCCGTCGCGCGAGCCGTGCAGCAGATTCGCGATCTGTCACTCGGTCTCCGCCCGCTAATTCTCGATGACCTCGGTCTCGTTCCGACTCTGCGGTGGTATCTGGCAAATCAGGCGCGCAAAACCGGTCTGACGATCAATTTCCTTGGCTCGCTGCCCGCCGATGACGTGCCGCCCGAAATTGAAACCGCCTGCTTTCGAATCGTGCAGGAGGCGGTCACGAACGTGATACGTCACGCGCACGCGCAAAATGTCTGGGTCCATTTCGAGCAGAAAGCCGGCGATCGCGTGTCGCTGACCATCCGAGATGATGGGAAGGGTTTCGACCCTTCGCTTGCGCTGGCACGATGGGACGGTAATTCGCGCCTTGGCCTCGCCGGAATGCAGGAGCGCGTCAGACTCCTCGGCGGCGAGATCGAAATCAAATCCGGTGGTGGCCACGGTACCCAGATCGACGTCTATTTCCCATCCAACACTCTGGTGGCTACATCGGTATGAGAATCATGCTGGCCGAGGATCATGCGCTCGTTCGCGCCGGGATTCGTGCGCTTCTCGACGATCTGCCCAATGTTTCAGTGGTCGCAGAGGCCGGCGATGGCAGAGAAGCCATTCGGCTCGCCCAGGCACTTTTACCCGACGTCGTCTTGATGGACGTCAGCATGCCGCTCATGAACGGACTCGAAGCTGCCGAAAGGATCAGCAAGGAGCTTCCCGAAACAAAAGTTATCATCGTCTCGGTGCATTCGAATGAGGAGTACGTGTGGCACGCCCTGCGGATCGGCGCTGCCGGGTATCTGCTGAAAGGATCGAGCGCGTCAGAGCTCGAGGTTGCACTCGATACTGTCGCTCGAGGCGAGGTGTATCTGAGCCCTGCCGTTGCCAAGCTGGTTCAGCAATACATGCATGATGTCGGCGCTGAGCCGACGTGGCTCGGCCGATTGACGCCGCGGCAGCGCGAAGTCCTTCAATTGATCGCCGAAGGACATACCAACCGTGAGATCGCGAAACTTCTTGGAATCAGCATCAAGACGGTCGAAACACATCGAATGCAACTCATGGATACGCTGAACATTCACGATGTTGCCGGCCTGGTCCGTTTCGCGCTGCGCGTCGGATTGATAACGTCTGCCTGATCAGGTCTTCACCTGATACCGGCAACCGCCTGCAAAACCTACAATTTTTCGGTCAACAGGGTAGCGGTTGGCCGGGCCCGGTCACTACCCAACGAAAAATGTCGGTAATTGACGGCCGGTCGAATCCGCCGAAAACGTCGCGGGGGTTGAGTCTTTCTCAAAAGGCTCTCCTCATCGTTTGCGTCCCGGCACTTTTCCAAATCGTCCTGCTCATTGCGTTATTCGGAATTGAGCGCGCTCATGATCGCGACCGGGAAGCAAACCGCCAAAGCAAGGAGGCCATCGCGTCGGGCTACCGTCTGCTCGGTTTGCTTGTCGACGGTGAGACCGGAATGCGCGGCTACGCTCTGACTGGAAATCCGGTCTTCACGCAGCCTTACGACCGAGCCATCGTCGAATTTCCAAAAGAAATCGCCCACCTGCGCCAACTGACAGCTTTGACGCCGGAGCGAAGCGACGACCGCTATATCGCCGAGCTGGAACGCCTTGCCGCACCTGTCCTCTTATTTGAGAGCGACTCGATCGCAGCGATTCGCGCTGGCAAGCGCGGCCAGGTCATCGCGACGATTGCACAGCAGGTCGGAAAAAGACGGATGGATCGTTTTCGCGCCGCAATGGACGCCTTTCTGGCGCATGAGCTTCTCCTCAACGCACAACGGGAGCAATCCGCATCTCACGCGAGACAGGAGATCGTGTTCGCGCTCGTGGGCGGTGGCCTTGTGAACATCGCGCTCGCGATCTATCTGGCGATCTTCTTCACCCGCAGCATCACGCGAAGGGTTCACGTGGTCGTCTCGAACGTCGATAGCGTGCAACGCAACGAGCCGCTGCAGGAACCGGTCGCCGGAAACGACGAGATCGCAGACCTCGATCGTCGCCTCCACGAGATGGGCGCAGCGCTCAAAGCCGCGGATGAGCAGTGGCGACGGGCTGAAGAAGATCTTGGTCGCTTCTTCACGATTTCGCTGGAGATGCTTTGCATCGCCGGATTCGACGGTTACTTCAAGCTTCTCAATCCGGCATGGGAAACAGTCCTCGGCTATCCAGTCCATGAGCTCTATTCGCGTCCGTTTCTCGACTTCGTTCATCCCGACGATCTGGAGTCAACGGCCGTCGAGGCGGCCCGGCTCGCGGAAGGCAATGTCGTGATTCAGTTCGAGAACCGTTACCGCTGTGCGGACGGTTCTTACCGCTGGCTGCTCTGGAACGCCGTCTCGCTGCCGGCGGCCGAGAAGATCTACGCAGCAGCTTCTGACATCACGGATCGAAAACAGTTCGAGAGTGCGTTGAAGGATCGCGCGGCGAAGCTGGAAAACGCGAATCGCGAGTTGGAGTCATTCTCGTATTCCGTTTCCCACGATCTGCGCTCGCCGTTGCGCGCGATTGACGGCTACGCGCGGATCTTCGAGGAGGATTACGGGAGCTCGCTCGACGATGAGGGACGGCGTCTGCTGTCGGTCATCCGCAACGAATCGCGACGCATGGGAATCCTCATCGACGATCTCCTGGCATTCTCGCAGGTAGGTCGCCGGTCGTTGAGCCGGAACGCAGTCGATCTTGGCCAGATGAGCAGCGAAATCATTGCTGAGAAACGTCGCCGCTATCCCGATCGGCAAATCGACTTCGTGCAGCGCGATATCCCGATGGCAACCGCCGATGCCGGCGCGATGCGTCACGTTTTATTCAATCTGATCGCGAACGCCGTGAAGTACTCCAAGCCTGGGCAAGCGGTTCATATCGAGTTCGGCGGCCGCGCGGATGGCGATCGCAATCTGTATTGGGTTTCCGATCACGGGATTGGCTTCGACATGCGGTACGCAGAAAAAATCTTCGGTGTATTCCAGCGTCTGCACTCGAATGCCGAGATCGAAGGAAGCGGTGTTGGCCTTGCGATTGTGCAACGGATCATCGAGAGGCATGGCGGCAGGGTCTGGGCGGAGAGCGAGATCGGAAAAGGGACGACGTTCTTTTTCACTTTGCCGGTCGCCGAGGACAGAAGTGAAAATCCGGAGGTAGTGAATGAACGAAGTGGAAATATTGCTGGTCGAGGATAACCCGCACGACCTCGAGCTCACGCTGCGCGCTCTGCGCAAGAACAATTTGGCCAATGCGATCACAACGGTCGGCGATGGCGAAGCGGCGCTCGATTTTCTGTTTGCGCGCGGCCAGTACGCGGGTCGAGACATCAACCACCATCCGCGCGTGGTCTTCCTCGACTTGAAGTTGCCCAAGGTCGACGGAATTGAAGTGCTTCGACAGGTGAAGATGGACGAGCGCACGAAATCGATTCCTATCGTCGTGGTCACGTCGTCCGCCGAGGAACGCGATCGCGTGGAGAGCTATCAACTCGGCGTCAACAGCTATGTGGTGAAACCGATTGAGTTCGACAGCTTCGTGAAAACAATCGCCGAGCTCGGGTTTTATTGGATGGCCATCAACAAATCGGCTCCGTAAAGGACATCCGTGTCGACTTCCCAGCATATTCGTATTCTCATGGTCGAAGATAACCCGCTCGATGCGGAGTTGATCGAGCGCGAGCTCCGCCAATCGAAACTCGACTTCTCGGCCAGGCGCGTTCAGACGGAGCAGAAGTTTCGCGAGGCTCTCGAGTCCTCCGATCCCGATGTCATCCTTGGTGACTACAACCTGCCCGGCTTCGACGGCGTGGCAGCCTTGAAGATCGCGACAGCCTTGCTGCCGGATACGCCGTTCATCTTCGTTTCCGGTTCGATCGGCGACGATCGCGCGGTGCAGACGCTGCGCGAAGGCGCGACCGACTACGTCCTCAAAGATCGCCTGGCACGTCTGCCCTCCGTGATCACCCGGGCCCTCGATCAACGGCGCGACCGGCAACTCCGGCGGCGGGCGCAGCAGGCACTCGAACGCAGCGAGCAGCGTTTTCAGTACGCCGCGAAAGCGACACAGGAGGCCATTCGCGATCGCGATCTCATCGCCGACAAAATCTGGTTCAGCGACGCTCTCGAAACTTTGTGGGGCCACAAGCTGGAGCTCGGCATAGCCCCCGCCGATTGGTGGGAGCAGCGGGTCCATCCTGACGATCGCACTGGCGTGCTCGCGTCACTCCGGGATGCCATTGATCGCGAACAGCGATGGACAGCGGCGTACCGCTTTCAGCGTGGCGATGGCACGTACGGTTCCGTCATCGACCGCGGAACCGTCATTCGCAATGCGAGCGGCAAAGCCATCCGAATGATCGGCGCAATGGAGGACATGACCGATCGAACGCTGGCCGCTGACACGATCGAGCGGCTAAGTCACCAGAACCAGCTGATCCTCGAGTATGCCGCCCAGGGGATTTATTCGATGTCTCGTGAAGGTGCGCTCATCTCCGCAAACCCGGCCGCGGCGGCCATGACGGGATATTCGATCGAGGAGCTTCGGTCGACGAGCGACATTCATCAATTGATCCATCACTCCAGGGCGGACGGCAGTCCCTATCCGCTCGACGAATGTCCGCTGCATCAGACGACGATCGATGGTGTCGTCCGCATTTCCGAGGAGCTGTTCTGGAAGAAATCGGGACAGTCGTTTGCAGTTGATTACAGTTGCTCACCGATGTACGAACGTGGCGCGATCGCGGGCTGCGTAGTTATGTTTCAGGACGTCACAGAACGGAGGCAGCTCGAGAAACAGGTCGAGCAGGCGACGCGCGTCGCGAGCCTTGGCCGCGTGGCGGCGACAATCGCGCACGAATTCAACAACGTTCTGATGGGCATTCAGCCGTTCGGCGAAATCATTGCGCGGACCACGCCTTCGGAGGACAAGAACCACAAGGCCGCCCAACAGATCCTCGGTTCAGTGACCCGCGGCAAACGGGTGACGCAGGAGATTCTTCGCTTCACGCAACCGTCCGAGCCGGTATTTCATTCGATCATTCTGGCGGACTGGCTGCGGCAACTCGAGCCCGAGCTGCGCGCGATGGCTGGACCTCGAGTCGAGATCAGCATTCAAAAACCATCCCGCCCGATTGCCGTGCGCGGTGATCCGACCCAACTGCAGCAAGTGGTGACCAATCTAGTCGTCAATGCGCGTGACGCGATGCCGAGCGGCGGCAGGATTGCGATCATCATGGCGGACGCCCGCGATCGACAACGGTTTTCCTTCGGCGAGATTCCGGCGGATAAGGTCCTGCTTGCGGTTCGCGATGAAGGTACCGGAATGCTTCCTGAAGTCCGCGATTCGATTTTCGAACCGCTCTTCACGACCAAACGCTCAGGCACCGGACTCGGATTGGCGGTTGCGAAACAGGTCATCGACCGGCACGGCGGCGCGATTCACGTGGATACCGCTCCCGGCGAAGGCACAACATTTTTCCTCCTCCTCCCCGTCGGAGAAAAATCTGTCGATGACGAACCTGAAAAGGTAGCAGGCATTAGCGCCTCCATCCGCCGCGTGCTGCTGGTTGAAGACGAGCCGGCAGTGGCTGCCGGTGTCATCGCGATTCTCGAAGAAGAAGGAATCGAAGTACGCGCCGTGGCGCGGGGTACGGATGCCCCACGCGCAGCGGAGGCGTTCCGGCCCGACGCGGTCGTTCTGGATTTGCGCCTGCCCGACATCAGCGGTCTGGACGTCTATGCGTCACTGAAGACCATCGATCCGGATCTCCCGATCATTTTCTCCACTGGTGATGGCGATCAGGCCGTGCTGGAAGAACAACTCGCTTCCAAGAGCCTGCTCTTCTTGCGCAAACCTTACGACGCCGGCGCTCTGGTCGATGCGCTCCAGCGCGCGGCGGAAGAGCGGCGGCGCATCGAATCTCAGCCGGCACAGGAGACCCCTTGAGCACTCACGATCGGCACGAAACGGCGGAATCGCAACTCGTCCTCTTGTTGGATGACGACGCGACCGTGACCGAGGGATTGGCGGCCGGCCTTGAGCGGGAAGGTCGAACGATCATCACCTGCAATGATCTGGAATCGGCGCAACTGATCGTCGAGAGATTCAATCCCTCGCACATCGTCAGCGACGTGCGTCTCACCGGTCAGTTCGGATTCGAAGGACTGGAATTCATCCGCTACGCCAGGAAACATTCTCCCGAGAGCCGAATCATTCTGATGACTGGCGATCCGTCCGAGGCGCTGCAGCTCGAAGCGTCCGAACGGGGAGCGGTGGCATTCCTCAGCAAGCCATTTGAAGTCGCGCAACTCGATTCGATTCTGGATCTCATGCAGTGTTCGGCGCTTTCGTCATCAGCATCGGACGCGACTCCTTTGATTCGAATGCCCATGCTCGATGAAATCGTGGGCAGCTCTTCTTTGTCGCCATTCTTCCAGCCGATCGTCGAGCTGGACGCCGAGCATCGCATCATCGGTTATGAGGCGCTGGCTCGCTACCGGGATAATTACCTGTTGCGCGATCCGCAAGTGCTCTTCGAGTATGCGATGCGCAAGCAACGGATTCTCGACCTCGAGCTGGCGTGCGTGAGTCAGGCTCTGCGATCGGGTGCCCAGCTCGCTCGCGACAAAATGCTCTTCATGAACATCCATCCTGCAGTCCTCAGCCACGGGCGCGAACTTCGGGACCGCTTGCTCGAGGAGACGAGACGCAACGCAATCGATCCGCAGCGGATCGTGCTGGAGATCACCGAGCAGGGATCGCTGAAAGATGATCGCTCGGTGTTTGATGATGTGGAGAGGCTTCGAGATCTCGGCTTGCGCTTCGCACTCGATGATGTCGGAGTCGCCTACTCGCATCTTCCCTTCATCGACAAACTGCGGCCGTCGTTCCTGAAAATCAGTCAGCACTTCGGCACCGCTTTCGAAACCGACCCGACAAAGCTGAAGATCGTCGCCAATCTTCAGTCGCTTGCGACCGATTTCGATTGCGAATTGATTCTCGAAGGGATCGAGCACGAGGCCACCGCCGAAATCGCTGCCCTGATGGGAATCCGATACGGACAGGGTTTTCTGTTTCGTCACCCGGCTGAAGCATCGGAGCTGCTGGCAGGTGGCGTCTCTAAACTGGACGACTAACCGCCGG
>WNFJ01052891.1_pt1 | contig 12307 bp, 13 predicted proteins | sample 5400461 | NCBI WGS metagenome assembly WNFJ01 (sample SAMN13153349, study PRJNA577476) | soil metagenome | isolation source: 115 cm saprolite on Douglas fir-dominated hillslope | place: USA:California | collected 2013-09-17
TTGCTCGCTGGTAGTGTTCTGCGCTTCGTCGAGTATGACGAACGAATCGTTCAGCGTGCGGCCCCGCATGAACGCCAGCGGCGCAACTTCGATGATTCCTTTTTCCAAAAAGCGCTCCAATTTGTCTGCGTCCAGCATGTCGTAGAGCGCGTCGTATAGCGGCCGCATGTACGGATCGATCTTCTGCTGCAGCGTGCCCGGCAGAAAGCCGAGCCGCTCTCCCGCTTCCACCGCCGGCCGCGCCAGGATGATGCGGTTCACTTGCTTCGTCAGAAGGGCGCTCACCGCCATCGCCACGGCGATGTAGGTTTTCCCAGTGCCGCCTGGTCCGATGCCGAACATCATGTCGTGCTTCTCGATCTCTTCCATGTACCGCTTCTGGCTGGTGTTCTTCGGCGTCACTTGTTTCTTGCCGAACGAGCGCACCCGGCTGTGCTCAAACATTCCGCGGGGCGATTCGTGCGGTTCCTCCGTCGCCACGCGCATCAGCGATTTCACTTCCGCCGCGGAAAGCGTGCGTCCATGCCGGGTGAGGTGGTTGTACTCCTCCACGATCTTCACGGCCTGGTCGACGCAGTCCTGCTCGCCTTCGATGGTCAGCCGCGTGTCGTGCAGATGCGTGCGCACGCGCAGCGCGTCTTCGAGCACGCGCACATTCTCATCCAGCGTGCCAAAGAAGGGTTCGATTTGCCCAGAAATGTGTACGGTACGTCGCATCCAATTGGAAGGTTTTCCTGTTACCGGAACCGGGTGGCCGATGGGATTCCTCCTGTTTGTACGTGGTCGCTTCGTGAACCACTCAGGGAGAAACTTACTACACCCTAGCGCAGCCCTCCGTCGCGGTCAAGTTAAGGGTGCATGACACGAAACCATGCACCTCGCTCCTTCCTCTCTACGCGCTTTTGACAAAACGGCGAAGGTAAGCTCCCTAGGTGCAGAGCGACCCGCTGAAACTGCTGGGGGGAGCTGATCACTCCCGAACCGCCGCAATTTTCGCAAGGCGACTCGGCGGAATTCGCGGGGACCGTTGAGGCAACTCGCGAAGGATCGATCCCTAATCCGCCGCCACTGCGCGCGCCCTTGCCCAATCACGGATGGCTTGCACTTCAAAGCATCTCCCGGAACTTCTTTCCCGATTGGTCCATGCGGCCAGCTACAATGTTTTTCTATGAAGTGCCCGGGTTGCACAACCGAAATGACTGCCATGGCGCTGGACGGCCACTCAGGCGCACAGGTCACCATCGACGTGTGCGCAACTTGCCAGGCGTTCTGGTTTGATCACTTGGAAAGCCTGCAGCTCTCTGCCGGCTCCACACTGAAGCTCATGAAGTTTATCGGTGAACACTCGTCACCGGGGAAGCCATCGCTGCCGGACCCGCTCCGCTGTCCGCGGTGCGCAACGACGCTGCGGCTGGCACACAACATGCAGCGAAACATGCCGTTCACTTATTGGCGATGCGGGAGCGATGACGGTCACTTCATCGCCTTTTTCGAGTTCTTGAAAGAAAAGAATTTCATCCATCCACTATCCCCTGACCAGATCAAGGAGTTGCGGCAGAACGTTCAGTTTGTGAATTGCTCCAATTGTGGGGCGTCCATCAACCTGGAATCCGACTCTGTCTGTTCCTTCTGCCACGCGCCCATCTCCATGCTCGATATGAAGCAGCCGCAGCGGATGCTCGAGCAGCTCAAACTAGCTGCCGAGCCTCGGCCGTTTGATCCGGCGCTCCCTATGAAACTCGCTTCCGCAAAGTTGGAATTGGAAACCTCCTTGGCCGATCATGATCGCAGTCCTGAATGGTGGAGCGATGCTGCCTCGTTCGGCCTGGTGCAGGCCGGTTTGAACGCCGTCGCCCGATGGCTCAGCGAGAAGTTGGTTGATTGATCGCCGTGTGCCCCCTAATTGAGAGAATCGGAACGTGCTTCCGAGTAGGCGGATAGCTTCTGTAATGACTCAGTTTGAAAATGAGTCACTACCGACCTTTGGGTAGTGGGCTGCTCTGGGCGGTAAGGCAGTGTTATAATTTTTCACTATGGCAAGAGCGAAGCATCCCCTAGCCAAAGAGTTCTATGTTTATGAGTTTCGGGTCCGGCGGGTTCCGTTCTACGTTGGCATCGGCCGGGCGAATCGTGACAAGGACCGTATTCGCTACGTGCGACGCCAGATGGTGCGCAAGAAATCAGGTATGAGCAGCAAGTGGTTCTTGCACACTCGCGTTTTGGCCAAGCTAATCGATCGGGGAGAGAAGGTTGAGGCCCACAGGACAACGCAGGGGCTGCGGCGTAAAGAGGCTTTGGCACTGGAGAAAAAGAGGATCCGGCGGCTACTCTCCTGTGGCCACGTGTTCGCGAATATTCATTACAACCCGTCCCGCCCGTTTAGCCCTGAGCAAGCATTTCAATTCATAGTGCGAAATCGAAAGTGCGCAGCTGCCGACCTTTCAGCTCTTCCAAGGTCCGAGCTCGTTTGACAAAGCCGTGAGCCTCGTTTAACGTTAGAAGTTTGAGCGAGACGCAAAAGGAGCAATAGATGGCCCAGGGACAGGCTACCAAAGTTAAGAAGAAGAAGAAGTCGGTTTTGAAGCGGGCGGCGCAATCTCTTCAGCGCGCCGAGGTCAACCGCGCCAACCGCACGCGGGTCCGCACGATGATGCGGCGTCTGCGCACCGCGATCACCGCGGGCGACGGCACCGCTGCGGGCAATCTTCTGCAACCTACGATGTCGGCAATCGATCAGGCCATTGCCAAGAACGTGCTGCACGAGAACACCGCCAACCGTTACAAATCGCGCCTCACACTGGCCTTCAACGGCGTCAAAGCCAAGGCCGCGAAGTAGTAGGAGTTCTCCCGCTATCTTGTCGGTTTCCGTAGGGGCGGGCCTCGGCCCGCTCGTTCTTTTTTCCCCGTGAGGCCCGATGTCGACAGCGATTCCCATCACCCGCGTTTCAGCTTCCCGTCTCACGGAAGCGCTGCGCGAAACGTCCGAGTTCGGCGCGACTTTCAGCGACCACATGCTCGTCGCCGATTGGGAAGCAGGTTCGTGGAAGCAGCCTCAAATCGTTCCCTTTGGCCCGATTTCTTTTTCTCCCGCGCTCACTCCCTTCCATTACGGCCAGGCCATTTTCGAAGGTTTCAAAGCGCACCGCACCGCGAATCGTGGCCTCGCGCTGTTCCGCCCGCGAGAAAATTTCGCGCGCATGAATCGCTCCGCCACGCGCCTGGCCATGCCCGAAATTCCAGAGCCGCTCTTTCTCGATGGCGTTTCCGAACTAGTCCGTCTCGATCGCGAATGGATCCCCCAACATACTTCGGCATCGACGACACTCTCCTCGTTCGCCCCGCCAATCGCTTCCGCCTCATCGTCATGACCTCTCCCGTTGGCCCCTATTTCTCGCAGCCGATTCGGCTTCTCGCCGAAGAGCACTTCGTCCGAGCCTTCCCCGGGGGCACCGGCGAAAGCAAAGCCGCAGGCAACTACGCCGGTGGGCTGCTCGCCGCGCGCCTCGCTCAAGAGAAAGGCTTTCACAACGTCCTGTGGCTCGACGGCGTCGAGCGCCGCTACGTCGAAGAATCCGGCGTCATGAACGTCTTCTTCGTTCTTGATGGCAAAGCGATCACTCCGCCCCTCAGCGGCACAATCCTGCCCCGCGTCACGCGCGACTCCGCTCTAACTCTGCTTCGCGAGATCGGCATCCCGGCCGAAGAGCGCCAAATCTCCATCGACGAAGTTCTCTCCGCGCGCGCCGCCGGAAAACTCACCGAAGCCTTCGGCGCAGGAACCGCCGCCATCGTCGCTCCCATCGCCTGCATCCGGTACCGTGACCGCGATCTGCAATTCCCTGCTGTTTCGGATTCTTCGGTCGCCGCACGGCTCCGCTCCCGCCTCGTCGCCANNNNCAATTGGCTCTTGCCCGTCTAAGCTCATCGGAGGAGGTGCAATCGATGAATTACTACGCCTTGCTCTACGAACTTGTCGACGACATGGTCACGCGCCGCGTCCCCTTTCGCGAAGAACACCTGCGCCTCGCACGCGAAGCCCGCGAACGAGGCGAACTGGTCCTTGCCGGTGCGCTCGCCGAACCCATCGACCGCGCCTTGCTCGTTTTCCACGTGGACTACAAAAGCAAAGTCGAAGCCTTCGCCCGCAAAGATCCTTACGTCCTCAACGGCCTCGCGAAGAAATGGGAAGTCCGCCCTTGGAACGTCGCCGTCGGCAACGAGGATTCTCCTTCATCCCCGGCCTCTGCATCCTCGGACACGGTAGCCGGAACCATCTCGCGTTGCTGGTCAGCTCGCACCACCGAAGCGCAATTGCCCAAATATCTCGAACATTTTTCCCGGAGAGTTCTACCCGAGCTTCGCCGCGTCCCCGGCTACCTGGGAGCCACCGTTTCCCTTCGCCGCTTCGAAAGCGAAGTCGAGATCCTCGTTAGGACCACCTGGCGTTCCCTCGAATCCATCCGCAACTTTGCCGGCCCCGACCTCGAAGCCGCCGTCGTCGCCGACCAAGCCGCCGCCCTGCTCACAGATTTCGACCGTCGGGTCCGTCACTACGAAATTGTCGTTAGGGATGTCCTGTAAGACGCAGAAGCCGTCCTGCATTCGCATTTGTCAATACGGATGGCTCTCCGGCTCAGTCGCGGTTTGCGGTCGAAGCAGCTTTACTCACCCGGCCAAGATCGAACTCAATCAGAGAATATTTCGCCAGGTAAACGTCCCGGCCATGCCGCGTAAGGAGGAATGCCACCGAGGTTCCGAGTCCCACGTACCTCGCGGCATTTGCGACCGCGGCATTACTCATGGACGCGCCGATCGCCCGAATGGGAGTCTCGGCAATATCATCGGAAACCTTTCCAAGCGCGCACGCATAACCCAAGTCAACCAACCCGTTCACTATCCCGGGCTTGCGGCCGTGCAGCGTGCCTTCTTGGTCCAGAGCGAAGCGAGCTTGCGCATCGGCTTCCGCCGCGCTCAACGAGCCGCCGACGCGAAGAGGCTCTCCGTCACGGGGCACGATGCGATCAACTCCAAGATAGAGTTTTCCCGCGCGGCTCAGCATTCGTGGCGCAACGCTGCGCACGACGGTGCCTTCCACCACGCTACCAGGCGCGAGCACGCGGCCGGCAACGCGCACTGGTTCTGCCAGTTGAGCCCGGAATGTGTTGCCCTCGTGATTCAGAGAGGCGCGCAGCGCAGTAAGCAAGTAGGCTCGCGCCACACGTTGCTCTCCCACAGCGATCACTGACCCGCGGTATGGCTCAGCCGGAAGGGCAAACAACGCTTCCCCGCGCAACGCAATCAGGAGTGTATCGCACGCTTTGCTCTTCTCTCGTGCTGCACTTGCCGCCTGCAGTGATTTGGCTTTCGGCTGGACCATCACTCCGGAGTTGGCGTGCAGGACGCGCACATCCAATGACAGCGCTTCGCCCGTGGGCAGCAGCAACTCCGCGGCGCTCAATTCCACGCGATACTCCGTTGGGTGGCTCGTCTCCAGCGGGTTGAACGCCCGAACAATCGCGCGTCCTGTTTTCCGCCAGGCTCCCAAATCCTCGCGGATTTTCTCGACCGAGTTCACGGTAACGCGAATCGTGCTGCCCGAAGGCGCTACGATGTGTTCGCCGGCGTACAGCGGCAGCGAGAGGCGGCCCTCCAGTACGGCTCCCTTTTCGACGTGCCCCCAACTCTTGCGGCCCGGGAAATCCACGCGCAGCAATGATTCGCTCTCCACGTGGAGCACGGAAACACCTGGTGCTAGGGCGGCCGATCTTGCTTCATCAGCGGCGTGCTCCTGCGCGCTGAGCCCGCATGGCAAAATTGCCAAGATGCCAGCCGCGAAAATCGCCTTTCGGAAGAACGCGCTACGGTCCATACTCCCCCATTCTGAATACTTGATTTGGAATGCGATGACCTACGGTGTGATCGGAGGCCTGCAAACGGGGAACCCCTACGGGTTCCCCGTTCGACGGACCAAAACGACGATTGTGAACGGCTTTAGTTCCCGCCGCCCGCCCGGGCCGTGGAAGAACTTTTCTTGATGGCCAGGATTCGCGATTCGCGCCACTGTTTGAGCAGTGCTTGACGGTTCTTGCTCAGGTCGCGACCGTCGCGCACCGTGGGATAGGGGACGTTTTCGCCGACCAATCCCTGCCATTGGATGAGGTTGTATTTCGCCGCGTCAACGCGATCTTCGCGGCTGAAGTCGAAGCCTTCCGTCTTCGCCGCCCAATAGGCTGCGTCGTGAGTGGGCCTTGCAAAGAATGCGGACAGCGCATTCTTCTTCAGCGTGTTTTTCGCGGTCGCCATCGGCAGGGGCAGCTGCGTGGTGCGCAGGATGTCCGGCACAATGGAGTTGAAATCCCACTCCTTGGCCGTTTTCGAGAAGGCGTCGGTCATGGGACGATCCTGCGCGTCGTACGTCCCCAGGTGCTCGATCCCGAGGATGTCGATGATCGTGGTCACCATGCTGACCGTCGTGTATTTCTTGGAGACCACCGCACCTTGCTTCAGGTACGGCCCGGCCACGAAGGCGATGCTGCGATGCGCATCCACGTGATCCGGTCCGTCCTGTGAGTCGTCTTCCACCACGAACACCAGCGTATTGCCGCTGTAGCGCTTGCTCTTGGCCACTTTTTCCACGATGCGGCCAACAGCGTAGTCATTGTCCGCGGTCTGGATTTCTGGCGTGTTCACGCCATCGATCGCGGAGCCGAACGCGCCGGTGTGATCGTGCATGACGCGGACGAATTCCAGGTTCGGCATATTGCCGTCCGCTTCGAACTGGTCGAATTCACGCGCCCACTCATCCACGCGATAAAAGTCCGGGAAGTGATTGTCGTAGCCGCGGAAAAAGTGATCAGTGATCGGTTGCAGAGCCGCCTTTGTAGAGGAAGCCACAGAAGTATTGGTATCGAACGGATGGCGAAGTAGCGGAGTCCCGCCCGACGCAACCGGAACGCTGTACGGCCCGAGATCGATGAAGAAGCCATAGTTGCGCACATTCAGGCCCGCACGCAGCGCGGAATTCCACAGATAGCCGGCACCTTCTTCCCCTTCCGGGCTATCTGGAGCGGAAACGTCCGCCGTGCCCAGCAAGAGGTTTTTCTGCACGCTTGGAGGCAAGCTGTTATAGGCGGCGAAGGCGGCAGCTCGTTCTCGCGGCGTGGCAAAGCCTACGTTGACGTTGCGGTTTGTGCCTTCGTAGTCGTAGTTCAGTCCGCGGCCTGCATAGTTGATCGGCTCGGTCTTTTCGATGGTGTCTGCGGCACGCGCGGAGGTCGACCAGTTCCAGCCGTCACCGCTCACTTCGCCGCTGTCGTAGAAGTTATCCAAGTCGATGAAGTTGTTGGCCAGCGCGTGAAGGTTCGGCGTCAGCGGCTGCGGATAAACAACGATCGACGGATCGCCGTTGCCTTTGCTCAGATCGCCCAGAATCTGGTCGTAGGTGCGGTTCTCTTTAACGATGTAAATGACGTGCTGAATCTTTCCATGAAGGAAGCCCATCATGTCCGCATCGGCAACATTTTGCTGTGCACTATAGTTGTTGTTCTGGGCCACCTGTGCGGTAAGCTCTTGCAGATCTTGTCCGCTCGGCACCGGCAGCGTCAGGAATCCCGCCTTGGTCAATTGCCAAACGTATTGATTCGCAGCACCGCAGGCGGAAAAATCTCCCTTCGTGGCCCCCGCCACATCCGTGCAATTCTGTGGCACTGGCCCGGTGTTGCTCTTCCCGTTGACGACATAAAGCATCGAGCCATCGGCCCTCACGCTGACGGAATTCGGATACCAGCCAGTGGGGATCACGCCTTGCAATTCGCTTCTAGCGCCGGAGCCGCCTTCGCCATCTCCGTCATGTGCAAGACGAATGACCGCTACCGAATTGGCGCCGCCATTGGTCACGTACAGGAATCCGCCGTCGGCCGACACGGCAACGCTGTTCGGGCTGCTCCCCTTAAACCCTTTTTGATTCGCGAAAACGGACTTTGGCGCGGTCGTGCCTATCTCCTCAATGGTCTGGTGCGTCTTGGTGTTAATCACCGCAACGGAGTCGCTGCTGGATTCCGCTACATAGAGCCGCGTCTGCCTTGGATTGAGTATGATGCGGGTGGGTTCCCCTTTTACGGAGATGCGATCAGTGACCGCTAGTGTGTTCGTAGAGATATCCACGACCACGATTTCGCGGTCGCGCGCACTCGACACGAATGCCGTGGAGTTTCCTTGGATGGCCACCCATACCGGGTACTCTCCTCCGGGCACGCCGTTGCCCGGACGAAGGTCCAACTCGGCCAGAACTGTGCGTCCGGCGATGTCCACCAGGCTGATGGAATCGTTCTCATAGTTCGCCACAATCAGCCGCTTGCCATCGGCGGTCACTGCCAAGCCCATCGCACCCGGTGTGATTTTCCCAAAAGCCAAAGCCGCGGGATGGCCTAGTTTTGCCGGCGTGCCACTCTCGGCCCAGCTGCTTCCATTCCAATCGTAGAAGTGCACGTTGTCGTCTGGCCCGCCGCTGACATAAAACTCCTTTCCGCTTGGATTAAACGCAAGCCCGTCGAAAGCGTTGGGCACTTGGAGGACTTGTGTTTGCAGCGGCTTCCCGCCGGAAATGTCGAACACAAAGATGTATTCGTTGGACTCATCGGGATTGGTATTGCCTTTGTTGGGGCCCGACGCGAAATTCTGGCTGTTGTAGCCGCTCGTAAGAATGAGCAGCGTGGTTCCGCCCGGACTGATTGCGGTGGTCACCGCCTGCCCGACGGTAAAGCGGGGATCGAACGACAAGCCCGGATTCAAGGCCTGGAACGACGATCCGGGGGCAGCCGACGGCGTGATTTGCACGCCCGTCGGAATGAAAGTCCCTTTCTTAAGATCCCCGTCATCCGCCTTGGCGGAGATCACGGCACCGATACTGATAACGCTAGAGATAGCCAGCGCGAGCGCAGACACACGCACCCGCGGCCGGCAGGTTCGGCCATTTCCCAACATGTGTTACCTCCTGTTTGCTATATCAATCTCGGGGTCTTAATCAAGTAGACCCTATGCAGCAGCTCTCTTCAGAGCGTTTGGCTGAGGTTAGTGAAGTTAGGCGGGCTATGTTTCAGAGACTTCTTTCGAACATGAATAATCCGCGAATCTTTCTTTATGTGGCGTGTATCCTGCGGTCTTTCAGCGGGTCTGCGGTTCCGGGTGAGTCTTGATGGATCCAGCCCCGATGGCGCTACGCTTACTGTAAACTCTGTGTTCTCCGTGACCTCTAGGTTGAGTTGTTTTTTGATCTTGGCGCCGCTTAAGCCTCTGCCGCCGTCAACTCCGAAACCAGGAACTCCAATACCGTGCGCGCATCTTTGCCGCCCTTGAGTCGGTCGTCCGCCCTCTGCAGAGCACGCAATCCTCCCAGCAAACGCACTTTCGAGATCTTCCGCGCGCTCTGAACCGCCAGCTCCGCTTGCTCCGCCCGCATGCTGAGGGAGCGCGCCGCCTGCCACCCATTTGTTACCCCCTTCAATTCGCTGGCCTCCATCACCTTCCTATACATCCAGGTTATCGCGCCGAGCATCTCCAGCGGCGCCTCCCCATCGCGCAGCAAACGGTCGAGGAATTCCTGCGCTTTCTTCGACTGCCGCGACGCCAGCATATCCGCCAATTCCCAAACCGTCGTCGTCTTCTCGGAAATCACCAGCGCGCTGACGTCCGCGCGCCCGATCACTTTTTTTTCTGCCACATATGTCGCCAGCTTCTCGATCTCCGTTTTTAGCCGCATCAAGTCCGCCGCGACGAATTCCGCCAAATCCTCCGCGGCACCCTTTTCGAATTCCACACTCCCTTCCTTCGCTATCGCTCTAGCCAGCGTCGTGGCCGACGTCAGCCTGTCTTCCACCTTCTCGCCCAGACCGCATCCCACCACGAGCGTCTTCTCCGCCAGCAGCTTCCCCAATTTCATCCGTTGATCAAGACCTGTCGCTTCCACCACCAGCACCGTGAAGGGCGCCGGATCCTCTAGGTACGCGCTGAGCTGCGCCACGGTCTCGTCACGGTTTTTCTCTCCCAGCTTCTCGATCGCTTCCGTATCCTCCAGGAAAATCACCTGCTGCGGCGAGAGCATAGCCATGGTTTGCGCCTGAGTCTCTCCTCGCCCCGCCGAATAACGCGACACCGCCCAGGTCCGCGACGCCTCGGCCACGAATCTCTCAATCAATTGTTTCCGGCAGGCATCGCGAAGGTACGGCTCTTCTCCCAGCAGCAGAATCGCCGGAATGGGTTTCCCCTTCTCCAGCCGTCCCAGCAATTCTTCGGGCGATAGCCGCGCCATGCGCTCCCCTTCACGTCCTAATGGACCAATCTCTGCAGTCTCTGGAGACAAACCAGCTAGACTAAAAACAACAAATCTCTTTTCTTCTCCGGTCAAGAGCCAGACAACTATCAACTGACCGCCCAAGCCTCTCAACGAATGCATTTGTTCTTCTTTTTCTGACATTGAATATTGAAAACCGACTACACTTTCATTCGCGCACCCCCAAACATCTCCTCTAATAATTCTCCACTACCGCCGCCACGAGCCGCGCGGCAAAGTCCTGCGCCATGCGGTCCAGTGCCGGGTCTTGCTCCTCAAAAAAGTTCTTAATGCTGGTTGCGTTATTCACGTCCGTGGAAATTTCATACTGGTTGCGGAAAATAAAATTGTCCGTATGATAGAGAATTTTTCCCGTCTCGCGCTCTTCGAACGTGATCTCGCACTTCATGGTGATCAGCATGGTCGTCGCCCGCCCCGTGGCCGTATCAAACAGCAGCGGCACCGCTTCCAAACTAAGCACCTTGCCCCGCAGCACTGCGTCGCCCTTCGCCGGATCGGCTACCACGCGGTACGAGGTCTTCGCCAAAAATTCATGTACCGTAGCGGTCGTCAACCTCTGTTCGATACGGTAGCTGGACGTCTTGTTTTCCAGCGCCGGCACCGCAATCACATGAATGCTCTTCGGCAGCGAGTCGCTCCGCCCGGCCACGTGATACCCGCAGCCCGCCGATGCCAGAGACAACACCACCGACACTCCCATCACCGCCGTATTTCCCCGCTTGAGTTTCATTCCGCGAGTTTCTCCGCCAGCCTCACCGCATTCGCCGCCGGCAATCGAATATTATCCGCCGCTCCCCAGAACCACCAGGTCCCGGGCTTGCCAGGCTCACTCTCCGCTTCGGCCAGTTGGATGGCCGCTTCTTCTGCGATTGTCACATTGCTTGGAGTTTCAGGCGGTTGAAGAATGGAGAATCCTGCTGCCTTGCACACACTGGCGAGCCGCGCGGCATCCACGGAAGGGTCCAGCTCCGCGCATGCCGAAAACGTGACACCGTAAAATACCGGCGCGTGCACCAACTGAATCGCTGGAACCACGGCCCTGCCGCAGAGGCAGGAGTGCGCCTCCGTTCGAAGAATTGCCAATGCTTGGCGCAGATCGATTCGGCTGGCAGGCCCAAAGCGATCCCGCGTATTGAAGGCTACTTGCACATCGAACAGTTGCTTTCCCGCACTCTGAAAGGAAAGCAACTGGCTTGTTTGTGTTTCCAGTTCTTCGACGCCTCGTTTTCCTGCCGCGGAAACAGGCTGGAAAACGATGGAAGTAAGTCGGCTTAAGCCGAGGTCCTGCAGGGAGAGAGAAAGGCGCACGATCGCTTCGGCGGCGGCGGATGGAATGAATGCGACTGTGGGCTTCGCTGGAAGGGCTTCGCCGCGAAGTTTCTCGAGGCCCGGAAACCATGCGAAGGAGTTGGCGAATGCCGCCGAGTGGCCCGACAGATCGATAATCATAGCCCCGCTACGGTGCGCCAGTTCGAAATTCGCGAGTGTGAATTCGAGTGAGCCCGTGAAAAACACATATCGCGCGCGGTCGAAGCTGCCTTCTTCCACCGGTTGAATCACCGCCGGCTCTCCGCCGGCTTCCGTCAATGTCCCGGCGGCCACTTCCTCATCGACCAACCGCAAATCCCATCCCGCGAACCGACTTTCCTCAAGTAATGACTTCAGCTCCGCGCCAAGCAGCGAAGACGCACCCGCAATCACAATGCGGTTGGAATCCCGTTCGAACGAAGGCATGAATCACGCGGTCCGCGAAATCAGACGATGGCGCACGAACCGCACCAGATGCAGCGCGACGCCGGCCGCCGCATAGGTGCCCGCCAATATCACCAAGGCGTACTCGGAGTACCGCCAGACCACGGCGAGGACCAGGCAGAGCAGGACGATAGCCAGCGACGGTTGTTTTCGAGTCCAGGGGATCTCCTTGAAACTGGAGTAGCGGATCGTGCTGGTCATCAGCGC
>WNFJ01701613.1_pt1 | contig 12307 bp, 10 predicted proteins | sample 5400461 | NCBI WGS metagenome assembly WNFJ01 (sample SAMN13153349, study PRJNA577476) | soil metagenome | isolation source: 115 cm saprolite on Douglas fir-dominated hillslope | place: USA:California | collected 2013-09-17
CTATAGAGACGAAAACTTATGTGGCGTACAAATTGAAGACCGCCCGTCTTTACAACGCAGGACCACTCTGCGCCACATAACTGACTTGGCCACATAAGCTCGCTTATGTTGTCGACAACATAAACGTGCGTATCCCTGACAGTTGCCGTCCATGTCAGTGAAGGCGATCTGTTCAATGTTGAGGGCCGCTAGTGCGCGTTCGGCTTCCCACTCCGGCAGACGTGGCGGTGTGAATTCGTCGCCGACTGTTTGACTAATGACGAACCATCGCGCCTTATGCATAAAGCTCGTGAATGTGCGTTCTCCGTTTGCATCGTCGCCGTTGCTCTCTGCTTCCTCATCGCGACACTTGCGCATGATCGGCATGCATAGAATTAAAGCTCGCTCGCCGCGTTTGACAATTCGGCCAAGCTCTTTCCATTTCGGAAAGGTATTGATCGGGCCGGGCTGTAGTCCGCGCATCTGGCATTGCACCATTGCGAGAAGTTGATTGCCGATGCTGTACGAATGAAAAGCCGAGTAAGCTTCCATGATCATTCCTGGCTTGTTGACTGCTTCAACTAGCAAGGCTGACCATTTGGGAATGTCCGCTGATCGAGTTGCGTGTCTGTCCATGATTGGCGCTCCTTTCGCTGCGCGTGGTTGTTGGTCTTTGGTCTTAAGAACAGGAGTTTTCCCCCTTCGTAGCGACGTTCGGACACGGGTGGGCGCCCGACCGACACAGGGACTGCCGGAACGAAGTGGAGGACTCGGAGGCTTTGCGGAGAGTTGGCGGTTGGGCTCCCGTGGCAGAATGAGAGCGCAGAAGGGGGAAAACTAAATCAAGCGCTCGGCTGGAATGGAGCGTCAGCGTAATGAAGGCGAGGCCTTATTGACATCGGGTGCGCGTGAGCGCGCGCAACCACTCGCTAGCGCCTAAGGAGTCTTTTGCCTTATTTACAAGAGAGAAGATGTTTTTAATTCCTAACGTCGACTAATATCATTCGTGATCGCCGTTCCAACGCTTGTCACATAACAGCGAAACATCGATGAAGAAACGAAAGACCAAAGACCTGGATTCGTTCGATAAGGAATCTTTCAAAGTCGAATTTGAGAAGTTGTTCCCTCAGTTGATTACTGAGATGAGCGATCTATTCCGTGAGAGGCAAGAGCTGTCAAACGACATGGCCTGGGGCCTTGCTGTTTCAATACCGCAGTTGAGCATGCTGGAGGCAATCAGTAAGGACCCGAAGCGAATCGATGAGGGTTATCGGATTTTAGAAAAGCTACTCCGCACGTACTTTCGCCGCGCAAAGCTCAGGCTTAGGCCAAGGGAAGACGCTTTTGATTATTTTGTTCGGAAGTCGGCTTCACTGTTGAGAGCGCCCTATCCGCTAAAGCGACAAAAACAATTCCGAAATGTACGCGCAGGTGTCGAGCAGTTGGTGCGTGCCGCTGTCAGCTCTCCGGCCGGTTTGAATGAAACACGTAGCCTAATTGAGGAATTTGGACGCAAACACCTGAAGGAGTACGTCCGCTTCGCAACTACCGTTAACGCGCGTCTCAGCAGTTGCGGAAATCTTGATCTCAGACGCATGACGTCGCGAAACATAACCCGCTTGACAGACCTTTATCGTGATTCGGCGGCGGGTTTTGAGAGCAGGCTGCGACTCTTGGTGGGGCTGAATCAAATCGCGGGCGATAAGAAGAAGACATACGGTCAACTACGGAAGCTTGGTTACAACGAGCTACTGCAGGCCGTGGAATCGCCGGCAAAGCCTTTACTGCATTTCTTGCGAGATGCGATTGACAGACATGTTCGCAATGCCATGATGCATGGCGGCGTATCGTCATCGGTTTCGAAAGAGCTAATTAAGTTCGTCGATTACTCACCCTCGAAACAAAAGGAAACCGAAGTGCTTTGGACGATGAGCGAATTGCTCCGTCGGACCAAGAATCTAGTGTTAACGATCTTCGCGGTGGGATATTTGGAGTATGAGTTTAACTACTTGCACCTTTATTGCACGGTCGCCGCTCTTAAGGAACTTCGGGCCAACGCAAAATAAGTATCGACTGCCCTCTTGCGCTATCTGCTCGATGCTGCTGAAATGTGGAAAGTCCTTGGGTTTATTTCCCCAAGGTGCCTCGATGTAATTCCAGATTTAGGAGCGGTCAATGAATTTGCTAGACGATCAACTCGAACGATTTGTGGGTAACGGTAGCGAGTGTGAACGAATGTTGCATGCTCTCATTCGATCCGAGGCCTTCGCTTGTGGAATACCACCTCATGAAATCGAGTGGGACTTTCGCACGCATGTTAGCGATGGCGGCAAGGATGTGATGGTCAGAATTGGCAACCACAGTGCCGAGCGAAACTTCATTCCAGATGTTCCTAGTGTCTGGTCCGCCAAGTCGGGGAAAGATGGCCTCAGCGTTGCGACTCTCCGCAACGAGATTCAAGAACATCCTAGCGTGCTGGATCACCTACACAATGGCGCTGACTACGTTTGGTGTGCAATTGCGGCGGCTGACAACAAGAGCCGGGACAGCCTCCGTGCAGGAGTAATTAAGATTTCCGAGCAGCATGGCTTCAAGCCTGAGCAAGTTATTTTCTTTTTCCGCGACACGATAACTGATTGGTTAAACAAACATATTGGGGTGGCTTCTCTCTTCTTCGACCTTCCTCGTGGCTGGAAGACATTGGATGAGTGGAGAAGAAGGGACAAAAACTTTGAGGTTCCCTGGGTGAGTTTTGGGAGCAGGCCGGACTTCTTAACCAGTGTCCAGAGCCATCTCTTGAGTCGTTCTGGCCAGAATGTTCTACACGTTGCCGGGTGGTCGGGAATAGGGAAGACGCGAACTCTTCTGGAAGCTTGTCGACAAGAACCAGCTCTGGAAGGCACACTCTATTTTCCTAAATACGAAGACTTCACGAGTGAAACTGAAGATTACTTACTACGCAATGAAGGCGGGCGGGCGGCCGTTGTAATCGACGAAGTGGATTTTGGACAATCTAATGACCTACGCTCACGGCTTGTTAAGTCTGAAGCGCGAATTAGGGTCGTGACGATCGGGTCGGCCGTCGCACATGACTTCCAAGCGTCCGAAGTTGCGATACATTTTCCGAATCCTAATGAGGAAGGAGGCGTGTCGGCAGTTATTCGATCGGCTGATCCCAACATTCAAGCTGGGCACATTTTCAATATCGCCTCGCTCTCCGACCATGACTTGCGACTCGCTCTCATTCTGGTTGAATCCAATCAGCGCGATCCGTGGCTTCTGAAGCTGCCAACTTCGCTCTCGGATGTATGGCGAATAATCCTTAACCGCTTCACGTTTGAAATCGGGGACCTCGAAAAATTCCGCGAACTCTATGACCTGCTCTGCTCATGCAAGGATGTCGGCAACAAAGGTGAATCTAGACAGGAACTTGACTATCTGGCTCGTTATTTCGGCAAGCCGGTAGCGGACTTTGATCATGTCATTGCTCAGGCAGTAGCTTGCGGATTGGCCCGGCAACAGGGGCGATACGTTGAAGGTCATCGTGGTCTCGCACGATATCGCTTCGCGACTGCGACTTGGCCGCGACTAAACTCTACTGTTTCAGATTTTGTCTTTGAAATGCCGACTCTGCGAATGCAGGAGCGCTTTATTGATCGTACCCATGAATGCGACGCGACCCTTCGTGATGAGATTTCTACTAGCCTTATTCCTTGGTTTAGAAAACGATTTCCCACCTTGGAAATAAGTCTACTGCAGAATCGCGATCTTGCGCGTTTGTTCGCGACGTATGTGGAATTGAATCCGGCATTTGGTTTGAATTGGCTCCAGATAGCGGTTAACAAGGCGACCTCAGAAGAGTTGCTTGCCTTTGACGCACGAAACGATGGGAGCGGTTTTTGGAGGGGGCGTCGCAACGTCGTTTGGCTTTGCGAGCACCTTGCTCAGTTCCCGGAACACTTTTGGACATGCGAGGCAATCCTATATCGACTAGCACTCCACGAGAACGAAGAAGGTACGGCAAATAACAGCCAGGGAGTCTGGAAGCGACTCTTCCGTCCAATGTTTTCCTGGACTGCCATTTCATTTGAAGAGAGATTCGAGCACTTAATTGCGAAGTTCGATTCAGCCGACGAGAGTAACCAGTCCATGCTTTTGGCGGCGGCGATGGGAGGAGTTTTTGAGCCGACAGGCGAGACTGGTCTTCCCGACATCGTTGGAGGCCGAGTAGTGCCACCGGAATGGAAACCCGCGACCATCGCCGATCTGCACCAGATACGTCAAGCATCCGCTACTCGAATAATAGAGCGCGGAATGGCCGCCGATGGGACGCTACGTGATGGCATTCGATCTCAGGTAATAGACAACTTAGGAACTTTCTTAAGGCTAGGCTGTATTCCTAAGTTAAAGGAATTGCTTGATCCGCAAGAACTGGATGAGGCAAGCCTTCGAAAGTTGCGAAATAACCTTGATGACTACATCAATTTCATGGGAGTACGAGCAGAGGGCAGCGATTGGCTCGATGTTCATCCGAGTGAGGCAGAAAAGAATCACGCACGGAGATTGAGAGCAGAGGCCCTGGAATGGCAACTCATAATCGCACCTGCCGACCTCGTTTCACGCATTCGTGAGGCAACCGGTCGATATTTTGGACAACACAACAGCTTTTCACGTTCGGCGCCTGAGGAAACTGAAGCCCTCTACACCAGTTTGGCATTGGAGGCTATTTCTGACCCTGAAGTGATCGAGCAGCTGATCGATTGGTTCGATGGCGGTGAGGCCCATTCTGCAGGAGACTTCGGTCGCGTGCTGGGCCGCACCGACAGCGCGTTCGTTTTGTTTCCCCGTATTCTCGAATTTCTTGTAAGAGGACGGGCTACTGACCTCGTGAGCGGTTACCTGTTTGGCGTCCGTACTCTGTTTGGTGGGCTACCATCTCAACTCTCCGACATACTTGATTTAGCTGGAGAGTCTCATCCTTCTCAGATTGTGGCGATCACTTTACAGTCCGACATCAGCGAGGCCGGTTTCAAGAGATTGCTCCGACTTGCGCCTGAGGCGCAGAATGCCAGCCTTTCGCTGGCGAGACTCGCTTACGGGCCTTGGAGCAATCTCCTTGACAACGAAATGAAGGCAGAAACCGTCGAGGCGCTCTCTTCCCTCGGACAACATGGCGATGCTTATGCGTACCATGTTGCATTGGATCTGATTCTTCACTGGGGGCACCAAGAATGGACAGAGCTTCCCGAGCCTCTAGCGACGCACGCCTTTTCGATCCTCGAGTGTTCTTTGGCCGGCAAGCAGCGCTTTAGATCCAATGAGTGGTTACATGCCATTCGTAAGCTACCGGCGTCATACGATCAGCAACGACTGAATCTAGTGATTCGAGTGGCGACCGAGGCGAGGCTCGATCTCGATTTAGATCTCGAGAATGGCGCAGAGAATATGCTGCATCAGCTAGCCGAGCAAACCCCCAAATCTGTTATGGAAGCAATAGGCGAAAAGGCTCTTGATCCCAACACTCGGACAGTCTTCTTCTATAGGAACTTTAGCGGACTGTTCGAGACCATTGGTCTCGAAGTCGTAAAGGAATGGGTTGGACGAGTCGGAGCTGACGGAGCCCTAGCGATCGCCCGGCATCTTTTTTCTCCCATGCCGAGCGTGGCCGATCCCACCCAAATCCCGCCGTTAACAGAGTGGTTGTTATCGGAATTTGAGGACAATGACGATATATTCGAGGAATTTTGTGCCGGCAGACACTCAGGCCAAATCTTTTTCGGCTCTCTCAGCGCTCCTTTTGAGGGAACTGAAGAACGGATGCAACCTTACCTCACGCATCGTCTGCGCAGGATTCGCGAGTGGGCACAATATGAAATCGCCAACGCAAGGGGGATGCGAGCTTGGGATATCCAACGAGAAGCCGAGTTCGGAAGAGTCTAGTAACGCTGATTTCGAGACCACCCTCAACTACTTCAGAAGCCCAAGTCACTGACTCTCCGGATTCGCATCCGCCACTGGAGGCGGCGGACAGAGCTTCTTAATGCTCTCGAACATTTCTTGGTAACGGTCAAGCAGAAAGCTGTTGCGGGTAAGCGGAGTGTTCTTGTCACTATTAATGTTGTAAAGCGCCTGGTGCACTGAAGTAATTACCACTTCATCATCTCTGAATCGTGACGACAGGAGTTCCGACCAGGAGACCCTTTGTTGCTCGATGTACGGCAGTAGCTCTTCCAGTTCGTCGATCGACATGATGGTGATCGGTCGAATCCTGTTGACTAGTTCGCGGTCGCGAATGTCTTGGAACAACTCATTTAAGTATGTGTTCATCGCCAGGCATTCCATAGCCTTTTCGTCAACGATGAGAACCGGAAAGATGTAGTCAGGAGCTTTGCCCTTAAGGACTGCTCCTTCGGCGATCGCTTTCGCGGCACGCGCGAGCTGATGAAGCGCTTTAGGTTTGCCTTCCTCGTTCCCAACGAAGTTGCGAACAAGTTCCTTCTGCAGACGGTTCCAATCTCCGCTGCACTTAGCGTCAAGACTCAACAGCGATGCTTTCATTTCAAAGAGAATGACTTCGTTGCCATAGTCCAGTAGCGCATCTATTTGCCCATTGCCGTCAGTGCCTCTGTATTCGAGATTTGGCCTAAGAGGGCTGAGACCCGAATCGCTCTTGCCATAGAAATGGACGAGCAGGTCTACGGCGTAGAGTTCAAAAACTCTCCCCCAGAGCTCGCGGAAGTGCTCCCGATCTCTGGAAGGACGAGGTGGAAGGCCATCGAAAATGCTCCAATACAACCCCGATGTCAGGAGTTCAACGACGCAAGTTGAGTCCAGAACCAAATGAGTATCAGGATCTATGCGCGCAAACGGGTACTTACGGATCTGTGTTGTGTCTTTGACGAATCTGGAACTAACAACCAGAGACAGGAAATTCTCCTTGGCCCAACCTCGGCCCGCAAACCGGTCACGAAAATCCTCGATCGACAAGGAACGTCCGTTGAAGAAGGAGGAGACTGACTCGGCTGGTATGTTGAGATTAGTGGCAACGGTCGCGGAATTGATCGTTCCTCCGGGTTTCTCTTGCGCCAGGGAATACAATCCAAAGATAAGAGTTAGGTACTCATCGAGTAACAGTCCCTCAAATCGGTCAACGTTCAGTTTTAGCTTTCCCCTGAGCGCCACGATCTGTGCGTCGCTGCCAAGAAGGTAATCCCTGATGAGAAATGGGTATCGGGCCATCGAGTAGCCTACGTCTCTAGGATTGTTAATCTCCCATATTGGCAAACCTTCAAGTATCAGGTCCTGATTGTTTTCGTAACTCTCCTCGCTGATAAAATTGTTAGCCAGCAGCCCAATTTCTCCTGCGAGTTCGTTTTCGTTGGCCGTTTCGCCGCCATGATCCTGAAGTCCAAGCAAGAGTTTCATATTCAGCAGCGATGAGAGGCGATGAAAGACGATGCGCGTAGCTGGCTCATGATCACTTTGCTCGGCTCGTTGCCGCGCCATCTCCTTCAGGCGATCGACTCCGAGAAGGTCTCGATTGAGCTTGTCATGCAGGCCCGAACCCCCTTGGTTCAAGAGCATGTTGTTAACTGTTGAGAGTGTTCGTAGCATCCTTATTACTTCACACCGTGAAATCGTCGCAAAATATATTTCTGGCAGTTGCTCGGCGGCCGTCTGCGGAACAAGTTCGGAGTACGTCCAGTAAACCTCCATCCTCGGCGCAGGACTCACGAGTTCACGTTTGTATGGAACCAACGTAATAATGCCGGGTCGCGCTCCTGCGATGCCCTCCCAGATTTTCATTAATTCTCGGTCACGCATAAGTGCTCGACGATATTCTCCTCGAAGGGGTCCCCTGCCTTCTCTGATTTTACCGCGCCTCACGCCTTGATGCAGAATTGACGAGAGGGGTTGAATTTCTGCGAACCGCGCCGTGAGAAAGTAATGAACACTTTTTTTGAGGCTGAGGTAAAAAGACTGAGCGACGATTTTACCGAGACAACCGGCGCTCCGTTCGCGCACTTCTTTTGTCCGGTTCTCTTTCGAGATGAGAACGCCAAACTCTGTCGCGCACATATAATCAATGAGGCGTTTGACAATTCTTCACGCGCCTGTACCGTGCAGCGAAAGGATGTCGACAATTTCTACGGCTCGCGTTTCGAAGCTGACTTCTTGGACGTTGCGAAGTTCAAGAAGACCTCATTAGCCGAGATTCTTAGAAATTCAACGCAAAGGTACTTCTCGACGGTAAGCAGGTAGAACACTTCTATCCTACCGGCGAGATACCGGAGCGGTTCAGCCGCATTCAAGTCGGGAATCTAGATCCCTCTTTGCCTTTTGGGCTCAAGATGCAGCCATCTGAAGTAGTGCGCGCGGCGACTGGGAATTGGGAAATCGAGGTTTCGCGCGATGTTAGTCTGCACATGTTGGTTTCAACCATAAAGGCCGCGCACTTGTCGCTCTTCAAGATGCTGGGTTACCGATATGTCTTTACCACATCAGGCTATTTCGTTGGTCGAATGATGTTGGGTGAATTCTTTCTTCAAAATGCCAAGGTTCGCAAGCGAAATATTATGAGGCGGGCAATTGAGTTCTTCGCGCCAAATGTTCATATGGTTCGTCCCATAATCTCGACAACGTTTGGTGCCGAGGGAACAATAACAGATCGGATGATGTTCATGTGTATGGGAAGCAGTGGCGCCGCGTGGGCCTTCATTGTTCTGGTGAAAACGGGCGAGCAAATGCATGGTGTCATGATTCCAACTTTTCAAACAGTTGAGCAGATTGACACCTTCATGGGCTTTACTCGCAACAGCAATTCATCGATCCAAGTTGCTACCTGCAGATTTGAAGGTGACAAGTGGGAAATATCTGAAGGAACGATGCCGATGACATGGCCCAAAGATGGCGCACTGCTCACCTTGCCGGGCAGTCAGTGAGAACGCCCCGATTCAGCGCCAGATGTAGAAAAACCAAAAAGTTGTGCCGTAAATGGCACATTGTCCGATTGGCGCAAATTCCCGAAAATGCTATTCTCCGCCCCATGGCGGTGTGCATTGTGTCATTCGTGGACTTGGATGGTATCCGCCACTCAGTCGAAGTCGAGGCGGAAGGGTTGTACGAAGCGTCAGTCTTAGGGTTGTGCGCGTTTCGCAAGCACGAGCTGGAGCCGGGCGGGTTGACTCAATTGGAAGTCGAGGTGCGCAGCTCCGTGAAGCATACATTGACGGTTACGAAGGTTCGGGAGTGGTTACAGCGCGGAGTGCGAACGCCGAAAGAAGCGGTGCTGAAAGAAAGGCTGAGGTCGCTACTTTAAGAATCTGTATCAGGAGGTTAGCCCAGCACAAAAAGTTCGAACCCCTTCAACTGATGAACCGTTCCGTGCCTCGCTGACCATGAGAAAACCGAGAGTTTTCGATCCTCGGAGGCGACAATGGCTAGACTCGTCTGGTGCGCGTTGACGAAATTGGCTGCTGATTTGTGACGGGTGCCGACATTCCACAGCGCGAAATCCTCTATTTGCGTGCCGCTGTCTTCGAAGGGGTCGCTAACTGCAATTGTCTTCAATATCGCGGGGGCGATAATCTTCGCTCCAAAACCCAGCACATGTATGCGCTCTGAGATGATCGTCGCCCCATCAATGGTAGTGAGTCTGTATATATCGTCAATCGTTCCCTTACTCTTTTCTATCGCCCGAAGAAGTCTTTCTTTCAATTCGTCGAATCCCGGCCCTTCGGCTTTTGATATTAGTCGCGCCTCGATCTCGCGAATCGCCAAGTATTTGTCCGCGAGATTAGGATATTCGAATCCAGTAAGGCCACGGTGTTCATATAAGAGCGGTTGTTGAATAGATCCTTTCCACTCTTCGTCATTGTCTGGCACTAGGAGCACTGCTCCGCCATAGCCTTCGTGAAACATTCTTGCGAAGACGGCGTTAAGGTCCGCAGACTTGTGGATCAGCGTCATAATCTCCTGACCACTAAGCCATCCGAAGATAGGGTTAGACTCTCTTGAGATCGGATTAAGAAAGCCGCTTTGTGGCAGGCTTACTAAGCACTTGAATGAAGCTTTGGCCCCTGAGATACAACCAAACGAGATCTTGCCAGGCGATATCGAGTTTATCGAGAGGAACCAAACCAACTTCGATTTGAATCCCCAAACATAGAATCGCCCATCGTCATTAAACCAAACGCCAATTTGATAGTTGTTAGGATCGACTGCAGGTGCGAGTTTTTTTAAGTTCGTCGTTGTGAACTCGAGTGGACGTGTGAACCAATAGTGAGCACTGAACTCATCGGCATCCGGTGGCTCTAGCACAATTGAAAATGGATGGAAATGGCCCTCTTCTCGTTCGAGACTAGTCCACAACGAAAGTTCGATCAGCTTCGCAATAGCATCTTTGGAAAGCTTTGTTGCGAGTTCGGTCGCGACCCAAGTCGGTAAAACAGCGACCCGGAACATTGCATCCTCCGACGCTTCGGCGATCGCTGCCTGCGCTCGCTCGTACACCGCGGTTACGAACGTTTCATTAATGAGATAGATAGACATTTGGTTATACACGCATATTGGGCGGATGGCTCAAGCCGCACTCCGCATATGCTTACTTTCGTGCGCTCCTTCCCACAGTCTCTGCTGGAGCCTCCCGAAGTACTTCTTTTGGATTCTTATCTTCGCGCAATCCTTGAAATGATGGGTGCCTGATCGACCCGTCAGAAGTCCATTCGGTAAACGCAACTTCCGCGACCATCCTTGGCTCTGTCCATCTTATTTCCCGAAGACCTGGCTCTTTGGGTACATCTGCTAATGGTGACATCGAGCGAACGATCTTATCGAGCTGCTTTTTCAAGTCACTCCGCTGTTTGAAGGTGAATCCGGTCCCAACTCGTCCGGCGTAAACGAGCTTTCCTTTCTCGTAAACGCCTAAGACGAGCGAGCCGAATCCGGGCAGACCTTTTGAAGACGGCGTGTACCCCGCGATCACGAACTCCTGCTGCTTCGCGCACTTCACCTTCAGCCAGTCTCGATTGCACGTTGAATCGTAGTGTGAGTTGACGAGCTTCGAAACGATTCCTTCAATTCCGTACTCGCAGGCGTGCTTGAAGAACTCGTCTCCGCTTCCGTTAATGTGTTCGCTGTAGCGAATGACGCAGTGCGAATTCGATCCCACTAGATTCTTCAGTAGTTCTTTCCGATGCTTGAGCGGAGTCTGAGTAAGGCTGAAGCCGTCGAGATAAATAAGATCAAACACCTCGTAAGCAAAGCCAGTCGTCGTCGCTTTGCCCATCGCGCGCTGTAGCTTCTGAAAGCTCGACCGGCCTTGCGCATCGACGATCACGATTTCGCCATCGAGCATTGCGCTGGTTGCCTTTAACGACTTAACCGCTTCGACGACGTTTTGAAATTTCTCTGTCCAGTCCTTTCCATTTCGGCTCCAGACAGTAACGCGCCCGCGATCGATGCGGCAGAGCATTCGATAGCCATCGAATTTCAACTCGTGCAGCCACTCGTCGCCGGATGGCGGCTCTTTTACCAGGGTAGCGAGTTGGGGCGGAATAAAGGAAGGTAGTTTCGACTTTCGCGCACCCGGCACCTTCTTTAAGTCTGGTCGGGTCATCGTCTTATGATGCGAACTGCGGACTTACGTTTTATACCTCTGTATCTGACGTTGCCGGGAAGTTTCTCCGGTAGATCCAATTCATCATCAACTATGTCTTCCAAGTGAACACCAGCTACGCGCGCGTATTGCAGAAGTGTCGAGAGCGGTGGTTCATTTCTACCGAGTTCGTATTTTGAAATGTTGGTGTATTCAACCTCGTCTTCAAGTCCGAGACTGCGGTGCATCTCAGCTTGAGACAAACCAAGTGCAAGTCGAATCTGCCTAAGCTTCTCAGCCAAGCGTTCGGGCTTCGGTCGCGAACCCTTCCCCATCAGGAGTGCCCTCCTGATAAAGATCGGATTGAGACCTTGACTCTATGTATGAATATACATAGACTGGCTTCGCGTATCTGATTCGCCGTGAGTTGGAACCTTCCATGCTCAACGGCGATGCTCATCACTCGGACGGACGGGATGGTGAGCTACGCATTTGGCCGTTGTCGTGTTGTCAAAGACAAGAACGACCGAAGCATAGCAGAACGCACCCGCTTTGATCATTAGTTTTTCGGGGTTTTGGTCTATGCCTCACTGTTCCCAGCCAAGTCATCGCTTTTCTGAAGCGGAGTGCCGTCTACTGTATGTGGGAAGTGACCTGGGTCTGCTGAAATCTCTCAGGAGAACATTCGGTGAGCCGAAGTATCACATCGTGTCGTGCCCGGATCGTCTTTCC
>WNFJ01118107.1_pt1 | contig 12306 bp, 13 predicted proteins | sample 5400461 | NCBI WGS metagenome assembly WNFJ01 (sample SAMN13153349, study PRJNA577476) | soil metagenome | isolation source: 115 cm saprolite on Douglas fir-dominated hillslope | place: USA:California | collected 2013-09-17
CGTTCCATCCTGGAACGACGGTCGAGCAGGTACAGGCAAAGACAGGGTGGACGTTGAGATTGGCGGAAGCTTGCCGGGAGACGGCACCTCCAAGCGCAAAGGAGCTGAAGGTGATCCGCGAGTGCGATCCGCAGGGGAAGTGGACAAGATAGAGAAACACTTGACTCGTTATTGTACGCTTAGATATGGAAGTAAAAAGTACTCAAGAGAGTGATATGAAAGGTCGCCATCGATGGCAGACATAGGACTTGATTTCTGGCTCACACAGTGGAACTGGGAGCCATCCATAGTTATCGGTACTGCGCTCATCGTAGGATTGTACCTCTACGCTGTCGGGCCGCTGCGTAAAAAGTACCACCTGGCAGAGCATGTCAAAAAAGCGCAGGTGTTCTCTTTTCTACTGGGAATGTTTATTATGTTCCTGGCGCTGGTTTCACCTCTTGATGAACTGGGCGATAGTTATCTTTTCAGCGCGCATATGCTGCAGCACCTGTGCATCACAATTGTTGGGCCACCGCTCCTTTTGATAGGGATACCTGGCTGGTTGGTAGACCCGCTCTTGCGCAAACCTGTGATACTTCCTATAGCCAAAGTATTGACGTTTCCAGCGCTTGCGTTCTTTCTCTATAATTTCGATTTCTGGCTCTGGCACGCGCCGCCGCTGTATAACGCGACGCTGGAGAACCAGAACATTCATATCCTGGAACATATGACGTTCATTGTCTTTGGCGTCATCTACTGGTGGCCTGTCTTTAGCCCTTCCGCGTTATTGCCGCACCTCTCAATTGGCGGGCAGGTACTCTACCTGTTCTTAAGTGGGATGCCGACGGTGGCGCTTGGCGCGGGGTTAACCTTTTTACCACCGCTGTATGCTCCATACCTCGCTGCACCGCGTATCTGGGGACTTTCTCCTGCCGCGGACCAGCAGTTAGGTGGGCTCATCATGTGGGTGCCGGGAAATATTGTCTATATTGTTATCGTCAGTATTCTGTTTATACGCTGGATGCAGGGACAGGAGGTTAAACAAAGGGAGCAGGAGGCTTTACAGGATAGGATGGAGAACGGGGCCATTCTCCACTGATCTCGTCGCATGTGGCCTTTTCCGATATCCTATTCAGGCTGTTGTAAGGTGCTGTGGAGGAACTGCAAGCCACCTGTCAGGGAAAACATCTATAGTAGTCGCATATAATGGCAAGAGTGCCGCTGTTGGCGGCGATTTAATCACTCTTTCCGTTCCACTGTTAATCACGTTTTAGGAGATGAGAAGTGAGGATGCCAATATTTCGCAGGATGAAACACCGGGGAGCGATAATCCCGGTCGTGCTTTTATCCTCGCTCCTATTTACAGCTTGTGGCGGCAATTCTCCCACTATTTTGAACCCAACGGGACCTGTTGCCAGCCAGGAAGCGGGATTGTTCTGGTTCATTCTGGCAGTGGCCACATTTATTTTTGTGGTCGTCGAGGGCGTATTGATCTGGTCGATTATCCGCTATCGTGAGCGTCCGAATACGCCTGCCCCCAGGCAGATTCATGGCAATAACACTGTTGAAATTATCTGGACGGTCGCCCCTTCGGTCTTTTTGTTTGCTGTACTGGCGGGAACCATCTTTACAATGTTCAACCTGCTAAATATTCCGAGCACTAATGGAAGTATTCCTGAGATCCAGGTGACTGCGGTTGGGCACCAATGGTGGTGGGAGTTCGACTATCCAAATCAGCACGTGAAGAACGCAGATACCCTTTACTTACCGCAGGGGTCCGTTGTGCACATGGATCTTCAATCGAGTAACGTGATCCATAGCTTCTGGGTCCCGAGCATTACGGGCAAGACGGACGTTATTCCTGGACACCTCAACCAGAAAATATTCCGGGCCGATCAAGTTGGGGAGTATCACGGTCAATGCGCTGAATACTGCGGCACGCAGCATGCACACATGTATTTCAATGTCATCGTTTTAGATACGAATGCGTTCAATGCCTGGGTGAGTAACGAGCAACAGTCTGCAAAAACTCCGACCGATGCGCTTGCTCTGCAAGGTCAGAAGATTTTCGCGGGGTCAGGGGGGTGCACAGGCTGTCATGGTATTGTAGGTGTCAACCTGAACAGCTTCGATGCTGCTAAGACGAATAGTGGCCTTTCCGCTACTGCCCTGGTCGGACCGAATCTGACGCACTTTGCTGAGCGCAGGTTTATCGCAGGTGGCGTACTGATTGCCAGTGAAGGTCACAATTGGGCCAATGATCCAGCGTGCCAGCTTGTCAATGGCAAGCTGGCGAACAAGGACAATTGCGGCCTGTATCAATGGCTGCACGACCCGCAGGCGGTGAAACCAGGCAATGATATGGTCATCAGTAGTCTTTCGGACTCTCAGATATATGCATTGATTGCTTACCTGCAAAGTCTAAAGTAGCCTTATTACCCCTGTATTTTACAGGGCTGGATATTTGGAGGAATGCCCATGGCAACCCGCACCATCGTTGAGGCACCTGTAGTAGAGCGTCGCAAGCGCCTTGACGAAACTTACATCGGCGAATGGCTCATGACGACCGATCATAAGAAGATCGGCGTCATGTACATGCTCACCGGCTTTTTCTTCTTCCTGGCGGGAGGAGTCGAGGCTTTACTTATCCGCACACAATTGGCGGTACCTAACGGGCATGTGCTCAGCCCGGAGGTCTACAACCAGATCTTTACCATGCATGGCACGACGATGATTTTCCTCTTCGTAATGCCGACGCTCACCGGCTTCGGTAACTTTGTCGTGCCCCTGATGATCGGGGCACGGGACATGGCCTTCCCGCGTTTGAACGCCTTTGGCTATTGGGTTGTACTCTTCGCTGGAATCTTCCTGAGTTCGAGCTTCCTCCTTGGCCAGGCGCCCAACGGCGGCTGGTTCAACTACGCGCCATTAAGTGAGTTAACCTCGAATTGCGGTAACGCTGTCATGTGTACGCCTGGCTTGAACGAGGATTTCTGGCTGCTGGGTATTCTCCTCCTCGGTATTTCTTCGATAGCCGGCTCGCTCAATTTTGTGGTCACTATACTCAAGATGCGCGCGCCGGGTATGACGATTAACCGTATGCCGTTGTTTACGTGGATGACCCTGATAACAGCCTTCCTGCTGCTCTTCGCGATTCCCAGCCTCACGGCTGCCAGCGTCATGGAGTTGCTTGATCGTCACCTGGGCGCGCATTTTTACCAGTTCGCTGCTGGTGGAGATCCGTTGCTCTGGCAGCACCTCTTCTGGTCGTTTGGCCATCCCGAGGTGTACATACTGATCCTGCCTGCCTTTGGTATGATTTCCGAGGTATTGCCGGTCTTCTCGCGTAAACCTATTTTCGGCTATACCTTTATTGCCTGGTCTGGTGTAGCTATTGGTTTCTTGAGCTTCACTGTATGGGCGCACCATATGTTCGCTGTTGGCCTTCCTCCGATCGCGCAGGCCTTCTTCGCTACCAGCACTACGCTGATCGCCATTCCGACCGCTGTGAAGATCTTCAACTGGATCGCGACCATCGCCCTTGGCAAGGTGAGCCTCAAGGTTCCAATGCTCTTCGCCTGTGGCTTTATCGCTATGTTCCTGATTGGTGGTCTGGATGGAGCGGCCCTGGCGGTTGTGCCCTTCGACTACCAGGTCACGGATACCTACTTCGTGGTCTCGCACCTGCACTATGTCCTCTTCGGTGGTACCGTTTTCGGCATCTTCGCGGGTTTCTATTACTGGTTCCCCAAGATGAGCGGCAAATTGATGAACGAGCGTTTAGGGCAGATCCAGTTCTGGCTCATGCTGATTGGCATAAATCTGACCTTCTTCTCCATGCACATTCTGGGTCTGCTGGGTATGCCGCGGCGTGTCTACACCTATCCAGACAACCTTGGCTGGAACGAAATAAACCTGCTGCAAACGGTTGGCGCCTTTATACTGGGCACGGCGATTATGGTCTTTTTCTGGAACTTAATCGTGTCCCTGCGCAGCGGGCAGCCTGCGGGCGACGATCCGTGGGACGCGTATACGCTGGAGTGGGACACCAGTTCCCCCTGACTATTCCGACGGTGCGCAGTCGTCGCCCGTTCTATGACATGAAGCACCCCGATGTCGCTGACTGGAAGACAGCAACCCACTGATGTAGACCGGACGGTTTAAACCCGGTTATTGTATTGAGATGAGATAAGCGGGAAAAGGAGAGCATGTGACTGAGGAGCAAAACCAGGGCGAGAAGGGCGCGAAAAAGTCCCTGCCGCCTAAGGGAGTACAAGAGCAGGCGCTCGGCCCTCAAAGGAGCATCTGGCCGATTGGCCTGGCTGTGGCGCTGATCATTATGCTCGTTGGTCTCATCACTAACCCGGTCGTGCTGGGTGTCGGTGTGGTGTTAACGGTTGCTGCCATCGTTGGTTGGGGGCTCGAACAAAGGAAATAGTGGTGGGTGTCTCCGCACACCGGAAAGGGGCGCGGAGATACTTATCCTCAAGATAGGGAGAGGAGAACAAATGAGTACTGCTCAAGGTGAGCCAATCACTGCTGCTACTGAGCATCAATTGGCGGGGCGAAGTCTTGGCTGGTGGGGGATGATCTTCTTCATCACCTCGGAGGCGCTGATCTTCGCCAACTTAATCGCGGCGTATCTTTACCTTGAAATCAGGAACCTGGGTGGGCCCTTTGCATTCAGGCTGCCCTCAGGGGACTACCTGGATGTCGTCTTTCCCCTGATCAACACGTTCGTCCTGCTGGCAAGTAGTATCCCCGCACGTTTCGCGGGCGCCAGTATCGCCAAGGGGAATCGACGTAATATGATGCTGGGTCTGCTTGGCACGATTGTACTTGGCTCCATCTTCCTTGGTGGCCAGGCGTACGAGTATACAAACCTGTTCGCGTCGAATTTTACAATCCATTACCAGGCTTTCGGCTCGGCCTTCTACACGTTGACTGGTTTTCACGGTTTACACGTCACCGTTGGTGTGCTCTTCTTACTCGTCTGTTTGATCCGTGCCCTGCGCGGTGACTTCACGGCGAAGAATCATTTTGCTGTCCAGGCAGGTGAGATGTACTGGCACTTCGTTGATCTCGTGTGGGTATTCGTCGTTAGCACGGTCTACCTGCTTCCCCTTCTGCTGCGTCCTTAATAAGTTAGTAAGGCTAGCTGTTCGGAGCAATTTGCATGCGCAGAATTGCTCCGAACAGCTAGCCTTTTCTGTATCCTCCTTACCCGATATTGTTCGTGTATGTTTCTAGATATCACAAACCTCTCGCAAAAAAATGTGGTAGAATAGAAAAGTGCAATATTTTTGTACCCTGGAGTGTGTGTTCGTTCGGAAGTGCGAGACCAGGCGACAGAAAGGATTGACGACGATGAAAGATGTGAGCAGAAGCGGAGCTGTCGTTGTAGGTGGTCGAGAGAGCGCCCGCAGGGCAAAAAATCAGACATCTAAACGCTGTTCCATCTGTAGCGGTCGCCTCAAATCAGGGTCAGTTCCCCTGATGGAGCCAGAAGGTGTACCCGAGCCTCGTCGTTCCTGGATTCTGTGTAATGACTGCTACCAGTCTCTGCTCATCGAAATGCGCCGCTCTCCTGTCCGGACTCCCTTACGCCTGCGTATAGCAATGGGTATAGTCGCCTCGGAACGCTGGCCCGAGTCGTATTCCTCGTCGCGCTCAATACTGAACGACCGCAAGTGGATCCTCTTTATCGCCTGGGGATTCGTCGTCGCCATGATATTTCACCTTGTTCTCATCGTGATGATTGCCATGATCGCTAAATGACAAAACTTGACCTGTTTGCTAGAATATAAGTGAGCCAGACAAACTCAAGCAACCAGGAGAGGTTACCTGTATCATGGATTTCGCCGCCGCAAACGGGGCAGATACAAATACGAGCAATAGTGGTTGGTGGGCCGTAGAGAGCGCGTTATCTCCATCACATATTTATTCAAAAGATAGCGATATTTTATCTGCCGGACTCTTACAAGAATATAGTGTGCTCGCGGGAGTTGCTGCCAACATGAGCAGCGGCTTTCTGCTCTTAAATTCACGAGAACGCGTCACATACTTCAACGCCAGTGCTGTGCGCCTGCTTGGCATCAACAGTCATGAGTTGATTGAGCAGCCTGTTTTTGATGTGCGGAAACAACTCCTGACCCTGGCGGCCGAGCCTGAGCGTGTGCAAAACGAGCTTGACTGCGCCTGGTTCTCCCCTGAAAAAGAGTCTTCGACGGATATCGCCCTGGCAGATGCAGCGGTACGCTGGCTGCGCGTGCGCTGTTTCCCGATGTGGGATGGCACGGGACATCTGTTGGGTCGCGGGATACTGCTCGATGATATCACGCTGGAACGCTCCTCTATCGAGTCTCGTGGTGAGGCGCTGGCGCTCGCTGCGCATGAACTGAAGACCCCACTCGCGGTGATTAAAGGCTGTGCCACGACGTTGTTGGGAAACTCTACGCGCTGGGACCCGATTATGCAACGTGAAATGTTGCAGATGATCGATACACACGCGGACCGCTTATATGATGTACTTAACACGCTGCTGGATGTCTGGCGGCTCGATTCGGGGGCACAGACCTTGCAGCTATCACAGGTACAGATTCCTGAACTGCTGCGCCAGGTCGTGGAGCACTGGCAAAGGGCTGCGCCGCGTCACACTTTTGTGCTCACTATCCCACCAGCAGTTCCTCTCGTAGTGGTCTGCGATGCTGTGCGCGTTGGGCAGGCCTTGCACTCCATGTTGAGCAACGCTGTCACGTACTCTCCTGAGGGGGGGGCCATCACTATTTTGCTGGAGAACAATGACGTCGAGGTACGCCTGAGCATCGCTGACGAAGGAGTGGGGATAGCTCCTGAACATCTCGATCGTATTTTCGAACGTTTTTACCGTGTTCAACAGCGGGAAGGGTTGGCAGCCAGTGGAAGTGGCCTGGGACTGGCTGTTGCGCGAGCGACATTTGAGGCTCATGGCGGCAGGATCTGGGCCGATTCGGCCGGTCTGGGAGAGGGCGCAACGTTTTACTGTACCTTGCCTTTGGCGCCACGCTTATCCTCGCAGCTACAGTGGCAGACGAAACCGCTCTCCTCGTCACCGAGTGGCTCACTACCGTTACCTACGACACGTAGTAGTGGTTTGTTAAAACCCGGCCAGCGAGCGTATATCCTGGTTGTAGAGGGCGATGCGCGCCTGGTGCGCTATCTAAGGGCCAACCTGGAGGAGCACGCCTACCGCGTGCATACGGTCAATCATGGCATTCAGTTCCTGCGCCAGCTCGACCTGGAAGAGCCCGACCTGATCCTGCTCTCGACGCGCCTGGCCGATATCAGTGGTCTAGAACTATTGCAGCGTTTGCGCGAATTCGCGCAGATTCCCGTGATCATGCTCTGCGATGATTGCGATGAAGATGAACGGGTGAGACTGTTTGATCTTGGTGCCGATGACCTGGTGATAAAGCCGTTCGGCATGAAAGAACTGCTGGCCCGTTTGCGCGCGCTCTTGCGCCGCCGGGCCGCACCTGGCGAACACATGGTACATCAGGCCATTTTCACCACGGGCGAACTGACCATTGATTACGCCCAGCACCAGGTCTTTTTGCAAGGGCGCCCGGTACAGTTGAGCCGCACAGAATACAAACTGCTCAGCACGCTGGCGCGCAACGTGGGGATGGTTCTGACACATGAGGTGCTGCTGGAACGAGTATGGGGGCCAGAATATAACCGCGAAGTGGATTTCATCTGGGTCTATATCAGTCGCCTCCGCCGCAAGATCGAGGCCGATCCACGCCATCCAACGTATATTTTGACCGTGCCGGACGTTGGCTATAAGCTAACGAAATTACAGTAGGGGCTGCACCGCAGTGCCCAATGATGCACTTTGACAAAATAGGTGCCGATTTATCGCGCACAATCGCCGATTGATCGGCCCTCGGGGGATTTTCCGCTATCCAAATGATTTTGTGAAAAGCCATCATTGCGCCCCCACGCCCAGCCATATATATTCAGGTCTTTGTAAGGCCTAGCACCTTTCTGTCAAAGCAACTGTAATGTAAAGCGGATATGCTCCCTTGCAGAAGCTAACGTCGTAGAAAGGCCCTTTACGCCGGCATATGGAGGAGCATTCATGCCACACGGACCGGAACCAACCGTTCTCCTCATTGAGACTGACGCATCATTGCGGCGGCTGATTGCTCTGGGTTTACAGTATCGCGGCATGCATGTCATCGAGGCAAACACTCCGGCCATCCTTCCAACTGTCGAGGCGCGAGAACCTGATCTGCTGATACTCGATATCGATGAAAATACCGGGAGTAACTGGTCACACTTAGATGCGGTACAATCACACCCCGCTCTCTCCACCTTACCGGTCGTTGTGCTGGCATGGGAATGCCCGGTACCGGTAGGTGCGGCTAGAGAAGAACAAAGCCAGCTGCAAACATATACGACCTGTCTGAGCAAACCCTTTGATGCGCGCGCCCTGTACACGACGATCGAATCGTTACTGGCCGCCGCGAGCAGTGCGCAAGCAGCGGCGCAGTCACAAGAGGTAGCGCTGCTCAATCATGGAAAAGTCTCGTCTAGCATCTGGCCGCTGCTGACAGCTGCTGGTTTACTGCTGACGTTCATTGGTTTGATGGGACTATTGGCCATTAGCGCTGTAGGCCTGTGCGTCGTGCTGGTTTCCCTGCTCTGGTGGACGCTGGGGACGAGTGTCGAAAAAGAAGCTGTAGCAATGTAATATATTAACAAAACAAGCTGGACATGGAGAAGGGTCTCCCGCGCGGGAGGCCCTTCTCCATGTCCAGCTTGTTTTGCTCTCCTGAAAAGAAGCATGGTGACATCTCCCCATAGCTAAAGCTAGGGGCTTCCTACGTTCGCACGTAGGCATTTCTGTTTCATCGGGCGTTGCGCACATGCGGCTTTCGCCCTGTGTCTTCAGACCTGACTTCCCGCGAGCCCCGCGGTAGATGCGAAACTGGGCACTGCCAGCCCCGACTTACTAGAACAAGTCTACCAGAAAGCGGAAGAAATGTCAAACGAAACGGCACGAGCACAGACATTTGGAGATACTGGCTGTCATCCTGAGCGCAGCGAAGGATCTGGCGAGCCTGCCGCAGAGATCCTTCGCTTCGCTCAGGATGACAGCCAGGACAGCACTCATGTCCGCTCAGGGGAAGTCTTATCTCCAAACGTCTGGCACGAGCAACGGGTTCTCTGCCTGCGGGCAGCGCGGCTTCTATCCCTACGGCTCAAGCCGAGGGTCTTACGCCGCGGTTTGATAATATTCAGGTTATTGTAAGGTATGCTCTTGCAACTGCAAGCTCGCTATCAGTCTCAAGCACGATAATTAGGCTTGTATCATCTCGTGCATCATAAGAATAGTGGCACTTAAACGATGGAAACAAGAGACAGCATAGTTGACGATAACCTGCAAAACACACAGCCCGAAAAGATCACGACAAAGCGCAAAAGCAGCCGTAAGCGCCACATCACCATTTTTGTCGTGGTGAGCCTGTTAAATATCGGGTTGCTTGCCCTGCTCTGGACTCAACTACTGACACCGGCACAAAACCAGTCAGGAGCCAGCAGCGATGGTCCATCTGTAGCTAATCCATTGAAAGGGCGGCCAGCGCCCAATTTCAAGTTAGCCACGCTCGGTATGAAGCAGGCATCAGTACTTGACCTGGCCTCACTGAAGGGCAAGGCGGTTGTCCTCAATTTCTGGTCTTCATCGTGTGTTCCCTGCCATGATTGCTGCAATCTACGTGGCAACGTATGCAATCGAAGGGGGTCGTCTTTGTCGGTGTCGATTTCGAAGATACCCGGGGCGACGGTTTGAGTTTTATACAAAAGTATGGTGTCACCTATCCGAATGTGCTCGACGCGAATGGCGCGACCGCGATTAACTACGGTGTAACGTATACCCCGACGACATACTTCATCAACAGCAAGGGCGTCGTCGTCAGCATGATACCCCGTGAAATGACAGCGCAGGACCTGCAAACGAATCTGCATCTGCTGGCAAGCTAAGGACATGCATGTTAGAAATACGTGTGATAGTTCGAGCGGCCCATATACTGGCTGCCGCCGCCTGGGTTGGGGGCAGCATACTATACCTGGTGGCGGTCTTGCCAGCGTTGCGCAGTAAAGGACCTGCTCCAGCGATAGCTGGTGAGATTGCCGCGTTATTCAGGCGCATGGTGAATATCTGTATGGGGGTATTGCTGCTCAGCGGGGCGTACCTGACGTTTGACCGGTTGACACAGACCACGCTTGGGTGGCCCTACCTGGTCGTCCTGGGCTTGAAAATAGTCCTGGCTACTGGTATGTTTATATTAGCCATATATATCGGACAAAGTAATATACGGCGGCTAGCGAAGCGCTCGACACGGCTCTCCAGGGCCGCACCACAACTTATGTTAGCGCTTGGTATAATCGTATTTATCCTGGGTGCCCTCCTCAATGGCTTGTTTGAGGGAACGATCGCACCCCACTGATTGATACATTGGAGTTAGAGTATGCAGCCTGCTTTGGCAGCACCAACTGAAGAGAAGATTCCGGCGCGACGGCGTAAACGGTTGCCTCTCAGTTTTATCATTGGCGGACTGGCTATTTTAGCAGCAGTAATTTACCTCGTGTATGCCAATACACAGGCGAACGCTGTCTACTATATGACCGTGAGCGAACTCAGGAACTGTACCACCTGTACTACGCAGTCTGTGCGCGTGGCCGGCGTGGTGCAGCAGGGTTCGATTGTACGCAATGACCAGCAGCAACTTGTCACCTTTGTCATCACGCAAGGTGCACAGCGCCTGCCAGTAACCTACAACGGCGTCGTTCCAGACATTTTCCGCCCGGGCATCGAGGTGGTGGTAGAGGGTCACTATACCGGCCAGGGACCGTTCCAGGCTCAGAACCTGCTTGCCAAGTGTCCATCGAAATTTCAGGCCGCTACGCCAACGTCGTAGCAGTATTTTTATACTCAGTAAGGAATACCTGTGCATTTTTCGGATTTAGGATTCATCGCTCTCATCCTTGGATTGGGATTTGCCGTGTATACCGGCTGCGTGGCCGTACTGGGTGCGCAGCGGAAAAGCACGCGGCTCGTCGCAAGCGCGAAGCGCGGTGTCCTTGCGGTTGCCATCTTCCTTGTATTGGCCTCGGCCGCGCTGATCGCCTCGTTTCTCAGCCATGATTTCGGGGTGAGTTATGTAGCGCAACATTCCAACCTGTCCATGCCGTGGTATTTCACGACGGCGGCGTTTTATGGCGGCCAGGAGGGGTCGCTGCTCTACTGGGCCTTGATGCTATCGGTGTTCTCCGCCATCTTTGTCCTGACCGCGAGACGGGTAGTGCCTGTACTGGCGCCCTATGTCATGGCGACGCTGATGGCTATCGAGACCTTTATTGATCGTGCTGATCACCGTCTCAAGCCCCTTTGTGCGACTGCCCGTCGCGCCGCCAGATGGCGTGGGCTTGAATCCGCTTTTGATGGATCCTGGCATGCTGATTCACCCGCCGATGCTGCTGATGGGCTACATGAGCTTCTCGATACCTTTTGCTTTTGCGGTTGCCGCCATGATTACCGGCAAGCTGGACAGCGCGTGGCTGCGCTCCATTCGTCGCTGGACGCTGGCATCGTGGTCGATTCAGACGGCGGGCCTGATCCTGGGCGCGTGGTGGGCCTATCATGTGCTTGGTTGGGGAGGGTATTGGGGCTGGGACCCGGTGGAGAACGCGGCACTGCTGCCCTGGTTGACTGCGACTGCTTTCCTGCATTCAACAATGGTCCAGGAGCGGCGCGGCATGCTCAAAGTCTGGAATCTCGTGCTGGTGGTGGCCTCGTTTACACTGGCGATCTTCGGCACCTTCGAGGTACGCAGCGGTATCATCAGTTCGGTGCATTCGTTCGCCTATTCCGATATTGGCGTATATTTCCTGGTATTTCTCGTCGTCATCATTGTCGTCAGTACCGGGCTTTTCCTGTACCGTTTGCCCAAACTACGCCCCGAGCAAGAGTTTGACTCGGTGGTCTCGCGTGAAGGCATCTTTCTGCTCAACAACCTGTTACTGGTGGGCATCGCCTTCGCCACGCTCTGGGGAACGATTTTCCCGCTCATCTCGGCCGCCCTACGCCGCCAGACCATGACCGTTGGGCCGCCATTCTACGAGTCCGTCAATGGGCCGATTTTTATCGTGCTGATACTTGCCATGGGCGTTGGGCCGCTGCTGGCCTGGCGGCGCACTTCCAGTCGCGCTTTATGGCATAATCTAACCTTGCCCGCGCTCGCCGCCGCTCTCTGTGCCGCTGTGCTGCCGCTGGCAGGT
>WNFJ01632549.1_pt1 | contig 12306 bp, 15 predicted proteins | sample 5400461 | NCBI WGS metagenome assembly WNFJ01 (sample SAMN13153349, study PRJNA577476) | soil metagenome | isolation source: 115 cm saprolite on Douglas fir-dominated hillslope | place: USA:California | collected 2013-09-17
GAAGTCACGCTGGCGTCGGCATAGCCCTTGCTGCGATAGTACAGCCGCAGCTGCTCGCGATCCTGCGCGACGCGGTCGGGGTCGTAGACGTCGCCGCCGGTCAGAAAGCTCAGCATATTGGTTGCGGAAGTCTTGATCACGGCGGCAAGCTGCCGCTTGCCGAAAACATGGTTGCCGGCAAAATTGATTTGCCGCACTGTCGTCTTCGCCCCCTCCGTAACCACATAGATGAGGTCGACCCGGTCGTTGCCGCGGTCGATGATTTGAGGCTCCACGCCGACATCGTCGCGCCCGGCGTGACGGTAGGCTTCCATGATGCGGCCGACATCGGATTGCACTACGGCGTGCTGCAGCGTGCCGCGTGGCTTGGATTCGGTGACGGCTGAAAGCTCCTTGTCCTGTATTTTCTTGTTGCCTTCGAAGGCGACGCGGTCGAGCACCGGGGCCTCGGTCAGATGCACGATGAGCCGCTCGCCGGCGCGGTCGATCGTGACCTTGTCGAACAGGCCGGTCGCCAGCAGCGCCTTTAGCGCCGCGTCGCGCGCGGCCTCGTCGAACCGTCCGTCGGGCGCGGCATGGAAATATGAGCGCACCGTCTCAGTGTCGGTGCGGCGATTTCCCTGCACCTCGATAATATCGCGCGCTTGCGCAGTGGCCTTAGTCGGTACCGAAAGGAGCCCGAACGCTCCGACGAACAGCGCGCCCGCTGCAATCGACTGACGCCATCTCCGGCCCGGCGCCATGCATTGCCTCATCGTCCTGTCTGTCTCCCACTCGACGGGTTGCGATCGAACTGCCCGCGGGGGGCGAAAGAATGTCTGGGATAAGGTCAGTTGGGGGCCGAACCCCTTTGCAGCCGCCATAATTTCGACGCCGAGCCGAACCGCGCGATTCTCAGAATCGTCGCATAGCCGCTTCAAATGCTGGCTAGCCATAGACCCGCAAAACGTTCGCGCTGCGACCGTCGCATGCGGGAACGCTTGCCAGGAGCATCACATGCGCTACGCAGCCCTCATCACCGCCTTGTTCGTGCTGATCCAGCCCGCGGATGCAGCGGTCGCGCCGGAGACCGACCCGCGCGCTTCGCTCAGCGTGGTCCAGCAGTGGATCTACAACTACCGGGCCAAGCCCGACTACGCTCATGTCCCCGCCGCCGTGCGCGTGCTCTTCCACGCGCAAAGCTTCAAGGAGCCGGAGAATTCCGGCATCTATCTCGGCTTCATCGCCGGCGCGATCGGATCGAACCCTGCAAAGGCCGAGCAGCTCGTCACCAGTTTCTTTCCGGTGCCGCCGGAGGACGAGTGGGTGATCGTCCGCGCCATCGCCTATTCCGGGCTGCCCGACTGGCGGAATTTGCTGCGCCGGATCGCCCCCAAGATGCCGGGACGCAAGGTGATGATCGACAGCTACCTCGCCGGCACGCTGCCAACCTTGACCGACATCCCGCTGGAAGAAGCAACGCCCGGCATGCTCGACAAGCTGCGCGGCGTCTTCACCAAAAATCCGTTCGCCAAAGAAGACAAGAAGCTGAGGCTGTCGCTCACTTTCGCAAGCAATCAGGATCTCCTCGATACATTGTGGGGCTATTATTTCGCAACCGGTTCGCACCTTCCGATCCTGCGCATCATGCAGATGCTGCCCTGGACCAAAAGCCGCGACACCGTCGACAAGCTGACCGTCGGCAGCATGGCGCGCTATACGCTGGCGAGCTACGCGGTCCGCGATGCGGGATTGCGCGAGTTTCTGCGCGGCGAGCTGGCGCAGCAGCCGGCGGCGATCAAGGCGCCGCTCGGCGAGGTGATCCAGGCCGCCGACACCGTGCAGCTCGGCGCGGTCCGCAAGGATGCGCTCGCCGCCGTAGAAGAGCTCAAGGCCAAGGGCTCGGATAGCAGGCGCAACCTCGACTTCTGGGGCCAGGTCGGCGTCGGCGCGCTCGCCCTTGGCTGCGTCTCGGCGGCAGCGCTTGGACAGGTCGCGGTCGGCATTCCCTGCGTGATCGGAGGCTCGGCGTCACAGGGCCTGCTGTCATTCTGGGAAAAGCAGCAGCAATGATTTGAGTTTGCGCAGACAACGTAAGCTCAGGGATGCCGGCATCCCACGGCCTAACCGAATGACGACAGAAAACGTCGACGGCCGGACATCAGCGCGAAGACGCGCTTCGCGCTTTTGCCCGGCCATGACGGAACAGGAGTAATCGCCTTACGTTGCGGCGATACTCCCGGCAGTCGCGAATTTATCGATTGTCGACCGGCTTCCGGGCGGGTTTCGAAACAGGATGTTTCGGCTGATAGGCATAGGCGCTGCTGCTGGCTTTGGCGCTGTTCTCCGGGAATGGATTCTCGTAACAACTGCCGCCGCGGCCGGAGGACATCGCCTGGCACTGCTCCAGGCTGGTGTAACCGCAGCCTCGCATTCCGGAGGTCACGTCATGGCGGCAATAGTCGATCGAGGTGGCCGCTGCCGCAGGTGTCGCCATCGCGACAAATGCCATCGCGAATAACGCTGTGGCAGGCACCGCGCTGATTTTCAAAATCTGTTTGGTCTTCATCAACTTCTCTCTCTGTCTCTCTGTTTTTGCGTTCGTGTGAATCGCGCAGCGCACATGGGATGTCGGATATAGCCGTGCCATCGACATAAAGAAAAAGTGAAAGAGCTGCAGTGCCTGACCAACATTCGAGATGCGTTGCGCTGTGGCGTTGCTGCATCCCTCATTCGATCCGAGTGCATGGCGTCGTCATGCGGATGTCATACGACGATCCGCTCGAAATGGAGTCTGAGTTTGACCAGCGAGGATCGCACGATGCTGTTAAACGTGTACATGCTCGGCATCGTCGACAAATTTAGGCAGTCTGCGCAAGGCAGACTGCCATCTCCGCATCGCGAGTTCAGCCGCGAACAATATGTCTCATTGATGCTCAACTGGCTTCTTCGCGCGAAGTATCGCTCTTTTTGGAAGCGGATGCTTCGGTTGATAGGCGTAGGCGCTGGTGTCGGTCAGGAGTGGATCGCGGTAACAAGTGCCGCCCCGACCGGAGGACATCGTCTGACATTGCTCCATGCTCTCAAAGCTGCAGGAGCGCATCCCGGAAGTGACGTCTTGCCGGCAATACTCGTACTTCGCCGCCGCCGCTGGCGTCGCTATCGATACATAGGCCAGCGCCAGCAGCGCCGTGGCGGACGCGGTGGTCAATTTCAAAACCTTTGTCATCTTGTTCTCCCTGTGTTGGTTTCAGCCCGGAACCCGAGATGGGATTGCAGTCGGGCCTGCGCCATCGAGTCGAAAAAATAACAAACCAATTCTCTCCAGCGCTTGGCAAAGGATCGAATTACATCGTCGCACGGCGCTATTGAAGTATGTTCATCATTCAAACGAATCTACGCAGGGCATTGCTGAAACGATTCAGGCCAGACCCGAATTTTCCGAACGCTAGGGCGAAGGCTCGGTATCGGGAAAGCGGATAGCAGGTATGTCCGCGTTGCGCACCGATCCCAGCATTGACTGCCCGGCTCAATTGGCGGATTTGCCGAACTATGATCAACATCATCCGCTCGCGCCGGTGCGATCGCGGCCATGGGGGCCTTGTGGCTTCCAGGAAATGACGCTTAAAGTCGCATCACGCGACGCTAACGTATCGGTGATCGCCGAGCGATTTCAGGGGGGATAGACCGATCATGACTACCAGACCGCAATTACCGGATCGTGCGCCGCGGGCGAAGGGTGTGCCAACGGCGCTCGACGGTTTGTTGGTCGTGGATTTCACCCGGGTCGTAGCCGGTCCTGCCTGCACGCAAACGCTGGCGGATTTCGGCGCCGAAGTCATCAAGATTGAGAATCCGGACGGCGGCGACGATACGCGAAGCTATGAGCACGCCGATCTCGCCGGCGAGAGTGCAGCCTTTGTCAGTTTGAATCGCAACAAGCGCGGCATTGCTCTTGATTTCGCCAACCCTGTGGGGTGCGACATCGCGCGAGAATTGATCGCTCGGGCAGATGTGGTGGTGGAAAATTTTTCCGCCGGCGTGATGAAGAAGTATGGCCTCGATTATGCATCAGTCACGCCAACCAATCCCCGCCTGGTCTATTGCTCGATCTCGGCCTATGGCCGCCAGGGGCCGTTTGCATCCCGTCCTGGCTTTGACCCGATCACGCAGGCTGAAAGCGGTTTCATGTCGCTCAACGGCTTTCCCGACGGGCCGCCGGTGCGGACCGGACCGCCTGCGATCGACATGGTGACGGGCATGGCGGCCTGCAACGCCATCCTGATGGCGCTGTTCGCCCGCGATCGTCTTGGCCGCGGCCAGCATGTCGAGGTGGCGTTGTTCGACATCGCGGTGGCGATGACCGGGTTTTACGGAATGGCGTATTTGATGACGGGTAAGAATTTTAGCCGTCAGGGCAACTCGCCAAACGGGTCTCCCTCTGTCGGAGTCTACTGTCGGAGTCTACGATGCCTCCGACGCGCCATTTTATATGGCCTGCGCCAACGACCGGCTGTATCGCCGCCTCGTCATCGAAGTGCTCGGCCGGCCTGATCTCGCCAGCGGCGAATTTGCCGACCGGCGTTCGCGAACGGCCAACAAGGAGAAACTGCGCGCGATCCTTACCGGGATTTTTGCGTCTGACATTCGCGAGAACTGGGTGGCGAAGATGAAGGCGGCCAACATCCCCGTCGGCTATCTTCGCACCGTCGAGGAGGCCTTCAATTCGGGCGAGGTGCGCCAGCGGCATCGCGTCAGCCAGATCCCGCACCCGGCCGCAGGCTTCGTGCCCAACATCGAACAGCCGATCCGTCTCGAACAGACGCCGGTCATCGATCCCGTCGCGGCGCCGATGCTGGGCCAGCACACCAGGGAAGTTTTGCGCAAGACGCTCGGTTATGACGATCGTCGCATCGCAGCGCTTGCCGAGGCGGGAGCTTTTGGGACGGTACGAACTAATGCCTGACCCCGCAACGAACTTACCGTTTCGTATCGGTTCGGCTAGGTCACCTGGATTGCGCGAATTGAGATTATATACGAATGCGCTGTTCTCCGCGAACATATCATTCTATGCGCATCGCGGATTTGAAGAATTCCTGCGTGAGCCGCATGCCGCCGGTGGGGAGGTGGTTGACATGAAGAAATCGGTCGAGCGTTAGCCGAGACTCCTCCGGCTTAATAAAAAAAGTTTAAGTGGCGAAACGTAGATATTGGCACCACATCTCCCGGATCGCAACTTAGGAGAAACGAAATGAAATTCGCAATGTTAGGCGCCGCGGCGCTGGCGGCATCAGCACTGGTGAGCCCCTTGAAGGCGCAGGCAGTGATCTCTGATCCCGGCTATTGCGCGCAGTTCTATCCGAACGCCAATTGCCAGAACCTGGGACCAGGTAATCCCTATACCGGTAGCAGCACGGCGGGGGATTGGGGCGAAGATTACGGAACCGCGGCGATGGCGCACCGGCATCACGCGCGGAGTGAATACCGCCGACATTAATCGGCCCTTCGCGTAATCCGACAAAAGTAAGGGCCCCGCATCGCACCGGGGCCCTTACTTTGTCGAGGGGGCACATCCGCCCTTCAACGTGAAAAGGCGTTACTTCGCGTGACCGTTGCCGGCGCTGCAACAAGGTCTGAACCAGGACCTGGCCATGCTCCCGATCAAGGCATCGTGCGCGACGAGCGGGGACAGGAACAGCCGTGCGACAAAGCGCGCGCTCAGCAAGTCAGCCGGACGGATACGGACCGACGGTGAATTCTTCCCAACGTCCAGGAATAAGAGGCCGCCGATCAAGCAAAACAGTGCAAAGACGCCGTTCCGGAAATGTGGTAACCCTCGATCCAAACGGGAGGATGGCGACCATGATTGAACCGAAACTAGAAGTCCCGGCCGAATTGCGCGATTTAGCCGAAAAAACCATCGATCAGGCGGAAAAAGCGTTCGGGTTGTTTTTTGATGCTGCAGGTAAATCGATGGCGGCTGTCCCGAATTCGGGAGCGGACATTTCCAAGCAGGCCCTATCGTTCACCGAGCAGAACGTAAAGGCTGCGTTTGAGCATGCGCGAAAACTGGTTCACGCCACCGATCTCCAGGAAGCCATGCGAATTCAGTCAGAGTTTTTGAAGAGCCAGTTTACGAATGCCGGAGAACATATGAGACAGATCACCGGCGGGGTCATGTCTGCCGCAAAAGATGCATCGAAAGGCAAATTTTGAGGCGCACGCCCCGATCGTTAGATATGCGGGGATGAACAATCCTTGCCCACAAAATAGTCTTGCATGGATTTACGGCATGGATTTCAATTGCAGCGCAGGTCCTTGACGGGCCACCGGGTGATAACACTCGCCGTCTGTCATCTTTTCTGCTGATCCCTGCGGCTACAACCGGCAGGGATTTGCTTATGTTGGTCTACACCGGCTGCAAAAAGCTCTCTTCGCAGGCGCACGGGATGCACCGGTAGATCACCAAGTCCAAGTTCTGACCTTGCGGCTCAATCGAGGCCAGCCTCATCCGCTCGCCGCATTTGATGCAGGGCATCTCGATGGTGGTTTGAAAGCGTGTACAGGTCGGCGTCGGCCGGGGTGTTTGAAGCATCGTATCCTCGAATTCCAAAGAGGAGACGCAACGCTATCCACTCGGATCAACCAGTCCTCGTCCATTATGTCCGATTCCCTACACAATTGGAACGAGGCTTCGGCAAAGATTCAGCTTTCCGCGGCACTCCCCGATTCCGGGTGCTGGCCTGTTTCGACCTGGTTTGGAGTCAACAGCGGCCCCACCAAGCTATTCGCCGGCCGCGTCAGCAGGTCCACGACTAACACCCCGTAGTCGCCCAGACCGGGTCCAGTCGTACCCGCCGCGAGGCCGAGCTTAAGCACTTCGCGAACAGCGGCGGCCCATGCTGGTAGTCTGCCAACGCATGGTCGCCGGACCCGCTCAGATGAAACGAAGCTGGATTGCATCGAGCGCGATTCCGTTCGGCGCGGCGGTCCACACTTGGCCTGGGACGATCGGCATCGCCTTCGTCAACGTGCCGGTGCTCACGATCTCGCCGGCGGCGAGCGGCGGATTGAGCGGATCGTTCGCCAGCAGGCCTGCAAGATGACGCAGCGCCGAAAGCGGGCCACCAAGCACGTTTGCAGCATGGCCGCGGTCAATGAGCCGGCCGTCGCAATTTAGATCGATCTCGAACGCAGATAGCGTCCGCTGCCATTCTGCCGAGCGCGGCGCGAACGATTGGCGCGGTCCGATCAAGAGCGCGCCGTGCACGCCGTTGGCAGCAACCGTATCGGCTGCGGAAAATTTCCACCCCGGATAGATCGACTGCACGATCTCGAAGCCGAGCGCCACCCATGCAATGCAGGACGACAACGCCGTCTCGTCCATCTGCGCGGAGGGCGCGGCCGCGAGGCCAAACACGATCTCGGGCTCAATGCGCGGTTCGGAAAACAGCGTCAGCGGCAGGGTTTCGACGGCCGCAAGATTGTGCACCGTGCGATCGAAAACGTAACCCCAGATCGGCGCGAAGACGCCGTATTGCTGCCAGATCGTGCGATTGGTGAAACCGATTTTGCGTCCCAGCGCTTTGGCGCCGCCTGCCTCGTACATCTGCCGCACCAGCGGCGTCACCCGGTAGGCGTCATCGACGCTCAAGCCCTGAGGCCGCGCGGAGAAAGGTGGAATTTGCCCGGCATTGCCAAGCGAAGCGAATGCTTCTGCCGCGATGGCCTTGAGTGCTTCAGCGCTTTCGTCTTGATCCATCTGGCAAGCTCACTGCACGCGGCCGCTTCCGCGCTCTATTTGCGAAGCGAGCCAATATAGGCGGCAATATCGGCCGCCTCGCTCCGGCTCAACGGAAAATTCGGCATCTTCGGGTGCGGGTCGAGCAGGAAGAAGGCGACCTTTTCCGGGGTGAAATCCGACTTGCGCGCGATCGCAGCAAACGGAGGAACGTCGACACTGGCCTGCTTCTGGTCGCCATCAACCACATGACAGGTGGCGCACCAGCGTTTGGCGAGTTCGGCACCATGATCGGCGTCGGCAGCCGTTGCCATCGACCCGCTCAAGCCGGCCCCGGCAATAACCAAAACCTGAATGCGTCTGAAAACCACACGCATCCGATGCTCTCCTTCGACTTCGAGTGACCTACGCTATTCACCGGCACCAGTGCAATGGCCCAGCCATGGATTACGAAGGAAAAAATTGGACGTCGCGATCAACGGGGGATCATCCACAACATGATCCCGGAAAATGCGAAAGGTCGATCCGCGCGACGAGAGACTTCAGAAACCTCAGGGGGCGGCGGTAGCGAACGAAATAAGAGGTTCCAATTCGTCCCTTCGAGCCTACGGGTCGGCCGTCGGCCGGTCGCGCGAATGCGCGCCCGATGACAGGCTTCGCGCCGCCCGCTGGAAGGCTCCGCGAAGCGATCCGCAGCATGGATATCGCGGTCAGTGAATTGCTTGGACTGCGTATCACTTTACTCTTTCCTGTCTTGTCGCCGACATCTTGCCCGTGACCTTGTTGACGAGGTGTACCCGGCCCGCACCCGGGCACATCATGGCCTGGTAGCGATCGATCTAATCGATAGTCGGCGTTTCGGGCTGCCAAACCTGAACATTTAAACCGGCTCCCCGGGCACAAAAAAGGGTTCTCGATTGCCTTATATTGACGCGATGGTCACCGCGGCGAATTGACCTGCCTCAAGGTCCTCCAGAGGCCGTCGCGTCAAAGCATTTCGTTCTTGCGCCGAGCTGTCGCAGTACGATTTCAGCAAATGGAGAACTCAAATGAAATTGCGTCAAGCTGTCACAGTTGCTGCGGCGCTCACCTGCCGAAGGCGAATTACCAGCGCCTGCTTGATCGTGACGCGGCTGGCTCGCCGCGGCTGATCGATATGCGCTGTACCCTAGAGCCGTTTCCGTTTCGATAGAATCGAAACGGGGCTCTAGATTCTTAATTTGACGCGTTTTCTTGACGCGAACCGGTGTCCACTTCGCTTGAAAACGCTCTAAACGGCGCGTGACCCAGCTCATTCCTTACCGCAACGGCGAACGTGCTCTGGCTTTTCAGCCGGACGAATAGCTTTGCGTTCCCGATATCTGCTGAGAGACAAAAGCTCTGCTAGCGATCCTTGCGGGACACGGCGTGAAGCAGGGCGCGCGTGAAGTAATCCCTCGCCACTGCGTCCAGTGCGGCCGAGATCAATTCGTCGGATTCGACCGCGCGACCCCTGCTCTCGGCCTCGAGCCGCTCGGCCTCCTGAATATAATCGATGGCAAGTTCGCGCAGGCGGTGGAACTCGGCATCGTCGGGAATTGGATAAACTGTCGCCAGCAAATCTCTGGCGCGCGCGCGAGCGCGATCACTTCTCATGCCCGCCATGAGCGCCTCCTTGGGTGGTTGTATTTCCCTGAAGTGCAGCCGCGTTTGGTCGATCCGGTCAGCAACCGATAGCCGAACATCGGCACTATCCGGGCTAAGCGCTTGAGCTGTGTCCGGTTCCGGACAAAAGGCATTATTTTTGAGATTTATCAGGTTCCAATCGGGCCGCTTCAGTCTCGAGGGATACAGCCCAACCTCAAAAAGGCCCGACGCAAAAGCCGCACTCAGACGGGGCCAAACTGGGGCCAGCCCCGCCTGAGCCAAGCAAAAAAGGCCCCGGAAAACCGGAGCCTCCAACTTTTGCTCAGCCCGCCGAGAGCCGCCTTTCTTGTTGCCGTTACTCGATCTCTTCAAAGATCGTACGTTCGCGCGGTTCAATCACATATGTTCTGTTGTCGCGCTCGATATACCGATACTCGCGCAGCGCCGGAGATTCCCGATAGACCTCTTCGGGGAAGGACCGGATCTCCACCGAATCCGGCAAGCGCTCCCCGACCCGGAACTCGTCGTTCGTAAGCTCGCACCGTTCACCTTCTGAAATCTCGGGGAACGAATGAGAGCGGCAGGGCTTTTAGCCAGAGGGCAGTATGTATGCGAAACAGGAGGAACCAATGAGGAAACTCGCGATCGCGCTGTTGGCGGGTGTCGGCGCGCTGTTTGTTGGCAGCGCAAATGCCTCTGACATTTATACCAGCAGCGAATACACGAACTCGGATCTCCTGCAATCAGTTCGGCTGGTCTGCAATGAGGACGGACGTTGCTATCGCACCCGTGGCGGTAGCCGCGTGATCATCGAAGATTCCTACAATTATGCGCCGCGCGAGCGATACATCGAGCGCCGCGGCTATCGCGATTGGGACGACGGTCCGCGCGCCGGCATCGGCTTCCGGGCCCCCGGCGTAAGCGTTGGCGTCGGTGTCGGCGATCGCTGGTAAGTCGACGGAAATCAGCATTGTAGAGATAGCTCGCACAAAGAACCCGCCGACCCACGGTCGGCGGCATCTCGGTGCGGCAGCGGCTGTGGAACCCTGGCGCGAGCAATCGCGGGGGCGGGGGTTCCACGCGATCCAAGCCGGCCCGTTATCGAGGCGGCTTCAATGTCGGAGTTAACGCCATCCGCGGTGTCGGCCGCGTGACCATCCATAGTGATGACCGCGGCCTCTGCCCCATCCGTAATGATGGCCACGACCGCCGCGTACCATATGCCCGTGACCATGTCCGCCTCTGACGAGGACGATGCCGTCACCGCCGCCCAGCGTAGTCGGATGTGCAATTGGCATTGCGGATACTGATAAAGTTGGCATCGCGACAATCGCGCAAGCTGCCAGACTAATCAAAAGTAGGCGTCGCATGGGGTCCTCCGTGTTAGGCCGCGTCTTCGTGGCGCAGGATGAATGCTTTCAGGCCCGGAGGGTTCCATGCGGATAGATTGCGCAGGTCCATTGGCGCAATTTGTCGACGGCGATGCGAAGGCCGGCTCGGCGCAAGGCGTGGATGCGCCCTAGATGCGGTTGTCTTGCGAAGCAGAAGGCGGCGCCTTCTGATCGGTCCTGGGTGCGTTCTGCTTATTGGCTTCATGGCGGCCGATGATGCATCCGGCAACGACCCCGACTTTGCCGTGGCCTGCCAGATGGCCCGCGACGCCACCAACGACAGCACCCTTGATGCACCCCTTTGCCTCAGCGGCGGCTGGGGCAATCGCTATGCCCAGGATGGCGGTGAAAAGGATCAGCAACTTCATGGCGGTTCTCCAAAAAAAATCAGTCGCTGCAACAATCCGGGTTGCGGTGATTGGTTCCGGCTGATGACCTGGACGTCCCAGTTGGATCAGCGCGGGCCAAAGTTGTTTTGAACCAAGGCGTCTTCGCGGGCCGACGTGACTGGGCTCAATCGCAGACGTCATTCAACCGTCGCGTATTCGTCAATCGCGTGTCAATCGTGCGTCATGGGTGGCGCATTAATTTGCACGCACCATTTTTTTCAGCATCAATTCTGCCAACAAGGAGAAAGCCATGCGTCACCAACGCATTTTTGGCGTTGCAACTCCGTTGCTTTTCGGCGCTGCGCTACTGGCCGGAGAATCGTCGACTGCTCTGGCTGCGTGCGGCTTGCAGTCCGCCGATAACGGGATCAAGCATGTTGTGCACATCCAGTTCGACAACGTGCATCTGCGGCGGGATAATCCAAATGTCCCATCGGACCTCGAGCAGATGCCTAACCTGCTCAACTTCATTCAGAACAATGGCGCGGTGAGCGGCAATCACCACACGCCGCTGATCTCGCACACCGCAACCGACATCCTTACCGTGCTCACGGGCGCCTATGGCGACCGCATGGGTGTGCCGGTGTCGAACAGTTATGGCTTTTTTCGCAACGATGGCTCCGTCGGATTCTCCAGCTCGTTTTTGTACTGGACTGCACTCAGCGGCGACGGCAAGCCGCAACTGATCAACGAGAACGGCAAGACCTTCCCGGCGCCGTGGGTGCCCTTCACCCGTGCCGGCTGTGACGTTGGTGCCTTCTCGATCGCCAATATGGAATTCGAGAGTCTGCCCGCCGATGTCCGCACCGTATTCGGCGCCGGCTCACCGGAGGACGTCTCGGTCTCGGCGGCCCTTGCTCTGCCGCGTACACCCGCGAACGCTCCCGCGCGCCAAGGGCCGAACACCGACTATCTCGGTATCGCGGTGCATTGTTCGCAAGGCAGCCCGCTCTGCGATAATAGCCATGCCCGCGCCGATGCGCTGCCGGATGAGCCCAATGGCTATGCCGGGTTCAAGGCCCTGTTCGGTAACGTCAACGTTGCTCCGGTGATTTGTTCGGCTGCGCCCGCGGGCTGCAACGGCAGCGGCAACGTCAAGGACACCGACGGCGGCGTCATCGCCGATGCGTACGGCCGTCCGGGCTTCCCCAACATCTTCAACCCGCTGGCCAAGCAGTCG
>WNFJ01169677.1_pt1 | contig 12305 bp, 12 predicted proteins | sample 5400461 | NCBI WGS metagenome assembly WNFJ01 (sample SAMN13153349, study PRJNA577476) | soil metagenome | isolation source: 115 cm saprolite on Douglas fir-dominated hillslope | place: USA:California | collected 2013-09-17
GAGGATCTGGCGGAACTGCCAGGCGTTGTAACGCACATGCGCGGCGTCGATTCCATTCACCGGTGCCTCGACGATCACCGTCGGCGTGCGGTGCCCCGAGCGTGTCGGCCCAGCATCGACCATGCCGCGCATGTACTCGGCAAGGCCAGCCATGTCGAAGCAGCCGTGCTCCATGCCGACATTCATGTAGTCGGCCCAGGTACCAGCATCGATGCGACCCTGCGCATGGGTCAGCACGTGGCCACTATGCGGGCCGTCATAATAGATCGCCTGATCTTGCTCCAACAGTTCGACGCAGCGACTGATCCGCTTACCCATGCATGGTCTACTCCGACAGTTTCTGGCGATGCCAGAGGAAGGCTAGCATGGTGCCGCGCCACCGCGCGATAGGGGCGGATGATCTGGTGGCAAACGATTATCGGCCGACACCGTCAGCCCGGCCTGTCAGGTCCGAAAAAGCCGCTCAGCGTCTAATGGTTGCTATGATCTGTTGCCTGACGGCTGTTTTATTTGCCGTGATCAACAGATGGCGCAGGCTGAAGCCGTCGACCACGGGATTGGTGTCGGTCAGGGCGCCGAGCAACAAAGTCAGGACCGGATAGATCACCAGAAAGCCCAGGATCGCCAGCAGCAGCGCAACCCACGAGCCAGCCAATACGCGCCGACGAATGCCCTCACCGCCGCTGCGCGTGATCTCGATGCGCCGGCCTGCCTGTCCGCTCAAAGCGCTTTCCCCTCAGCCGGCAAGCGGCCATCTTTATTCTTATGCGGCCAAGCCTAGTCTATGGCGCGGGCGGCGGGAAGTAGTCAGAAAGTCGGTCGGGGGGCCGTGATTATCGAGCCCGCAGGCTGAACCAGGCGTGAAACTTATGAATCCATAGCGTTGACCGATGTCCGCTTTGTTGCGGATTACGGACTCACGTCGGACATCGCTGGAGGTCCGAAAACCTTCACAATAGGCGACATGCAGCCACCTCATTCGATCATCTTATCGGCTCGCAATAAGAGGCCAGCGGGAGTGTTAAGACCGAGCGCCTTAGCCGTCTTGAGATTGATGACAAGTTCGAAGTTGGTCGGTTGCTGGATCGGCAGATCCGACGGCTTAGCGCCCTTGGCGGCTGAACGGTGAATTATCTCCCATACGACGAGGCCCCGGCGTGGTATCGTTTTGAATATTTAAATTGGAATCCTCAGCCGGGGAGAGAGTTGGCATGAGGCGGCGCGAGTTCGTCACCCTTCTCGGCGGCGCAGCGTTTGGCTGGCCATTCGCTGCGCGCGCGCAGCAGCCGGCGATGCCGGTAATCGGGTTTCTCAGCATGAGGTCGCCCGAGGATATCCCACATCTGCTGGCCGCATTCCGTCGGCTGAAAACGGCTATCTCGAGGGCCAGAACGTGACAATCGAATACCGTTGGGCGCTCGGCCGGTACGACCGTCTGCCGGCGCTAGCGACGGAACTCGCTGGCCGGCTGGTGGTCGTGTACGTTACAGCCGGCGGCGAACCTGCGGCGCTGGCGGCCAAAGCCGCTACCTCGACTATTCCGATCGCCTTTGTCATCGGTGGCGATCCGGTGAAGCTAGGGCTCGCGGCGAGCTACAACCGGCCGGGCGGAAACGCTACCGGGATAAGTATTTTGACCAGCACGCTGGATCCCAAGCGGCTCGGCCTGTTGCATCAGTTGGTGCCGCAGGCGGCAACGGTCGGCGTCCTCGTCAACCCGAACTTTCCAGGGTTTGAGGGCCAGTTGAAAGACGTGCAGGAGGCGGCGCGCGCCATTGGTTTACAGATTTTTGGCTTGCGCGCCAGCGACGACCGCGAAGTCGAGGCGGTCTTCGAAACTGTCGCACAGCAGCGAATCCCCGCGCTCGTGGTGTGCGCCGATCCGTTCTTCGATACGCGCCGCGACAAGCTCGTGGCCTTGGCGGCGCGCCATGCGGTACCCGCAATGTACCATTTCCGTGAATATGCGGCCGCTGGCGGCTTGATGAGTTATGGAATCGATCTTTCTGAGGTGTGGCGCCAGGTTGGCGTCTATACTGGCCGGATTCTCAAAGGCGCCAAGCCGGCCGACTTGCCAGTCATACAGCCGACCAAGTTTGAGTTCGTGATCAATCTCAAGACCGCCAAGGCGCTTGGCCTCGCAATTCCGGCGGGGCTGCTCTCGTTCGCCGACGAGGTGATCGAATGAGCGGTTCGCTGCATGTCCGCGTTGGGTCAAAGGCGACGTTTTGACTGTCAGCCGATGACTTCCGGTCTACCCCATGAACAGACATTCTCGGTGTTCGGCGGCATGTCTCAAACGTGCCAACAACGGATGCACCGCAACAGCGCGTAGGATGGGTGGAGCGAAGCGATACCCATCATGTTGTGGACGACCGCGATGGGTTTCGCGAAGCGCTCAACCCATCCTACGATCCGTTGCCTGACGGGCTGTTTGATTTGCCCGACGGGCAAATCAGTGACTCGCCTGTCACTTCCATGTCCAGCCCCTTTTGCAAAAATATTCTGATTTTCCGAAGAGGCAAATCAGTCTATAACTCCCGCCGTCCCGTCCCACAGAGGGGCGGCTCGCGATCGTTACGGACGCGGGGCGGGATGCGGTGGACGCTTTGCAGCGCGCTTGACGAAACGTGCTGACGCGGACGGCGAAGTCGTGTGGTCCTGATGCCCCGACGCTGGCATCAAGTTCGCGAAAGACAACTTTCGCGGGCGACGGTGGCAAACAAGCCCGGTCACCGAGGAGAGCGCGAAGGAAACCGTTAAAACCATTGCGCGGGGAATGCCGGGTGATTCCGGTGTGACCGTGGTGACTTGCTCGTGTGCTTTTTTTATTCGCACGCGAGGCTGCGGGCGCATTGAGCGCCCGGCATTCCCTGCGCCCTCTGATTGGAGGGTAAGGAAATTTCTGGCAAACCTCGGGCGCGTCACGCCGCGAGATCGCGAATTTGTGTCTGCGAACAACGTAGCTGTTTTGATAAATTGAATCCGCATACGTCGTCCCTGTGAACGCAGGGACCCATACGCCGCGGCTTAACGTTCCGGCACGGAGGCAGACGTCTTTGGCAACAACTAACGCCCGGGGTTATGGGTCCCTGCGTTCGCAGGGACGACGCTAATCCCCGTAGCCCGTTGGCTCGCAAGGACGGAATGCCGAAGCCCCCGCAACACCGACCGATCAATTATCTTCCCTTCTGCAACGCAGAATCTTGATTTGAACAGTTCCAATTTCCGGTCCAACATCTTTCCCAAGGTTCTCTCGATGGATTGAACCAAAAAACGGGGATCGCGATGGCAAACCTTACAATCAACGGCAAAGCTTTTAATGTGGACGTCGAGCCGGATACCCCGCTGCTATGGGCGATCCGGGAAAATATCGGCCTGACCGGCACCAAATATGGATGCGGCATTGCACAATGCGGAGCCTGCACCGTCCATATCGATGGCGTTGCGATGCGCTCTTGCGGCGTACAGGTCAGCGAAGCCGCCGGCAAGCAGATCACCACCATTGAAGGACTGGCCACGACGAACGGCGACCTGCACAAGGTGCAGCAGGCCTGGATCGCCAACGACGTTCCGCAATGCGGCTATTGCCAGAGCGGAATGATCATGGCGGTGGCAGCGCTTCTCAAGGACAAGCCGAAGCCGACCGACCAGGACATCGACGAAGCCATCACCAATATCTGCCGTTGCGGCACCTACCAGCAGGTGCGCGAGGCAATCCACGCCGCCGCGAACGCTTGAGGAGGCAGCCATGAACCATATGCCCACGCTCAACCGCCGCGCTTTCGTCATCGGCACCGCCGCCGTCGGCACCGGCCTCGCGCTCGGCCTCGATCTTCCCTTCGGCGGTCCCACCGTCGTGCGCGCGGCCGACGGCTCGCCGGAAGTCAACGCCTGGGTCGTGATCCGGCCCGACGACACCGTCGTCATCCGCATTGCGCGATCGGAAATGGGCCAGGGTACGCTCACCGGCCTTGCGCAACTGGTCGCCGAAGAACTCGAATGCGACTGGTCGAAAGTCACCACCGAATTTCCGACGCCGGGGCAAAGCGTGGCCCGCAAACGCGCATGGGGCGACTTCTCGACCGGCGGCAGCCGCGGCATCAGAGCCTCGCAGGAATATGTGCGCAAAGGTGGCGCGACCGCACGCATGATGCTGATCCAGGCCGCCGCGAACCAATGGAAGGTGCCTGCTTCGGAATGCACTGCCGCCAATAGCGTCATCACGCATACGCCGTCGGGACGCACGACGACCTATGGCAAGGTGGTGGAAGCCGCCGCCAAGCTCGAGCCGCCTGCCGACGTCAAGCTGAAGGATCCGAAGGACTGGAAGCTCGTCGGCAAAGGCGTCAAGCGCCTCGACACCACTGACAAGACCACCGGCAAGACGATTTACGGCATCGACATCAAGCTGCCGGGAATGCTTAACGCCGCGATCAAGGCCTGCCCGGTGTTCGGCGGCAAATTGAAGAGCTTCGACGAAGCCAAAGTCGCTGATATGAAGGGGGTCAAGAAGGTGGTGAAGGTCGGCGATAACGCCGTCGCCGTCGTCGCCGACACCTGGTGGCACGCCAGGAATGCGCTCGATGCCTTGCCGATCGTTTGGGACGAAGGCGACAACGCCAAGGTCTCGAGCGCGTCGATCGCGAAATGGCTTGCGGAGGGTCTTGATCCCGCGCAGCCGGCATTCATCGGCAACCAGAACGGCGATGCCAAGGCCGTCGTCGCGAGCGCCGCCAAGAAAGTCGAGGCGGTCTACAACTATCCCTATCAGAACCACGCCACATTGGAGCCGCTGAACGCCACCGCGCTCTATACCGCCGATAAATGCGAGGTCTGGTGCGGAACGCAAAACGGCGAGGCCGCTTTCGCGGCGACCCTGGAAGCCTCCGGCCTGCCGGCCGACAAATGCGACGTGCACAAGCAAATGGTCGGCGGCGGCTTCGGCCGTCGCGGCCAGACCGACTATGTCCGGCAGGCGATCGCGATCGCCAGGCAAATTCCGGGCACCCCGATCAAATTGTTGTGGTCGCGCGAAGAGGACATGCAGCACGGCACGTATCACCCGATCACGCAATGCAAATTGACCGGCGCCTTCGATGCCGACAACAATCTGACCGCGTTGCAGATTCGGCTGTCCGGACAGTCCATCCAGTTCAGCCTGCGTCCGGCAGCATTGGTCAACGGCATGGATCCAGGCGCATTCTCGGGCCTCAATGCGACCGGCGAGGCTGCGATCGGGTATTCGGTTCCCAATCTTCTCATCCAGCACGCGATGCGCAATCCGCACGTCCCGCCGGGATTCTGGCGCGGCGTGAATATCAATCACAACGCGATCTACCTCGAATGTTTCATGGATGAACTGGCGCATTCGGTGGGCCAGGACCCCGTCGAGTTCCGGCGCAAGCTGATGACGAAGCATCCCAAGCACCTTGCCGTCCTCAATGCGGTGGCCGACAAGATCGGCTGGGACAAGCCGGCGCCACAAGGCATCTATCGTGGTATCGCGCAGCATATGGGCTACAACAGCTATGTCGCCGGCGCGGCCGAAATCTCGGTGACCGACGGCAACAAGATCAAGGTGCATCGCATCGTCGCCGCCACCGATCCCGGCTATGCCGTCAATCCGGCGCAGATCGAACGCCAGATCGCCGGCTCGTTTGTCTTCGGGCTGACCGGCCTGTTCTATGGCGGATGCACCGTCAAGGATGGCCGCATCGAGCAATCGAACTTCGATAACTACAATTCGATGCGGATCAATGAGATGCCGAAGGTGGAGTCGATCATCATGCCGAGCGGCGGCTTCTGGGGCGGCGTCGGCGAGCCGACGATCTGCGTCGCGGCGCCCGCCGTGCTCAACGCCTACTTCGCGGCGACGGGAAAACGAATCCGCTCGGTGCCGCTGAGGGATCAAAACATTACCTTCGCCTGATAGAGCAAGCGGCGGCCTTAACGGCCGCCGCCAAATACCGGATCATGCTGATGGACGCGCTGCGCCTGATGACGCGGAGAAACGTCGTTCGTGGCATCGCGGCGTCAGCGGCATCGTCTGTCTTCCCGTGTCCTTCCCGCGCACAATCTGCCGCACGCGTCGTCGTCATCGGCGGCGGCTTTGGCGGAGCCAGCTGTGCGCGCGCACTCCGACGGATCGATGCCAAACTGCAGGTGACGTTGGTCGAACCGAACCGGACCTTCACCGCCTGTCCTTTCAGCAACGAGGTGATTGCGGGCTTGCGGGAAATCGAAGCGCAGCAATTCACCTATGACAGGATTATCGCCGAAGGCGTGACCGTCATTGCCCAGGCGGCAGCGAAGATCGATCCGCAAACGCGCATGGTCGGTCTCGCCGACGGCACGTCGCTTGCCTATCACCGTCTGGTGCTGGCGCCCGGCATTTCGACGCGCTATCAGGCTATGACGAGGCCGCCGCGGCAACAATGCCCCATGCCTGGAAGGCGGGCGAGCAGACCGTGCTGTTGCGCAAGCAACTCGAAGCCATGGACGATGGCGGCCTTGTTGCGCTCGCGGTGCCCGCGGCCCCCTCACGTTGTCCGCCCGCTCCTTACGAACGCGCCTGCCTGATTGCCCATTACCTGAAGACCCGAAAGCCGCGCTCCAAGGTGCTTATTCTCGATGCCAAGGATGCCTTTCCGCAACAACGCCTGTTCGAGAATGCCTGGAAGGAACTTTATCCCGGCATGATCGAGCGGATATCGTTGTCGCAGGGCGGCCGGGTCACGTCGGTCGATCCCGCGACCAAAACAATCGTCACCGATTTCGGCAACTACACAGCGCAGGTCGCAAACGTCATCCCGCCGCAAAAGGCCGGCCGCATCGCCGGCGTCGCGGGCGCGGCTGACAATACCGGCTGGTGCCCGATCGATCCGGGTACGTTTGCCTCAAAACTCGTTCCAGACATTCACGTCATCGGCGACGCCTGCATTGGTGGCGGCATTCCCCAATCAGCGTCAGCTGCAAACGCTCAGGCCAAGGCGTGCGCAAGCGCGGTGGTTAACTTGATCGCGGGCGTACAGCCGGCAATGCCGAGGCTGGTCGGCGCCTGCTACAACACGGTCGCGCCCGGCTATGCATTCTCGCTATCCGGCGTATACCAGCCCAAGGATGGCATGTTCGCCGAGATCGAAGGCGGCAGCACCAGCCCCGTCGATGCGCCGCGCGAGGTTCGGATGCGTGAATCAGACAATGCGCAGTCCTGGTACAAGACCATCACGGTGGAAGCTTTTGGCTAGGTCAGCAATCTACGTTGCCGGCGCGTGGCTCGCGGCAGCAGCATTCGCCCTGCCCTCTATGGCCAGCGCGCAAGGCCTGCGTACCTATGTTGTCCGCGGAGATGCCATCCCGGACTCGCTGACGGGCATGCCAAGTGACGTCACGCGAGGACGCGCGCTGTTAGTTGATCGCAGCAGCACTTGCATCCTCTGTCACAGCGGGCCATTTCCAGAGCAGAAATTTCAGGGCGATCTCGCGCCCGGCCTCGCGGGCGCAGGCAGCCGCTGGTCCGAGGGGCAGCTTCGGCTTCGGCTGGTCGACGCCTCCCGCCTCAATCCCGCGACGATCATGCCGTCCTACTATCGCGTCGAGGGACTGGTGCGCGTCGGCCCGGCGTGGCGCGGCAAGCCGATCCTGTCGGCCGAGCAGATCGAGGATATCGTGGCGTATCTCGCAACGCTACGCCAATAGGAAAGCAGAAGCAGCGATGCGCACGCAAGACGAATCCACACGCCGCCGGTTCCTGGGCCTCGCCGCTGGCGCGGCTGTGTTTGGCGCAGTTCCGATCGTGACGCTGCGGCCTGCTGAGGCGACACCCGCGATGCTTGCCGCCGCCATCAGGAACGTGGTAGGCGCGGCCGAGGTGCGGACCGGCAAGGTCAAACTCGACGTGCCGCCGCTGGTCGAAAACGGCAACACCGTGCCGATGACGGTTAGTGTCTCGAATCCGATGACATCAAACGATTACGTCAAGAGCATCCACGTTTTCAACGAGAAGAACCCGCAACCGAATATCGGCAATTTTTATCTCGGTCCGCAGGCCGGCCGCGCCCAGATCTCGACTCGTATTCGCCTCGCCGACAGCCAGAAGATCGTTGCCATCGCGCGGCTGTCCGACGGCTCATTCTGGTCCGTCAGTGCCGACGTTGTGGTGACACTCGCGGCCTGCACCGAGGAGGTGATCTGATGGTATCGGCACTGATCAACGTTCCGTCACGCGCCAGGCGCGGCGACATGATCGAGATCAAGACCCTGATGTCGCATATCATGGAGACCGGCTACCGCCGTACCGCCAATGGCGCGGTCGTTCCGCGCGACATCATCACCAGCTTCACCTGCCGTTACAATGGCGTGGAGATTTTCCGCGCCGACCTGTTCCCGGCGATTGCGGCAAACCCCTTCATCACCTTCTTCACGGTCGCGACCGAGAGCGGAAAATTCGACTTCGAATGGATTGGCGACAAAGGTTTTTCTGAAACTGCTTCGGCATCCATAACCGTCGAATGATATCTCTCCACACGATAATCGCTGCAGCGCTGCTGATCGCGGCCGATGTCGCCTCGCCCCTCTCCGCCACTGAAATCCCGCAACGAGAGCGCCGATCGGGATTTGGCTTCATGACGCCGGACACCCAGGCGATGCAGAACGACGATACCGCCAATCCGGGCATGCTGTGGGTGCTCGACGGCGAGGCGTTGTGGAAGAGCAGGGCTGGCACGACGGGCAAGGCCTGCGCGGACTGCCACAATGACGCGCGCACCGGCATGAAGGGCGTCGCGGCCCGTTATCCTGCCTTCGACAAGGAGCTTGGGCGTCCCGTCAATCTGGAGCAGCGCATCAATCTGTGCCGCGCGAGACATCAACAGGCGACGCCGCTCCCTTACGAAAGCCGTGACCTGCTCGCGCTCTCCGCATTCGTCGCGGAGCAGTCACGCGGCATCGCCATCGAAGCCAACACGGACCAACAACTCGAACCATTCATCGCCAGGGGACGCGACCTGTTCATGCAACGACAGGGCCAGCTCAATCTCGGCTGCGCCAATTGCCATGACGACAATTGGGACAAGCGCCTTGCCGGGTCTGCCATCACGCAAGGACACCCGACCGGTTATCCGCTTTACCGGCTGGAGTGGCAATCGCTCGGCTCGCTGCAGCGCCGTCTGCGCAACTGCATAACCGGCATCCGCGCCCAAACTTACGATTATGGCGCGCCGGAGCTGGTCGAGCTGGAGCTTTATCTGATGTCGCGCGCGCAGGGAATGCCAATCGAGACGCCGGCGGTGCGACCGTGAGCGGCGGCGCCTTACCCGTCAAAGATGCGCACCATTTCGTACGGCTCTGTCCAGAAAAGCCTCCAAGGCTGCAATACAGTCGCGATCGCGCCAGACGCGATGCTTGTTGTTCGCAATACGCGCGGACAATTCAGTTCGCTTTGCGCTTGTGCGGCCGAGAATACCCGCGATCGAAACGTACTCGTCAATCGTCCGCGCCGTCGTCTCGCCGATATCCATCAACTCCAGGATAGCGGCGGTATGCCGGCCGCGCATCGTCTGCCCGGCAAAGGTTACGATCGGGACATTGTGAACCAGGCTCTCCAGCTGTCCAACACCACATCGCACTGACCGATGGCCGCGACGAAACGATCCGGTGCAAGTCGCGGCAGGAAAACACAGTGATCTCCGGCGTTAAGACCGACAGCTTTGAACGCGCGATCAAGCCGGGCCCGGAACATCTCGGTGACGCCCCTGCCGCCTCCGAATTCGATAAAGGTAAACTGGCAGTCGGGAACCTCGGCCGCAATGCGCGCGAAAACTTCGTCAAATTGCGGCAGATATTTTGGCAATGACTGGCAGCACCAATAGACAACGGCGTTATCGCGCAGGCCCAGCTGTGCCCGGTCAATTCCAACCGGCGGAACGTCTGATGGTTCGTAGTAAATCGAAAGATTCGGCAGCCTGATCAGCCGTTCGGAATAATGGCCTGCGGCCCCGGCCGGCTCCATCAGATCGCTGCTGATGAAGTAGTCGATTGTCGGAAATCCCGTGGTGACGGGATGTCCCCATGAAGCGCATTGAACCGCGGCGAGCCGTTGCGCCGCCAGTTGCGCCGACACCTTGTCCATCCCGATTTCGGGAAAAATCAGAACATGCGGCGCGTCTTCCAGGATCGTGCGCCGCCAGGCTTCGAGCGACAGCGGGCCCTGCACGAACCGCTTGCACAATGCCGCCGCTGCGTCGGTCTCGCGATCCCGCTCGGCGCTGGTGTAGTAGCCGGACACTTGAAATCGATCGCGGTCCAGCATCTTGAGCCATCCCTTGATCGGGATTTTCCAATTCGAGTGCTGCCTGAAAAACCCGCTGACGATACCCAACCTGATCGGCTCGTTCGGACTTGGAGGCTTTGGCAAGACCGGCGTCGTGTATCTCGCAGCCATGATTTTGCAAACAAGCGAACCGTACAAGGTTTGCAGCTCTCGATCATTACAGCCTTGATACGGCAGATAAAATGGCTGATGGGAGCCGATCGCCCCTGCGAGGACGGCGGGGGCGCCGGCATCTTCTACATCCGCGCTGAACCTCGCCAGCCGGTTCGCATAGGCGTCGCGCCGCTCGGCGATCTCGGATTCGTGTTCGTAGAGTGCCGGAAGTTCCGCCATGCACAAGGCGAGCTCGGCCTCCAGAAAATCCGGCTTGAGCGCGAACGCCCGGGCGAAATGTGCTCTCGCTTCCGCAATCCGGGTCTCGCCGCGCAGCGCCACGCCGCAGTTGTAATGAGCCATGAAAGAGGCCGGATCGATCCTGATCGCCGCCTCATATTGTGTGATCGCATCGTCACGCCGGCCCATGGTCCTCAGGATATTGCCGAGATTGTTGCGCGCGCCGGCACTGTCCGGGCGCAGCGTAACCGCGCGTTCCGCATGGCTGAGCGCTTCAGGCAGGCGACCCGTATCTTGAAGCAAGGCGGCAAGATGGATGTGCGCATCGACAAAATCGGGGCGCAGCAAGATGGCACTCCGATAATGCCTCTCAGCATCCAGCTTCCGGCCGGCCAGTTCGCACACCGATGCCAAATTGAAATGCGCAACGGGAGAATCCGGTGTGCTTTTCAGCACCAGTTCGAACTGCGTCAGCGCTTCATCGAAGCGGCCAAGCGACCGCAGTCCCCGTCCAAAATTATTGCGAGCCTCGTTATATCCGGGATTAAGCGCCACTGCCCGCTCGAAGCAGGATAATGCATCTGCAAACGATCCGTTGGCTGCGAAAATCACGCCTCTGTCGTTGTGCGCTTCGGCGAAATTCGGATCGAGCACCACGGCGCGGGCGACAAGCGATGCCGCATCAGGGCGTTTTAGCTGATGCGCGGCCACTCCCAACAGGTGGAACGCGCGCGCGTTTTTCGGATCGGCATCGCAGACAAGCCGGTAGAGGCGCTCAGCGTCGGTGAGACGACCGGCGCGATGATGCGCCATCGCAGCTGCGAGCGTCTGTTCGGAACGGCCCCCGGCATTCATGGCGATATCTCGAAAACGATAGCTCCTCGTTTAACGTCAGTCGCAAGACCGATAGCGCCCGAGGCCCAAATCCACCTCGCAGGGGCTTCCGTAGACCCAGACCGGTTGATCGCAGGGCAGCGCGCGCGTCGACCGGTACACCGTGTTACATGCAATGTTTAAGGCGGGATGCAGAACGAGCCGGCCGCCGCCATACGGCGCCCGTGGAACAATCTGCGCCTCATCCCGAACAATGTAGGCGCGGTGATGATGCCTTCGTGATTTATAGGCATCGGCCCATCCATTGCTGGTGCCGAATGCCAGAATGGCCGCGAGCGCGACGATGGTTCGCATCAACATGGTTGCTGTCCCCTTATCCTCTCAGGCACGTTCGATCGAGAATGCGGCTGGCTTCTGTCCGGATAGGCAAGCTTGCCACATCCGCGCGTAGGCCGCTTCAATATTTCCGGTCAATTCTGGGAGATCGAACAAGGCGCTGGTGTCGCGATTGTTCTCCAGTTTTTGCCGCAGCGCGATCAAACGTTGCGGATCGCGCGCCAGGGCCAGCGCCGTCTGTTCGTATTCTTCGAGCGAACCCGTGACCAGTTCCGGCATGCCGATCGCCATCAAAAGGCTGCCCGCGACACGGCCCGCGAATGTGTTTCCGGTGCAGGTGAGGACCGGCAGTCCGGCCCACAGCGCATCGCTGGCTGTCGTGTGCGCGTTGCAGGGCAATGTGTCGAGAAACAGATCGGCATGCCGGTGACGTCCGAGATGCTCGGCTGACGGAACGACCGGAGCAAAG
>WNFJ01240613.1_pt1 | contig 12305 bp, 13 predicted proteins | sample 5400461 | NCBI WGS metagenome assembly WNFJ01 (sample SAMN13153349, study PRJNA577476) | soil metagenome | isolation source: 115 cm saprolite on Douglas fir-dominated hillslope | place: USA:California | collected 2013-09-17
CGGCATTGGTGAAAAGCAAGTTGGGCGCGTCGGGCAACAGCGAGGACGAGGGCACAATGCTGTGCTGTTTCTCGCGAAAGAAATCGAGAAATGATTGCCGAATTTGCGCCGAGGTCATGCTGTCGATCCAACAAGTCAAACCTTTAATCACGAATGGACACGAATGAACACTAATCCATCAAACAACTCTCCTTGGCCAACAACTTTCCATTATTCGTGTCCATTCGTGTTGATTCGTGGTTGATCCGCGGCTGCGCGTATTTCCAAATGGAAATGTTCCGCGGTCGAGGCAATCTTCCGGCTAAGCAGACCATGAACCCGGTTAAAGGTGAACAGCTCGTGACGCAGCTTAATTGGCGCTACGCGACCAAAAAATTCGATCCGACGCGAAAAGTTTCGCCCGAAGATTGGGCGGCACTGGAGACGGCGCTCATTCTTTCGCCTTCTTCGTATGGATTGCAGCCGTGGAAATTCATCGTGATCACGGAGCAAAAGACGCGCGAGAGACTTTTTCCAGCGACGTGGGAGCAGCGACAAATCCTGGATTGTTCACACTACGTTGTCTTCGTCGTGAACACTACGATGACGGAAGAACACATCGACCGGCACATTACCCGCACAGTCGAGGTTCGCGGTGGAACAGCGGAAACCCTGAAAGGATATCGCGACGTGATGGTAGGCGACGTTGTAACGGGGGCGCGCGCGTCGATGTCGCAGGAATGGGCGGCCCGGCAAGCTTATCTCGCGCTGGGAAATTTTATGACGAGCGCGGCGCTCATGGGCATTGACACCTGCCCTATGGAGGGCTTTGAGCCGGAGGAATACGACAAGATTCTGGATCTTAGTTCGAAAGGGCTGGGTTCAGTTGTTTGCTGCGCGGTCGGCTATCGCGCAGCCGATGATAAATACGCAACGCAGAAGAAGGTCCGCTTTCCACGCGAACACGTGATTCACATCGTTTGAATCAACGCCTCGAGTTGGTGGCGGCTTCAGCAGTGGCAAATTTCCACACGGAGCGAAATTGCCGATCAATTTGATCAGCTTCGTATTGTCGATCTTGCGCCTTCAGACAATCGCGCAAACCGGAAAGCGCGCGACCGTCACGCGGGTTCCGGTCCAGATCGGCGCGAAACGCTTTTTCGGCTTCGGGGAATTGTTTCGCCTCCAGCAAGACGCGACCGAGCATCGGCCGAACGGGCGGATACCACGGCGGCGGCTCGCTGTAATTGAGCGCATCCTCGGCCGCGACGGCTTGCGTCAGAGAATCGATCGCGCCTTTGTCGTCATGGCGGCTGCGCGCGAGCATGCCGGCCAGGAGATGGTCGTGAACTTTGAAAACGGCGCCCGTTTCGTTCAGCATGTCGTACATCGTATCTGGCGGGATCTTGGCCATGAGCTCACGAAATGCACCCTGCTCTTTCTCGGCTTCGGCCGTCTTTTTCGCGAACGCGACGCCACGCAGAGAATGCCAGACGGCATTTGTTATTAAGAACGAGGAGTCAGGGACCGGGAGTTTCAGAAGATCGTCCCAACGTTCGAAAGCGAAAAGCACGACTATCGGAGTCGGCAGAAAACCTTCCAGCATTGGCATCGCTTTGACACCAGGCGAGACGTTCCCGACCAAGCGAGCAGCGGCGTCTTTCGCTTCGGCAAAGTTGCCCTCCATGGAGGCAGCAAAAGCGAGGAAATGCAGATTGTGGCTGTAATACATGAGCGGGTAAACGCCTTGCTCATGAGTTGCAGCGAGAAATTTCTTGTCGGCCGCGACCGCAAGTTCGTTGCAATGCGCCGCCGCCGGATGATCACCGACGCGCGCAAAAATGTGCGCGGGCATGTGGACAAGGTGGCCGGCTGCGGGCGCTAATTTTTCGAAACGCGCCGCACTCGGCAAAGCGCGCTCGGGCTGCGGCGATGCTTCGACAGCGTGAATATAAGAATGATTCGCACCGAGGTGATTCGGATCGCGTTTTAAAACCGATTCGAGCACCCACACAATTTCTTCAGTTCCTTCGGCGGGTTTTCCGTCCGCGGTCCAGAGATGCCACGGATTCAAATTCATCGCGCTTTCGGCATAAAGCGTTGCCGCATCCAAGTCGTCGGGATAGCGCGCAGCCAACTTCGACATCGCATTCTTGTAATCAACGTCGAGCGCGTGAAGATCGGCATGCGCGTCTTTTGAATAACGGATGGCGAGCGCATTAATGTAAGCCCGCTCCGGATCGGACGCGTTTTCCTGTAATGCGAGCGCACGCTGGGCGGCGTCATAGCCGGCTTTTTCGCGCTCCGGATCGACCGGCAAATTGTAATTCGGTCCGAGCGTCAACGCGACTCCCCACCACGCCATGGCTAGCTTTGGATCAAGTTCGGCCGCGCGTTGAAACGATCGCCGCGCTTCGTCGTGATTGAGCCGTAAACGAGCTTCAATCCTTGATCGAAAAATTGCTGGGCCTCCCGATTTTTTGTCGAGACCGGATGATGCACTTCGCCCAACCCGGGCATCAAACGGGGAGGCGCGGTGCGATCTTTACTTTGCGCAGCAGAGACCATCATTGCCCCGCAAAAAATGACGGTCCATATGACCCTTCGAAGTAACTGACTAGTCCGCATGATCCCCTCTCGTTCGCGAAACGTTAATCAGGACTTTTCTCCATTAAGCTTGGCCTTGACGGCGGCTTCGATTTCTTCGTACAACGCGGCGTCGTTCTTCAACACATCCTTCGCCGCATCGCGACCTTGCGCGAGTTGGGTGCCTTTGTAATTCAACCATGAGCCGCGCTTCTCGATGATTTGTTTTTCGAGCGCAAGGTCGAGAAGAGCGCCGGTCGAGGAAATTCCTTCGTTGTACATGATATCGAACTCGGCTTCGGTAAACGGTGGCGCGACTTTGTTCTTCACAACTTTGATGCGGGTCCGATTTCCGGTTACCACGCCATCGGTCTGTTTGATGGCGCCGATTCGGCGAATGTCGATGCGCACGCTCGCGTAAAATTTCAGTGCTTTGCCGCCGGGCGTGGTCTCCGGATTGCCAAACATCACGCCGATCTTTTCGCGGATTTGGTTCGTAAAAATACAGCACGTGCGCGCTTTCGAGATCACCGACGTCAATTTGCGTAACGCCGCACTCATCAACCGCGCCTGTGCGCCGACAGTGGCGTCCCCGATTTCGCCTTCCAATTCCGCTCGCGTTACCAGTGCAGCGACGGAATCGACTACGATCACATCCAATGCGTTCGATCGGATAAGGGTCTCGCAAATTCGTAGCGCTTCTTCCCCCGAGCTTGGCTGGGAAACGAGCAAATCATCAAGATCGACTCCCAGCCTGCGTGCATACTGCGGATCGAGCGCGTGTTCGACGTCGATAAAGGCGGCCAGCCCGCCGCGTTTCTGCGCCTGGGCGATGACGGTTAGCGTCAGAGTTGTCTTGCCGGAGGATTCCGGGCCAAAAACTTCCACTACTCGCCCGCGCGGAAATCCGCCAACTCCCAGCGCGCGGTCAATCAAAATGTTACCGGTTGGGATAACGTCAATATCGACAATTTTCTCCGCACCCAGGCGCATGATCGCGCCCTCGCCGTAATCCTTCGCGATTTGTTGAATGGCAAGATCGAGATTTTTATTCCTGGCGGCAGCTACCTTGTCATGGCTGCTTTTTTCTTCAGTCTTCGTGGGCATATTATTTTTTGGGGTGACACTAAGTAAGTCGCACCCGGCGAATTCGCCAAGCATAAAAGCAAATGGAACACGCATTTTGCCTTTGCGCCTGACCCAGGAAAGCATGCAGGGCTGCTTTGGATTGAGCGGAGTGCAAGGGCGTCGCCTGGACAGACTGCAAGTTGCAGGTCTCTGTTCCCTAAAACAAAAGGCCGCGAACCTGGAGGTCCACGGCCTTAGTCGCCAAGCAAAAATCTTTCCTTAAGAGACAATGATCTTCTTGGGTTTGACGTGCTCGGCCTTCGGCAAGGTTAACGTCAAAATGCCCTGCTCGACCTTGGCGTTAATCTTGTTCCCATCGATGGACGGGTCGAGCTCGAACGTGCGCCGGAAATTTTCTTGGCGCGATTCACGATGGATCAGGGTACCATCAACCGTGGGCAATGACCGGTGCCCGATGATCGTTAGCTCATTATCCTCCAGCGAGATCTCGAGGCCTTCCTTGTTCACGCCCGGCATCTCGACTTGTAACAGGTAACCATCAGCGTCTTCCACGACGCTGGCCGTCGGAGCGACAAATTGTTCGCTCTGCCCACGCTCCACGTCGCGACTTTCACGCACCATTGTATTCATCTTGATTTCCTCCAGTTAAAGTTTCGCCATTTTGGCGCTCAATCGGCGCGGACTTGGATTTGTTTTGGTTTTGCCTCCTCCGCTTTCGGCAGAGTCACCGTCAAGATGCCGTCGCGATAGGTCGCGCTGACTTTGTTCGCGTCCACTCGCGCAGGCAAGGTGATGCTGCGGCGGAATTTGCCGACGTAACGTTCGCTGCGTTCGGCGTCGCCGTTTGGGGTTTCGCTCTTGTGCTCGCCCGCAATGGTCAACGTTCCGTCATGCAAAGAAATTTCGATGTCTTCCTTGCGCATGCCGGGCAATTCGACCACGGCAATGATATTGTCGTTATTTTGATACAGATCGAGGGCGGGAGACCAACCACTGAAAAGCTGCCCGGCACGGCCAAAAGAAGACCAGAACGGCGACTCAAGCAGCGAGTTCAGGTCGTCCCTTAAATTGCTCCAACGATCAAGAGATGGCCACGTCGCCAACTCAGGAATTTGATAACGGATTAAGCTCATATTGGTATGTCCTTTCGTAATAAAAATATGTCGATCCGCACAAAAGCTCACAATGTGCCACCTCAGATTCAATTGCAATGTAATGCATAAGTCACTGACCAATAGGTGTTTAATATCGAAAGTAAATTGTTACCGCAGCAACATAGTGTAACGTTGTGTCACACTCCTCGAGGTGTTACCGCGCGGTGGGTTGGGACACAACTTCACATATCCAACGCGATGCCAGCTCGCGTAACGACTTGCTCACTTTCGGACTGACGGATATTCGTTCTGGGTGAGCACGCCGCCAGATGATGAAGATTTTATGCGCGCCGCGCTGAGGGAAGCACGCAAGTCGTTAGGCCGAACGAGCCCAAATCCCGCCGTCGGGGCCGTGCTCGTCGTTCAAAATCAAATCGTGGCACGCGGTCACCATCGGCGAGCCGGGCTTCCGCACGCCGAGGTACAAAGGCGCCATTTTGTACGTCACCCTCGAACCTTGCTCGACAGTGGGACGCACCCCAGCGTGTACCGATGAAATTATAAGGTCCGGCGTGAAGACCGTCGTAATTGCCTCAATCGACGTCAATCCTCGTCACTCGGGCCGCGGCGTTGAACTTCTGCGAAACGCGGGAATCGAAGTACGGACGAACGTTCTCGCCGCCGAATGCGCCGCCATGAATGAAGCCTTTAACAAGTGGATTGTGACTGGGCAACCTTTCATCATTGCAAAGTGCGGGATGAGCTTGGATGGGCGATTAGTACGCCCTCCAACCGAATCGCGCTGGATAACAAGCGCTGCGGCACAGCGGCACGCGCACAAGCTTCGGGCACAAGTTGACGCGATTCTCGTCGGTGCGGAAACAGTCAGGATCGATAATCCGCGGCTCACCGTGCGCGGCCTGAGCGGCCCCGTGCAACCGCTTCGGGTCGTGCTGACCCGCTCGGGCAACTTACCGCGTCACGCTCGCATCTTTACCGATCGGTTCGCTGACAAGACATTGGTTTACCGAAAAAAATCACTGAATTTTGTCTTGCGAGATCTCGGGAAAAGAAATGTCACCAGCGTTCTGCTCGAAGGCGGCGGCAATATTCTTGGTCAAGCGCTCGACGAAAGAAAGATCGACAAGGTCCACGTTTATCTCGGCCCGATTTTCACTGGCGGCCCTGTGATCGCCTTCGCCGGGCGAGGAACGGATCTTCCGCGCCATGCGGCGTATATCGAGCGCATACAATATCAACGACTCGGTCAGGACCTTTTCATCAGCGGTTATCCGGTGTACCGATCGGATGCCGCTGCCAAATAATTTTGCGGAGCGTTTCGTCTTAAATACTGTTGAATTGTTGAAACCTGGAGGTTCAAAGAGATGAATTGGAAAAAGCTTTTGTTGGTTGCGATTGTGGCGGGGGGGTTTGCGTTCGCGGCGGTACCTCGTTCCAATGCTGGCGTCGCTATCGGCATCGGGTTGGGATTCCCCGTCGTCTACCCGTATCCCTACTACGGATATCCGTACGCTTATCCATACCCTTACTATGGATACTACGGCCGATCAGTATATGTGGGCCCCTCGTTTTACTGGTCCAACGGGCACCGCGTCTATTACCGCGGCCACCGTAGAGGATACCATCGTCACTGGCGGTAAATCGCTGAGTGAATTTTCTTGAGCTGGCGGAATATGTAGATTCTGCCAGCTTTTTAGCAGGAAGCGTGACCGCCGCGCGCCATTAGATTTTGCCTAAAGCGAACTGTTATTTTTTCGGCGATGCCGAGAGCGCGGGTATTCTAGTATTCGGCGAAGACGGCTGAAACTCCTTTTTTAGACGGTCGTTCAAAACTGGTAATTCCTGCTTGCGCTTGGCTTCAGTCTCCTGCCGCAGTGCACGTTCCATTTTGCGGCGTTCTTGCAGGTAACGTTGCTCAAACAGCTCGCGCTTTTCTTGGTCCAGACGCAAACCCGCATCGTGCAGCGCCGCTTCGGCTTGGCGCTTCAATTCTTCGCGATGTAATTTCTCCCGCGCGCGCATCAGGTTGCGTTCCCCCGGTCCCATTTGCATCCAACGCTCCGCGTTTCGACGAAATACTTGTCGATCTTCCGGCGACATTGAAAACCACCGCTCGCGCGCACCTTGAAACTCAGGCTTGTGGCGAATCGGACCCGGACCTGGTGGCTGCGCTTGGACAAAACCGCAGGTCGCGGTCCAGGCCGACAAGAAAACAATTGTGATTAGAGAGTTTGATTTTCGTCCCACAGGCTATTTTCGTCCGAAGCGAGTAATTCATCCAGATCGGCGACGACCTCGTAATCCTGCGGCTCGATCTTGGCCACGACTTCCGGTACGCTTTCAGAAACGGACGGCCGCGATGTTGGATGCTGCATCATAATCACTGCTGCAATGATTGCGGCTGCTAACGCCGATGCCGGAACGAGCCAGCGCAGACTAAACCAACTTCCCACCTTACCGAAACGGCGCGGCTCCTCGCGCAGTCGACGAATCACGTCGCGCGTGAAAAAAGCAGATAGCCGCGGCTGCCTGCCGTGGCCTAAAAGGTCCCACAGTTCCTGATCTTCTTCGCGTCTCATTCCACTTCGCGAAAATTAAACCAAGTCTTGGCTCAAAAGTCTCGCAAAAACACGTCGCAAAATCGGCCCGCTTCGCTTCAACGGCAGCCGATCGGTTTCAATCAACTGGGTCGCCCAGCTCCTTCCGTTCATAAATTTTCCACGAAAATACGCTGTTCGATTGAAGGAGCTGCCCGGCCCGCCCGGCCCAGCCGGGTTTTGGCGACATCTACGCTTCAGGCGCTTCCAGGAAGCCTTCCAGTTGTCGGATGCGCGTCGGGTGCCGCATTTTCCGCAGCGCTTTGGCTTCAATCTGCCGAATCCGTTCGCGAGTAACGCGAAATTGCCGACCCACCTCTTCAAGCGTTCGGCTGTAGCCATCGACCAGTCCAAACCGTTGCTCGAGCACTTGCCGCTCGCGTTCCGTCAAGGTCTCGAGCACATCTTTGATTTTTTCCTTTAACAAGACGATCGCCGTCATATCGGACGGATTTTCCGCGCCTTTGTCTTCGATAAAATCGCCAAAATTCGTCTCCTCGCTTTCGCCGACCGGCGATTGCAGCGATATCGGTTGTTGGGCCATTTTCAACACCGCGCGAACGCGATCGACCGGCAGCAGGATTTCCTCGGCCACTTCTTCGGGCGTCGGTTCCCGGCCATACTCTTGCACCAGCTGTTTTTGCACGCGCATCAATTTGTTGATCGTCTCGATCATGTGCACGGGAATACGAATGGTCCGCGCCTGATCAGCAATGGAGCGCGTGATCGCCTGGCGAATCCACCACGTAGCATAAGTGGAAAATTTGTAACCGCGGCGATATTCAAATTTCTCGACCGCCTTCATCAATCCCATGTTGCCTTCCTGAATGAGATCGAGAAACGAGAGCCCGCGGTTGGTGTATTTTTTGGCGATGGAGATCACGAGGCGCAAATTGGCTTCCACCATCTCGGTTTTGGCGCGCAGGCCATTGCGCATCCAGCTCTTCAACTCCTGGTATTGCTCCGCATATTGATCAACCGAAAGCCAAAGCGCGTTTTCCAACTCACGCGCTTTGAGATTCAATGGTGAGTGCGTGGCGCTCCCTCGTCGATGCTTGACCACTTCGCCCTGAAGTTGCAGCAAACTGCGATAGTGCTCATCGGCCAGATGCGCAAATTCTTCTGTGACCTTCTGCTTGAAATAAAATTTCGGATAGAGCCGCTGCAAGGAGTTCACCGCTTTTTGAAACGCCTTGAACTTTCTCGTTTCCTTTTTTGCCGTATTGAGCTGGGTGTATTGTGCAGTGATGCTGCCGCTTAGTTTTTCCACCTGCTTGCACAATCGCGGCAGCATTTTCATGTAGCTCTCGCGACTCTCGATTTTTTTGTCGAGAATCACCCGGTCGAATCGCTCCCCGCCTTCTGCCAGCTTTTGCGCAAGGTCGAGATGAGCGCGAGCCGTAAACCCGAAACGACTGATGTGCTTTTGCACCATGTTTTCGGACTCCTCGATCCGCTTGGAAATGTCCACCTCCTGCTCGCGCGTGAGCAACGGCACCTGCCCCATCTGCTTGAGATACATGCGAACCGGGTCGTCCAGGATATCGAGCTTCACCTCGGATTTTTCTTCCTCGTCCTCCTCCGCCTCTTTTTTTCCCTCTTTGTGCCGGTCAACCTCCGACGCTTCGATAATGTCAATCTCCATCCGGCGTAATCGCGTTAGAATGGCGTCGAGCTCGTCGGCCGCCGTCACCCCTTCTGGCAGGGCCTCATTCAGATCGTCAAACGTGAGATAACCTTGTTCCTTGGCCAGCTTGATCAATTCGCGAATCCGCGCTTGGACTTCGTTCGCAGCCGACGCCGGCGTTTTCGGGAACGATTCCACCGCACGTTTCGCCAAGTCCCCATTTGACCCGCGCCCACGCGCCAAAGACATGATGCGTTTTGATTTAAATGGGGAAATCTTTCCAGAGCGTTTCAAGCTAAGCCTCGATTTAGCAGCCTTTGTTCCCACACCTAGCGGAATACGCTTGAATTTCGGCTGCTTCGCCGCTGAAAGGCGAATCCGCGTCTTCCGTTTCGAATGCCTGGCCAAGACTTTACTGTTAAGGATTTGACTTAGACCTTCGATTGTCACCCTTAGGTCGACAAATTTAGCCGTCGGACTTACGGGTGGGCGAAAGCTTGGAAACCTCGTGGAGCTGCTCCCGCAGGTCAACAATTTCTTTCTGCAAATTTACAATCTCGCCGGTGCTCAACTGAGGCAGTCTCATTCTTCCTTCGGTCGCTTCCAGCTGCCGTCGCAATGCTGCCTGCCGCAATCCCGTCCACCAGCTTTGTGCCACGGCCGTCGCGTTTGGCGGCACCCTCTGTAAAAGCCAGCCAGACACTACTCTCTCCTCCTCGGCCGAGAGGGTTGCCATGAACGCGTTCAGCGAAGCGGGATCTTCCGGGCGAAGATCGCTTTCGAGAATGCGGACCAGTAGCCCGGCCACCGGAGTTTGTGCCAGCACTTCACGCCAGTTTTGCTCAAGAAGAAAACGACGCGCCGCCTCGTCCCGCAATGCCAGCAAGCAAAGCATCGCCACGTCGTGTGGCGTTGGCGTCCCCGTGGCCGCCTCGGGCTTACCCGCGCCTGTGGCCATGCTCGCTGAACGCGGCTCGCGCACTTGTTTCAAAACCAAAGCCGCGAAGTCCGAGACCGGAACGCCGAGCCGCGCGCTTACTTTGTTCACGATTTCTCCGCGCATCAACTGGTCGCGCACATGCGAAATGGTCTCGGCCAGATTGCGCGCCACCTGCATCTTCGCGCCTAACGAGTTCAGATCGACATTCTCCAATTCACGATCGAGCCAGTAATCAAAAAAATCGCGCGCCGCGGCGACACGTCTTTCAAATGCTTCTTTCCCATCGCGTCGTACAAGGGAGTCTGGATCCTGATCACGCGGCATTTCCACCACACGCACAACCAGATCGTGCTGCAAAAGCGCGTCGAGCGAGCGTTCGGCCGCCTTTTGCCCCGCTTCATCGGCGTCAAAACACAGCGCCACTTCATCCACAAAGCGCTTGAGGAGGCGCGCCTGATCTTCCGTAAATGCCGTTCCCTGGGGGGCAACTACGTTCGTAATTCCCGCTTCGAACAGTGTGATCAAATCGAGTTGGCCTTCGCAAACGATGGCGGAATTCGCCTCGATGAGACTGCGTTTCGTTTTGTGCAGGCCGAAGAGCACTTTGCCCTTGCGGAAAAGCGGTGTCTCGGGCGAATTCAAATATTTTGCCGCTTCCGCATCACTCTGCAAAAGCCGGCCACTGAACGCGATCACTTCGCCTACGTCGTTGCAAATTGGAAACATGATCCGGCCGCGAAAACGATCGTAAACGTCACTCTCCGGGCGCTCTTCATCGCGCAATTTCATCAGCCCGCTTTGCAAAAGCTCGCTGCGCGAATAACCGCGATCGAGCGCCCATTTCAAAAACATATTCCAACTCTCCGGCGCGTAGCCGAGCTGCCAGTTTTTCGCCACTTGTCGATCTATGCCCCGCCGCTTCAAATATTCGCGAGCTGGCTCGGCGAATTCCTTCTTCAACAAATTTTCGTGAAACCACTCAGCCGCTTCCGAGTGCAACCGGACTAACCTCGTGCGCGCTCCACGTTCTCGATCTTCACTTGCCTCGCGCTCTTCGATAACGAGAATTCCCGCGCGCGCGGCCAGCTTGCGCACGGCTGAAGGGAAATCGATATGCTCGTATTCCATCACAAAACGAAAAACGCTCCCGCCCGCCCCGCATCCGAAGCAGTGGAACGTCTGCCGCTGGGGACTGACATGGAAGGAGGGCGTCTTTTCCTGATGAAATGGGCAAAGCGCTTTGAAATTCGCGCCGGCGCGTTTGAGCGGAAAATACGAACCGATCACCCCAACGATGTCGTTGGCCGCAGCGATTTGTTCGATTGTTTGTGATGGAATTGCCACCGGTAGCTGGCAAACTTACGCAAGGCGCAGCGACTTCCAATCCATGAGAAGGTTCTTATCGATCTTAGTAATGGCCCTTCTGATCGCGCCGGCAAACGCGCGTGCGCGCGAAGTCGTTCACAAAGGCGACGTTGTCATAGTGCCCCTGCGCGGCGAAATTTCACCGTCGCTGCTCATGTTCTTGCGCCGGGCCATGAAAGTTGCCGAGAGCAACGGCGCATCCGCCATTATTTTCGAAATGAATACTTATGGCGGGCGGCTCGATTCGTCCGAAGAAATCACCAGCGTCCTCAACCATGCGACCATTCCGACCTATACATTCATTAATTCAAACGCCGGGTCGGCCGGCTCGCTCATCGCGCTGGGCACTCAGCATATTTACATGGCGCCGGTGAGCGCGATCGGCGCGGCCGCACCGGTTTTGCCGACCGGCGAGGATCTTCCGCTGACTGAGCGCGAGAAAACCATTTCATATTGGACCGCGCTGATTCGAAGCTCCGCGGTCAAGAACGGTCATAATCCGGACGTGGGCGAAGCTTTCATGAACAAAGACAAGGAGGTCAAGATCGGCGACCGCGTCATCCATCCAAAAGGAGCGGTTCTGACGCTCAGCGCGCAGCATCGCGTTGCTGGCAGATGGGATCGCCGATTCGGTTGTCGATCTAATGCAAAAGGCGGGACTAAAAGGAAAAGCGGTGTCCCTCGATCCAACTGGCTTCGAGCAAATCGCATTTTGGATTACCGCGCTGGCGCCGCTTCTTTTACTTGGCGGAATCATCGGCGCATATCTCGAATTCAAAATTCCCGGCGCAACTTTGCCGGGAGTGATTTCGGCAAGTTGCTTCGCGCTGTTCTTTCTCGGCCACTATCTCGCCGGCCTCGCCGGCTGGGAAGTGGTCGCGCTTTTCGTTCTGGGCATGGTGCTCGTTATCATCGAAATTCTCTTCTTCGCACATTCGACCATCGTTTTCGGAGTGGTCGGCGTTTTCCTTATGCTCGCCTCACTGCTCTGGACAATGATCGATCGT
>WNFJ01688169.1_pt1 | contig 12305 bp, 11 predicted proteins | sample 5400461 | NCBI WGS metagenome assembly WNFJ01 (sample SAMN13153349, study PRJNA577476) | soil metagenome | isolation source: 115 cm saprolite on Douglas fir-dominated hillslope | place: USA:California | collected 2013-09-17
AAGGGGGGCACCATTCCCGCCGACGCGACCGTGAAATGGATCGAGGACGCGAAGGGGAGACCGGCGCTCCGGATCCAGTCCAATGTCGACGACACGGTCGTCCTCCTCGATCGGATCGAGTTCACGAACGGGGTGATCGAGTTCGATGCTCTCGGACAGAGCGCGCCCCTCCAGAGCAACTTCCTGGGCGTCGCCTTCCGGGTGGTGGACGCCAAGACCCACGACGCGGTCTACTTCCGTCCCTTCAACTTCCGGGCCGGGGACCCGGAGCGAAAGGCCCACGCCGTTCAGTACGTCTCGCAGCCGAAGTACGGCTGGCAGCCGCTCCGCAGGGATAAGCCGGGGCAGTACGAGAAGCCGATCGATCCCCCGCCGGACGGGGACGCGTGGTTCCACGCCCGGATCGTGGTGGAGAAGCCCAGGGTCAGCGTGTACGTCAACGATGGGAAGGAGCCGAGCCTGGTGGTGGAGGAATTGAGCGAACGGAAGGGCGGAGGGGTCGGCCTGTGGGTGGGTCCTGGGCAAGGGGGCGCCTTCGCCAACCTGAAGATCGCGCCCGCCAAGTAGAGCGCCCGGCCCTTCGTGATCTTCACCAAGCGCCTGCGCGACGGGGTTCGGCGCGGCGAGATCAGGTGCAGCATCCGGATATGGATGCGGCCCCACGTCAAGGTCGGCCACCGCTATTGCATGGAGGAGGGGGAGATCGAGGTCGATTCGGTCTTGCCCATCAGCCTCGCGGACGTCACTCCGGAGCTGGCCCGGGAGTCGGGTTTCAAGGGTGTGCTCGACCTCCTCAAGGTGGCCAAGCACGGCCGCGGCGAAAACGTCTATCTGATCCGGTTCCACAACGTGCCTCCCCGCGGCAGGCGGAGGATCTCTGGCCGCAAGTGATCCCATCCGCCCCCGCTCGGGGCTGATCTTTGGCATCTTCGCCGGTATCTCCGGAGCCGAGGATTCCTCCCTGCCGGGGGCCTCAGCTCTACGATGTGGCCAAGACGAACTCCGCCCTGGCCAGGCTGCAGGCTTCCGGGGGGCCTTTGGTGGTTGGGGCCTTCGGCGTCTACCACGGGCGCGGCCGCGTGGGGAACGTCACCCCGCCCGACTACCCGCGCCTGATGGAGGGTGGTCGCCTCCTCGAATACGTCCTCGCCTATCGCTCTCCGGATGGCGAGGTGGCGGACTGGGTGCGGGTGGTGAGAGAAGCGCAGCTCGGCTCGCCGCTCGCCGCTCTCCGCGCTCCAGATCGCGGATGAGCCGAACCACCCGGACCGCGCGACGGGCGGGGACGGGGTGTCACCCAAGGTGATGGACGCGGTCGTCGAGGGCGTCCTCGCGGCCAGGAAGAGATCGAGGCACGCGGGCTGAGGATCGCGGTGGGAGTCAACGCAACGCCGTCATTCAACCCGGCCGATCGCCATTGGCAGCGGTTGGTGGATCGCGGCGGGCCGGCCTGGGTCGCGGCCCTCGATTACGTCGGCCTCGACTTCTTCCCGGACGTTTTCCGGCCGCTGCCCACGCCCGACTTCCGCACCGCCGTCGAGGAGGTGGTGGGCCACTTCCGCGCCAGCCTCTCCGCGGTGGGCATTCCCGCGAGGGTTACCATTCGCATCACCGAGAACGGCTGGCCCACGGGCCGGGCCGGCCGCCGGAGCGACAGGCCGAGGTCCTGGAGGCGATCGTCCGCGCGATCCACGACCTCCGCGCGCGGGTCAACGTCACCCACTGCGAGTTCTTCGCCCTTCGCGACGCCCTGGGCCGCACTGCGGACGGCCTGACCGAGTGGGGCCTGCCGCGAACCGACGACTCACCGGAGCCGGCGTTCGAAACCTACCGGCGCTTGATCAGCGAGTGTGGCGAGTGACCCGGAACCGCCTGGCCGCTTTGCCCTACGTCGTACTGGTGTTGCTCCTCCCCCGGGTGGCTTCTGCCGACTCCCCGCCCCCGGGCGCATCACAAGCCGTCGAGTTCCCGAGCGGCACGCTTCGTGTCAAGGCCTACGTCTGGAAGCCGGGGGCCGGGCCCCTTTCCGGCCGTGCTGTTCAATCACGGCTCGGGCGGGCCCGACGCCGCGCATACCGCGGGAATGCCCATCACGGAAGCCGCCGAGCGGCTCGCGCCCCTCTTCCTCGAACACGGCTACGCCTTCCTCTATCCCTTCCGCCGCGGTCATGGCCCTTCCGCGGACCAGGCTCCGTTCATGCAGGACCTCCTGCAAAGGGAGGAGGCGGCCCGGGGGAAGGAAGCGCGCCAGCATCTGCAGTTCCTCCTGGCGACCACGGAACAACTCGACGACGTGACCGCAGCCTTGTCGTTCCTGAAGACCGTGCCCGGAGTCGACGCCAGGATCGCGGTCGGCGGGCACTCGTTGGGTGGCCAGCTCACCCTGCTCGCCGCCGAGCGCGACCGCACGGTGCGGGCGGTCGTCACCTTCGCCGCGGCCGCCGCTTCCTGGGAGCGCTCGGCGGAGCTGCGCGAGCGCCTTTCGGAAGCCGTCCGCGGGACAACCGCCGCCATCCTGCTCATCCACGCGGCCAACGACTACAACACCGCGCCCGGCTGTGCCCTCGCCGCCGAGCTCGAACGCGTGCACAAGCCCCACCTCCTGAGGATCTACCCCCCGGTCGGCCAGACCACGGACGAGGGGCACAACCTCCTCTACCTGGCGATCCCGCAATGGGAAGCCGATGCCTTCAAGTTCCTCGACGACTACGTCAGGGGCGGACCGCGCGGCAACTAGCGCGGCACCATGGCCGTGAAGGGCGGGATGTAGGCCTGCAGGAGCGCGAGCAGGCCGACCAGGCAGGCCAGGGCCAGGCTGTGGAAGAACACGTAGCGCAGGATATCCCCTTCGTGGCCGTACCAGCGCGTGGCCGTGCTGGCCACCACGATGCTCTGGGCGTCCACCATCTTGCCCATCACACCCCCCGAGCTGTTGGCGGCGGCCATCAGGGTGGGGCTCAGGCCGAGCTGCTCGGCGGTGATCCGCTGCAGGCTGCCGAAGAGCACGTTGGACGAGGTGTCGGAGCCGGTGAGGGCCACCCCCAGCCAGCCCAGCAGGGTGCCGAAGAACGGGTAGAGGACGCCGGTCTTCGCGAAGGCCAGGCGCAGGGTGGCGTCGAGCCCCGCGTACCGGGTGGTGAACCCCAGCGCGAGCATGGCCGCGATGGTGAGCAGGGACAGGCCGACCAGCTTGAGGGTGTCCCGGTAGGCGCGGAGGAGCTCCCCCGGGCGGTAGCGCATGAACAGGGCGGCGATGAGCGCGGCCACCAGGATGCCGGTGCCCGTGGCGGAGAGCCAGTTGAGAAGATAGACGGCGGCCTCGGGCTTGGGCGCCGCCACCACCGGAGGCACGCGCTGCACCAGGTTGTGCAGTCCCGGCACGGGCAGGCGCACGATCGAGATCCCGTCCAGCACCGCCTTGGTCCCAGGCAGGCCCCAGACGAAAACCACGGCGCTCAGGATGATCCAGGGCAGCCAGGCCCGGAGCACCTGGCCCGAGGAGTGACCGTGCGACGTCTCGGGGGGCGGGGGCGCCTCCTTTCCGTCCGCCCCCCAGTGCTGGCGCGGCTTCCAGACCCGGAGGAACAGCGCCACCGCGCCCATCGAGATCAGGGCGGACACCACGTCCACCAGCCACGGGCCGTGCAGGTTCGAGATCAGGAACTGGGGCACCGCGAAGGCGCCGCCCGCCACGAGCACGGCAGGCCAGACCCCCACCACGCCCCGCCAGCCTGCGAAGGCCCAGACGAGCCAGAAGGGAACGATTACGGAGAAGATGGGAAGCTGACGCCCGACCATGGTGCTCAAGGTCCGGAGGTCGAGGTCGGTGACGCTCTGCAGCGCAATGATGGGCGTGCCGAGCGCGCCAAAGGCCACGGGCGCGGTGTTGGCGATGAGGGAGAGCCCCGAGGCGGCCAGGGGAGAGAACCCGAGGCCCATCAGGATGGCCCCGCTCACCGCCACCGGGGTGCCGAACCCGGAGGCGCCCTCGAAGAAGGCCCCGAAGCAGAAGGCCACCAGCAGGAGCTGCAGGCGCTGGTCCCGCGTCACCGCGGTCAGGCTCTCGCGCAGGACCCTGAACAGCCCCCGCTGTACCGTGAGCTGGTAGAGGAACATCAGGTTCAGGATGATCCAGCCGATGGGCAGGAGGCCGTAGGCGGCGCCGAAGGCCGCGGTTCCGAGGGCCATGCCAACGGGCATGCCGAACACGAGGACCGCCACCACGAGCGCAGTCAGGAGCCCCAGGAGAGCGGCCGCGTGGGCCCGGAGCCGGAGCCAGGCCAGCGTGCCCAGGAGCACGATCACGGGGAGCGCGGCGAGCAGGGTCGAGAGGGGCCGGTTCCCAAGAGGGTCGTAGACCTGCGGCCACGCGTTCGCCTGTGCCAGGGCGGCAGGTATCATGGCAACCTCCCGAGGTGGCCCGAGCCGGGGGAAGTTATACTAGAGATCGCCGAGGCCGTCGCCTGAGGCGCGGGTGGACGAGGCGCGCATCCCTACCTCGCGCACGTCCCCCTTGAGCACCGAAAATCTCCGGAGGAATCTTGTTCCAGTCATTCGCCTACGTCGTCGTAACCCTCGCCCCCGTCCTGCTCACGCTCGGGCTCGTCTGGACCGTCGTCCGGGCGGTCGGAATCAGGGTCGTGTGGCGGGAGGACGAGTAGCCTCCTCCTCGGGGGGTCGGACCTTCCGACAGGCCGCGTACAGCAATCCGTCGTAGGCCACCTTCATCGTGGCCCCCACCACGAGCGGCGTCAGCAGCGAGGCGTTAGCCATGAGCCCCGCGAGGGCGGGGGCCACCGCCCAGGCTCCCACGCGCACGAGGTGGGTGAGGCCGGAAGCGAAAGTGCGCTCCTCGTTTCGCACCACCGCCATCACGTAGGACTGGCGGGTGGGGACGTCCATTTCCGCCAAGCCTTCCCGCAGCAGGAAGAGGGCGGCCGCCATCGGGAAGCTCGGGGCGAAGGCGACCGTGACCAGGAGCAGGCTGGACGGCACGTGGGTGAACACCATGGTGTTGACGAGGCCGATCCGGCGGGCCAGGAAAGCGGCCCCCACGTGGGAGAGCGCGTTCAGGACGCGGGCCCCGAAGAAGAGAAGCCCCAGGGTATCCGCCCTCACGGAGAATCGCTCGCTGAAGAAGAGGGAGAGGAAGGGCCGTGATCCGCGCCAACCGTCGGCGCGAGGAGGGGGCGAGGGCGGCGGTGGCGCCCCCGGATCCCTGGGACGCAAGGGGGGCCTCCACCGCCGGGGACAGGCCGAGGTAGAGGGGCAGCGGGGCCAGGGCCAGGAGGGCCACCAAGCCGAAGCTCGCGCGGAGCGCCTCCAGGTCCCCCAGCCCCCCGGCCCCGAGGAGGGCGGGGGCGACCGCGAGCAGGCTGCCCAGGGCGTGCCCGGCGTCTTGCAGGACGTTGTAGGCCGCGAAGAGCGCGGTCCGGCCCGCGTCGGTGGTGGTCTCGGGCAGCGCCGCCTGCTCGAGAACGAGGGCCGCCCCTCGATCGCGCCCCATGCCATTCAGCATCCCGAGGAACGCGCAGGTGGCCAGAGCGAGGGGCTCCGAGACGAAGGCCAGGGCCACCGCTCCCCCTCCCCCCAGCACCGACAGACTCAGCAGGAACCGCCGTCGGCCCAGGCGGTCACCTCGGACGGTCGCGAGGAGGCTGGCCGAGGCGGCGCCCGCGAGGCCGGCCGCCACCACCAGACCGAATGCCGCAGGCGCGAGGCCTAGCCGAGCGAGATAGAGCCCGAGCAGGACGCCCACGAGCCCGGTCGCCGTGGCCCGCAGGAAAGCGGCCAGGCAGAGCCGCCATTGATCCCGGGTCAAGCGACGCATGCGCACTTATATAACAGTTGATAATATATATAGCAATTGCTATGTCACAACAAGTTTATCCGCTTGACTCCGAGGCATACAACATCTTGCGAGTGGTAGATCCATGGCCGGCGGGGAGCGTCCGCAGCATGGACCAGTGGCTGGCCGCATCCGTCGCTCCCTGCCGCTTCGAGGGGCTCCTGCAGTCGCTCTTCTCCCTGGCCACCCTCCTCCTGGCCGCGGTCGGCCTCTACGGCCTGGTGGCCCATGCGGTGACCTGCCGCACCCGGGAGATCGGAGTCCGCATGGCGCTCGGGGCGGGCGGCTCCGAGGTGGTGGCCTTGATGGTCCGACAGGGCGGGCGCCGGATCGGGCTCGGCCTCGCTCTCGGCCTCCGCTCTCCCTCGGCCTCACGCTATTCCTGGGCGTCGTGCTTTTGGGGATCCGCCCGCACGACCCGGCGACGTTCGCCCTCATGACGACCCTGCTCGCCAGCGCGCTCCCCGCCCGACGCGCGGACGCCATCCACCCCGCGGTCGCCCTGCGGTCGGACTGAGGGGCCGCGCTCTATACTTCGGCGTGCCCCCTTCGCGACGCGTCGTCCTCCTCGACGACCGCCCCCGTGCCGCTGAGGAGCGCCGGCTGCGCGACCTGCTGGCACAGCCCGCGGAGGCCGCGGCGAGGGCCCTCCTGGGCCAGGTGCTCGTGCGGCGCGGGCGACCGCCGCTTCGGGTGCGCATCGTGGAGACCGAGGCCTACCTCGGCGCGAACGACCCTGCGGCTCATACCTTCCGCGGACGCACCCCCCGCAACGAGCCGATCTGGGGGCCCCCGGGAACGCTGTACGTCTACTTCGTCTACGGCATGCACCACTGCCTGAACCTGAGCGCCGACCGCGAAGGCGTGCCGGGCTGCGTGCTGATCCGCGCCGGCGAGCCCCTGGGCACGAGGGGGCTGCCTCTCCTGTCCTGCCGTGGACCGGGCCGGCTCTGCCGGCGGCTGCGGCTCACCACCCGCGACAGCGGCCGCCACCTCTTCGAGCCGGGCTCGCCCCTGACCCTGCGCGAAGGAGCGTCTCCAAGACGCATCGGAGTGTCGACCCGCGTCGGAATCCGGAAGGCGGCGGAGCGGCCCCTCCGATTCTTCGATCTGGAGAGCCGCGCGGTTTCGGCGGGGCCGCGGCACCTGGTGTAAGCTTCCTGGGTGAGGGGCTGGCTGGCCGTGGGTCTGGTGCTCCTGGGCGCCGCGGGATCGGCCGAGACCCCGGAGCTCGATTCGGCGTTTGCGCGGCAGCTCCCCGTGGAAATGGGCGACCTGAGCACGTTCGAGGTGGTGAGCGGCGACTTCGCGAACGCCGCCGCCTCCGGCCGCTACCGCTTCTACGTGAACCCGCTCTTCCAGGGCCTCTACCAGGTCATGCGCTACCGCGTGCACTTCACCGTCGACGGGCAGGCGGCGCCCACGGAGAAGGTCGTCTGGAACCGGCAGCCCGGCCAGCGCGTGCCGCTCCTGGTCTGGGCGCGGGTCGCGACCGGAGAGCCCGTGAGATGGCGCTCCATCACGCCGGGGACCGAGGAATACGTGATCGAGATGGGGCGCCTCATGCAGGTGCTGTTCGCGCAAGGCGCGGCGCGAACCCGTCCCCTCCCCTGAGGGGAGGACGACGTGGCGGCGGGGGCAGTGAGGGTCGACAGATGAGATCCGAAGTGTTCGGCACACGCTCGAGGTTCGAGACGGGACAGGGAGCGGCCACCCTGTACCGGCTGAGCACGCTCGAGAAGGCGGGAGTGGCCCAGGGCCTCGACCGCCTGCCCTTCTCGATCAAGGTCCTGCTGGAGGCGGTGCTGCGCAGCGCGGACGGCGAGCTGGTGACCGGCGAGGACGTCCGGAACCTGGCGGCCTGGAAGGCCGCCGCTCCGAAGGACGTCGAGCTGCCTTTCATGCCAGCGCGGGTGATCCTCCAGGACTTCACGGGCGTTCCCGCGGTGGTGGACCTGGCCTCGATGCGCGGGGCGGTGAAGCGGCTGGGGGGCGATCCCCGAAGGATCAACCCCCTCGTCCCCGTCGACCTGGTGGTGGACCACTCGGTGCAGGTGGACGTGTTCGGCTCCCCGGAGGCTCTGCAGAAGAACGCGGAGATCGAGTTCCAGCGCAACCGCGAGCGCTATGAGTTCCTGCGCTGGGGCCAGAAGGCCTTCGCGAACTTCCGCGTGGTCCCGCCCGCCACCGGGATCGTCCATCAGGTCAACCTCGAGTACCTGGCCAAGGGGGTGCTCACGAAGCGGGACGAGGGCGAGACCGTGGCCTTCCCCGACACCCTCGTGGGCACCGACTCCCACACCACGATGATCAACGGCCTGGGCGTGCTGGGCTGGGGAGTGGGGGGGATCGAGGCGGAGGCGGCCATGCTCGGGCAGCCGCTCTACATGGTCACTCCCCAGGTGGTGGGCTTCCGGCTCTCGGGCCGGCTCCGGGAGGCCGTGACCGCCACCGACCTCGTCCTCACGGTGACCCAGATCCTGCGCAAGAAGGGGGTGGTGGAGAAGTTCGTGGAGTTCTACGGCCCCGGCCTCGCCCAGATGACCCTGGCCGACCGCGCCACCATCGCGAACATGGCTCCCGAGTACGGGGCCACCTGCGGCTTCTTCCCCGTGGACGACGAGACCCTGAGCTATATGCGGCGCACCGGACGCACGGAGGCCGAGGTGACCCTGGTCGAGCGCTACTGCAAGGAGCAGGGACTCTTCCGCACCGAGGCCTCGCCCGACCCGGTCTTCACGGACACCCTGGAGCTGGACCTCGCGACGGTCGAGCCGAGTCTGGCCGGCCCCAAGCGTCCCCAGGACCGGGTGGCCCTGGCCCAGATGAAGGAGGCCTTCCGCAACGCCCTCACGGCGCCCGTCAAGGAGCGAGGCTTCGGCCTCGGGGCCGAGGACCTCTCGCGCACGGCGCGGGTGGAGGTGCGGGGCGACCAGGCCGAGCTCCGGCACGGGTCGGTGGTGATCGCGGCGATCACGAGCTGCACCAACACCTCGAACCCCTCGGTCATGCTCGGGGCAGGCCTCCTCGCCCGGAAGGCGGCGGCCCGAGGGCTCCGCGTCCCTGGCTACGTGAAGACGAGCCTGGCCCCCGGCTCCAAGGTCGTCACCGAGTACCTCCTGAAGGCCGGGCTCATGAAGGACCTCGACTCCCTCGGGTTCAACCTGGTGGGCTACGGCTGCACGACCTGCATCGGGAACAGCGGCCCCCTCCCCCCCCCGGTTTCGAAGGCGGTGAACGAGGGAAGGCTGGTGGCGGCCGCCGTCCTCTCCGGCAACCGCAACTTCGAGGGCCGGGTGAACCCCGACGTGAAGGCGAACTACCTGGCCTCGCCGCCCCTGGTGGTGGCCTTCGCCCTGGCGGGGACGACCGACATCGACCTCACGAGGGAACCGCTCGGCCGCGACAAAGGGGGGCGGCCGGTGATGCTGGCCGAGGTGTGGCCGGGCCAGAAGGAGGTGGCGGACCTCGAGGCGTCGATCAGCGCCGAGATGTTCCGCAGCAGCTACGGCAACGTGTTCGACGGCAACCCCACCTGGAACGCGATCCGGGTCCCGGAGGGCGACCTCTTCGAATTCAAGGATGAATCCACCTACATCCAGGACCCGCCGTTCTTCGCGTCCTTGACCCTGGAGCCGAAGCCCCTCACCGACATCCTGGGGGCGCGCGTGCTGGCCGTGCTCGGGGACTCCGTCACCACCGACCACATCTCACCCGCGGGGGACATCGCCCTGAACAGCCCGGCCGGACGCTACCTCGCGTCGAAGGGGATCCAGAAGAAGGACTTCAACTCCTACGGGTCGCGGCGGGGCAACGACCGGGTGATGGTGCGCGGCACCTTCGCGAACATCCGTCTCAAGAACCTGATGGTCCCGGGAGTGGAGGGCGGAGTCACCGTGCACGTCCCTTCCGGCGAGCGCCTGGACATCTACGACGCGGCCGAGCGGTACCGGAAGGAAGGGACCCCCCTGGTGGTGATCGCGGGCAAGGAGTACGGAAGCGGATCATCGCGGGACTGGGCGGCCAAGGGGACCCTGCTCCTCGGAGTGCGCGCCGTGCTCGCGGAGAGCTACGAGCGCATCCACCGCAGCAACCTGGTGGGGATGGGGGTGCTGCCCCTGCAGTTCAAGCCCGGCCACAACGCCGAGTCCCTCGGCCTCACCGGCCCGGAGAGGCTCACCCTGGCCGGCATCGCCGGCGAGCTGAAAGCGCGGCAGGAGGTCACGGTCGCGGTGGAGCGCGCGGACGGCGCCCGGTCGTCCTTCACCGCCACCGCGCGCCTCGACACCCCGGTCGAGATCAACTACTACCGCAACGGGGGAATCCTCCACACCGTGCTCCGGAAGATGCTCAAGGGCTGACGCAGCCCGAGATGGCGCACCTCACTTTTCTCGGCGCGGCCAAGACGGTGACCGGCTCGCAGTACCTGGTCGAGACCGACTCCGCCCGGGTCATGGTCGATTGCGGGATGTTCCAGGGCGAGAAGCCGCTGCGCCAGCGCAACTGGGCGGATCCGGAGTACGACCCCGCCCGGGTGGAAGCCCTCGTCCTCACCCATACCCACCTCGACCACATCGGACGCGTGCCCCGGCTGGTCAAGCAGGGCTTCCGGGGGCCCATCTGGTGCACCCCGGCCACCCGGGAGCTGGCGGAGATCCTGCTGCTCGACGCCGCCCACCTCCAGAAGGAGGACGCGGAGTACCTCAACCGGAAGCAGCTGACCAGCCACGAGCCCGCCCTGCCCCTCTTCGACGAGGCGGACGTGCAGGAGGCGCTCGCCCTCTTCCGGACCGTGCCCCTGGGGGAGGAGCGCGCGGTGGCCAAGGGCGTCTCCTTCTCCTTCCGCGACGCCGGGCACCTCCTGGGGGCCGCTTCGGCGGAAGTGACGCTCCGCAACGGACGGACCACGCGGATCCTCTTCAGCGGCGACGTGGGCCGGTTCGGGGCCGTCCTGACCAAGGACCCCGAGCTGGCCGCGAACGCCGACTACCTGGTCGTGGAGAGCACCTACGGCAACCGCGCGCACCCGCCGGTGGCGGTTGTCGACCAGCTCGAGGGCGTTCTCGCGCGCACGTTCGCCCGCGGAGGGGTGCTGCTGATCCCCGCCTTCGCGGTGGGACGGGCCCAACAGATGATCTTCCTGATGGACCAGCTCGTGAACGAGGGCCGGATGCGGCCGTTCCCCATCCACATCGACAGCCCGATGGCGGTGGACGCCACCCGCATCTACGCGAACCACCCCGAGGCCCACCGGGTGAGCCTGGAGGGCATCGGCGGCCGCAGCCTGCTCTACGGCAAGTGGGTCCACCTCCACCGCACCCGCGCCGAGTCCGAGGCCCTCAATGCCATGAAAGGCCCGGGGGTCATCATCTCTTCGAGCGGGATGCTCACCGGGGGGCGCATCCTGCACCACTGCCGGGTGCGCCTGCCCCACGCCGAGAACACCCTGCTCATCACGGGCTACCAGGCGGCGGGGACACTGGGCCGGGCGCTCCTCGACGGGGCGCGGGTGGTGCGCATCCACAAGGGGGAGGTGGCGGTCCTGGCGGAGGTGCGGGATCTGAAGGGCCTCTCCGGCCACGCGGACGGCGCCGAGATGCTGCGGTGGCTCTCCGGGGTCACTGCCCCGCCCCGCATGGTCTTCGTGACCCACGGCGAGGAGGACGCGGCGCAGGCCCTCGGGGCGCGCATCACGAAGGAGCGCGGTTTCCCTACCCACGTGCCCGACCTGGGGGAGACGGCCGAGCTTTTGTGAAGGCGCTCCTCATCGACATCGACGGGGTGGTCCTTCAGGACGACCGCCCTCTGCCCGGGGCAGGGGAGCTCGTGGCCTGGCTCCGGGGCTCGGGCCGCCCGTTCCTCTTCCTCACGAACTACTCGTCGCAGACTCCGGCCGAGCTCGCCCACCGTCTGGGCACGGCGGGGATCGCGGTACCCCCCGAGCACGTCTACACCTCGGCCATGGCCACCGCGGAGTTCCTGGCCAAGCAGGCGGGGACCCGGCGGCGGGCCTACGTGGTGGGGGAGGGAGCGCTCGTGCACGCGCTCTACCAGGCCGGCTTCACGCTCTCGGAGACGGACGCCGACTTCGTGGTGCTCGGGGAGACCCGGGCCTACAACTTCGACATGATCCAGAAGGCGGCCCAGCTCGTGAAGAAGGGGGCTCGCTTCATCGCGACCAACCCCGACGTGGCGGGGCCCCAGGGCCGGCCGAGCTGCGGCGCCTTCGCCGCTCCCATCGAGCGCATCACGGGCAAGGCCCCCTTCTACGTGGGCAAGCCCAGCGCGTTCATGATGCGGGCCGCCCTGCGCCACGTGCAGGCGCACTCCGAGGACGCGTGGATGGTGGGGGACAACATGGACACCGACATCATCGCGGGGGTGCAGACGGGCATGGTGACGGTGCTGGTGCTGTCCGGGGTGAGCAAGGAGGAAGACCTGCCCCGCTTCCCCTACC
>WNFJ01408860.1_pt2 | contig 12303 bp, 12 predicted proteins | sample 5400461 | NCBI WGS metagenome assembly WNFJ01 (sample SAMN13153349, study PRJNA577476) | soil metagenome | isolation source: 115 cm saprolite on Douglas fir-dominated hillslope | place: USA:California | collected 2013-09-17
GGCCCCGGCGAACAGAAAAATTCCGAAATCAATGACGCGCTCTACCCCGCCGGCACGGCGTGGTACAAGATTCGAATCACTGGCGCGACTCCCGCGGCTCAATAGCCCGCAGTTCACTTCGAATCGGGAACAATGGCTGCCTCCATAGACGAACTCCCGCAGGGTGAGAATCCAGAGAAGTTGAATATTGCCGAGCACTTCGTGGATGCCCCGGCCACGCTGCACCCTGGGCGCCACGCCATCGTTGGTGAACCACGCGAAGTAAGCTACGGTGAACTGGCCGCGCTCACTAATCGCGCTGGCAATGCGTTGCGCGCGCAAGGCGTTTCCCGTGGCGATCGCGTTCTTATTGCGCTGCCGGATTCGGCGGAGTTTGTTGCCGCCTTCTTTGGCGCTGCAAAAATCGGCGCGGTGGCCGTTCCCGTAAATCCGTTCGCGCGTTCTTCCGATTACATTCATTACCTCGAAAATAGCGAGCCCCGGGCAGCCATTGTCCATTCCGAGGCGCTTGCGGAGTTTTTGCCGGCCTCCAGTGTGCGCCCGCAAATTCCGATTGTTGTCGTGGGTGAAAAAGAAATAGACCTGCATGGCGTTGCCTGCGCAAAGTGGAGCGCCTGGACAGCGGCGTCGAGTGAGAATCTCGCGGCGGCGGAGACTTCAACGCAGGACACGGCATTCATGCTCTACACATCCGGGAGCGGCGGCACGCCGAAGGCAGCGGTGCATCGCCACGCGGACATGCTGGTCACCAGCCGGAATTATGCGCAGACCGTTCTGGGTTTGCACGCTGACGACGTGACGTTCTCTGTCTCGAAATTGTTTTTTGCCTACGGCCTCGGAAACGGGATGTATTTCCCGCTTTACGCCGGCGCACGCACTTTGCTGAATCCTCAACGAACCACCTTGGCGCATGTGATCGAGTTAGTGGCGCGTCACCGGCCGACTATTTTCTTCGCGGTGCCCACTTTTTATGCCGCGGTCTTGCAGGAAGCGGAGCGGCCGGGCCGCCACGTGGATTTTTCTTCGGTACGCAAATGCGTGTCAGCCGGTGAAACATTGCCCGCTGAAATCTTCAACGCGTGGAAGCGCCAATTGGGAATCGAGATCCTCGACGGAATTGGCTCGACGGAGATGCTGCATATTTTCATTTCGAGCGTTCCTGGAAAATGCAAGCCGGGGAGCTGCGGCATTCCCGTGTCGGGATACGAAGCGAAGATTGTTGATGACACCGGGGAGCAGGTGCGCGATGGTGAAATCGGCAATCTGTGGGTGCGCGGGGCGAGCGCGTTTGCGGAGTATTGGCGCATCCCCGAATTGACGGCGCGCACGAAACGCGGCGATTGGGTGGTGACCGGCGACAAATTCTTCCGCGATTCGGACGGTCATTACCACTACTGCGGGCGCGCGGACGACATGCTGAAAGTGGCGGGGATGTGGGTTTCGCCGGTGGAAGTGGAGAACGCGCTCCTGGGGCACCCTCAAGTGGCCGAAGCGGCGGTGGTTGGAGCGACCGATGAGCGGGGCTTGTCGTATTCCGTGGCCCACGTGGTGTTGCGCGGAAGTGTCCAAAGTTCGGAGAAATTGGCGGCGGAAATTTGCGAGCACGTCAAAGCGCGGCTCGTTTCGTACAAAGTGCCGCGTGAAGTGCGATTCTGCCGCGAGCTGCCCAAGACCGTGACGGGGAAAATTCAGCGCTTCAAACTGCGCGGCGCGTGAATAACTTCTTCCGGGTACACACCCACGCCAGAATGCTGCCGGGCTCCCGATAGGATCGGGATAAATTCCCCCCGGCGCAACATTCTCTGAAAACTGTTCAGGCGGCGTCATTGAAAGTGTCGTAGGAAGAAGCGATGGCGCGAACTTCGGCGAGAGTCTGGTCGCGCAGTAGCTTGCCGTCTTCGAGAATCGTTTCGAGGGCGTTGTTGGACGGGATGGGCGCGCCATCAACGACTTCGACGGTGGCGAATTCCTTGCCGTTTTGGATGAGATTGAAGCGGCCTCCCTTGCTGGCTTTGGACGGATCTTGCTTGGGATTTTTGTAGACGTTGTGCCATTGGCCGCTGCGGTCGATGGCGGAACATTTCAACGCGAATTTCAGCGTGTCGCGGTTGATTTGCTGCAGCAGCGCGCCACCCATGCCGTAGCTCCAGATGTCCTGCGACCAGCCCTTGCGAGTGAGCTGCGCGGTAATGTTCTGAATGGTGTAGAAGTTGACGCCGTCGCCCTGAATGAAACGCACGCACGGAACCGTGGTCTTCCAGCCTTTGCGGTTTACTTCGTAGCCGAATTTTTCGCTGACAATTTTGAAGAGTTCCTCGAGGACGGTGACGGCGTCGCCGGAATCAGGGCGGATCACCAGCGTGCCTTTGCGCTGAAGAATTTTGTCGCGCAGCGCGCCGCCCCAGAGGTTTCGCACGGCATTGAAAACGTCGTAAGAGTCGCTCACGCACGCCACGAGACCTTCGGGACAGTTTGCGAGGATGTTGGCATAAGCGTCCAGCTCGTGCGCTTCGCTCCACGCGGTGATCGTGGAATGCTCGGATGCAGGGATGCTGTAGGCGGCGCAGTTCGTTGGATCTGTCGCAGAGAGATCAGCTGAATAGAACTGGTTGAGGAGCTGAATGGCGGCGAGCGTGTCTGTGCCGAGAAAATTCAGCAGATGCGCGGCGCCGCCGATGGCGGCGGATTCCTTGGAGGAAACGCCGCGGAATCCGAAGTCATGGAGCTTGAAGGGAAGGAGCGAAGGATCGCCGGTACGAACAAGAGCTTTGCCGATGACCTGCTTGATGGCGCGCGAGAGTGTGGCGACGGTAATGGGGTACCAGGCCTGGACGAGAAGCGTTTCAGCCCAGTTGGTGAGCCAGTAAAACTCCGGATCGGTGTTTTCGATGGTGATCAGCGCGTTTTGGGTTTTGACGACGGTGCCTTCCTTAACGGCGCGGATGCGCAGCGGGAGACGGCCGCTGTGTTTCGCGTAGAGAGATTTGAAGCCCTCGTAATGGAAGGTTTTCGGATGGCCGGAGAAGTGGGCGTGGGCGAGATGGCGAGCTTCTTCGACGTCGTCGAGTGTGAAGACCTGGCCGACGAAGTTGGACTTGATGATGTACTGCAGCAAGGCGACCATGGTTTCTTCAAACATGCCGCCGCGGGATTCGAGGTAGGAATAGATGTGGCGCGTGTCCGGGGGATATTGCCACCAGTGAGTGAGCTTGTAGGAGTCCGTGTTGAGGATGGGGTTCAGCCGAAGCGACTGCATGGCGCTCCTTGGGGTTGTAGGTACGGTCGAGGCAGGGGGCGAGTCCTGCCCACGGTGAGCAGAATAGCAGAGCGGGAAACGGAACGTCGCCACGTCTGAACGTCCAAACGTCACCACGTCGAGAGGCATCGGAAATCTGGTTAACAATAACTGGCCCCCTCCCCCTGTTTCTTGTAAGTGTTGCATCTAAAGGGTTTAGCTAGACCGTAAGTCTTTTGTTTGCAACGGTTACGGGGAGATCCATAAGTGTTGCATCTAAAGGGCTTAGTGGGGCAAGTAGATAGGGGAATACGGAGTGGAGCGTCGGCACGTCTGGACGTCCAAACGTCGAAGCGGAGGGAGAACACGGCGATAGGCGAGTGGCAGGTAGTGAAGATAGAGAAGTAGCGGACAAAGGAAGGCGCTCCTTTCTCCGCCAGGTTAAAGTCAAAAACAGTATAGCACGAAAGGTACTGGCTGTCAATGTTTATTTAGCTGTACATTCGAATGATTGCGGAAAGTGTTGAAAGGGTGCGGGTTGCCGATTCGTAGATGCAAAAATCGCCCCCCCCTGAAATGATAGAGCGCGGCACCAAGTTAACCACACTAGAGTTGCACCACCGACAGCCTTAGCACCTGTCGGAAATGGCGGAGGTTGGCCGTACCGACGCTGTAACCGAGTTCGAGCACGGTCACACCGATTAGCAGATCGGAAAGGGGAATTCGTATTCCTCGCGCTTGATTCTCACCGTCGAGTTGCCCGGTGCGAAGAGCGAGAGACACCGTGACGGGATAAATGGGCATCGCGGTCAGGAGTTCTCCAAGGAAATTCTGCCGCATCGCCTTTCGTTCTGGGGTAACGGCACGGGCCGCGCCGTGTGCCAGCTCAATCAGAGTAACAACAGAAATCCCAACTTCGGTCTCGCCGATTTTGCCGGCGATCACGGTAAGCATCTGCCGGGCGTTCTTGCCCTGACGCTCCGCTGCAATCAGAACGCTGGAGTCGAGGATCAGTCCCATGCAGGCGGGTCAAGCGGAGCGCGATGGCTCTCGATGGCGGCCTCAACATCCTTGGAGAAATCGGGATCGATGGTAGCCGTCGAGTCTTCGGGAAGCAGCGCGATGCACTCGGAGATAGTGCGGCGAACCGGTTCGGCGGCATGAAGAACGGCAACGGGCCGCCTGTCATCTTCGATGACGATTTCCGCACCAGCGCGCACTCGGGCCAGGAGCGTCGCGACATTGGTCGCAGCGGCCTCCGCCTCCGAAGTGCGGATCACATGCTTGCCCATAAATTGATTATACACTCCGGACCTGACCGTGAAGATGGTGAACAGTGATCAGTGAGGAAAAGAATCGGAATTAACACGCCGACCCGGTCAGGGCCGGCGCTACTTTCTTCTGCCACCGTACTTTCCGGGGCATTGATGGTGGGTAATCGATGTTTTGGGGCAGGGCGCGAATCTCTTTCCAGTATTCCTCTCGGACGTCGGGATCGATTTCGATTAAGCCTGGGTAGAGCCTGTCGCGGCCCTGGGTCTCAGAAGCGCGCAGCCAGCATTAGTCGCTCCCATGGCGCACGACGGAGCAGAGAGATTCCTCACTGCTCAGGCCGACCCTTTCGCAGGAGCGAAAGGGGAAGAAAAAATCGGCCTGCTCCGTTCGGAATGACGGGGCGGGGCTGGCCGCGGTCAGGATGGAATCGGGGCAGGGTTGCGTCCAGGACGACGGAAAAAGAAAGATGCCGCCCTAAAGGGACGGCGCTACGGAAACAAAGAGAGGCCGGGCTGAAGCCCGGCGGCTACATAAACGGAGCTCGTACTTTGCAATGAAAAGTACTTGACAAGGCCAACTGGACGAGGTAGGTTGAGAGTGCGGCGGAGAGAGTCGAGACACAAACTACCATGCTGAAGCGGATTGTTGCGATTATTGCGATTTTTGTGTGCACTGCGGTTGCCTGGGCCGTTCTGGGATCCACCATTTTCTACAGAACCTATCACGCGGAGTCTGGGCTGTCGGGGCGCGTGGCTTCGACCTGGGGAGCGCCGCAAGGGCAGGCGCCGCCGACGATCGCGCGCGAATGGCAAGAAGAAAAGACCGTCGAGGTGGAAGAGAAGGGAAAGAGAACCACGCGCATGGAGCGGCAGACGCACTCGGAGGCGGTAAAGATTGACGCCAGCCGCGTTGCAGCGACATTGCACATCGATTACCGGCAAAAAGGGCTGCTGTGGTTCAGCACGTACAAGGTGGATTTCGACGGAGCTTACACGTTTCAAAATCCCACCTCGCGGGAAGAAGACTTCCTGTTTCAACTGCCGTTTCCCGCGCAGCAGGCGGTGTACGACAACGTACAACTGCTTCTGGACGACAAGCCTCTGGCTGTCACTTTCAGCGGAACGCAGGCGGTGGCGCGAGCCCGCCTGGGGGCTGGTGCGAAGTCTGTGCTGCACGCGGCCTATCATTCGCAGGGGCTGGATAGCTGGCGATACACCTTTTCAAGCGCGAACGCAGAGCGTTCGACTGCGCGCGAGAATGCGGACGGGAGCGGCAAGGGAATTTCGCAGGCGCGCGACTTCCACCTGCTGGTGAAGACGGATTTTTCCGGCTTCGATTTCCCAGACAATTCGCTTTCGCCGACCGAAAAACGGCAGACGGCGAACGGCTGGGAGCTGGAGTGGAATTATCAGAATCTGGTGTCCGGGTTCGACGTCGCCTTGAAGATGCCGCAGAAGCTGCAACCCGGTCCGCTGGCGGGACGAATCAGCTATTTCGCTCCCGTGTCGCTGTTCTTCTTTTTCTTCCTGGTATTCATTCTGTCCACGCTGCGCGGCAACGACCTGCACGCGATGAACTATTTTTTCCTGGCATGCGCGTTCTTTGCCTTTCATCTGCTGCTGGCCTATCTGGCGGACCATATTTCGATCCATGCGGCATTCCTGATTTCGTCCGTCGTTTCGATCGTGCTGGTAGTCAGCTACTTGCGCCTGGTGGTGGATTTGCGATTCGCGGTGGTGGACGCGGGGCTGACGCAACTGATCTATCTGGTGCTGTTTTCGTACGCGTTTTTCTTTGAAGGGTTCACAGGATTGACGGTGACGATTGGCACGATCATCACGCTCTTCGTGGTGATGCAGATGACGGGACGAATTCGCTGGGAAGAGAAGTTCGGCCCATCCTTGCTGAGCAAGGCCGGAACACCGGCCTAAAGTCGACTAGGGACGAGCTAGCGAGGGGAGGACCTGCTAGCTGGCCCGAGTTTGTGCCAGATACTTGACGAGAATCATGATGGTAGGCACGTCCACGCGAATGGTCATTTTTCCGCCGATCTTGGTCTTTTCCTTGAAATGAATCGTTTGGTTCATGTACCGGGGATCGGACTTATCTCCGTGACCGATGCTTGTCAAACTGAGTTCCTTGATTTGTTGGGGGAAAATCTTAAAATCGTGTTTGCCATCGCCGTCTTCACGAAACGCAAACGAATCGGTTGCCAGAATGAATGCGCCGCTAAAGCTGCGGCCAGATGCGTGGCGGTGTTCGACGGGGACTTCCATCGGCGCTGACAAATCGAGAGGCTGACCGTGGCCCTCGGCCACCCAGGCGGAAAGTTGTTTCACCAACTCCCCATCGGGAAACTCGCGGTATTGCCGTACGATGCCCTGGTCATCGAATGAAATCAGCACGTTGTGTCTTGCCCAGGCGCGATTCCAGCCGCCCGCCGCGTTATACCCGCCGCCCACGGCCCACAGAACTCCCCACTTCGAGCTAGCCCAGCGGCCCAAGAAAAGCCGATTTTCCTTGACTCCCGTATCCGTCGCGCCTAGCTTTTCGGCCACTTCCTGTCGTCCGGTCTTGCCCGCTTCTATGAAATCCAGATTGACCTTTTCCATTTTGCCTGAGAGACCATTTGTGTGCGTTGGGGCCCGAACCGGCACCACGAGACACCCATGGCAGAGAGTAGACGCTGCCACAACGAGCGCAACCCACATCGCGGCATTCACCAGCCGGCGAGAGGCGATTTTTGCGGAGCTCTCGAATGGCCTGGGGTCCAAATCTCAATTCAAGCGTCATTGCGATTCTCCCTTAATACTTTGCGAAGGGCGCACGCCCGTGGGAATCAGAGCGTGGGCAGGGCCCTCTTTTCCGTTAACCGTTCGGCGTCTGTCGTGTGGCGTCAGCACCGAAAAAAGCAGAAGCACCCCAAGCATGAACGCGAGCAAATTCACCACCACTAAGACCTGCATATACGCTCCACTTTCGGCTGGCTTCCTTGCTGCTACGTGACCTTATTCCAGTTCCCCTTACGAAGCACAAGCGACAACCTGCGCACAGGCCTGGAGCGGCGCAGAATGTCGTTCCTTGTCGTGCTTTTCGGGGTTCTTGGGGGGCGCGAGGTCACTTTTCCCAAGTCTCAAGGGCGCAGGGGTCTGAGAGGCAAAGGAGGGTCTAAGGCAACCGGGACCAAAGACGCACGTCGCCGATTGAATGGGGTGGGAGATTAGAGGAGAATGCGACGACCCTTCGCACCCCTCGACTTCGCTCGACGCCTGGGTTCGCTGGATGCCTCAGGAGTTCCAGGTGACGCGGGACAACTGTTTCTTGCGGGATTCCCACTCGGCGCCGGAGAGCAGGCGCGGGGCGACATCGATCAGGCGAGGAGTGAGTTTGAAGACGCCCGCGGCGGTCCAGGGGCGGCCGTCGCGGGTGCGATACTCGCGCACGTTGAGGGCATCCGCCATACTGGTGAACGAGACGTCCTGGACGATCATTTCGGCGAGGGAACGTAGCGTTTGCATTTCCAGCGGGTCATCTTCCAGATGGCGGCAGTCCGAGGCGATGCGAAGGCCGAAGGGGATTTCTTCAGAGGCGCCGGGAGCTTCCCGTTCTTCGGGCTGGCCGGAAACTTCCACTTCGCGTTCCCATTCCAAAGCGACCAGGCTCCAACCCGCATCGTGCATCTTCGACAGGTAAACGGAAGTCGGCAAGATGCTGACCTTCTCCCGCATGCGATCGATCTTTTTCACGGAAGCCTCCCGGACGGGCGTTTTTCAGATGCGGAGGACACGATTTCCCGCAGGAAGGCAGGGCAATCTTAATGCCGCGGGCGGAAAGAGCAGAAAGCACAGAATCAAAAAGACTTGTGGCAAAGGGCAGAGGCTCGGGCGGCTTCCAGCCGTCCGCAGGCGGGATGAAAGTGTCGCGTTGCCGGACACTTTGAATGACAGTGAAGGGGCCGGTGCCTCATAGGGTAGAATCACGACGCAGATATTCATCGGAGGTGCCGATGGCGAAAAAACCGACTACTGATGATCCGAGATTGACAATGGTGGAACCACGCGTGGCGATGATGCGGCCGCAACGATGAGATTGCAGGACGGGACCCTAATGCAAATGCGGCGAACGTGGTTGGCCCTCGCGTGTGTGGCGGCGGGTGCGTTATTGTTCCCAGCCGGAGCGACGGCGAAAGATACGGGAGCTTGCACTACCGGAACAACATTGCGCCTGAGCGCGCTGGAAGCAAGCCAGGGAAGCTTGCTGCTGGCTGAAGTGACAAGCGCCAAGCCCCTCGCGGGCGTGAGCGGCGAGTGGGGCGAGCGGATCATCCCCTTGTGGCAGGAGGCGGGCAAGGAATCCATGCGAAAAGGATTGGTCGGCGTGGATCTCGAACTGGCGCCGGGTGCGTATGAGTTCAAAGTCAGCGGGCAAACGGCGAGCGGCGAGAAGATTAGCTGCAGCGTGATGGTCGCGGTAAAGAAAGGGCGGTTCGCGACGGAGAAATTGCAGGTAGAGAAACAGTTCGTGGAGCCCAGCGCGGAACAAATCAAGCGCGCCGAGGAAGAGCGCCAGAAGTTGCGCGAACTTTTTGACCGCGTGACGCCGGAGCGCCTATGGGACGGGAAGTTTCGAATCCCGCTGGATGGCGTCACCACGGGCTCGAATTTTGGGAAGAGGCGGATTCTGAATGGGAATCCCGGGTCACCGCATGGCGGGGTGGATTTGCCGGGCACCACGGGGACCCCGGTACACGCCGCGCAACGCGGCCGCGTCGTGCTGGCCGAGGAATTGTTCTTTTCGGGGAACACGGTGGTCGTGGATCACGGTCTGGGGATTTACACGTTCTATGGGCACTTATCCGAGATCGGCGTAAAGGTGGGAGACGCTTTGGAAGCCGGCGCCGTGCTGGGAAAAGTCGGAGCCACGGGACGCGTCACGGGACCGCACTTGCATTGGGGACTGACGGTGGAACGAGCGCGGGTGAATCCGCTGCTCATCGTAAAGCTCCTGGGAAGCCCCTCGGGCGAGGCGGCTCGGAAAAAATCTTCCAGACCCCGAACAAATTGAAACGAACACGCCGGTCGGGGCACTAGATAGGGTTAGGCGGGCCCCCTGGAAGGCGCGGAACGGCAAAAGGACCGAATCCAGGCTGATATTTTAGATAAGGCGGGAGATACCGGACGTTGACCGGGCGGCGCTGCGGGTTGCGTGAGCGGCTCAGAGCCCTTTTTGTGGTCTTTCTGAACCAGAGGAATGGAAAGATTGCCAGGCAGTGGCGCCTGGAAAGTTCCGAGGCCGGAGAGCGAATGAAATAGGAAAATGGGGGGGTACGAGGGTACTGTTATTGAGTAGCTTTTTGTGGTACCGTTCCGCCATTGTCTTGAAATAAGCAAGTCGGCAGTATGGGGCTGTGTGGGCAAGGTTCGTGCTGGTCACATCTGTCCTGTTGTGCTGTCGCTTTATCACCCTGCTGGCACGACTCGGTAGGCGGACACCCGTTGATCGAAGTTAGCCGAAAGCGCCGAGCATTCATAAATCAGATTTGAGGCCGTGCCGAAATGTCCCTGCTTCACTTTCGTTGCAAAGAACGCCGGCGAACTCAACGGGTAGCGCTAACGGTGCCCTTGACGATCCACGGGAAAACGGATTCCGGCGAAAAGTTCAGCGCGCAGACCGTTTCGCAATCGGTGAACCGGCATGGGGCGTTGTTTCAGTTGGAAGAGATCGTGCTGGTGGGGCAAACGCTGATTCTCATGAATGATCACACCGCGCAGTCGATGGAGTGCCGCATTGTCTCGATCCACCGGGCGCGCGACGGCAAGCAGTATGTCGGAGTGGAGTTTACCTCGCCCGAAACGAATTTCTGGCACATGCGGTTCCCCATTCCGGGCGCGAAGCCGCTGCGCCGAATCGTTCCCAACAAAGTCTCCGCGTAAGACAGAGGGAGGCATTCCCACTCCGGGGACTCCGTTGGTGTCACCTACCGTAACTCTTAGTGTGGAGCAGGAGCCCACGCGAGGCCATCGACGCCCGGAGTGAGCTCGATCGGCGGCTCCATTTTCCAGGAGCGCAGGTCGAGCACCGCGATCTTCCCAGCGCCGGTCCCGCTCACGTAGGCGATTTCCCCGCCCGGCCGAATCAGGATTTCCGACGGTTTTTCCGGAAGCTCCAGCGAACGCACCACCTTCAGCGTCTGCAAATCCACGACATGGAGCTGATTTGCGCCAGGGCTGACCGCCAGCAGCCAGCGCCCATCGGGAGTGGCCGCCGAGGCATACGCCACATTCGGCAATTCGATCCAGTTCGTGACTTTGTTGGTGGCTGTCTCGATGACGGCGATGCGGGGCGTATCCTGGTCGTGAGTGAAGATGCGCAAGCCGTCCGCTGAAATGGAAATGCGCTGGACACTCTTTGCCACGGGAATCGCCGTGATGAGATTGCGCTTCACGAGATCCAGCACGCTCACGCTGCCCGCGCTCACGTTGGCCGTGTAACCGCGGTGACCGTCGCGTGAAAGCACCAACATGTGAGATTGCGGCGCGCCCGTGGGAATTTCCGCGAGCACCTTGCGCGTGGAAGGATCGATCACGGCGACGGCATTTGCCAGCTCGGCGGTGACGTAGAGCAGGCCGTCGGGCCCGAATTCGGCGCGGTGCGGGCGGAGCGGTTTGCCCAGATCGATCGTGGCAGCGAGTTTGCTCTCCCGAAGATCGATGACGTCAATCGTGCTGCCGTCTGTCCCGGGCCTTCCGACACCGGAGTTTCCATAGATCGGAACGTAAGCGAAGCGGCCGTCTTTCGACACGATGACTTCATGGCCGTTCACACCTACAGATATTTTTGCCGTTTCGCGGCGATTCTCGGGATCGACGACCAGCACGGTGTGCTCTTTCTGATTCGCGACGACCAGCAGACCACCTGCGGGGGGCGCTGGCTTGGCGTCTCGGAGACCGGCTGGACCGGCAAGCATCAGGGAAACAAGGAGCAATGACAGGCGTACGAGCATGGACGACCTCGGCGGAAAATCCTTCTCATTCGAATGCGCGGAAACTCAGCGGAGTATATCTTTTCCCGAAGTCAGCGGCTACGACCGGGTTTCTTTTTCGCTGGTTTTTTGCTTCGAGCCTGGCGCGCCACTGGCTTTGAGCTGAAGACCGCATCGCGCGTTTTCTTCGGGAGCTTCGCGAAAACCATGTCATAGGAATCGCGCAGCAAGCGCGCGAGTTCCTCCGCCGGCAAAGCGTCCCTCGTTTGCAGCGCGACCCATTGCGCTCGAGCCAGGTAAGGCGCGGGAATGATGCCCGGCCGCTCCGTGAGTTCCGCAAAATTTTCCAGTGACGTCTTGAACGAGAGACACACTGGAGCCGGCTCCAGCGGCGTCACGGCGAACATCTTCCCGCCGACTTTGAATAGCAGGTCGCTGCCCCACTGGATCTGTTCCGTCGTGCCGGGGAAGGAGAGGCAGAGTTCGCGCAGCCGATCGACATTCATGCGCAAGAGTCTAAGCCAGAGGCCGTATGCACCTCAACGGATGGGATTCCCTGAGCCACTGGCGAGATTCTTGACTCAAGAGGCGTTTTTATGCTGGATACAGAATCGGGAAGAGCCCCGCGCTATTGCAGGGCCCTCCCCGAAACAAAACATTACCTTCCGCCGAAGCGGTAGACGATGCCGGCCTGGATTCGCACGTTGTTTTGCTTGACGCCGGCGAAGTGTGTAAACAGGTAATCGGCCTGTATAAAGCGAATGGCTATACTCCGCGAGAACTTGTAGTCAGCCCCGCCCCCGACTGCAAA
>WNFJ01717353.1_pt2 | contig 12302 bp, 7 predicted proteins | sample 5400461 | NCBI WGS metagenome assembly WNFJ01 (sample SAMN13153349, study PRJNA577476) | soil metagenome | isolation source: 115 cm saprolite on Douglas fir-dominated hillslope | place: USA:California | collected 2013-09-17
AGTTCACCAGGTCGGCGGCGGTCGGGATAGCGACCCAAACGATGGGCTGCCGCAAATTGAGGAGGAACATCACCAATCGGAGTTGCACCGTAAGCAGCAGGCGATTCAATGCGCGTATCGCAGATGAGCCGTACATGGGCACGTTGATCGGCGTCATCACCCAAAGCCCCTCGGGCGCCTTGCGCAGCCAGCGCAGATAGCTGCGAAGTTTGCGCCGAATTTTTTGAAAGAAATCCGGATTGCCGATCGAGGGCAGACCCATGGTGATGGAATTTACGAACAGCACGCGATTATGTTTGGCAAGCCGCTTAAGGATGTGGTTCTTCGAATGGGGATGGTGGTACCACCAGTCCTCGCCCGCAAAACACACGATCGACTGGCCGGAAAGGGGGTACTCGGCAGACGATACATTTTCAGCTAACTCATCTCGAACCGGAATTTGTGCGGGAACCGAACGAGCGGAGCTCATGACTGGCTGACCCCCTGAGCGACGGTCTCACGAGATTGAATTTTTCTTGTGGACTCCCGTTGGCCGCTCGCTACGCCGGCCAAGTGCGTCCACCAAATTTGCGTGTTGATGCGCGCGAGAACAGTGGTTCGGCCCCAGACGCGCACTCTCGCCGATGGGACAGTTATTCCGTACGTAGTGCTGACAAGTGAGGGGCGCATTTCCCCCTGAAGGAGAACAGACCCGGTCACGATGAGCTGAACTTCAGGATCGCCAAGTAGGCGGCATATAATTCCATTTTCAAGCGAAATTATTTCTGCTTTTCGATTGGGAGCAAGTTGAAAATTGAGCTCGAAATCGTGAACACCGTCGCCATCAAGTTCGTCCTCAATTACGAAGGCGCGTTCGTCGTTGACAGCGCGGACGGTTCGAGTGTGCTTCACCCCAAGCGAGCGGTATCCGGAGTGGGAGGCTCGCAAGAAGCAGCTCTGCGCATCTCTGCCTGCTTGTATCGAACTGACGGCCGCCTCGTTTCCAAGTATGAAAAGCCCCTGCGGGCCGGCGTCAATGCGATTTTGTTCCGTGCCATCGATCATTAACGTGTTGTGCGCCGCAGTCCTTCTGAACCGGTTTCGTACTGCCATATCCTTCGTGTAGCAGCCCGTGCCGGAGTCGCAGAGAACTTCCTGGCCACCCACGCGCAAGACAAAGCTGAGCTTGTCATTGTGCGTGTGGCTTCCCTTGCCAAAGATTCCATTTGGAATGGCGAAAAACAGCAATTCAGCGGACCCGTGTTTCAGGACGCCAATTCCCGACTTTGGGAGAACTTTGATTGGACAAACCGAGCCAGGGTCAGGCCGAGGATCGGAAAAGGGGATTCGGGTAGCCTCGCTGATACCGTACCACGATGCATCGTCACTGGAGCCGGTGCCCGCGCCGAAAAGTCGTTGCCCCAGTCCGAGCAAGCTGGAAATCCTCTGTGAATTTCTATCTGAAACGGGGCAATGGATCATTTGTTGGAGGTCGTCGACCAGCAATTCGGTTCTCCCATCGTCGCAATCGCCTACATGCGGCACTTGGCCGCGCGCACTGGCCACGGTGCTGAGGAATTGGAACATCATCCTCAGGCGCTCAACGAATGGTTGTGCAACCGGAACCGAGCGTTCGCTGCGCATCAGCAGCAGCGCGGTTGTAAAAAGCTGCGTGACCAATACCTGATACCCGGTGGAAGCCTCGTAATCCCCTCCGTCTTCGTATACCTGCTTTGCCATTTCAGCCTCGATTCGCCGCCGGTATTCCCGGCGCCTGGCTGCCATGCCCTCGCCATCGAGGAAGACCGAGAGGCAGTAAAGCCCCACTACATCACTCAGATAGTGATTGCTAGTCAATAAATGCGAAAACTCAATGTTCCCCTCGATATAGAGCAGATGCTGGGCAAGTGAGCGGGTCACTGTCGCGAGCCAGGGCTGCTCTTCAGGACGCAGAGGAGAAAGTAGATTCAACAGGAAGCAGATGCTCATGGATCGCAACGCCGCTTCCATCGCTATCGTCCAGTTCACCCCCAGGGGAACTGGATTTGACTGAATCCAGTGCGACAGGAGATCCTTCGCCGTTTGGCGATACGAGTTGTCGCCCGTAAGAACGTGCGCCTTAGCGAGGACTGGCAGGAATTGCAGGCGCGAGAGCTCATACGGCACCTTGACGTCAGAGCCGTCGTGGCGAATGCACTCGCGGCACTCGCGCTGCACATAGGGCCACTCCGTTCCGGACATAAAGTCGAGGTTCCACTTTGGGCGCGTCCCGAGTTCTGCCGTGCCATAGCCCAGAAAGGGATACCGTCCTGCCCGAATCTCGTCCGCGAAGTCAACGATGAGCGCCCGGCTATGCTCACTCAAGGATTGCGGGTCCGGGTTGTAGTAAGGAGTACCCCGGAATTCAAGATGGCCCGGATGCTTGAGCCGGCCAAGCATTCGCGTCTTGTTCCACTCCCTGCGTGCACGCCACAAGACCTCGCGAGCAAGCAAGAGTGGCGATTCCCGTTTGAGCATCCCTATGATTTGCATTTACATTTCGGCTGATAGATTTGGCGCGCACGCCGTTGCCGGATGCCGTGCGTAGTTGCGCTTCCAGACGACAGCAGAAACCACGAGGAACATCAGGAAATAGCAAACAGAGGAAACGATCGACGCGCCGGTTATCCCATAGCGGGGGATGGCCCAGAAATTCAGGACGACGTTGATCATCGTGTCTGCGATCCAGGCTACGACAATAATGGGCGGAAACCCCTCGCTGTTCAAAAGTTGCACCATCACCGTTTCAATTCCCAGGAAATAGGTTCCCGGCATTAGCCAGGCAAATGGAGAGGCTGCCGGGAGGAAACTCCGTCCGAACGCGGTTGAGATGATAGGCGCCGCCGCAAATGTGGCAATCAAAACTGCCGGCAACATGAGCGCTGCCGTCACAAGTACGGCCTTGTTCGCCAATCGCAGCTTTTCTTCTCTCTCTTTTAGCGCCGACAGTTTGGGAAACAAAAGCAACCCTACGACGACCGGAAACATCATGGTGTTCTCGGCGAGGACTTGGCTTATCGAGTAGTAGCCCGCTTCCGTCGCGCCCAGCATGTACTTGACCATGAGCAGATCAATTCTAAGCAGAAGAAAACCGAAGAATGCGATCGTATACGCTTTGGCACCGATGCCGATGCTCTGACGAAAGACGGTCAAAGAGGGCATGGGAGGTTCTGTCGAAACTCGTCTCAGGCGCAGAAGAGACCAGAGGAAGGTCACTATTACCGACAACAAGGTGGCACCGAAAAACAGTGCCACGGTGCCACCATTTACAAGTGCCAGAATGCAGATCAGCGCCAGCGCGATGAGTTTGCCGCCGCATTCAATGTTGTTGTACGCCCGCACCTCGTTAACGCCAAGCAACAATCCCTGGGTGAGCAGGTAAGCGAGACCGGCAGGAACCGAAGCGAGCGCGAGCAGCATCAGCGTGCCGTGGACGGGTGACACCTTCGGCCAGAAGACAAAGCCAATCCCACATAGGGCCGCGACTCCACAAGCCACAACGACGACCGCTAACGTGTTACCTATCAGGGCAGGCAGGAGTGCCCTGTCCTTTGCGACATAATAAATGTTGGAGGCATGTAGACCAAGATTGCCGAACTGCGCGCCGATCGCTCCCACGGTAGCCGCCACTGCGTAGAGCCCCCGACCGGTGGGACCGAGTTCACGCGCGATCTCTACAGCAGTTGCAAACGTCACGAGTATTACCAGGACGCGGGTGCCGTAGGTCTCCAAGACGTTGCGGCGAAGCTCCGTTCCCGCCGCTATGCGCCATAGTTGAGCTGAGGCAGTTGATATGCCGGCCTTCATCGCAGATCTTGCCCCGCTAAGCCTGTGCTACGGGGTGATGTTGAGCTCCCGGCAAGCGCACTTTGCAGCTCGGATTCGTTTGGGGCGAGCCGAGTGTCCGCATAGTAAGCGAGGACACGCCTGGCATTTTGTCGCCATGTGTGGTGTGCCAGAGCGGTCTCACGGGCATTGCGCCCAAGCTCGATGCGTAGTTGCTCATCGGCAGCAAGGCGCTGGATGGTCTCTGCCAGCTCGCTGGGTTCACCGGGCCTGACCAGCAACGCTGTTCTCGCGTGCTCCAGCACATCAGCGATTTGGTCCAAGGCGCTGGCCGCAATCGCCTTCCCCATCGCCATGTATTCGAACAATTTTGTTGGCGAGCCGAAAAACGGACGCCCACCGGGCATGGGGACGTGCGGCGAAACGAGAATGTCGGCGGCATCCAGGTACGCGCGGACGGACCTATGTGGAACAGCGCCTGTGAAGGTGACCAAGCCTTCGTGCGCATATGGCTCAAGTGCGTTGCGCAACTGCGGAGCAAGTGGCCCGTCTCCAACGAGAAGGAATTTCAGTGGCAGATTGGCGCGCTGGACTTTGTCCAGCAACGACCGAATCGCCTGTTCGAGCACGGCTACTCCGTGCCAGTAGCTGAACGTGCCGACAAAGCAGACCACTATGTCCTTCGACCGAATCCCTAAGTCCTGTCGCACTTCCGCACCGCCGCAGTTGGGGTGGAACCAGCCAGGATCGACGGCGTTCGGATTTACGAGGATTCGTTCTGGCGGCACTCCAATTGCCATTAGTTGTTGTTTTAGTGGGTTCGAAACCACGACGATCAAAGATGCCGCCTTTACCGAAACTTTCTCGCAAAGCCTGAGCCACGGAGAGAACCGCGTGGGGTCCCAGTGCTTTGCCATCCAATCTTCAGAAGCGTTGTATTCGAGCACCAAAGGAATTCCCACCAAGCGTGACAGAAGTGCACCAGCAAACAGAAATTTGCCGTGCCTCTGATATAGCAGGCACGGCTTTTTTTGCGCCAGCAGCTTGCGAACTCCGGCAATGAACCTGATGTTGTATGACAGGGTTGCCGCTTCGCGGAATAAGTGGTGGCCACAAGATATGGAGATGCTGTGTGCATCGCACGCGGTCTGCAGCGGCCGCCCGGAAAACACCGCCGAGCGGGCTCCTTCCTGCACGAGTCCTGAAAGAAAACCCGTGATGTGAGTCAGCGCGCCACCTGGGGCATCCAGACCTGCTGAAGAGGGATATAGGAACGCGAGGTCCAGCAGTCCGGCGCGAGCTTGAGGCTCGCGCCCAAACTTAAGCCACAGCTGAAGTAGTTGCAGGCCGATCCAGGCGCAAGCAAACACGATCACATCTGCCAGAGCGGCGATGAAAGTTCGTGGCAGTAACCCTAAGAATCCTGTTCTGTTACTCACCTCAAAAGATCCGGATGAGTCGGCGAGTACGGTTTCCCGGCATCGATGAACGAGCACTGTGGATTTGAGAAGCATCGGCTCCTGCAACGATTCGAGCAAATCGGTAAATATCAAGAGCGCTTCCCCATTAAGGTTTCGCAACATACGCAGTTGGCGCTTCAATCCATTCTCACGTAGCTCGGCCTTCGACAGAATTACCGCCTCGCACGCCGGATAGCGGCGCTGGGCAAAGGCGAGTGCATCTTGTTGTTGACCCGCCAGAACGAGTACGAAAACTTTAGCTTGTCGGCTCATTGGAAAAATACGAGCTAAAAGACTTGGGAGGGCACGCGAAAAGTTAAGTTGGAAGCCAGCGCTTCTTCAGAAGGTACTAAGTCTGGTTCCGTCAAGACATACTTACAGGACACAGCAATGACAAACACGCACCACAAATTCAGAGGGCTATAGCCCGAACCTTCTGTAATCCCGGTGATCCAGTAGGAGAGAAATATATAGACGAAATACTTCCACACCAGGTACGCGGAACTGGATGAGTGGCGCCACTGCCACATCTGTCGAAATAGCAGAACATTTGCGATCACGTACGGCACAAAACCGAGGAGGCCGGTCTCCGTGAGCACCTGAGCCAGGTTGCTGTGCGGCCAGTCCACTGATAACACACCCTGGTAAGAAGCAACATAACGAAGATCTCCGGTTACGTACCTGTTGAAATTCTGAAATCCAACGCCCAGAACAGGGTGTTCCACAAATACCCGAAGGCTTTGCTCGTATTGGGCAATGCGTGCATACCCATTTTGCGAACTGCTGCGATCTTCGAACACGTCGGGTGCAAATATCGGGATGATGAAAATAGCCCCAACAGAAGCGAACATGAGTACAACCCGCCAGACACGGCGGCTCGTCCTCGGCTCCCATAAGGTGTCGATGATTAGTGTAAGCAGCAGCGTGATCGCGACCGAACGGAACATCGGCATTAACGACATGCCCAACGCAGCTGCCAGACCAAGGGAATGAAGTATTCTGCGACCAGTGCTCAAATCGGAACCTAGGGCTTTCCGAAGGAACAGAAGAAAGAAAAAGCTGACGGCTCCGATCAGCGCAAGCGTGTCATTACTCTCAAATGGGCCGTTTGGGCGAATGATGCCCCCGTAGGCCATTGCAGGAGGTCCAAACGGAAGCAGGTCCTGCCCGGTGACAATTTCGGCGACCGCTACTGCAGCGCTGATGATTGATGAGATGCACACGGCCGTGTGAATCGTGGGGAGTCGGCCACGAACATCGAACTTTGCAATTACGCACCAGCCGAGTAAGACCGGCAGTACGAAACTGTCAAACAGAATCCTTGCGGCATTAAGAGCGTTCGGCGAGTTTCTCAGGGTAGTGCATGCAATAGCAAAAAATACCAAACAGGCGAGTCCGGCCTGGCGCAGCCCTTTCGGCACTGCAGTTAGGGTACTGGGCTTGGCGAGCAATAGCCCCAGGAACGCGAGGAGCATGGCTACCCGATCCAGAGTCACGATGGAGTGTTCCCGAGGAAACGATAAGAAGTAGCCGCCCAGGGGAAGAGCCGCCACCCACCACAACAGTATCCCCTCGAGTCTGCCTCGGAACACCTCACTGACCACACTGACGAACCACAGAACCACGCACCCAATCCCAACCACCAAGCCCGCTGTGGGCGCCAGAACGAAGCAAGCAACTGCAATCGCGCCCACAAGGACAAGTGCGGCTTCCCACATGCTAGGGGGATGCTCTGCCGCTGTGGATATTCCGCGGAGAATAGGAATGAAAAAAGTCTGGACTGCTTTACCAAAACTCAAAGGGATCGAGTTTAAGGAAACAGATACGTGCCCAGTCTTAGTCATTTGCATGCGCAGTCTCCGGCGGAGCCAGAGTTTCGCTGTACAACCTCGAGTATTCGGGAGACGACGCCCCGGACGCAGCGTTCGGCGCGGGCGGCACCAATCGGATAACTTCTCCCGTGGCGAGTGCCTGCTGAACCAGAAAGGTCGCCTCAGTAACCTCTACCAGTTCTTCGAATGAAATGGGTGACGGTTTACCGGAGCGGATCGCGTCGATTGTTAGCTGGAGCTCTCGGCGGTGACCTTTGTCTTGCATGCTCTTGAACTTCTGAATCTTCCCGTTACGTGCCAACTCGAGCGTCCGAAAATCGTGCAGCCGCGCGATCGCGCCCTGGCAGAACACTTCGAAAAATTCCTTTGGAATGCTGCGGTCGCCGTTGGTCAGGTAAAGAAGGTTGGCGACGGATCCATCAGCAAACTTCAACGCGACCGCGACGTTATCCGAAGCGTATTGCGTTCCGCTCGGCAGGCCTGTGGCAGCCACGCTCTGAATTGGAGAACCAATCACTGAGCGCGCCCAATCCACGAAATGGCAGAATTCACCCACAATGCGGCCGCCTTGTGCGTAAATCCAGTGGTCGTGCGGAATGAAGCCGGCGTTAACGCGCGCGTGAATCACCATAGGCTCGCGGCGGCCGGCGAAGAATTGGCGGATTTTTTCGGTGAACGGCGCAAACCGGCGGTTGAAACCCACCATTAGGAACGGTGCGCGGCCAGATAGCAGTTGCCCCGCATACACCTGTTGTAGTTGATCCAGCTGTTCGTGATCGATCGCCAGCGGCTTTTCTACGAATACGGGCTTGCCAGCGTGCAATGCCTGGGCTGTTCCGGCCGCATGTGTGTCATGGCGTGTCAGAATGAATACCGAATCAACATTGGGGTTGGTCAGCAGTTCCGAGGGTTGTTCCGCAGTCTGAAACTTGAAGGCCCGTTGCGCCGAAGCAGCTCCCGCACCCGAGATGGTGGCCACAGATTGCAGCCGCACGCCCTTGATGGCCTGCAAATTGGGAAAGATTACGCTCGACGCGAAACTACCGGCACCGATGCAGCCGACTCTCACTTCGTCACCGATGCGAGGGCGCGCTGCCGTCACGGCCGGCAGGGTTCGCTGTGGCGTTGCCGACGCGCCGTTGTACTCCAAAATCGCTGTATACGAACCATTCTGCAGGCCAGCGTATGCTCTCGCGCCCTCGTCGATGGAGTACTGATGCTCAATGAGTGGGCCGACGTCTATTTGTCCAGTCGCCAGCAGGTCGAGGAAGGATTCCATGTTGCGCCTCTCGGTCCAGCGGACATACCCAATGGGGTAATCGGTTCCGCCTTCCTCATACTGAGAGTCGTACCGTCCCGGCCCGTAAGACCTAGAGAGAGTTAGCGACAGCTCTTTCATGTACATGTTGTTGCGCGACACTCCCATGCCGACGGCACCGACGACGACGATGCGGCCTCGATCACGGAGAATTTTGGCGGCCATCTCAGCAGGCTCGGCGGAGTCGGTCGCGGCGGTCAAGATGGCGGCATCGACACCATACCTGGAGAACTCCTTGATGCTTGATACCAGCGTTGGATCATTGGCAGCAACCGCGAGATGCGCGCCGAACTCCGCGGCTCGCTGGACACGCTGGGGCGAAAGATCGATTGCTACAACGCGGCATCCGGCGGCGCGAGCGATCTGCATCGTCAGCACACCTACGAGCCCGGCACCGATCACTGCGACAGTTTCGCCAATGCCCGCGTCGGCCTGTCGAAAACCTTGCATCGCGATGGCGCCAATCGTTGTTAAAGAGGCCGCAGCCATCGACACATGCGGCGGGATGTGTACCGCAAGGTTGCGCGGCACAAAGTTGATCTCAGCATGGTTGGCGTAGGTGCCGCCGCCGCAAGCGACGCGATCACCGGCACGGAATTCGTGTACGCCTTCTCCCACCGAAATTACTTCGCCTGCGCAGCTATATCCAAGAGTCGTCAGTGTATCCAGCTTTGCGTGCACCTTCTCGTACGCGGCTTTCACCCCATTCTGGCGAGCGTATTCTAAGACCTGCTTGACGAGATCGGGGCGTGCTTTAATCTTGGCGAGAAGCGACTTCGAACTCAGCTCGAGCGTGGCGCGCTCGGTGCCGGCGCTGATCGCAGAATAATGGGTGCGCACCAGGAGTCCACCCGGACGCAACTCCGGCGCCGGAACTTCGTACGTGGAAACCTCCCCTGATTTCCTATCGGTCAGCAGTGCTCGCATGAGTTCCTCAGGTTTAAGCAGGGCAGGTATAGGTTCGCAATCCGCAGTTCAGAGATTGAAGTTGGCAAAAAGCTTGTCATAAATGACGCTCTAGCGTAATTGCGGCACTTAGGCTGGAATGACGCTCGCCTCATGGTATGCGCCAGATCGCTATGCCAGTCGCCATTTGTAGGATCGTCTCAGCTCCCTTTTTAGCCGCGCTTTTTCCGGCGCTGCCCGGAACAAAGACAACATCGTCTGGTTGCAATTGCGGATCTGGAGCCTTTGCGGCCAGAATTTTCTTGAGCGAGAGCGGAACATCTTGCGGCCCCTCGGGAGTCTTGCGGATGAGCCTGGCCGAATCAAGTGCCGCGTTCGGGTTGGTACCCTGAGCGAGAGCGATGGCTTTCAACACGGTAATTTCGTTGCCATTTTCCATAACAAAACCGCCAGGCTGGTGGACGTCCCCAACCACATAAACGACACCGGCCTTGCTTACGACAATTGTGTCGCCGGGCTCCACTGCCACGTTATTCTTCATGGACTTCGCCGCACCGGTCAAAAGCGGTACCTGAAGGGGATGTTGCGAATCATTGCGGTGCGTAATCAGCACGTACCCGCCAGCTTTAGGGGTAGTACCGCCCGCGGCGGATATGGCGTCGTATAGCTTTCTCTCGCCCAGCAACGGATAAATGCCGGGCCGCTGTACCTCGCCCAGTACCGAGATTCCCTGCGTCGCGTACTCCTTCACGAAGACCGTAGCGTGCGGGTCGTTGAAAAGGCCCTTTTGGCTAAGGTTATGTTCAATTTGCGTTGCAGCCTGTTCGACTGAGAGTCCGCCGACGGCCACAATGCCGAGCAGGGGCAAGGTAATCTCACCGCTCGAACTAACGCGCACTTCGGTCTTGAAATCAGGCATGCCGTACAGGCTGACCTCGAGCAGATCGCCGGTACCTATCAGCAGGTTCGGCGAGGAGCCGGTATTGCTCGCTGCAACCAGCGCGGTCTGAGACGCAGACGCGGCCGCTTGTATGCGAGCTTCTGAACCAACACGGTCCTGGGCGAAACAATGGGCTGTTGTCAGAGCTAAGAACACTAGTACACCGAGAGAAACAGATTTTGACTTCATGACAACCTCCATGGATCAGGACAACCAGCGGAAGTCGCTGCATCAGTGGGCTTCAGCCGGCTCCATTGCGACAAGCCCATAAGCGCCCGTCGGCAACCGGTGGGTCCTTCGTAGGTATTCAGCACGCACACTCCCAAATAAGGAAAAGGATTAATCAGCACCGCACGATTTTTGGCGAATCGATGCCGCGTGTGGCATTCCGAGTGTCAACGACTAGCTGTGCATCGCGCACGACGGCTGGGTACTCGTAATCGGAATGATCCGTGATAATTGCTACGCAGTCGTACTCGCCGATGTTGTCTAGCGGAACGCGTTCCATCTGCAGGTCGTAATGACGCCCTTTGAGCAGCGCCGGGAAATACGGGTCGTTATAGCTGACGATCGCGCCCTGTTGCTTAAGCAACTCGATAATGGTGAGCGCGGGGGACTCGCGCAAATCATCGACGTCCTTCTTGTAAGACACTCCAAGGATGAGGACGCGCGAGCCGTTCAGTGGCTTGCGCACACGGTTGAGCGCCGTCGAGATCGCGCTCACAACGTGATACGGCATCGAAACGTTAATCTCACCAGCGAGTTCGATAAAGCGAGTTTGGAAGTCCCACTCCTTCGCCTTCCATGAGAGGTAGAACGGGTCCACTGGTATGCAATGCCCACCCAGACCGGGGCCGGGATAAAACGGTTGAAAACCAAAGGGCTTCGTCGAAGCAGCGTCGATGACCTCCCACACGTCAATTCCCATGCGGAGGCACAGCAGCTTCAGCTCATTAACCAGTGCTATATTTACGCAGCGATATATATTTTCAAGCAGCTTCGTCATTTCCGCTGCGGCAGGAGTGGAGACCGGCACGGTGCGACGGAAAATAGCTTGATAGAGCGTGCTGGCAAGCGCGGTCGCTCTGCTGCTCAGCCCGCCGACAACTTTTGGGATATCGCACCGCGCGACGGTGTTATTGGCTGGATCTTCGCGTTCAGGCGAGAAAGCAACATAAAAGCCATCGCGCTCGACTCCCTTACTTTCGCGCTGGGCACGCACCCCGCGTGTGTTTTTCTCTAGAATAGGCACCAAGACTTCCTCTGTGGTTCCAGGATATGTGGTGCTTTCCAAAACGATGAGCTGGCCTGCCCGCAAATGGGGCGTAATCGCTTCCGCCGTATTCGTGATGTAACTGAGGTCAGGCTCGCGTTGCTCGTTCAGCGGAGTCGGGACGCATATGATCACTGCATCCATGCTTGCGATTTCAGAATAGTCCCCCGTAGCTGAGAACCGCTTCGCGCGCGCGAGTTGAACTTCGGTGGACGGCACGCGGTAGATGTAGGACTCACCTCTGGAGAGCTTCTCTACCTTTTGGGCGTCAACATCGAAGCCGGTGACAGGAAAACCAGCTTCCGCGAAGAGCAGAGCGAGCGGCAAGCCAACATAGCCGAGCCCAATGATTCCGACGTTTGCGGTGCGGTTCGCAAACTTCAATTCAAGCGACTCCGCTTCGTCCGCGCGCAAGGAAATGGCCGTCTGTACGATTGCAGTCATAGTCATTCACCCCTCAAATAATCAAAGCAAGAATTATTTAGAATGAACTATCCCTTTTAGCTCTCAGTTTGGATGCTTAATCCTTACGCGCCTTCGCCGAGGCATTTCGACTGGTCCTGACCGTAGTAGCCGTAATAATTCTGGAACTGTGACGAGTGCAGATCTTCGCCATTCAATACGAAACCCGTAAGGCGGGCATTTACCCTGAGGAGTAAATCCTGCGCGCGCAAGAACTCCTTTTTTGCGACCCGACCAGCGCGAATAACCAGGATCACGGAATCCGCCTCGACCGACATGCGAACCGCATCGGTCATCGCCAGTACCG
>WNFJ01080474.1_pt7 | contig 12297 bp, 13 predicted proteins | sample 5400461 | NCBI WGS metagenome assembly WNFJ01 (sample SAMN13153349, study PRJNA577476) | soil metagenome | isolation source: 115 cm saprolite on Douglas fir-dominated hillslope | place: USA:California | collected 2013-09-17
GACACTCTCGACGAACCCGACGGGCGGCAGCACGCATGCGGGTGTCACAGTGACCATCGGCTCGTCGTCGGCGACCTTCCAGGACAGCGCACGTAGCCTCAATCCGGCACTCACGACCGGTACCGGTTCAGTCGAAACCCAGGCGCAATCGCTCGGCGGCTACTGGACGAAGTATCTGCATGACGGCAGCTACTTCGACGCCGTGGCGCAACTGACCCACTATCACAACAAGTACGGCGATGTGTACGGCGGCAGCGGTTCGCAAAACGGTTTTGGAACAGGCCTGTCCGGTGAGGCAGGCAAGCCGCTGCTGATCGGATCGACGACCATCGCCATCGAGCCGCAAGCCCAGTTGATGTACCAGTACTTGCATCTGAACGGCTTCAACGACGGCGTCTCTCCGGTATCGAGCACGTCGAGCAACGCGCTGCGCGGACGAGTGGGATTCCGGATCTTCAAGGCGAACCTGACCAATGATTCGAAGTCGGGAGCAGCGACGCCTTATTTCACCGCCGACGTCCTGCACGATTTCCTGACACCGGGCAACACGGCAGTGGATGGAACATCGTTCAACAGCGGTTTGTCGAAGACTTGGTATGAAGTAGGCGTGGGCGTTACAACGAGCATGGGCAAGGCGTCGTCGATGTACGCCAACGTCAAGTACGCCCGCAACCTTGGCGGCGATTATCGTCGCGGGGTATTTGGTCAGGTTGGATATAGATATAGCTGGTAAGGCCTCAAGGATATCTTCGCAGAGGGTGCGAGGATATGCTTCTCGACAAAGCCGGCCGCAGGCCGGCTTTGTCGTTTTTAGTCTTGAGCGGATGGGGGTTCGAGTGCAAGCGCGGGCATCGCACACGTCTGTTCAGCAAAAGCAGAACGACCGCAAACGCTAGCTCGCATGATCCAGCCGGCAGTTAAGAACCGCTTAGCGCTTCGTCCAGTAACTCGAGCGTGTCCAGCGCTCCGCCTGCGATTCCAACGCCCCGGTGCGGTGCGATGGCGGGATCTCTGGGATTGATCCGGATGATGCGCGGACCGACGCGCTCGCTGAAATTGCGAACGGTAGGAATGGCTTTGCCAGCACCCAGTTCTACAACGACAGGCCGTTCGACAGAAGCAAGCCAGGCATTCACGCGTGCCTCCTGCCGCTCGGTGCGCAGGGCGATCCAGTCGTAGTCCCCGAACATGACGATATTGGGGCGTGCGACCGCTCCGCAGTGAGGACAAAGCGGCAGGTCGCTGATCAACTGACATGCGGCTTCGTCCACAACGGGCTGAAATGTTTCCGCCGGCCACATGGCGTCGGAGCAGACCTCCGAGCATTGCAGCACATGGATGGAGCCATGGCATTCGGCAACCCGGTCCTCTGCAAACCCGGCCTTCTGAAATTGCCCGTCTACGTTGCTGGTGAAAACTGCCGCACCATGCGGCATGTCATTCGCCCAGCGGCGAAGTATCTGAAAACCGGCATGAGGCGTCGTGCGGCGATAAAGCTGCAACCGCTGGCCATAGAATCCCCAATACAGCGTGGGAGACCGGACTAATGCCCGAGGGTTGGCCGTGTCCTGGAACGTCAACTGGTGGCGCTTCAAGACTGGATAAGATCGCCAGAACCCGTCTGCCCCGCGGAAGTCCGGCAGGCCTGAATCGACACCCATGCCGGCGCCTGCCGTGATCAACAGACCGTCCGCCTGACGGAGCCACGAAACGGCCCGCTTCAATTTCTCGCTTTCTTCCATCCTATCGACTCTCGTTGGATTCGCCAGTTGCGCACATTGATCGGACTGACGCGGTTTAGCGCGCTCCGATCAATATTAGCAACAATGATGGTGCGTCTGCATCGAGTGCGCAAGTGCTGCGATTTTTGCGGCCGTTCGCTTAGCGCTTAAAGAGCGGCCCGCCGGAGCAAGCGGGAACTTTCGCTGGAGTTGGTGACACGCGAACAACTTGGCGATCTCGTTGCCGATGGTTTCGATATCGCAATACGCTTTGGGCAACCGCCCTCATCGTCTCTCATCGCGCGCAAACTGCTCGAGACCCGTACCGTGACCGTCGCCGCGCCGGGCTTACTTCGGGATGAGTGCCAACACGTCATCATAGAGTTTACGGGGCACGTGAACACCGTTCGCCTCGCTTCTTAGCCTCGCGTCGAAACGCCGTTGTGAGGGAAGGCGCGCGCCTTGACTCACGATGCCGTTGAACAATGCTTCAGCGCGCTCATCGTGTTCCGCTCGGTCGGGCCCGGTGAAAAGAGCCGGGTTAAAAGCCAATATAAGTTCACCATGGCACGGCGTCGCATTGGCACCCTCATCGAAAGCTTTCGAGTCGGCCGATGTGAGATCACCGATCAACGGGCCAGCTAACAATTCGACCATTGCTGCCAACGCGGAGCCTTTGTGACCTCCGAACGTGAGCATGGCGCCTTTCATTGCCGCTGCAGGATCCTCAGTCGGTTGGCCTTCCGCGTCCAAGGCCCATCCAGGCGGAATTTTCTTATCCGAGCGACGATGCAACTCAATGTCGCCTCGAGCAATCGCGCTTGTAGCAAAGTCAAACACGAACGGAACTCTGCCCGGTCGAGGCCATGCGAAAGCGATAGGGTTGGTGCCAAATACCGGCTTTGTTCCACCGGCTGGCGCGACCCAACTGTGACTTGGTGTCATTGCGAGAGCCGCTAGTCCCTCGCTCGCCAATCGCTCGACCTCCGGCCAAAGTGCCGAGAAGTGGAAGCAGTTGTTAATGGCAAGCGCGGCAATGCCCACTGTTCGCGCTTTCTCGACGAGAACCTTGCTGCCCATTTCAAAAGCGAGTTGTGAATAGCCGAACCTGGCATCTACCCGAACTAACGCCGGCGAAACATCCGTTATCACCGGCTTGGCGTTGCGGACCACTTTGCCTTTGCGCAGCGTGTTGACACATACGATCAATCGATAGATTCCATGCGACTGACACTCATCACGTTGCCCCGCAACAATTACTTTAGCGATCGCTTGCGCATGGTCGTGAGCCATACCATTTACTGTCAAGACCCTAAACGACAGATCGAACAGTTCACTAAGGGTTAGCCTTACCGCGTCGTCCATTTTTGCCTTTAACAAGAAATTTCTTGACTCATTATATTGGATCCAAGATATTGAAGCCACTTTTTCGCTACTGATCGCACCGCGCCGGGGAAGCGTTCAACTGATCGAAAAGGGAGCGGATCGTGGAGTCGGGCGAATCACGTTGCAGTGCGCGTCGGTGTTCGCCACGCCTTCTGAGACTCATTCACCCGTCATCTCAGGGCGCATCAAAACATCATCCAATCAGCGGGTTAACCCCAATCAATCAAGATGACCTAGGGGTAACGATGGTTGACATCATATTTTGGATCCAGGATATTGAACACATATGAAATCAACTTCACTGAGCGCCAGGCGCGAAAGTGTCCGGGGATTCTCTCCATCATTGGAGCTTCTTATGTCACCAATAGCAGCGCGGCTTGAACGGTTGCCGTTTAGTCACTTCCATTTCAAGTTGCTCATCATGGGCGGCCTCGGCTTCATGTTCGAGGCAGTCGATGCAGCAATCATTGCGTTCATCCTGCCGGTGCTTCGCACCAAGTGGCATCTGAGCAGCTTCGAAACCGGACTGCTCGGAAGCAGCACCTATATCGGTTTCCTGGTGGGTGCGCTGTTCGCCGGACTACTGGGTGACCGCTTCGGCCGCAAGGTCATCATGATGTGGGCGCTCATGATTTTTTGCGTGCTTACGCTGGCTAACGCCTTCGTGAACGACTGGCACACGTTCTTCGTATTGCGCGCCTTGGCCGGGGTCGGCATGGGTGCCGAAGGTGCGATCATTGCCCCGTTCCTCGTCGAGTTCGTGAGCAACAAGTACCGCGGCAGTTTCGCAGGCGCTCTGGCAGGGTTCTTCTCGTTCGGCTTTGTCGCGGCGGCCCTCATTGGTTTTTTCGTCATTCCGCTCAGTCCCGAGGGCTGGTGCATTGCGCTCGTGATCGTGTCCCTGCCGGTTCTGGTTTTGCTCTGGTGGCGCAAGTCGCTTCATGAATCGCCGCGTTGGCTCGAAAGCCGCGGGCGTCATGCTGAAGCAAGCGCGGTTGTTGCCGATATCGAAGCGCAGGTCGAGCGACGGGGCGTAAAACTTGCCCCGGTGGTTGCCACCGCGGATGCCCCGTTTTTGCATGAGCGTTCGAGCTCATTCTTCGGCAATCTAAAAACGTTGTGGATGGCGCCTTTGACCAAGACGGCCTTCATGACCTGGTGCTTGTGGCTGTCCATCACGTTCTGTTCCTACGCATTTTTCGTGTGGATACGGGATGACTATTACGAAGAGCTTTGGCTTCTCAATTGGCATCTATGTCGCGCAGATTCCCGGCTATTACTCTGCGGCGTACTTCAACGAGAAGATCGGCCGCAAAGCCACGATCGTGACCTATATGGTGCTTGCCTGTATCTCCGCCGTTAGTCTGGCGTTCTCCACCACGGACCTCACCATCGTCATCTTTGCGGTCGCCCTCTCCTTCTCCATGAATGGCGTCAATGCAGGTCAATATGCGTACACGCCGGAAGTATTCCCTACCCACTTGCGGGCAACGGGTATGGGCACCGCTTCCGCATTCGGGCGTATCGGCGCTATCTGCTCTCCCATGCTGGTAGGTTACATCTATCCGTTATGGGGCTTCCCGGGCGTCTTTGGAATGTGTACCGCGATGCTTGCAATGGGTGGTCTTGCCGTCCTGATCCTGGGTGTATCAACGACTGGTCGCACACTCGAGGAAATCACCGCTGCTGAATACGGTGGCGAACACGCGGGGAGTCTTCCGCAGGCAAAGGCAGGGATCTAGTTATGTTTTCCGCTAGTCCGATCACAGCAATCACCTCCCTTGCGTATTCGCTGCATTGCGGCGAGGCACCTGACGTGTTCTGGAAAGACCTGGAGCGCGCCCTTCAAGATGCCTTCGGTCATCGGCTGTTCACGGTACTCGCCTACGACTCACAAAACGGATTACTCGGACGCGTCTACAGCACCCGGCCGGATTTCAACCCCGTGGGCGGTCGCAAGCGCGTAACGAAAAGCATGTGGACACGACATGTCTTGAAGGACGGCAATATTTTTCGCGGCTCGACCCGCGAGGACATCAAGGCCGTGTTCTCCGACTATGAAGTGCTTTGGGCAAACGGCTGTGAAAGCGTCTTGAACATCCCGGTTCGAAAGCGGGGAGTCACCATCGGTTCTCTTAATCTCCTTGACGGCGCGGGGCAATATAACGACGCGTTGATCGAACTGGCGTACGTGTTCGCCCAGTTGTCGGTCATACCCCTGGAAGCAAGTCGCGCCGCGCTCCAATTGCTCGACAACGCCAGCGGGAACCTGGAGGAGGTGTAAGGCGCCGGCCGCGAGGGCCGGCTACCCGATGAACGCATTTTTCGATAATCCAATTGACAACCCCGATCGCCGGCGGCATCATGTTTTCGATACATGGATAATGTATCCAATATAAAACGGTGTCCGCCGCGGTCGGAAACTGAAGAAGTACCGGAGACTTAGATGAAAACTCACTTGTCCATGATCGCAACAACAATTTCTGCTATTGGCCTGACCTTCGCGGTCGCCGCGCATGCCGATACTCAGTCCGTCTTGTTGGGGCTAGCCGCGCCGATGACCGGCGCACAGGCCCAGTACGGGAAGGATTTTCAGTCGGGCGTTCTTCTTGCATTAGACGACTTCAACGCAACGAAGCCGAAGGTCGATGGAAAAGAAACCCGGTTCACGCTCGAAAGCATGGACGATCAGGCGGATCCGAAGACGGGTACGGTGGTCGCGCAAAAGCTGGTCGACGACGGTATCAAAGGGATGATCGGCCACTTCAACTCGGGCGTGACCATTCCTGCATCGGCAATCTATTCACGTGCAGGTATTGCGCAGATCTCGACGGCGACCGCCCCTGCATACACGCGGCAAGGCTTCAAGACGACGTTTCGCATGATGACCTCCGACACTCAGCAAGGCGGCGTGATGGGCAAGTACGTGGTGCAGACATTGAAAGCGAAGCGTATAGCCATCATCGACGATCGCACGGCTTATGGACAGGGTCTTGCAGAAGAGTTCGAAAAGTCGGCGAAGGCCGCCGGCGGAAATATTGTCGACCATGAGTTCACGAATGACAAGGCAGTCGACTTCAAGGCGATTCTGACCAGCGTAAAGGCCAAGAATCCAGACTTCATTTATTACGCTGGCGCTGACGCACAGTCCGCGCCGATGATCAAGCAGGCACGCACGCTCGCCATGCAAGGCACGTTTGCATCGGGCGAAATGTCGAAGACGGATGACTTCATCAAGATCGCCGGGAGCGCTCGTGTCGCTTGCTGGTCTGCCGCTTGAAAAAATGCCCGGTGGCCCTGGCTTTACGCAGCGTTACAAGGCTAAGTTCAACACGGAGCCTACAACCTACTCGCCTTATAGCTACGATGGAGCAATGGCATTGATGAAGTCGATGGTCGCCGCCAACTCCTCGGATCCGGCCAAGTATCTTCCGGTACTCGCAAAGATCGACATGAAGGGCGTCACCACGGACCACTTTTCATATGACCAGTACGGCGATCTGAAAGACGCCATCATCACCGTCTACAAGTGTGAAAACGGTCAGTGGAAACCGGTCGACGTCCTCGGTTCCAAGTAATCGATTCACGGTGCGGGCGGTGCTTCTATCGTCCGCCGCTCACCTCAACGCGTAATTCTAGTCATGCCAAATCAGACCATCCGAACTTCGACTATTCCAGACGTCCTCGTCATCGGCGCTGGAATTGTCGGGCTCGCATGTGCGTGGTCAGCGTTGAAAGAAGGGCTGACGGTCACCATCGTCGATCGCGATTTTGACGGCGACCGCACCTCGCACGGCAACGCAGGCGGAATCGCGGTGACCGAAAGCACGCCTATTTCGGTACCCGGCCTGTTCTTCAAAGCAAGCAAGTGGCTATTCGATCCGCTAGGACCTCTTGCACTTGACTGGAAGCATGTACCGAGCGCTCTGCCGTGGTTCCTGGAATTCCAGCGGGCGAGCAGCCCTACGCGGTTCAGGCAGATATCACTCGCACTCGCGGCCTTGAACAATCGCGTCTATGACGACCTTGTGCCGATGTTCGAGGACATTGGTGCCATGAGCACGTTCTATCGCCGGGGCGCGATTACGCTTTACGAAACCGACGAAGCATTTCATGCGGACGCGGACGAGTGGAAGCTCAAGCGAGAACTTGGTGTGCACTGGCGTGCGCTGAACCAGGAAGAAGTGCAGGAATACGAACCCGCGCTAGCGCCCGTTTTCAGGCACGGCATATTCCTTGAAGACTGGTCCCATATTGGAGACCCTAAACAACTTGTCTCGCAACTCAGGGGGCGTGTGAATACGCTTGGCGCGCGACTCGTGGAAAGCGTTGTCACCAAGCTGGATGTCTCCAAGGGCGACGCGCCAGCGGCTGTCCTGCGAAACGGTGAGTCGATACCGGCTCGTCAGGTCGTGGTTGCAACGGGTGCGTGGTCTGCCGCGTTAGCAGAGTCCGTCGGCGACCGCGTGCTGCTCGACAGCGAGCGGGGCTACAACACCACGTTGCCGCAACCTGGCATTGCACTGTCGAGAGAAGTCATTTTCGCCGAACGCAAATTTGTCGCAACGCCGCTCGATATCGGTATCCGGATCGGTGGTGCGGCAGAGTTCGCGGGTCTGAAAGCGGCGCCGAACTACAAGCGCAGCGATGCGTTATTGACGCTCGGGAAAAGATTTTTGCCGGGTATCAGGGACGAAGGGGCGGTTCAGTGGATGGGACACCGGCCGGCAACGCCTGACTCCTTGCCCGTGATTGGTAAGTCGCCGACTACGGCCAATGTCATCTATGCATTTGGCCACGGACATCTAGGGCTGACGCAGTGCGCTACGACCGGCGCACTGGTTGCGGATCTGTTGGTTAATCGAACACCCCGGACCTCGCTTGAAGAATATTCGATCAAGCGATTCCGGAAATAAGCGAGGCGTAGATGCGCCCTCGGTTTCTTGCGGCGAAGCCCGCTCAATTATTTACTCATTCTCAGAGGTGTAGTCATGCAAGTTAATTGGAAAGGCGTTTTCCCCGCAGTCACGACGAAGTTGAAGGACGACGGCTCGCTCGACACGGAAGCCATCAAGGCAGGTCTGAACCGCCTGATCGACAATGGCGTGGGTGGCGTTGTCATGATGGGTATGGTTGGAGAAAACGCTCAACTCACACCGGACGAAAAGCGCATGGTGTTGAAGATCGCGGTCGAGACCGTTGGAGGCCGCGTGCCTATTGTGTCAGGACTTGCTGAAACGAACACGGGCAGCGCCATCCAGTTTGCAAAGGATGCCGAATTGATTGGCGTGCAGGGCTTGATGGTATTTCCGGGGCTGACGTACAAGTCGGATGACCGCGAAACGGTGGAGTTTTATCGGACCATCGCGCGCTCCACGAAGCTTGGCATCATGATCTATAACAATCCGCGTGGTTACGGCGTGGACATGCGCCCGGAACTGCTGGAACAGTTGAAGGGCGAAGCCAATATTGTTGCAGTAAAGGAAGAATCGTACGACACAACGCGCGTGACGGACCTGTACAACCAGTTCGGCGATCGCTTCCTGGTGTTCTGCGGTGTTGACGATCTGGTGCTGGAATCGGCGGCCCTTGGCGTGACCGGCTGGGTGTCGGGAATGGCTAATGCGGTGCCGAAGGAATCAGTTGAACTTCTCAACCTCGCCGTGAGCGGTGACTTCGAAAAGGCTCGCAAGCTTTATCGTGTGCTTACGCCGTTGTTCCATCTCGACGTCCACGTAAAGCTTGTCCAGTACATCAAGCTGGCCGAAAACATCACAGCGGGCTATTCGGAAAATCTGAAGGCGCCCCGTCTAAAGCTAGAGGGCGAAGAGCGTCAGAAGATTGTCGCAATCGTCGAAAAGACGATGCAGAATCTCAAGGCGCTTGCGTAAGCCTTCAGCAAAAACGATCCAGGTTTCTTAGGTCAGGTCCGCGCTACGTTCACGCATCGCGCGACTGCCTGGGAAATTTGATAGGTGAACCGGAGCAAGATAAATGAAAAGCACCTTCTTCTGTATCGACGGCCACACGTGCGGCAACCCTGTGCGCGTGGTGGCTGGTGGCGCCCCAGTACTCAAGGGTGCAAACATGATCGAGCGCCGCGCTCACTTCGAGCAGGAGTTCGACTGGATCCGCACGGCCCTGATGTTCGAGCCCCGCGGACACGAAGTCATGTCCGGCTCAATCCTGTATCCCTCGACTCGTGCCGACTGCGATATCTCGATTCTCTTTATCGAGGTGAGCGGTTGTCTGCCTATGTGTGGTCACGGAACCATCGGCACCGTCACCACCGCGATCGAAAACGGTCTTGTGCGTCCGCGTGAGCCAGGCGTCGTGCGGCTGGACACGCCAGCAGGCCTGGTCGTGGCACGGTACAAGATGACTGGAGAGCATGTCGACTCGGTTCAATTGATCAACGTTCCATCGTTCTTGCATTCATCCGATCTCAGCGTGGAAGTCGACGGTATCGGCGAGATCCGCTTTGATGTTGCCTATGGCGGCAACTTCTACGCGATCATTGAAGAGCAAGAAAATTTCGCGGGGTTGCATACCTTGAAACCTTCCGACATCCAGCGCCTGAGCCCGGTTCTTCGTCAGAAAGCCAACGAAAAGTACGACTTCGTTCACCCGGACAAACCGGAGATTCGTGGGCTAAGCCATGTCATGTGGACCGGGGACCCCACTGTAGCCGGTGCTGCTGCTCGAAATGCAGTGTTCTACGGCGACAAGGCAATCGACCGCTCGCCGTGCGGAACCGGTACGTCGGCGCGAATGGCTCAGCTCGTTGCAAAAGGCAAGCTCGGGATTGGCGAGCGCTTCGTGCACGAAAGCATCATCGGGACGCTGTTCGACGGCGTTGCCACCGAAGCGACCAAGGTCGGTGAGTTCGACGCCATCATCCCGAGCATTGAAGGATGGGCTCGAGTGACCGGGCACAACACGATCTTCGTGGACGACCGTGATCCCCTCTTCAAAGGTTTCCTTCTGAAATGATTTCCAGGCCGCCGGGCTGACGCGGTTCGACGGTCCTCTCTCAATGGAGAAGCAATGTTGATCCTCAAGAACGCGCGGGTCCTGGATAAGAACCACGAACGTGACACAGCGCTGTATTCGATCGTCATCGAAGGACACAAGATCACTCAGGTCACTCGCGAGCCCGTCTCCGCCGATAGCGCCAAAGTGATCGATGTGGATGGCCGGACTGTCATGCCGGGGTTGATCGATTGTCACGCTCACGTCATTGCATCGGTCGCGCATTTGGGCTCTAACAGCCGTCTGCCCAACACGTTCGCCGTCTTGAAAGCGGTTCCGATTCTCGAAGCAATGGTCAATCGCGGCTTTACAACGGTGCGAGACGCCGGCGGTGCCGACTATGCCTTGGCTAAAGCCATTGAAGAAGGCGTGATCGCCGGTCCGCGGCTTTTCATAGCCGGAAAGGCACTTTCGCAAACCGGCGGCCACGGCGATTTTCGCGATCGCTTTGATAACTCTGATCCAGATCCGTGCGGTTGTAGCCGCAACCTTGGCGCAATCGGACGAATTGTCGATGGCGTGGACGAGATGCGCAAAGCCGTGCGGGAAGAAATGCGCGCAGGCGCAAACCACGTGAAGATCATGGCGTCGGGTGGCGTGGCGTCACCAACCGACCCGATTGGAAATTTCCAGTTTTCGGTCGATGAAGTCAAAGCTGCTGTCGAAGAAGCTCAGTCGCATCAGACGTATGTGATGGCGCACGCGTATACCGGCGCCGCTATTTCTCGCGTGGTCAAACTGGGCGTACGTACGATCGAGCACGGCAACCTGATTGATGACGAGGCTGCGGCGGTGATGGCGGAACATGGCGCCTACGCGGTTCCTACCTTGGTCACGTACGATGCAATGAGCAAAGTAGGCGCGAAGTCAGGTGTGTCGGAAAGCGCATTGTTGAAGAACGAAGATGTTCGAACCCAGGGATTGCGCGCGCTGGAGATCTTGCGGCGGCATGGCGTCAAGGTAGGACTAGGGACGGACCTGCTCGGCGACATGCATCAATTTCAAAGCGATGAACTGTCGATTCGCGCCAACATCGTCGGAGCGTTCGAGACGATCTGCCAGGCCACGGCGATCGGCGCCGAGATTGTTGGCATGGAGGGCAAAATCGGCGTGGTGGCCAGTGACGCATTCGCCGACCTGCTCGTCGTCGATGGCAATCCGTTGGACGACATCACTGTCTTGACCGGACAAGGCGAGAGGATCGCGGCCGTCATGAAGAATGGAGCCTGGATCCGGCGTGCGTCGCTCTGAAAAGAGGTTTTCGGATTTTGGATCCGATAGCCCATCCATGATAGGATTGATCGTCCCTTCTAATAAACGCTCCCGCAATGGCTACGGCAACTCTCAAGCAACGACCACCGAAGGCAAGCAGCGCATCCGAAGTCGTTGAACGCATATCGCGAAAGATCGTGCGGCCTACGGCTGTCGATCTGGTAACGGACGAGGTGCGCCAGATGATTCTGAGCGGTCGAATTGCTCCAGGCGAGGTTTTGCGTCAAGAGGCACTGGCCGAGGAGCTCGGCGTTAGTCGTGTGCCTGTGCGAGAGGCAATTACCCGGCTGCACGCGGAAGGACTGTTGAATGTAGTGCCGCACAAGGGCGCCTACGTTCACGACCTGTCGGTAGACGAGGTTCGTGAAACATTCAATATCCGGCTTCGGCTCGAGCCATGGATTTTTTCTGAAGCCATTCCCCGCATCACGGACGCGGAAATCAACAAGGCTGAAAAGCTTGTCAAAGAGATGGACAAGGCAAGCGGCGGTGAATGGGGCCACTTGAACTGGCGATTCCATGAGACGCTTTATCTGCCTGCGCATTGCGAGATTACCTTGCAGATGCTGCGCGTCTTGCATGATCGCTGCGACCGGTATTTCCGTTTCCAGGTTGTGAAGGTACCTATTCGCGAACAGTCGCACGAAGAACACATGCAACTCGTCGAGGCGTGTCGCAAGCGTGATGTGAAACTTGGAACCAAGCTGTTGGAAAACCATGTGAAGGTCGCGAGCCAACAGATCGTCACCATTGTGGAAGCGGTTGTGAAGAAACAAGGGTAGCGCAATGAGGTGAACAAGGGGCGCCGATTCGCTACACTTGAGCGCATCGAGTGCACTGGGAGGGGTCTCATTCATGGCAACCCGAAAGACGGCGGGCAAGGCTG
>WNFJ01012269.1_pt1 | contig 12295 bp, 15 predicted proteins | sample 5400461 | NCBI WGS metagenome assembly WNFJ01 (sample SAMN13153349, study PRJNA577476) | soil metagenome | isolation source: 115 cm saprolite on Douglas fir-dominated hillslope | place: USA:California | collected 2013-09-17
GGCGCCGGGGGAGTGCCCGGGGATGTTCGCGCTGGAATCGGCCATGGACGAGCTGGCCGAGGCCTGCCGCATCGACCCGGTGGAGCTGCGGATCCGCAACGAGCCCGCCGTCCGTCCGCCAGCACGGCGCAGGCCCCGCACTGGCCGTGGTCGCAGCCCTTCTTGGTGCCGGTCAGCCCGAGGTGCTCGCGCAGCGCGTCGAGCAGGGTCGTCCTGTGGTCCAGCTCGAGCCGGTGCGTGCCCCCGTTGACCCGCAGGGTCAGCACGCTGGAGGTCTGATCCGCTCTCGTCACGCGAGCCATCATGCCATGCCCGCACACTAGTATTCTGATCACGTTTTTACTAGTAACGTCAGTACCATGACTCCGGCCCGGCCCCGGACCGCCCCGCGGTCGGCCCAGCCATCGGCCCATCCATCGGCACCCCGCAGCGAGCTCGCCGACCTGCTCAGGAGTCGGCGCGACCGGCTGACGCCGGCCGACGTGGGGCTGCCGGCGGGCAGCCGCCGCCGCACCGCCGGGCTGCGGCGCGAAGAGGTGGCCCAGCTGGCCGGCGTGTCCGCCACCTACTACACATTCCTCGAGCAGGGCCGCGACGTCCGGCCCTCCCGGCAGGTGGTGGCCGCCCTGGCGGCCGCGCTGCGGCTGAGCTCGGCCGAGCGCGCCCACCTGTTCCAGCTGGCCGGGGTCACCCCGGCGGCCGACGACCAGGCGCAGGCCGAGACGGTGGCCCCCGTAGTCAGCGCGATGATCGGCCGGCTCGACCCCTACCCCGCGTACCTGAAGGGCAGGCGGTGGGACGTGCTGGCCGCGAACCGGGCGGCCCGGGCGCTGTTCACCGACTGGAACGCCCGCGCGGCCGAAGACCGTAACCTCCTCTGGTGGATGTTCACCGACCCGGCCGCGCGGAAGGTCTACGTGCACTGGGAGCAGGAGGCGCCCGACATGCTGGGCCGGTTCCGCGCCGCCGCGGCCCGCAGGCTGGACGACCCGGACTTCACCGGCCTGATCGAGCGGCTGCACCAGGCCAGCCCGGAGGTGCGCAGCTGGTGGCCGCGCTACGACGTGCAGCCGGTGGGCGGCGGGACCAAGCACCTGCACCACCCGGCCCTCGGCGACGTCGCCTTCCAGCACACGGTGCTGCAGGTCGCCGACCACCCCGAGCAGATGCTCGTCTACTTCACCACGGCCGATGTCCCGGTGAGCAAGCTCGCCGGCCTGGCCGCCGAGATCGGCTAGCCCGTCAGCCGGGGCAAGAGACCAGGCCCGTTCGGTACATCAGGTTTTTTCAAGCTGAAATGTCGGACCCCCGTGGTGTAATCGGCGGATGCTCGAGAACCCAGAGGAGATCGCGCGGCTGCAGGAACTCCTGGACCGCAGCGCGGCGGGCGCGGGTGAGCACCTGCGGGGCATCATCACCGACGAGCGCCGCCTGTCCGCCGCGCAGCTGACCGAGCGGCTGCGCGGCATGCGGCTGCTCGTGGTGGCCACCGTCACCGCCGACGGGCGGCCGCTGGCCGGGCCGGTCGACGGTTACTTCCTGCACGGTTCCTTCTGGTTCGGCTCCGGGCGGAACTCGGTGCGGATGCGCCACCTGGCCGCCCGGCCCGCGGTCAGCGCCACCCACATGCCCGGGGACGAGCTCGCCGTGACCGTGCACGGCCGGGCCGAGCTCTTCGAGATGCGCGACCCGGCTTGCGCCGAGTTGCGGCAGGCGATGCTCGACCACTACGTACCGCTGCAGGGACCGCAGTTCGAGACGTGGCTGGACCAGCTGGACGCGGTCGGGGCGCGGATCGCGGCGGAGAAGATGTTCACCTTCGGCACGGAAAGCTAGCCCGCCGCCAGGAAGGTTTCCACGCTGAGCTGCTCGGCGCGCAGCCCGGCGGATTCGGCGGGGCGCCGGAACCAGTCGATCGTCACCGTGCGCCGTTGCTGGCCGACGCCGGCCAGGCCCCAGGTCCCGGCCGCGATCCCGTCGATCAGCACGGCGGGCCGGAGCATGCCTCCGCCGGGCAGGATGCGGCGGTCGTCGCCGCTCGCGACCAGCGGCGCGCGGGTGCGGTAGCCGAGCATGGTGGTGTCGAAGGCGGCGAGCAGCAGGGCAGCCGGCGCCGGCGCCGGCGGGGCGTCCAGGGTCCCGGGCAGCGCGAGCAGGTCGCCAGCCGTCTCGACCGGCCCCAGGGCGGCGAGGGCCCGCCTGGCCGTGCCGAGCGGCAGGCCGGACCACCAGGCGAAGTCGGCCGCGGTCGCGGGCCCGTAGCCGGCCAGGTAGCGACGGGCCAGTGTGGCCAGGGCTAGTTCGGGGTCCACGGCGGGCACCGGCTCGGCCGCGCGGTAGCGCCCGTCCGGCAGGCCCGCTACGAGTCCCTGGGCGGCCGCCCACGGCATGAGGACGTTGACCGAGCGCTGGCCGAGGCCGGGGTGGCCCCGGGCGGCCAGTTCGGCGAGCAGCGCGGCCCGGTCCAGCGGGCGCTCGCGGAGCACGGCCACGAGGTCGCCGAGCATCCGCACGGCCGCATCGTGGTCGCCGCGCTTGCGCATCGCCGCGTCGAAGAAGGCCCGGTTGCGCGAGCCCACTGCCGCCTGCAGCCACGGCTGGTCGGACGGGTCGATCAGGTGCACCGTGCCCCGCACCGTCCACGTCCTGATCAGCCCGGACCCGTTCACGCCGGCCCGCCGCAGGCCCGGCACCCGGGAGCGGAGCGCCAGGCTGGCCGCCCGCACGTCCTGGGCCTGCACCCCGACGACCGCCCGCGCCGCGGCCGCTGCGTCGGCCGCCGCCGTCGCCGGGGTCAGGCGCTGGGCGGCCAGGCGGAGCCGGCGCAGCCGCTCGTCGTCCATGCCGGCTTGTCCGCCTCAGCGGCGGGCTGAGCTGGCGGGCAGCGCGGTGCCGGTGAGGCGCTCGGCCTCGGCCCAGAGCCGGGCCGCGGTGGCGGCGTCGCGGGCCCGGCGCGGCGCCCGGACGGTGGTCGCCGGCCCGACCAGCCCGAACCACCGGGACGGGCCGTAGTAGCCGCCGTTGACCGCCGCGGCGTCGGTCGCCGCGTACAGCAGCGGCTCGGTGCCCGGCCCGACCTCCTGCGAGGGCAGGATGGTGAAGCTGTTGAACGGCGTCCGCTTCGGCCTCTGGCGGCCGAGGCTGGCCCCGGCCGTCTGCAGGTTGGTACGGGTAAACCCGGGATGGGCGCCGTCGCTCATCAGGTTCCAGCCGTGCCGGGTGGCCAGGTCGGCCAGGTGCAGGGTCAGCATCAGGTCAGCCAGCTTAGACTGCGCGTAGGCCAGGTTGGGGCGGTAGCCCATCGAAGCGAATCCGGCCGTAGCTGGCCACGCCGCTGCTCATCGTCACCACCCGGGGCGCCTTCGCGGCGAGCACCAGCGGGAGCAGCCGCATGGTCAGCGCGAACGGCCCGAGGAAGTTGCTGCCGAACTGCAGCTCGAAGCCGTCGGCCGTGGTCATCCGGGTCGGCGGCGCCATCACGCCGGCGTTGTTGATCAATATGTCGACCGGCGTGCCGTCGGCGATCAGGCCGTCGGCGAACTCCCGCACCGAGGCCAGGTCGGCGAGGTCGACGCGGCGGACCTCGAGTGTCCCGCCGTGATTTTCGGCCAGGATCTCGTCCCGCGCCCGCTCCCCCTTGGCCACCGTGCGGACCGCCATCACGACGCGCGCCCCGGCCCCGGCCAGGCGCCGGGCCGCTTCCCGGCCGGTGCCGCTGTTGGCGCCCGTGACGACGACGAGCTTGCCCGCCTGATCGGGAACCGCGTACATGATCTCTCCTCCGCTTCACAGCAGACCGGCGGTCTGTTATTTACCTGAAAGCTATCAGACCACCGGTCTGTAATCAAGGGACCGCCGGTCTGTAAAATGACGGGCGTGGTGATGTTCCAGCGGGCCCGCAGCGAAGAGCAGCGCGAGGCGCGCCGTCAGGCGATCCTCGGCGCCGCGGCCGCGATGCTGGCCGAGATGCCGGTGGCGGAGGTGACGCTCAACGAGCTCAGCCGACGCGCCGGGCTGGCCAAGTCGAACGTGCTGCGCTACTTCGAGTCCCGCGAGGCGGTGCTGCTCGAACTGCTGGATTCGGCCTGGCAGGACTGGCTCGCTCAGCTGGAGGCGGACCTGGCCGGCGCGGTCGATCCGGCGGCGCCGGTCGGCTCGCGGTCGGACCAGGTGGCCGGCCTGGTGGCGGCCTCGCTCGCGGCCCGGCCGATGCTATGCGACCTGATCAGCGCCCAGGCCGCGGTGCTGGAGCGCAACGTCTCGCCTACGGTCGCCGCCCAGTACAAGCGGGCCAGCATGGCAGGCACCACCGCGCTCGCCGGCCTCATCCTGCGGTGCCTGCCCGAACTCGGCGAGCAGGACGCGTTCCGCCTGGCCGGCGCCACCGTCATGATCGCCGGCGCGCTGTGGCCGCACTCGCAGCCGTCCGCCGCCATGCTGGCGGCCTACGCGGCCGACCCGGCGCTGGCCGCGATGCGGCTGGACTTTACCGACGGGATCCGCGAGGTGCTTGCGGTGATGGCCGCCGGGCTGCTGGCGCGCAGGCCGTGATCCAGGCGCTGGCCCGCTGGACGCGTTCGGTGAGCGTGTAGACGCCCAGCTCGGCACGTTCGGGGTACGGCAGCCAGTCGATGGCCAGGCGGCGGGCGATGTAGTCCACCGCGGAGCGGACCCGCGGTATCTCCGGGTCGTCGGTGTGACCGTTGGGCACGAAGAACTGGTCGAGCCCGGACCGGACGAGGTCGGCCAGCGGCACCTGGTGCTGCAGGCCGAGGGACAGCGCGATGGCGTAGGAACTCACCAGGCCGGCCGCGCTGCTGCCGTGCTTGCCCCAGTGGGCGAACACCTCGCCCAGGCTCCCGTCGTCGCGCTGGTTGGCGGTGAGGTAGAAGCGTTCGGGGCCGATGGTGACGGTAATGGTGTGTCCGATGCGGCGCCTGGGCATCTGCCGACGAACGACCACCACCATGGCGTATCCTCCGAACTGGATTATGAAATGACCGCTTACCGAGCCACGACGCAGAGCAATGGTAGCCCGTGAGCCTCTCCGCAGGCCAGGCTGTCCTGATCCTTGCTGGGGTACGCTGGCGGGCGTGGACCACGTCCTGACCACGGAGCGTTTGGTTCTGCGTCCGGTGACGGCCGGCGATCATGCTGTCTTGCTGGCCCACTGGACCCTGCCGGATGTCCGGCGCTTCCTGTTCGACGGCGAGGCGCCGTCGGCGGCCGAGGTCACCGAGACCATCGAGGAGAGTGTCAGGAACTTCGCCGCGGGCGGCTACGGTGTCTGGCTCATCGAGGCGGCCGGCGGGGCGGGGCTAGTCGGCACGGCCGGGCTTCGCCCCCTCGATGACCTCGGTCTGGAGATCTTCTACAGCCTGGCTCCCGGCTCGTGGGGCCTCGGATACGCCACCGAAGCCGGCCGCGCCGTGATGGACCACGCCCTCGGCCCGCTCGGCCTGCCCGAGGTGCTGGCCGAAGTCGACGAGGGCAACGCCGCCTCGGTCGCGGTCATCAAGCGGCTCGGCATGACCCCGTTCGCCGTGATGCCCGGCGTCCTCGGCCCGATGACCCGCTACCGCAAGACGGCGTAGCCCAGCGGGCCGCCGTACTGGCACGAAATCGGACTTTCGCCACGATGGCACCATCAGCGCCGCAGCTCACGGAGCGGCACCGTGGCGAACTTCATGATCAACTCACCCTGGGCGGCGGCGCTCTTTGAGCCTATTCGGTTAAAGTCAAGAGCAATATTCGCTATCATATTCTATAAGGTCAAGTTCAAGATCCTTGTCCCGAACGGATGTGGTTCATGCCCCCTGAGCCGGTTCCCGCGGACCTGCCGCCAGACCCCATGTCGGCGGAGGAGCGGGCGGCATGGCTGGATCGCGTGGCCGATCACCTCGATATCTGGCCGCAAACCCGCTTTTGCCGAGAGCGATCGCTGCGGCACTGCGCTGATCGGCCAGGCGGGTGCACCCGCTTCGGCGCCCGCCCCGTCTAGTGGGTCGTCCCGGACGTCAAGAGCCCGGCGCGGCCATACCGACCTCCAGTGGAGCAGCGATTTTGCTCGGGCCCAAAATCTGATTCGCCCCTCTTGACGGCGGCCAGCCCTGGGCTTATGTTTCGTGAAACGCTGTTCGACGATGTCGAACGCATGTCGAGAAGGTCACATCTCGCCGAAGGAGGTGAGGCGCCCCGGTCCAGGCCGAGGGCGAACCGCATGGCAGCACCACCAACCACCCCTCAGAAACTCGGTGCCGAGTTTCTCGGAACCGCGTTCCTCGTCTATGTGGGCGCGGGATCAGCGGCCGCCACCGGCGTGATCGCGGCCGGCACCAAGGTCGCCTTCTCCATGGCGCAGCTCGGAGTCATCTCGTTCGCGTTCATGCTCGTCATCGTAGGTGCGGTCTACGCGATCGGACACATCTCGGGCGGTCACATCAACCCGGCGGTCACGATCTCGCTTGCGGTGTCCGGCAAGTTCGCCTGGCGTGAGGTGCCCGGCTACATCGCCGCTCAGGTCGCCGGCGCGATAGCCGGGGCGGCGGCGATCTACCTCACGCTGGGCCGACTGGCCGCGGTCGCCGCGGGCGGCGGGGTGACCGCGTACAACCCCGCGACGATGGGCTTCGGGCGAGCACTTGTGATCGAAGCGATCGGCACGTTCATGCTCGTCTTCGTCATCTTCGGTGTCATCGACCACCGTGCGGTGCCGGGCTGGGCGCCGATGGCGATCGGCGCCATCGTCTTCGCCGTCATCATCATCCTGGGGCCCGCCACCGGCGCCGCGATCAATCCCGCCCGCTACTTCGGCGCCGTTCTGATGCTGAAGGCGTTCGGCGGCAAGGTGCTGTGGTCGCAACTGCCTGCCTACCTCATCGGGGAATTCGCCGGCGGTACGCTGGGCGGCCTCGCGTGGGCGGCGATCGGCCGGGTGCGCGCCGACGCGGCGATGACCAGCCTCTCACCTGATCCCGATCCCGTAGCCGAGAAAGTCAGTGGAGCCACGTCATGAAGAAGCTCATCAACAGCCCGGAAACCGTAGTCACCGAGGCCCTCGAGGGCATCGCCGCGGCGCATCCGTCGCTGTCAGTGGACATCGAGAACAAAGTGATCGTGCGGACCGGCGGCCCCACGCCGGGCAAGGTCGGCCTGGTCTCCGGCGGCGGGTCCGGTCACGAGCCGCTGCACGGCGGGTTCGTCGGCTACGGGATGCTCGACGCCGCCTGCCCGGGCGAGGTCTTCACCTCGCCGGTGCCCGACCAGATGCTCGCCGCGACCAAGGCCGTCGACGGCGGCGCGGGCGTGCTGCACGTGGTGAAGAACTACACCGGTGACGTGCTGAACTTCCAGATGGCAGCCGAGATGGCCGGGGACGAGGGCATCGAGGTCGTCCCGGTGGTCATCAACGACGACGTGGCGGTCGAGGACTCACTCTACACCGCGGGCCGCCGCGGCACCGGGGCCACGGTGTTCGTGGAGAAGATCGCCGGGGCGCTGGCCGAGGAGGGCGCCGACCTGGCCGCCGTGGCCGCGGTGGCGCGCGAGGTTAACGAGCGGAGCCGGTCCTTCGGCGTGGCCCTCAGCTCGTGCGTGGTGCCGGCGGCCGGCAAGCCCACCTTCGAGCTCGGCGAGGCTGAGGTGGAGCTCGGCATCGGCATCCACGGCGAGCCCGGCCGGACCCGGGCGGCCCTCACCCCGGCCAGCGAGCTGGCCGCCTTCGCGCTCGACGCCATCCGTGCCGACCTGCCCGTCGACGGCGACCTGCTCGTCATGGTCAACGGCATGGGCGGCACGCCGCTAATCGAGCTTTACCTCATGTTCAACGAGGTGCGGAAGTACCTGGAGGCCCACGGCGCACACGTCGCCAGGAACCTGGTGGGCAACTACATCACCAGCCTGGAGATGCAGGGCTTCTCGGTGACGGTCGGCCGGCTCAGCGAGGAGCTCACCCGGCTGTGGGACGCGCCGGTGGACACGCCCGCCCTGCGGTGGGGACGCTAGGTCCAGCGAATCCCTTCTGGTAGGAGCCATCATGGACGCTGAAGTCTTCTGGGCCTGGATCGTATCGGCCGCCGAGGTGATCGAGGCCAACCGCGACCACCTGACGCAGCTGGACGCCGCGATCGGCGACGCCGACCACGGCACCAACCTCTCGCGAGGGTTCACCGCGGTACTAGGCGCGCTTGACTCGGCGTCAAAGACGCCGGGGGCGATCTTGACCCTGACCGGCAACACCCTCATCTCCAAGGTCGGCGGCGCTTCCGGACCGCTGTACGGCATGGCGTTTCGCCGGGCCGGGAAAGCACTGGGAAACGCCGCCGACGTGGACCTGTCCGATCTGTCCGCCGCTCTGGAGGCGGCCCTGGCGGGCGTCCAGCAGCTCGGCGCCGCCCGCGAGGGCGATAAGACCATGGTCGACGCGCTCGCCCCGGCGACCAGGACCTTCAGCAAGGCGATCACGGAGGGGGCGTCGCAGGACGATGCCCTGTCGTCACTGGCGGAGGCGGCCTCGGCCGGCGCTACCGCAACCATCTCCATGCAGGCGCTGAAAGGCCGCGCCAGCTACCTCGGGCCGCGCAGCGTCGGCCATGAGGATCCGGGAGCGGCCTCGACCGCGCTCATCCTCGCCGCTCTCCGGGACGTCGCGCGGGGGAGACGATGACCGCGGCCAGCCGCTACCGGGGACAGCCGGTATCCGAGGGAATCGGCGTCGGCGAGATCTATCTCGGCGACGCACGCAGTGCTACCAACGGCGAGACGCCAGGGGCCGCCAACGGCGCGGCGGCCGCGGCCACCGCGGCTGAGGTGCGAGTGGCCTTCGCCGCGGTGGCCCATGACCGCGCCATGCTCGCCAGGGAGCTTCGTTCTCTCGGCCGGGACAGGGACGCCGGCATCGTGGACATAGGCGCGCTGATCGCGGCGGATTCCGCCCTGGTCGGCCCGGTGCTTGACGCGGTGCGGGGCGGAGCCGATGTCATCGTCGCCGTCCAGGAGGCGGCCGAGACCCAGGCCACGTTGCTCGCCGCGTTGCCCGACCCCGACCTGGCCCAGCGGGCCGGCGATGTCCGCCAGATCGCCAGCGCCGTGGTCGACTACCTGAGCGGGAACAGCGTGCCTGCGCCGCCCGAGGGAAGCTTCATCCTGGTCCGCCGCGAGGTGGACCCGGCCGACCTGATCCGGATGGCGGAGGCCGGACTGGCCGGCGCGGTGTCGGTCGGCGGCGGAGCCAGCTCACACGCGGCGATCATCGCCCGCGGGCTCGGCCTGCCCATGCTGGCCGGCGCCGATCCGCGGGTGCTAGCCGCGGCGGCGGGCAGCCGCGCGATACTCGACGCGGAACCGGGCGCGGGGGAGCTCACCGTCGATCCTCCGGGAACCGAACTCGCCGCCGCCTTGGCCAGGTCCGCGGCAGCCATGAACCGGTCGCGCAGCGCCCCGGTCACCGGGCCGGTACGCACCGCCGACGGCGAGCAGGTTACGTTGCTGTGCAACGTCGCGTCCGCGGCCGAAACCAGGCTCGGCCTGTCCGGCGGAGCGGCCGGCGTCGGCTTGCTGCGTACCGAAATCCCGTTCATCGGCGCCACGGGCTGGCCCGCGGAGGCGGATCATCTGGCCGAGCTGACCCCGGTTCTCGGCCTGCTCGCCGGCCAGCTGGCGGTCGTCCGGCTGCTTGACTTCTCCGGCGACAAGATCCCGCCGTTCCTCTCCGGCCGCGTACCCGGCCTGGCGGGGCTGCTCGGCGAGCCGGGAGCCCTCAGGGCCCAGCTCAGGGCGATACTGCGGGCGGGCCGCGATACCCAGCTCGCCGTGCTGGTGCCCATGGTCAGATCACTGCAAGAGGTGGACCACGTTCGCACCGCGCTGGCACAAGCCGCGGCTGAGGTCGGCACGCGCCCGCCCGACCTGGGCATCATGGTGGAGGTAGCCGCCACCGCGGCGGCGGCCGAGAAGTTCGCGCCGGAGGTGGATTTCTTCTCCATCGGCACCAACGACCTGACCAGCGAGGTCCTCGGCCTCGACCGCGCCGGGTCGGGCAGCCGGCCAGCGCTTGCCGCGGACCCGCGGGTGCTCACCCTTATCGAGTCGGTCGTGCAGGCAGCGAACCAGACCGGGATAAAGGTATCGGTGTGCGGTGACGCGGCGGCCGATCCGTCCGTGCTGCCGCTGCTGATCGGGCTCGGGGTGCGGACGGTGAGCGTCGGCGCGGCGCGCGTACCGCAGGTAGCGCAGTGGATTGGGCAGACCAACGCCAGCCAGGCCGCGGACCGGGTCGCGCGGATCGGGGATACCGAGGTGGAAACATGAGGACCGTCCGCCAGGGTCCCTCAGCTGAAGGCAGAGAGCACCACGCCGCCCCGCCCGGCCCCCAGGTCCCTGGAGATGGCCCGGGCGGCCTCGGTCACCAACCGCGCCAATTCCTCCTGGGTGCCCGGGGCCAGCAGCCGGTCGGCCGCGCCCACGACGCCGATCGCGCCGGCCACCACGCCGTCCCGAGACATGATGGGCGCCGCGATCCCGGCGTCGCCCACGGTCGCCTCCTGGTCTTCCACCGCGTACCCGCGCTGGCGGACCTGCGCCAGCGCCCGGTTCAGCGCGGTCCTGGTGGTCTTGGTGCGCCCGGTCAGCGGAGCCAGCTCGCCGGCCAGCGCCCGGGTGCGCTGCGCGGCGGGCAGGTGCGCCACGATCGCGTGGCCCAGGGCGCAGGCGTGCCACGGGATGGCCGCGCCGACCTCGAGGATCTGCACGGTGTTGTCCGGCCGGAAGACGTGGTGCAGCACGATCACCCGGGACCCGGACAAGGTGGCGACCCAGACCGCCTCGCCGGCCCGCTCGGCCAGCGACTCCGCCCAGCGCAGCGACCTGGCCCGCAGGTCGGACCCGTCCAGGTAGGCGTTGCCGAGCTGCAGCACGCCCGGGCCCAGGCTGTACTTGCCCGTGTCCGGGTCCTGCGTCACCAGCTCATGGGCCTCCAGGGTGCGCAGCAGCCCGTGCACCGTTGGCTTGGCCAGGCCGACCCGATCGGCGATCTCGGTCACGCCGAGACGTGGCGTACCGGAGCCGAGGACGGCGAGGATCTGCGCCGCGCGCTGCACCGACTGGATCATCAGCGCCTCTCTCCTGGCCTTTCAGCAATGCCGAACAACATTCAGGATATGCCATGACCGCCCATCCCATGAGCACAGCCACTGTCGGAATCGTCCTCGTCTCGCACAGCGCCGAACTCGCCGAGGGCGCCGCGTACCTGGCCGCGCAGGTCAGCGGCGGCACGGTGACCATCATCGCCGCGGGCGGCACCGACGACGGCGACCTCGGGACCAGCGCCGCCAAGGTGGAACGCGGGCTCAGCGAGGCCGACAGCGGGGCCGGCGTGGTCGTGCTGCCGGACCTGGGCAGCGCGGTGCTCACGGTGCGGGCGGTGCTCGAGGACCTGAGCGACGCCGAGAGCGTGCTGCTCGCGGACGCGCCGTTCGTCGAGGGCGCGGTGGCCGCGACGGTCACCGCCGCCGCCGGCGGGGACATCAAGGCGGTCGCCGCCGCGGCAGAGGAGGCACGTCATGTCCGCAAGCTGTGAGCAGGGCATTACCCTGGCCGGCGACCTGCACGCCCGCCCGGCCGGGGCGCTTGCCGTCGCGGCCGGCCGGTTCGCCTCGGCGGTCTCGGTCACCGCGGGCGGTAACACCGCCGATGCCAAGAGCGTCCTCGGCGTGATGGGCCTGGGGGCCACCAGCGGCCAGCACGTGACGGTCGCCGCGACCGGCTTGGACGCAAGGGAGGCGGTCGCCGCCCTCATCACCATCCTCGGCGAGGCCACCAAGGTGGGCGGCTTACTCACCGCTTCACGCGGTAATGGATGAAGGTCGCGTAGGGCGACTGGCGGACGCCGCGGTACTCGAGGTCGAGCGACGGCGTGAACCCGTCGAAGAGTCGCTTCCCGGCGCCGAGCACCACCGGTGCGATGATGACGGTCAGCCCGTCGACGTACCCCGCGGCCAGCGCCTTGCGGATGATGTCTGCGCCGTCCATAAGTGGGAGAAACCTACGTGTCACCAGCCGCAAACGAGCGTGAAGGCCCCGCGGTGTCCGGGCGCCGCTAGGACAAGGTGATCGGCGATTTGCTGCCGTGCATGTGGTACGGCCAGGTCCCGGGCATAGGCCGCTGGCCGGGCCGCCGGTACGGTAGTGGCCATGGTCAGCGACCAACGGAGCCCGATTCGCATGCCCACGGCGGCACTCGGCGGCGAGGGGCCGGTGGTCTCCCGGATCGGGCTGGGGCTGGCCGCTTTGGGCCGCC
>WNFJ01375402.1_pt1 | contig 12295 bp, 10 predicted proteins | sample 5400461 | NCBI WGS metagenome assembly WNFJ01 (sample SAMN13153349, study PRJNA577476) | soil metagenome | isolation source: 115 cm saprolite on Douglas fir-dominated hillslope | place: USA:California | collected 2013-09-17
AAGGTCTGGTTCTGTATCACGCCGGTTATGTCACGACCGTAGAAAATAATCTTGGTCGCCGTGTCGCTGGCTGAGCTCGATATTACGTCTACGTCGCCAGCCGGGGCGATGTCGTAGAATGCGACACGACGGCTAAAATCAACAGGGCCGCCGTTGATCACGCCATCCGCCTCAGGCATATTAACCGAACCATACACGACAATGTCGGAGGGCAGAACACTCATTGAGGGCTCCTAGCGTGCTTATCCATTGTGCTCGAAAAAATAATCTGCCGGCGCAGCGTTTGAGAACTGGCCGCAGCGTCGGTCACCCGCGAGCAAAATCACTGCACATACAAGATTTCGACGACGAATGCGGCGGGCGAACCTAAGTACCTGCTTGCGGACCTCGGTTTTCTCTATCGGCATCGCTCAGCAGCACAGGTCCTTGCGCGGTCACAAACATTGGTTCGTCCCCGCCTGAGACCGGGGGCATTCCCAGAATGTCGCGCGCCTCATTGAGCGTATAAATTCCGTCCTTCACATAACCGCTGAGGATCGCTGCCTGGTCCTTCGGATCTGTCGGCCGGGTATTCGACCAGGCGAATTCGAGATCGACCTGGCCCATCCTTGTCTGGATGACGCCGTCGACCAACCGCTTGACCCACCCGAGCAAGGGCGCGAGCCCTTCTTCTAGGGCTGCTTGCTGCGCAGTCTGCGCCGTGGCTCGATTGACCTGCGGCGTAAAGGCGGTGGGCGGCAATGAGAATGCATAACACACGATCCGCGCCAGCCACTCGTCGAAATCGTCCTTATATGGCGCCTCCTTGAAGGCCTGGTATTTGGCGCCACTGGGACCCGAGACGAGGCGAGTGCGATTACCCGTATTTCCCGCTAGAATCGAGTCGAACCATTCCTGGAACTGGCGGATCTGCTCAGGACTCCATCCGTCCGGGGCGTTAAGCAGACCGGGCGGAACATTGCCTTCCGTGAAATGTTGCAACTGCATCGCTTGGCGGCGCAGCGCAATATTGACCGTCGTCACGATCTGCTCGACAGGGCTGAAACCGTACGCCTTGTGCGGCCGTGGGTTCCGCGGCAGGTACATCAGCTCGTCGCTTGTAAGGATCTGTTCGTAGGCCGGGGCCGGCGGCCGTGGCCGCCGACCGGTATCGTCGAGCAACACTTTGATCGTCGAGCCGTCGACGATGTCGAGCCCGACGATTTTGCCGCCGCGGTTACGGCGTAATTCGAATGACGCCGCGTCGAGCACAAGGACGTCTTCGAGCGCTTTGCGAAGCCACGTTGCGAAGGGTTGTTCGTCATCCGGGCTTCGCCAGAACTCCGTCAGCTGGTGAATCCGCGAGGCGGCGTCCCGGTCAGGCGTTTTCTCGTTGCGAGACTTGATCGTCCAGTCGAGTTTTTCGATCTGGTCCTTCCGAGTTTCAATCGCGAGCCGAGTGATATCGTGACTTTCGGCAAGCGCCCTCAGTTCGTCGAAACCGATCGCTTCGTAAGAGCGCGGCGTGTAGATCGCATTGTAGCCGACTGGATAATCCCAGAGACGTACCTGCTCGCGCTCCGGTGGAACCAGCGGATAGCTGGGTGAGAAACTTGCTCCGTCGGGCTGGAAAACATCGCGAAATCGAGTGACGTCGTTCTGACTGCCCCACCCGCCCCAAGTGTATGACGCTAACGAGGTCCGCTTGCCGTCAGGAGCAGGCATCAGAGCACCTCCATGATGTCACAAATGGCGGGCGGCAGGGACGTCTCTGCTTTACCCCAACTCCCTCGGTTGTGAAGATCCTGATCATTGAAACCCAACACAGCTGTAGGCAAGAACGTCGCCGGCAGAGAAGGCCCCGGTAAGCACCATGCTGGCAGTCGAGGCGGCCGTCGGACGTACGAGAGTCCCCCTGGTTTCGTCGAAAACCGAGCAAACCGGGGGGTTCGGCCAAGGCGATACGAATGTGATCGTACAGATGCCACCATTGGCAGACCCGACGGTAACTCGGCCGGCACTGTCATTGCCGCCGATGGAAGGCGAAGTGCCACAATCGCTGGCCCCCGAGGCGACCGCCGGGGTTGCCCCCGTCGTAATCCGATGTCCGAGCATGCCAAGGGCCGAGGCGCTGCGTGGTGTAATCGACACTATTCGGAAATTGCTGCCGTCGAATTGCAGCGCTATAAATTCGTAGTTGACCGGCGCGAGTGTCACCGAGTTGCCGGCAGAGCCGGTCGCCCCGGCCGGATAAAGGATGTGTCCGCCAGAGGCGCCGTTGACTTGAACAGTCATCGTCTTGCCGTTGTCGGTCGCGAAGCCCATTGTCCAGCCGGCATTTATCGCAGTCGTCGGCGGCAGGGTCACGGTTAGGGAGCTGGTCGGGGTGTTGTAACTGGACAATGCGTTGCCGATGTCGCTCTGGGAGGCGGCATATGTGCCGACCGCCGGAAAGCTCCAACGATTGATCCCCGGGGCGTTGCCGGTAATCCCCATCAACGTGGCCGTTGCCGGTGTTGCTTGGATGACTCGGAAATTCCCGCCGTCGAATTGCAGTACGAGAAGTTCGTAGTTTGCTCCGGCGAGCGAGGCCGAAGTAGTGGTTGCGCCACTACCCGGATAGATAATGCGCCCGCCAGAGGTGGAGTTGGTTTGCACCGCGGCTGTTTTGTTGCCATCGGTCGCTATCCCGATCGTCCATCCCATCGGCACGGCCGTCGTCGATGGCAACGTTACCGCCAAATAGGAAGCCCGGCTGTTAAGGCTGGATATTACATTGCCGTTGTCGGCAACCGTCGCGGAGTAAGAACTGACCGTGGGGAAACTCCAGCGGCTGATTCCTGCGGCGCCGACCATGCCGATCGCCAGTGCGGTCGCTGGTGTCGCTTCGAGCACCCGGAAATTGCCGTTGCCGTCATACTGCAGAACCACGAACTCGTAAGCACCCTGGCTGGTGTTCGCCATCGTCAATGATGTCTGCGATCCACCAGAACCCGGCCATACTATGTGACCACCGGTGGTGTTGTTCACCTGTACCGTCAGACTCTTGTCGTTGTCGGTAGCGAAGCCTATGGACCAGCCGTCGGGAAGCCCGTTTGTCGAGGGCAGCGTAACGGTCAGACCTGCGGCGCTATTGTAGCTCGATAGGACGTTGCCGTTGTCGCTGAGGTTGGCGGCATATCCGGAGCTGGCGGGGAACAGCCAGTTGCTCGGCCAAGGCGGCGGTTCGAAGCCGTTCGCCAAGCGTGTGTTTCGGGTTGACGAGACAATACGGAAGTTGTTCCCATCCGATTGCAGCCGGACATATTCATAATTTCCGGCGCCCATTGTGATCGATCCGACGCTCTTGCCGCCTGAGATGATCGAACCACCGGTCGCCGTGATCGTCATGCCCTTGCCGTTATCGGAAGCAAATCCCATGCTCCACCCCACATTGACGGTGGAAACCGCCGGCAGGTTCACTGACATTGATGCGCCCGGAGTATTATAGTTCGAGACGCTGAGCCCATCATCGATCGGCTTTGCTACGTAAGACCCGGCCACCGGAAACAGCCAATTGTCTCGCGATCCCGTGCCGATTACCGATATACCCGTGGAGAGCGGTCCGTAATTGACCGTTGCGCCGCCATAGTTGGGGTTGATCAGCACGTTGCCGTCGCTCGCCGTCGCATTCACTGCCGTGACACAGTCGAAATAAGGGGACACGAAAGTATTGAGGCCATTGTGACTGAAAGTTATCGACAGACAGGTCGGGGACACTTCGAGATCGAGAGCGAAGAAGGTGTTGCTGAAGTTGTAACCGTTCTCCAGGACTACTCCGCGGCCGCCGGTGCCCTCCGCCGTACCGGCACCGGATATCCGAGAAAACTGGACCTGCTCGAACGCGAGGCCGGCCGCCCCGCCGGTTGCTACGCAGACCGCGAAAATCTCACTGTCCAGTACATAATTGAACTGGCAACCACCTCCCGCTGCTGCAATATTGGCATTATTGACGATCAGATGATCGAATTTTGCCGAATTATGCGCATCGGAGAAATCAGTTTTGCCGACCACAACCACATAAGCGGGAGTGTTGCCGTTGACAAATAGGGCACCCTCTTCTTTGAAGTAGAAACACCCTGTCGGGCTGCTACTCGTACCGCCGCCGCATTGGATCTGCAGCACCGGGCCGGACGCGATCGTTCGACCGTCGATGACGGCGCCGTCCGAGATGAGGCGAAACCCTTGCCCCGCCTGAGTGGCGTAGTCGATGATTATTCGTGATGTGACCTTGTAAGTTCCCGCTGTTAAGCGCACCGGCCAGTTATTCGCGATAGCAGCTGAGATTGTGCTGTTTATTGCGTTCGTATCGTCATGATTACCGTCGGCCATCGCGCCATTGCAACGCACATCGATCCATGGGTGTCCGGAGCACGTGACCACGTCACCTTGCAGGGTGGACTGGCCCGTAATGTTGAGTGAGGAGCCGCTGATCGTCTGTGCCAGGGTGGGGAGCGTCACGCCCAGCCCAAAAGCAAACGCCGCAATTCGCAGGAGAGTTCGGGCGATCTGCAATCCGCCAGCTGGCTGCCGGTGAGCCGGGCGCACGCTGCTTCTCTGTCTGGTGGTTTCGGACTGTTGCTCCAACCGTAGGGCAGCCCGAACCGTGGAGACGGGGAGCACTCGCCACGTGCTGAACAACCGGAATCTAGCGATGCGGCGCGCCAGCCCGGCCTCAGCGAGTAATATGGCCGTCGTCGCGGCGAACCAAATTCCGAGCGCGGCGGCAAAGCCCGTCGGTACCGTCATGGCCAGATCCGGCACAGATGCTGATACCGGCAGAGACATCACCATCTCCGAGCCGCAAAGGACTGGCCGGTCGAACTGGCAAAGAGGCTGATAGCACCTGCCGGCCTATAACCGGACGGCGTGATGAACACTGCGCCCGGCGCGATCGGGATCGACCCCCCGCCGGCGCTTGCCGCACCGACATCGGAAACGTATAGGGTGGCCGAAGAGTTGTTCGCGACGAGAAAACCGTTGACCGGAACTACGGCGGCAAACAAGGGCTGCGCCATGCCTCCGGTCACGATGGTGCCGCTCCCGTCGATCGCCGCGGAGCCAGCGGCATTGATAACCGGAAGAGGGGCCGTCGGGCCGACCGGAGTCGCTACGCCGCCTGCGATTGCTGCTGGCGCATGAACCGGGACGAGGTTGCCCGCAACGTCAGTCTGCGTCGAAATTGATTGTGTCGTAGTATTGGCGTCCTTGACGAGAAGCGTCAATGATCGGCTCCTTCCCGGTAATGATTGGCGAAGCGCCTCTAAGAATCGGGTTTCCCATTACCAGCCAGTTGACCACTCAGCTGGCGATACATCTCGTAAATCCCCTCTGCGGGCATCGATTCGAGCAGGAGATCGGTCAGTGCCCAAACCAGCGCATCGACCCGATCCGGAGAGTAGCCGGCCGAACGGGTCGAGAGGTTGCCATGGGCGTCGGCGGTAAAGGCGCACATCTGATCCTCGAGTTCCGGGAACACCCCGAAGTGGTGCACCCGGCCTTGCTCGTAGAGCGCCGCAATCGGTTCTGCGCGAGTTACCTTTCCGCGAGAGGCACGCACGGCAGAGAAGGGCGCGTTTGGCTCGATCACTCGCAGCGTCGCCTCAACCATGTCGCCGCCATTGTTCACCTCGGCTACAATTCGATCGGCCCTGTGCGCGCGATAAACCGAAACAGCTGTTTTGGCCCATTCCGTGGGCTGATAGCGACCCGAGGCATCGGCGAGCACCCAACCTCGTCCGCCGGCATCTCTGCCAGCGACAATAATACCGGTTTCATCAGCCCGCTCAGTTGAGCTCGCCGCTGGATCGATGGCGACAACCACTCTTGTTAGCAGCGGGGCCGCGAGGACTCGCGATGCTTCCAACATGCCGCGGTTCCACAAGGCACCGGGAACATCCTCCAGGAGCTCTGCTTCTAGCTCCTGGCGACCGAGACGCGTCCCCTGATACTTGCGAATTATCTGTCCGAAGAACGCCGAGGCGAGATTGGCGCGGTTCTCGTAAGTGGTCCCTCGCGTCACAATGACCGTCGGATCGGCGATCAGCCCGCGAATGAGCGATGTCGTCCGCGGCGTCGTCGTCACCACAACGCGCGGGTCAGTTCCTAAGCGCAGGCCGAACATAAGCATGTCCCAAGCCTCCGGATGGCGCCAGCTTGCAAGCTCGTCACACCAGGCTGCGTCGTGCTGCGGTCCGCGAAGGCGCTCGGGTTCGTCGGCACTGAATAGCGTGGCGATGGCCCCATTCGGCCAAGTCAAACGCCGCTTCGACGGCTCATACCGGGGCCGTTCCCAAGGTGGCGAGATAGCCAAGATCCCGCTTTCTCCTTCGACCATGACATCGCGGGCATCGCCGGCTGTCGGCGCCACGAGCGCAAGTCGATGTGCGGTTCGTGCAGTGACCCGAGCGCGGATCATTTCCGCGCCGGTTCGCGTCTTGCCGAAGCCACGGCCTGCAAGCACGAGCCATACCCGCCACTCTCCATTGGGCGGCAACTGATTGGGCCGGGCCCAGAATGCCCACTCGTAAAGCAGCGCCCGCGCTTCTGCGGGTGTCAGAGCGGCGATGAGCTCATTCCTGGGCAACTCCGCTCCCGAGCCCAGCGAAGTTGCGTGCAAGCCCCTCCCGCGCATTTAAACATCCTTTGGTATTTTATCTTTACGCGCTGGTGGCGAACGCCGGAATTCCGGCGATTGCACCGAGGACTGATCTCTTGTGCGGCTCTTTTACGGGACACTCGCGGCTGTGGACACCGGATACGCAATTCCGGGCAGCACCTAGCTCACCGACCCACCAGGGGTGCGGCGCCGTCGCCGTAGAAGCCGACGTTGTCCCCTTCCCCACTCTTGCCAGCGTATAACAACTATATCACTTCGATCCGGAATTGTCAATCTGTAAATGTCTTTTTAGCAAGCCTTCGAATGAGCGAAATGCGCCTCGAGCGTACCCAATGAGGCAATCAGGATCCCGGAGGCCGCCTCCTGGCTCACCCGACGCCCGTTCCAGCCCTGCTCGAGCGCCCATTCCTTCAGAGATTGTTGCCATCCTACCACATGCCATATACATGAACCGCCAGCTGAGCCGAGGCCGCCAACGGCAAGGGTGGCACGCCAAACCACCTTGCGGGCATTTTCGATTCGTGATCCGGGCTCTTCCACAGACCGAAAACCGCCCCGGCTGCCGATCCTCGGGCGCGATATGTCAAACGCGCTCAGCGGGTCGAGTTGCGCGACGGCAAAACAATCGCGAAAATCCTCTCCGGCTTGCCGCATTCCCGCGGTGATCGAGCCCCGTCTTTCCATCACCGCGAGCGTATCGATAAAACGATACGGTCGGGCAGGGCGGCCGGAAGCGTCGCTGATCGCCCTTTCTAGGCGCTCGACGATGCCGTGGTTGCTCCGCTCCAGCGTTGGCATAGCATCGGCAATCTCCGGGACTGGCGGCCCGTGCCGAAAACGCTTCTGCGTCATTCGTCCTCCGAACAAATCAGGAACAATGTTGTCAAAAAATTTCGCGGACGGTCTGCTCCAGCCGTTTCAGGAACTGTCTCGTAGGTTCCGCACGCTGGCGCGCACGTCGGCCGCCGACAGCGCTTGCAAGGGCTTCGACTTCCCGCAGGCGGTCGGTTTCCGCTTTGCTGCCGCAAATGATATGGCAAAGAGAATGATGGCGCTGGCAATAAGACGAGGACGGCCGCCGCGTGGCGCCGCAAGCACGCCGACCGCCCGATTCGTCGACTATATAGGCGCAGCCGACATCCTTCTCTAAATCCGCGATCGCGAGATACGAATGAAGCTTTGTCATTTTCATGAGATTGTTCATTAATCAGCTTGTCAGTAATGCACCGGTATGTTAGGCATTCGTTGCTACACTGTCAACAATAGCAAATTGTGAAGGACGCATTATGGACGGTTCCTGGTTTAGCCAAGCCCTGGCGCGCGTCGGTGCATCCCAAGCGGATCTCGCTCGCCATCTCCGTCTTGCCCCATCAGCCGTATCCCGCATGCTCAAGGGAGATCGTCAGATGAAGCCGCTGGAGGTTGTGCATCTAGCGGCTTTCCTCCGTGTGCCCGAGGACGAGGTCTTGCGGCATGCAGTCGATACCACAGCTAGTCCACCAGCAGGCGAGGTCCCGCGGCCCGGGCGAGGTCGTCCGCCGTCTGCCGGGTCCACTACACCCGGCGCTTCGCCGTCGCGACCGCTCCACGAGCCGGATCGGATACCTATCCGCAGTGGTGCGCGGGGGGGGACCGACCAGGAGATGTTCCTTGAAGATGGTCCGATCGGATACACGCCACGGCCGGCCAACTTGAGCGGCGTGCGTTCGGCTTACGCCATCTACATGGTCGGCGACAGCATGGAACCACGCTATGAGCCGGGTTGGCTATTGCACGTGAACCCCTTCAAGCCGCCGATCCGCGGCCGGGACGTGGTCGTATATAAGGAGGGACAGGCGGTTTTGATAAAGCAGTTCGTGGGCTGGGAAGGGGACGCGCTTGTCCTGCGCCAGTTGAACCCTCCGGCTACACTGAGAGTTCCGCGCGACCAGGTCCGAGAATGCCACCTAGTCGTCGGCTCCGATCAGGAAGGATGAAGAACCTGGTAGCCGGCTTCCTGCGCCCCATCCGTTGTCAAGCCTCGCCAGAGACCGCTCTCGGCCTGCTCAGAACCCGGGCGGCTGGTCATCCGGCAGCGGGTGAGGCTGGGGTTGCACCAGATTTTCCTCTGCCTCTTGCCGTTCTCCTTCGGCGCCGCCCATCTCGACATCCGCCGGAGTGGTCGGGCGCGGCGGTGCCCCCCCCTGAGAATTGGCCTCGCCGTTGGCATTCATAACGCGGAAATAGTGCTCCGCGTGCTGGTAAAGATTTTCGGCTGCGATCCGGTCACCGCTTGCCGCCGCCTCACGTGCGAGCGCGACATAGCGTTCAAAGACTTGGTACGCGTTGCCACGGATCTTTATGTTCGGACCGTTGCTATCAAAAGTCTGAATCCGATGAGGCATTCGCGGACGGTTATGGTGCTGGTTGTTCCCGTTGTTGCGACCGCGCGAGCGCTTGTTTGGTCCTGGTCTCATGACACCTGTCTAATCGCGGTGGACATTATCGGACCTTTGTCCGGCAGGAGCATTCCCCTAGCCCCTCTCGGGTGGTTTCAGGTGGGTGATTGCCGCTTTGGTATCGCGCACACCCAGCCCCCGAGCGACGCCAGCGTAGACGGGACCGCAGCGCATTCCAACCTTTTTCTGTCTTCGCCTGCCGTGCGGCGCGAGACGCGCGATTACGCATCGAGCGATACCGGCAAGATCCTTCTCGATGCCGTCCACGATCAGGCTGTTCTCCTTCATTATGGCGGCGACCGGGTCCCCCTGACCGGCCCCGATTTCGGTAGCAAACATCCCGTGGGGGGAAAGAAGCCGCGAGGCAGCCTCGGCTAATGCCCGATGCGACCGCAAACCATCCTCACCACCATCGAGAGCCCGCCATGGGTCGTGGCAGGCGACCTCACGAGGCAGTAGAGCGAGTGCTTCGCTCGCGATGTAGGGCGGATTCGCGAGAATGGCATCAAACTTCCCCGACATTGCAGTCGCCCAATCGCCGACGACGAAGCGGGCCCGATCGGCAAGACCGAGGAAGAAGGCGTTGCGGGCTGCAGTCCTCACCGCACCCTCGGCGATATCGATACCAATTCCGCTTGCTGCCGGAAACTCGGCGAGGAGCGCGAGCAGAAGGCAGCCTGTACCGGTGCCGAGATCGAGCAACCGGCGGGGCGCGCCTCGGTCAGGCTCTCGCCTGAGCACGGCCTCGATGACCGTCTCCGTCTCGGGCCGGGGGTCGAGAGTGTCGGCCGACAGACTAAATTCCAGCCCCCAGAACTCGCGCTTCTCGAAGATGCGGCTTAAAGGCTCACCGGCGACCATACGACGCAATAGCGTTCGCACCCGACTGATCTGCTGTTCGTCCAACGCGCAGTCGGGGTGACCGAAGAGATCGGGCTGCGGTATCGCGAGAGCTCTGGAAACCAATCGGCGGGCCTGCCGCCAGGGGTCCGCGACACCGGCTGCCGATAATGCTGCGGCAGTTTTGGCAACGAGCCAGCCACACGTCCCTTCAGCCTGTTTCAACAGCGGCCAACCTTGCGGCCTGATCCTCGGCCAGAATTGCGTCAGTGATCTCGTCCAACGCCTCCCCGCCCATCACCTTGTCTATTTTGTAAAGGGTGAGGTTGATGCGGTGGTCGGTAACTCGCCCTTGCGGAAAATTATAGGTGCGGATGCGCTCCGATCGGTCGCCGCTGCCAACTTGGCTCTTCCGTTCAGCAGCGCGTGCGCTGTCACGCGCCCGCCGTTCCATGTCGTAAAGGCGCGAGCGAAGTACCTTCAGCGCCTTCGCCTTATTCTTGTGTTGCGATTTCTCGTCCTGCTGGATTACTACCAGTCCCGTCGGAATATGTGTGATCCGCACCGCGCTGTCTGTCGTATTCACGGATTGACCGCCAGGTCCGCTCGCGCGAAAGACATCGATGCGCAAGTCCTTCTCGTCGATGCGGATATCGACGTCCTCCGCCTCGGGGAGCACAGCAACTGTTGCGGCGGACGTGTGGATACGACCAGCCGCCTCGGTTTCAGGGACGCGTTGGACGCGGTGTACCCCCGACTCAAATTTGAGCCTGGCGAAAACGTCCCGACCACTGATCGAGGCAGTCGCCTCTTTAAATCCGCCGAGGCCGGTTTCAGAAAGATCGAGGATCTCGAACCGCCACCCGCGCAATGCGGCATATCTTTGGTACATGCGAAAGAGTTTGGCCGCGAACAATGCCGCCTCGTCGCCTCCTGTACCTGCGCGGACCTCGAGTATCGCGTTTCGCTGATCGTCGGCATCTTTCGGAAGCAGAGCCAACTTCACCTGCTGCTCAAGATCCGGCAGACGCTCTCGCAGCGCCTGCAATTCTTCCTCGGCAAGCTGCCGTAGGTCGCTATCCTCGCTCGATCCCGCGATATCCGCGAGCGAGGATAACTCCTCGCGGGCGCGACGCAATTTCTCGATCCCGTCGACGATCGGGGTCAGCTCGCTAAACTCTTTGGACGATTTTGCGAAATCGGCACCCGCGAGACCGGTGCCGGCGAGCGCATCGCGCAGCTCCGCATGGCGACGGAGGAGTTGATCCAAATGCGCTTCGAGAGATGCTCCCATAACGCGCTCAGCGGTAGAACACCTGCAGACGGGTTCGCAAATGACTCAATGATGGGTCCATCGGCACCTCGGTCTGTTCGCCGCTATCGAGATCACGCAAGGCGACTACGTGACGCGCAATTTCGTCCTCGCCGATCAGCACCGCTGCACGCGCGTTCACATCGTTCGCCCGCCGCATGCGGCGGCCCACGTTCCCGGAATAGCCAAGATCCACGGCGTAGCCATAGTTTCTCAACACCTCTGCGAGGGTCAGCGCCTCTCCTTCCCCAGCTTCCCCAATCGGCACCATGGCGATCGGGCGCGGCGGCAGGGGCGGTTCGGCTATCAGCATTGCTAATCGCTCGATACCGGCCGCCCAGCCGACTCCGGGCAGCGCAGGCCCGCCCATCATCTCGACCAACCCATCATATCGACCGCCCCCCATCACCGTGCCTTGCGCGCCCAGCTTGGCCGTCACGAACTCGAATGCGGTGTGGGTGTAATAATCGAGCCCACGCACGAGCCGTGGGTTCAGCCGGTAGATTATGCCGAGCCGATCGAGCCCGGCGCAGACCCGATCGAAGAAGCGGCGCGATTCGGCATTCTGGTAATCAGCATAGGCGGGAGCATTCCGAGCGACTCGCTGGTCGGTTCCCTCTTTCGAATCGAAGATGCGCAGCGGGTTGCGCTCGAGCCGCCGCTGGCTATCCTGCGAAAGTTCGGAAGCGCGAGCCGAAAAATAGGAGACGAGCGCCTGGCGGTAAGCCCCGCGACTCTCGATATCACCAAGCGTATTGAGTTCGAGTACGACCCGGTCACGTACGCCGAGCGCGTCGAGAATCCGGCGGCCCAATGCGATGACCTCGATATCAGCTTGCGGCTGGGCGATACCGATCAGTTCAACGCCGATTTGGTGGAACTGACGAAATCGGCCCTTTTGCGGCCGTTCGTAACGGAACATCGGGCCGCTGTAGAAGAATTTGAGCGGCACGCTCTGGACGAGGCCGTTCGATAGCACCGCGCGGACCACACCGGCAGTGTTCTCAGGCCGCAGGGTCAGCTCTTCGCTGCCGCGATCGGTAAACGTGTACATCTCCTTGGCGACGA
>WNFJ01172959.1_pt1 | contig 12293 bp, 7 predicted proteins | sample 5400461 | NCBI WGS metagenome assembly WNFJ01 (sample SAMN13153349, study PRJNA577476) | soil metagenome | isolation source: 115 cm saprolite on Douglas fir-dominated hillslope | place: USA:California | collected 2013-09-17
TTGCTCGTTTCCAAGACCAGATATGTCCTAGATTCCTGGAGGAGAGCGCGCTACACTCAATTTCGCAATGATGATGCGGATCAAATCCATGATGAGACGGCGCGTCAATCGCGCTCGGCCTTCGGGATTTGTCTGTCCGTAGTATTTCTTAATTCAGATCAAATTCTCCAAGGCTCCGACAAAAGTCGGGGCCGTTTGCTTTTTTGCGGATGTTTTTGGCCGGTAGCCAAGCTGGAAAGGCACGGGACTGTTACTCACGCTATGCGCAGGTTCGAATCCTGCCCGGCCAGCCAGATTTTAGTGATGAAGGGGCTCGCTAGTTCAGTAGGAAGAACGCGGCTCTCATAAAGCCGTTGTGGATGGTTCGAATGCATCGCGAGCCACCAGTTTGGGAGAGGGTCCTCCGGGAGGGGCAGTGCCTTATAAGCACTTCGGCGCCAGTAGACAGTAGATTTGTAAGGCACTGAAAAGGAAAGGGGAAAGCCGATGTGGCGGCGTTCCAACAAACCAACTGAACTGCGTCCCCAGCCTTTTCTCATGGGGTTCGTCATTTCGCATATATGTGCAGGGCGTATTTGCGACCTGCGGCCTGTAGGCTGCTGGCCATATGCACCGCGGATCGCATTGAGTAATGCTCCGACGCACGGTGCAGGGTTCTTTCGCTGAATAAGCGCTCCAGCCACCTCGAATCTCCCACTTGCGTATTCGATATCGAGGAACTCGAAGCCGGAAGCTGCAGGGCTGCGCTCTAGGATCTGACAACTTTCTTATTTTCTGTCAGTTGTGCAACGTCTACGTTCAATGGAATGTATCCAAGGGAACCACGAGTTTGCATAATTTCTGGGGCCGCACGGATTTGGAAGTTGTTGGCCCCTCCATTGGCCGGTTTTGAAGTGATAATCGTTGGCGGCTTTTGAAGCGATCACTGGGGCTTTCGTGGTCCGTAGCTGTTCCAGAAGCCCGACGAAAACAGATCGGGTAAGTATTGGATCTATCTGCGGCTGCCGCTGGCTTATCGCTGTTTCAGAAACACATCGTTCTGAAACAGGAAAAACAAGTGATCGTCAGCGGCACAGCTCCTCAAGATGGTGGGGCGGCGGTACATGAGGTGGCAATGGAAGGTGCCGCTCGGCCATGGCGCCTTCTAGAGTTTTGAAGCCGGCGGGCAGACTGAAATCGATGTCTCGGCGATAGAAGTTATCGCTCTCCGCTTCAGTGAGCGTCACGAACTTGAAGCCCCGGGACTTATAAAGTTTCAGCAGCCGCGGCAGCATCTCTGCATCAAAGGCTCCGATGTGCATGAGGAGTACGTAGGGAATATCTTTCCCGTAGAGCGTGTGCGAAAGCTCACGGTAGTAGGTGATGCTTTCATCCGCGGCGGTTAGATAGCTGTTCTCAAGTGATGTGATGGCGTTGGTATCGCCGTTTGCCTTGCAGCGGGCATAGGGTTCGTTCCATTGATAGTCGCCGAAGCTCATTGTAACTGCGGCGATTTTGTAGCCATGTTGCGCCAGGAAGGTTCGGATACTGGCGCTCTTTGCGGGTGTGTCACCTTCTGAGAGGAACGGGAAGCGGAACCAGTGCCAGTCTTCGTCTTTCATCCATTTATTCAGCAAAGGCTCGTTTCGCTTGACGTCGGCTTCGAACGCCTCTACCGCATGCTGGTTCAGGTCCAGGTGCGACCAACCATGGTTGGCCAAGAGATAGCCGGCTGCCCGCCAGGCCTGCAGCACGCCGGCATCCGCGGGTTCCTGCTCGAGCCGCAGCCCGTTCACGAAGCCGTAGGCTTCGGGCACCCGAGCTTCGCGCAGGGCAGCGAGAATCTTCGACGCGATCTCAACCCGAGTCTCACCGGGCGGCAACGGGCCATGCGCTGGAAGATCGTCAAAGGTGATCGCAATCTGCGGCGAGCCCGCTGCAGCTACAAAGAAAGAGAGCGGTACGGCTTCGGCCATTGCCGAGTATCCGGCGGGCGAAGGATGAAGGTGATCACCGGAGTCGAATGCCGGGAGCATTTGCTCAGGATGTTGCGGGTCGCGCGTGACTTTATCGAAGTCGATTACCGCGTCGAAGTGGCCTGACGCCCGGATCCACTGGTTGACTGCCTGGCGGTCCGATTCGTTGGCCGGTCCGGGATGGTAGAACTGCGAACCGGTGTAGGGAAGAATGGTCGCGCCAATGACCCGGATATCGTGGGCATGTGCGCGCGCCACGATCTGCTGAAAGGCGGCGATGATGCGATGAACCAGCGCATCGTGTTCGGCTCGCGGAACTTCACCGTTGAGCGTCAGCGTGCCCAGATCGTTGACTCCCTCCAGAACAATGAGGTAGCGGACACCGGCCTGCGCCACCACGTCATGATCGAAACGCGCCAGCGCGTTCGGCCCCAATCCGTCGAGCAAAAGGCGGTTTCCCCCGATTCCCTGGTTGAGAACACCGAGCGGATGTACCGGCGCGGCAGCTTGCAGGCGCTTGGCAAGCACATCAGGCCAGCGGTTGTTTGCGTTAGTGGTAGCGCCATGCCCATCGGTGATTGAGTCGCCCAGTACCACGATTGAGGCCGCCTGGGAATCTGCGACTACATCCACGCCGGAGATGAAATACCAATGCTCAACCTTCTTCGCGTCCGGCAGATCGGCGGCGGAGACCAGATCGCCGTGCGCGAGATACGACGTCGCCCGCGAGCCGGGATGTCCGGTTTGTTCAGAGGGCGGCTGGTCGAAGTGGAGGGTAATCGCCAAGTCCGACAGTGCCGTTACAGGAAAGGCCACGGGATCAGAGACGTAGTCGGCGCCGGCGGGAACCGTGGCGTCCAGCTTGCCGGAAAAGGTGAGGGCCTGGTCGCTGGCAGGATTAATCCTGGCTGAGGCCGGGGAAACCGCCTTGGCAATGTGCAGCGAAGTGAGATGCAGTGGCGCATGTCCGAAGCGGTTGGAAATGTGTACCTGAACCGCCGGCCCGCCGATGGAAAGGTGCACGATCTGGCGCAAGGTCGCATCGCGGAGGTCTTCTGTCGCGAGCGAGTTGCGCGGCTCGGGCAGTTGTTGGGCCGCGGCCCACGAGCCCACCCAGCGAGTTTGCGCATGGATGATCCCACAGGAGGCAAGGAATAGGAATGCAAGTTTAGTTGCCATCCAACGGGCAGCGAGGAATCTAATCCCGTGAACATCTGAAAAGCGAGACATATCAGACGCAAATGTCTTTACTCTCGAACTTGTGAAGAAGATGAGTTTCACGAAGCGCCAGTCCCGCTTAGCGGGACAAATCATAGTAGCCCGCTGTTTCAACAGCGGGAACGCCAAGGGAAACAATCGAGTCCCCGCAGGGGACGGCTGAAGCCTCAAGTCGTAAATTCTGCGATGCCACGCCGATTACAAAACATCTCAGTCGTCCCCTTCGGGCACTTGCTCGCTTGCGCTCCATTTCCCGCCGTTGAAGCGGCGGGCTATTCTCGGCCGTCCCGCAAAGCGGGACTTGACCCAACCCACGCAATTAAAAGTGGGAGCGGCTTCCCGCTCGACATTGTCTGCAGGAAGCCGGTTTTCCACTCATCGGTAGGGGCACCGATCAGAAAATAACTTTAGCTGCCAGCCACACGGTGCGCGAGCCGGGATCGCCGGATCGTGTACTCGTGATGACTCCGAAACTTCCGATGCCCGTGCCTGAGACCCCCGCGCCCGGGTTGTTGAAGTGCGGCGAGTTGGTCAGCCCGAAGGCCTCTGCCCGGCACTGCAGGCCGAACCGCTCGGTGAGCTTGAAATTGCGGAACAAGCTCATGTCCAGGTTGAAGAATCCTGGGCCGCGAACGGTATCGCGTCCGACGTTGCCGAATACAGGACCTACGGGCGCAGAAAACACGCTGGGATCAAAATACGAGCAAGTCAGATCGCCGGTGGTGCAACCCGGCCTTGGCGTGGCGCCAAGGATGTGAACTGGCCCGCTTTGATTGGCGGTTTCCGTACTTCCCAATGCGCCGAAGGTGCCATTGGGAGCCGTGATAGTAAATGGCGTGCCGCTGACCTTGCTTAAGATCCAGTTGGTTTGCCAGCCGCCGGTGATTTGGTTGAGGATGCCGCTCTGTGCCCACCGTCTGCCTTTCCCAAATGGCAGTTCATAAGCTCCATACAGACGGAAATTCTGTGGCCGGTCAAAGCTGGCAAGTCCTCGCGCTTTGGCCGCGTACGCGGGAAATGGGAAGAGCAGGAAGTTCAGCTCTTCATTATCGGTGAAGTCGATGGCCTTGGACCACGTGTAAGAGATGCCGACGAAGGAATTGCCTTTGAACTTCCGCATCAGCTTGGCCTGCAGTGAATCATAGTAGGCGTTGCCGAAGGGAGTTAGCTGGTTGATGTCTGGCCACGTCTTGCCAAACTGTGCATTGAGCACGCGCCCGGCGGTGTTACCCCCAAGGGGAGCAGGGTTAACGTTGATGTTAGCCAGCGGACGAATGCTCCGCGAACCCACATAACCGACGTCCGTCACAAAGCCGGCAAATTCCTGGCCAATGGATAGATTGAAGCTATGCGTGTATCCGCGTCGGAAATCCTTGGCGGCCGTGGTTGTGCCGACGCCCGCGGGTAGCGGAATGGTTCCCACCGTGAGACTGGGGATAGGAATGGCGGGTATGCCTGTGGGAAGCGTGCCGTAGGGCCCTAGCGTTGCGTTTGTGCCGTTCAAGCTAACGACCGGGGTGAAGCTATTGGCTCCGTTGAAATCCGAGATGGTTACGGCGGGGAAGGCATTGCGGAAGAAACGCCAGTTGTTGGGATCCGCGCTGATGCCATAACCCGCGCGCACCACAGTCTTTTCCAACGGACGGTAGGCTAGTCCCAAGCGCGGCATGAACTGCCCCGGTCCGATCTTCACACCGTCGTCCAGAGGCACGCCGTTGTGCCCACCGATGATGACGTTCATGGTCGAGATATCCAGGAAGCGCACGCCCCCGTGATCGCTGGTGGGGAAAGGATACCGCTCCCAGCGCAACCCGTAGTTCAAGGTCAAATTGGAACGCATCTGCCACTGATCGCGCGCATAGAGCGCCCACTGGTTGAAGCGGATTGAGTTCGGATTCTGGTTCTGGATCGCCTCTCCCGCTCGCGACGGCAATCCCAGGAGAAATTCCGCGAAAGTGTTGAACTGGTTTACCGCGGGGCCTCCGCTCAATGCGGTCGGACCGCCGTTAAACTGGAAGCTGCCGCGGGCAGTCTGGAAGGCTCCGCCCTGAGGCTGAAAGTGATTGATGCCGGTACGGTTGAATTCGATCCCAAATCGCAATCCGTGCTTGCCACGGGTCCAATTCAGATTCGCGTTGCTAACGTATTGGTTGTCCCGGAAGAGGAAGGGATTGCCGGTATTCGGATTTCCAAGGTTCCCATAGCCAACAATCTGGAATGCAGGTATGCCGGCCTGCAGCGGGTTGGGCCCGTTGGTGCCGGGTATGTGCAACGTGTCCAGACCGAAGTTGGAACCAATGTCCAGAGCCGTGGCATTGATTCGCTGGCGTGTATATCCGAAATTCGCATCCACCAGCATCTTGGAAGAGAAGGTGTATGTGCCGCCCAGTCCGATGTTTTGTATCCGCGAATAAGCATTGCCCAGCTGGCCGCCATTGGTCGCGTCGCCTTCGGCCTTACCCAGGGCGGGTGGATCGAAAATGTAACTCTGGGAGATGCTGTACCGACCGAAGACCGTCGACTTGTCGGTCGGAACATAGTTGATTTTCGTGTCCCAGTCATTGCGGTTGAATTGCGCGCTATTCGCGGCAAAGTAGTTGTTGCTGTTGCCGGCAAGATTCGGCTCGGGAATCAACGCAATCATGGCCAAAGCGGCGGGATCCATCCGCGCCGTCGGGATTTTGTTGCCGGCAAAAGCCGTTCGACCGGTTCCGTTGGCCGCGCCGGTATTGGAATCGTAGATTGTAGTCCCGGTTGCCGAAAAATCACCCGCGCGTAACGCATCGGTTGGCACGGTAGTGAGAACCGTCGCCAGCTTCCTTTCCACGGTCCGTTCAAAGTCGGTGAAGAAGAAAAGCTTGTTCTTCCTGATGGGCCCGCCAAAAGTGTAGCCGAACTGATTCTGGATATCTTTGGGCTTCCGGAAGGGCACGGTGGCCTTGGTAATAGGATCGATTACGGTTTGAACCTGAAAGTAGTTTTCCGCGCGCAATGTAGTGTCTGTGTGGAACTCATGCACGCTTCCGTGGAATTGGTTGGTTCCCGATTTGATTTGCACGTTCGCCGCCATCCCGCCGGCCATGCCCTGCTCGGCATCGAACGAATTCGTCACCACATTCACCGTCTCGATGGCATCGGCCGGAGGCACGTAGGCGATGTTGGCGGGCAGCCAGGGATAAGCGTTTTGCACGCCATCGATGCGCGTGTTGTTGGTCTGGACGGATCCGCCATTGACGTTCGTGTTCATCGCCCGTTGCGGATTCCCGGCTTGCGAGTTGGCTTCGGCCGTCGGCGTGGCGCCAGGAATGATGTTGTAGAGGGCCTGCCAGCTTCTTCCTTCCGAGGAGGTGATGGGGAGATTTTGAATCTGCTGGGCATCCAGGTTCGTGTGCACGTCGGCGCGATCGGTTTGCATCAAGGGAGGAGCCGCCGTTACCGTGACCTCTTGCCTAGCCGCGGCAACCTTGAGCTTCACATCCACACGGCGCACGGCGTTCACATCGACGCGCACATTCTCCACCGCTTGGGAGGCGAACCCTGAAGCCGCGAATGTGATCTTGTAAGTGCCCGGCTGCAGCTCGGCAAAATAATATACGCCGCCAGCGTCCGTTACTGCGCTGCGCGACAAGCCTGTTGCCACGTTGATCGCTTCCACATGCGTTTTTGGCACTACGGCGTTGGTCGGATCGGTGACATTGCCCGTCAATGTGCCATAGAGAATTTGCGCTTGAACGGCCGCGGGAAACATCGACAGCAGCATCACCAAGCATGTAATTGCCGAGATGCGGCCGATTCTCGTCCCGGCTATCGCACCCGTCTGAATCTTCTTCGACATGGAAGCCTCCTGTCTCCTGATTGCGCCTGAGCGTGACTGGCCGTCTTTGGCCAACAATGCGCAGTGCGCGTTAACTCGCTGTGATCGATCTACGTTCCGCCGCAATCCTTGATTGCTGGTCCTCGAGAACCAGCGCCGTGGGACCAAAATGCTTTTGCAGGACCAGGGCCACCGTTCCCCGCAGGCGGGCCATGCTTCCTTCCGCTGGCCGCACGCGTGGGGGATGTCCAACCAGTGCTCCCGCAGCGACTTCGGCCTGAATCACAGGACCCAATCGCTGCCATTGGCGTGTAAGTTCCCCGACAACTACAATCTCTTCGGGCGCCAGCCCGGCGACGATCATGCGCATGCCCCTGCCGATGGCATGGGCCATCTTCTCCAGCGCAGCAACAGCAAGCGCATCGCCAGCTTCCGCCAGCGCAAGCAAATCGTGAAAACTTCGTGCGCCTGGCCCCGGCTTGGACTCGTGGTAATAACGCAATGCGGCTCGATTGGAGGCATAAACTTCCCAGCAACCACGACTTCCGCAGCCACAGGAAGGCCCCTCCGGGTTCATTGGCACGTGTCCAAATTCACCGGCCATTCCATTCAAGCCGCTCGCCAAGTGGCCGTTGATGAAAATACCGGCGCCGATTCCTTCTGAGACCGTTACCACCACCAGATCGCGAACACGATCCATGCCACCAAACCAAGCCTCCGCAAGAACGCAGGCGTTGGCAGCATTCTCGAGCTCAATACGCATGCCGGTGGCATCTTCGAGGGCGCCTTGAAAGTCGAAGTCCGGCCACCTCAAGTTCGGCGCAAAGACCACACGCCGGGTGGCATGGTTGAACCTTCCCGGCAGGCTGATTCCGATGCCTTCGAAAACCAAACCGCGATGCGCCTGCATCAGATGCCGAAATCTGCCGGCCAAAGCATTGGCCGCGGGTCGAGGATGCGCGGGTGTCGGTATTGCTTGCTGTGACAGGAAGCGGCCGTTTACATCAGCCAAGGCAACCGTGGTTTGCTCCGGGCGCAGGTCCGCCACCAGGATTGCCCGCCGCTCATTCAGTTGCAAGAACGTTGGCCGCCTGCCTCTTGGCAAGCGGCCTGTTGTACCCTTGATCACCCACTGTTCCTGAATCAGCTGCTCAGTGATCAGAGAAACCGTGCTTCGCTGCAACCCTGATACGCGAGCCAGGTCGGCACGCGAGATCGGCTGGCGCCGCCGGATCAGGTTCAGAACGACCCCGCGATTGATGTCGCGAGCGGTTTCGCTCGAAGCCACCTTCGTGTTAGTAAAACTGATCACGGCGCGTTCCATTGCGACAACCGAACCCTGCAATCACCGAATCCTGACTGGCCTTTTCCAGCCCAGGTTGGGGGGGCAGAACCGACAATGTGTAAAAATGGCGCAACGTTAACGTTAACGGCCATTAATTTGCGGCTCGAACTATATGACCGGAAAAGCTTTTAGGTCAAGAGAAAAATTCGACTTTATTTATAGCTGCTATTCGAGGAGCGAATGGATCCCTGGGGGCTTCCCGGTTGCAAATCAGCGATAACGGTACAGTTTGACCCGCAAAATCACCGGTGACAGTAAATTCTCCAGACGCAAAACCCGGCCCTGTCCGTTTTCGTCCCCATTGAGCCTTCTTCGGCGGCTCCAGTGGCCCTCTTGCGGGACCTCTTCATCAATACTGGCAATTCCGGCAATTGCCGGGCTGGGAGAGTTGGATGACGCTGAAATCGTAATCGTCAGATTCCCTGATCCGCACACGATGTATTCTTCCGGCCCTACTTGCAAAAACATCGCTGCTGCTCGCTTCCCGCTGTCGGCCGCGCTCGCGCGCTCAGCATTAAAGGTGTAGTTCCCGAGAGAAATCCGTCCGGTTCGCTGGCTCTCACCTTCCAGAAGGACAGTTGCAATTTTGTTTTCCGACTGTTTCTCAAGGACCAGCGGCGCAAGCTGGGCCAGGATCGCGTAGCTTGCGCTCAGCGCAGCATTCACCTGATCCGTCTTCTCCTGCTGGTTAGCCCTCTGAACACCGTCAATCGCAAAAGGAGAAAAGCCAATCGCCTGAAGCTGGCCGACGGCATAGAAAGCATTTGCCGCTCCGATCGCTCCGCCGACTGCTTCCGGTATAAACAAGGGGTTTCCGTCGCGATGATATCTCTGGGCCCATTCCGCAAAGTTGTCAAAGTAGATATCGGGAGAGAAGAAATCCACAGCAGGGGCCCCGGCGCGCCAAAGATCGAGCGAATGCGGCAACGGGCCGCCGCTGTTGTACTGGCCCGGCTGATAATTAGGTCGAATCAAAGCGGCATTCGCGAACATCGGCAGCGCATACTCTGTTTTTCCGGCCGCGGCAACATTGTTGATGTAACGCGCATATTGCGAGGCCATGAACAAGTCTTCCGTGAGTGGACCTTTCCCGAAGACCTCCTCCCATGTGCCTGCATCTTTGTTGCCGCCGGCATCCCAGACAGCGCGAAACTCGGCGCCGAGCGCGGGTTTGCGCTGCCGAAGGTAGGACAAGAGGGCTGCAGGCACCGGACCGTTGAAAACCTTATCGGCGATAGCAGAGTGGTCGCGCGCTTCAGGAATCACGCCGACTTCGTTCTCAACTTGCACCATGATGACGGTGTGAACGTCACCGTCTCTTTGTCTTATGTGGCGCATCAGCGCAGCAACTGCACGGGCATCGGCCTTCTCGTTCTCTTCCGCAAAAGGCGAGAGCCGCTCCGTTCCCCTGCCGTCGCTCGTTTGCACGCGAGGGAAACGCTCTGTATTTGTTTTGATCCATTCAGGCACGTAGCTCGAATAAGTGTTCTTCCAACTGCCGAACCAGAGAAACACGAGCCGAAGGCCATTCTTTCGCGCTTCATCAATGAGCCCGTCAACAATCGTAAAGGCGAACTTCCCTTCCTCCGGCTCGATCAACTCCCACGAAACCGGCGCCAGGACAGTATTGAGGTGCAGCCCCGAGAGTTGCGGCCAAATCGGTTTCATGTAAGCGAGGCTGGAGGCACTTGAGTTGTGCAGTTCACCCCCGAGAATCAGAAACGGTTTGCCGTCCACAATCAGTTGAGTGGCGCTTCCTCTTTTTTCAAGGCGGGGCAGGAAGATAGGGCCCGGTGCGTTCTGGGCGCAGACCCGCAGGCAAAAGAGTACGCACAACCCTGAGATCAGCAGTAGTCGTCGCAGAGCAGTTTTCATTCTCATGACAACATCTAACCCGGGCTTCTCACCGCGGAGACACAGAGAATCGGGTGATCGGGAGATCGGTCCATCGGATGACCACCCCAACGGGCGAAAACCGCGCGCGTCGGGCGATCGGAAAATCAAAAGCTGTTCGGATGGCCCGATGATCCGATGGTCCGATGGCCCGATCTTCATCACGCCTCCGTGTCTCCGTGTTGAGAAATTGCGGCTAATCATCGCGGCGCCTTCTGCTGCGGCCCAAGGTAGCGACTTGCAAAAACGAGGAAAGTAGGCCAGTTCGGACCCGGCGTATGACCGCCGCTGTGCTGGCGAAAAGCTACGTCACCGTCAGTCAACGCAGTCTCGATGGGAGGAAACTCGCTGGTCCCCAGATCCTTGCCGCCCAGAAGCCTGTAAACGGGCCCGGCGCCCACTGCAGCTATGAACATGCCCTTGCCGTCCACCCATCCATCGCCTTTGGTGGCGGCGCCACTGCTGATGAACACGGGACGCGGCGCACACAGGGCGATCAGTTCATGAGAGTCCACCGGCAGATCGTTCCAGGTCAACGGGCCGGCGTACTTGAGGAAGTTGCCGGCCATCCAGTGATACTCGCCCGTACCGGCGACGTTCTCAACGATCTCGCCCCAATTGCGGCGGTGGAGCTTGGCGCCGCCTTCTCCTGAGGAACTGACATATACGATCGCGATCCGCTGATCATAGGCCATGGCCACCAGGGCTGCCTTGCCGTAACGCGAGTGGCCTTCTAGTCCGACTTGCTTGGCGTCGACAGATTTGTCAGTCTCGAAATAATCCAGAGCGCGACTTGCGCCCCAGGCCCAGGCGCGCAACGCTCCCCAATCATCTAACGTGCGCGGCTGTCCCTTATTGCACAGACCGATGATGCCTTGTGTGAGGCCGGCCCCATTGTCGGCCTGAACAGTCGTGGGAATGATGGTGGCGTAGCCCCAGCCTCGGGCCAGGACTTGCTGTTGCCAGGTCGGGCCAGTGGGAGCGGGCGGGCGCGGCGGTTGCTGCTGGGTCTGTGGGTTCTGCTGCTGAAGTTGCTGCTGGCGCTTTGCCATTGCGGCCAGGAACTCAGGGCTAAGCCCAAACTCCATAATCACCGGCACCGGGCCGGTCGCGTTGGCCGGCGTACTCAGGGTCAACTGAATATCGACGGTGATCAGCGAGTATGCGGAGTTATCAACGTGACCGACTAGCTTCTTTGTAACGATCGGCACGTCGCCATTCATCTCCTGGGTTGTGCTCGTGATTTCCCAATTGACCCTGGGAGTATTGTTGGGGACGCGCCCATAGATTTCGCGGTCGAATTCCTCCGCGATCTCCACGCGTCGCTGCTGCCAGTCTTTTGCTGTCGTGACCCTCTTACCGCTTTTGAATACGAGCGGGTCGGGAAGCTTGGGAAAAGGGTTGGCTTTGGATTCATCGTAATTCGCGGCATTGGGCGCGTCCGGATGACTGCCGTCTGCGCCACGCCGCAGCTCAGAGATGTGCATGAGATCCATGATCCGCTGATGATCTTGCTCCGCGGTTAACTGCACGGGCCCGGGTGCGCCGGCGGCTCTCGAAGGCGGCGGCGAATCCTGGCCGCTCGCGATCGTCACCGCCAGGTACACTGACAGACCCACGCGAAGAAACCGTTGCCGTGAGAGTGCTCCAGACAAGTATTCCTCCTATGGCTCGCCAGCGGGGCGGACCTCAACGTAATCGAATGCCGCGTACTCTTGTCCGTCCGGGGTTCCTTCAATGCGAATCGCATCCCCCGGACGTAATGCCAGCCTTTTGATGCGCCGCCGGGTGGACGAATCACCTCCCACTGCGCGAGCCGGCAAATGATCGTTCGCGACCCATTCGTCTACGACTTGGTCTCCCACAAGAACTCGAAACTTCGATGCACCTGTGTTCTGATCAAAATACTGAACGGCCAGGTCGTACCGGCCGGCATTGCCTTGGAACTTGAAAGTAGCGGTGCACGTCTGCGCAGGAGTTACGCACTCCACGGCCTTGCCTCCCGATGCTGTTTCGGGTCGCGTTACGCCGAGAGGGCGGTACCCTTGAAGCTGCATGGATTCTCCTT
>WNFJ01047718.1_pt1 | contig 12292 bp, 12 predicted proteins | sample 5400461 | NCBI WGS metagenome assembly WNFJ01 (sample SAMN13153349, study PRJNA577476) | soil metagenome | isolation source: 115 cm saprolite on Douglas fir-dominated hillslope | place: USA:California | collected 2013-09-17
CGCACCGCTGGTTCGTGGTCGATGCGGCCGGCCAGCCGCTCGGCCGGCTGGCGAGCCGGGTGGCGCAGATTCTGCGCGGTAAGCACAAGCCCACGTTCACGCCGCACTTGAACGGCGGCGACTGCGTGGTGGTAGTGAACGCCGCCCGGGTCAAGCTCACGGGACGCAAGCTGGAGCAGAAACGCTACTTCCGTCATACCGGCTACATGGGCCACGAACGTTTCTCGCCCGTCAAGAAGGTCCTCGAGACGCGCCCCGAGCGCGTGATCGAGAAGGCGGTGTGGGGCATGCTGCCGAAGACGACGCTCTCACGTCAGAAGGTGAAGCAGATGCTGAAAGTCTACGCCGGTCCCGAGCACCCGCACGCGGCCCAGCAGCCCGAGCCGCTCAGTCTGGCGGAGGCCTGATGAGTTCGGCCATAACGCCGGAGCTGCGCTGGCACGCTGTTGGGCGCCGTAAGGTGGGGGTGGCGCGCGTGTATCTCACGCCGGGCTCGGGGAAGTGGAACGTCAACGGGCGCACGCTGGGCGATTATTTTCCCCGGCCCTCGCTCGTGTCGCATATCCAGCAGCCGTTCACGGCGACCGACACGCTGGGCGCCTTCGACGTGCGGGCGCTGTGCCGGGGCGGCGGTGTGACGGGGCAGGCGGGGGCGATGCGGCTCGCGATCGCTCGAGCACTGTGCCTGGCGGACGAGCGGCACCGTAAGAAGCTGCGGGAGCAGGGACTGCTGACGCGGGATCCGCGGGTGGTCGAGCGCAAGAAGCCGGGCCGCGCGGGCGCGCGCAAGCGGGTCCAGTTCAGTAAGCGATAAATCACACACGTCGCCTGATCCGGTGCTGGGTCCCCCCCGAGGGGTTGCATCGGAGATGAGGGCGGCGGCGGATCGAACCCACGAGAGGGAGTGCATGGGGCAGCCTACGTTGGAGCTTTTGCTGGAAGCGGGCGTCCATTTCGGCCACCAGACGCGCCGCTGGAATCCCAAGATGCGCCGGTTCATTTTCGCCGAGCGGTCGGGGATTTACATCATCGACCTCCAAAAGACGCTCCGACAGATCGAGGCCGCGCAAGAGCTGCTCCGCGGTGTCATCCTGAAGGGTGAGAACGTCCTCTTCGTTTGCACGAAGAAGCAGCTCAAGAACATCCTTCTGGCGGAGGCGCAGCGCTGCGGCGCGTTCTACGTCACGGAGCGCTGGCTGGGCGGCACGCTCACCAACTTCCAGACCATCAAGAAGCAGATCAAGCGGCTGAAGGAGCTGGAGCAGGGGACCGCCGAGGGCGAGTTCGAGAACTACACCAAGAAAGAGCAGCTGCTGTTCGAGCGCGAGCGCGTGAAGCTCGAGAAGTACCTGTCGGGCATCAAGAACATGAGCCGGCTGCCGGGGGCGCTGTTCATCGTGGACTCGAAGAAGGAGCGCATCGCGGTCGCCGAGGCGAACAAGCTCGGCATTCCCGTGGTCGCCATCGTGGACACCAACGCCGACCCGGAGCTGATCACGATCCCGATCCCCGGCAACGACGACGCAATCCGGGCGGTTTCGTTGATCACCGCGGCCGTCTCCGATGTCATCTCGGAAGCGCGCCACCAGATGCCGCTGCGCGAGGCGGCCGAGGAAGGCGAAGGGGTGACCTACTCGACGGAGACCGGCGTCGAGAGCGAGGCGGAAGGTGACAAGAAAAAGAAGCCGGCGCGGCGCAAGCGTCGCCCCAAGCCGGAGGCGATCGCCGCACGGCTCAAGACGGACGAGGCGCCGGCCCCAGCTCCAGCGGAATCGAGCGGCGGAGGCGAAGGCGAGGTCTAAGCACACCGGACGCATGCGTTCCGGTGGACAACCGACCGCCGCCCTCCCAGCCCAACGGCGCGAGGGCGGCGTTTTCATGAGGAGGAGGAGGAGTGGCGATCGTGAAAGAGATTCCGGCCAAGCTCGTGGCCGAGCTGCGCGCCCGCACCGGCGCCGGCATGATGGAGTGCAAGAAGGCGCTGGAGGAAACGGCGGGCAATCTGGAGAAGGCCGTCGACGTGCTGCGCACCAAGGGCGCGGCCAAGGCCGATAAACGCGCCGGGCGCGAGGCGTCCGAGGGCCTGATCGGCCACTATGTCCACCATAACGGCAAGAACGCCGTGCTGGTGGAGCTGAACTGCGAAACCGATTTCGTGGCGCGCACCGAGGAGTTCAAGACCCTGGCGCACGACCTCGCCGTGCACATCGCGGCCACCAATCCGCTCGCGGTGCGCATCGAGGACCTGCCGGTGGAAACCGTCGCACGGGAGCGCCAGGTGTACGAGGCTCAGGTGGCCGAGCAGAAGAAGCCCGAGAACATCCGCGCCAAGATCGTGGAGGGGATGCTGAAGAAGTTCTACGAGGAGAACGTCCTGCTCGAGCAGAAGTTCGTGAAGGACGATAAACGCACGGTGGGCGAGCTGGTCAAAGAGCTGGCGGCCAAGACCGGCGAAAAGATCGACGTGCGCCGGTTCGCCCGGTTGAAGGTCGGGGAAGGCTGAGTGGCGCTGGCGTATCGGCGGGCCCTGCTCAAGATCTCGGGTGAGGCGTTCGCCGGCACGCGAGGCGCCGGCGGCGGGATCGACTTTTCCGTCATCGACCAGCTGGGGGACGAGCTCAAGCACGTCGCCGGGCTCGGCGTCCAGCTGGGTCTGGTGGTGGGCGGGGGGAATATCCTGCGCGGCACGGCCGCGAGCGAGCAGGGCATGGATCGGGTGTCCGCCGACTACATGGGCATGCTGGCGACCGTGATCAACGCCCTGGCGCTGCAGGACATCCTCGAAAAGAAGGGCGTCGATACCCGGGTGATGACGGCGATCCGCATGGAGGAGTTGGCCGAGCCCTATATCAGACGCCGCGCTGTACGGCATCTCGAAAAGGGACGCATGGTCATCTTCGCGGGCGGGACCGGAAACCCGTACTTTTCGACCGATACGGCGGCCGTGCTGCGGGCGCTCGAGATCGAGGCGAACGTGCTCCTCAAGGCGACGAATGTGGACGGCGTTTATACCGCCGATCCGAAGAAGGACCCGAAGGCGAAGTTCCTCAAGGAGCTGTCGTTCCGCGACGCGCTGGTGAACGGCTATGCCGTGATGGACGCCAACGCCTTCGGCCTCTGCAAGGAGAACAAGCTTCCCATCGTGGTCTTCAACATCAACCAGCCCGGCGCGACGGCCAGGGTTCTGGCCGGAGAGCGCGTCGGCACGATCGTCCAATGAGCCCTCCTACGGCAACGCTCGCGGACCACGTCAAGCAGGCGAAGCACTCGATGGACAAGGCCGTGGAAGCGGTGAAGCGCGAGTTCTCCACCGTCCGCACGGGAAAGGCGACGACGTCACTGCTGGACCTGGTGCGCGTAGACGCCTACGGCAGCGAGATGCCGCTCAACCAGGTTGCCAGCGTAGCGGCGCCCGAGCCGAAGCTCCTGACCATCCAGCCGTGGGACAAGGGCCTCCTCAAGGCGGTCGAAAAGGCGATCCTCGCGTCCGATCTGGGCCTCACCCCCTCCAACGACGGCAACCTCATCCGGATTCCGCTCCCCCCGCTCAACGAAGAGCGGCGTCGGGAGCTGGTGAAGGTCGTGCACAAGTTCGCCGAAGAGGGCCGGGTGGCGATCCGCCGCGCGCGCACCGATGCGATCAGCAAGGTCAAGAAGACGGAGCACGTCTCCGAGGATGAAAAGAAGCACACTGAAAAGGACGTTCAGAAGCTGCACGACGATCATCTGCGACAGGTGGACGAGGCGGTGAAGGCGAAGGAAGCGGAGATCATGGAGGTCTGAGATGGCGGACGAGCTGCTCTCTCAGATTCGGCTCAATGGGGCCGTGCCCCGGCACGTGGCCGTCATCATGGACGGGAACGGCCGCTGGGCGCGCGAGCGCAGCCTGCCGCGGCCGCTGGGCCACCGGGCGGGCATGCGGGCGGTGCGCGAGGTGGTGGAAGGCGGGCTCGAAGCCGGTCTCGAGGTGCTCACCCTGTTTGCCTTCTCCGAAGAGAACTGGCAGCGCCCGGTGACCGAGATCTCCGCCCTGATGCGGCTGCTCGAGGAGTATATCGCGCGGGAAGTGGCGGAGCTCAGGGGCCAGGGGGTCGCAGTCCACGTCCTGGGCGACCGGACCAGGCTCGCGCCCGGCGCGCGCGCGGCGGTCGAGCGCATCGAGCGGGAAACCCGCGACGGCGCGCGCTTGGCGCTCAATCTCTGCATCTCCTACTCGTCGCGCGGCGAGCTGGCCCGGGCGGCGCGCCTCCTCGCCGAGGAGGTGCTCAAGGGCGTCAAGCGACTCGAAGACATCGACGAAGACGCCATCCGCGCCAAGCTGTACACCGCGCCGTGGAGCGATCCGGACCTGCTGATCCGGACGTCGGGTGAATGCCGGCTCTCCAATTTCCTGTTGTGGCAGCTCGCATACACCGAGCTCTACATCACCCCGGTCCTCTGGCCTGACATCACGCGGCGCGACCTGTTCGAGGCGATCCTGGACTACCAAGGGCGGGAGCGGCGATTCGGCCGCGTCACTGCCTGACATGTCTCGCAACCTGCTGGTGCGCATCGCGGTCGCGGTCCCGGCCATCGCCGGGGCCATGGGCGCGCTGTGGGTGGGCGGCTGGGTGCTCGCCGCCGTGCTGGCGGTGCTCGGCGTCCTGGGCACCCGGGAATTGTACGACTTCGCCAGGAAGCAGGGCGTCGAGCCCCTGGAATGGGTGGGATTCGTCGCCGCGGCAGCCTTCCCACTTGCGACCTACTGGGCGAAGAACTACGCCGACTGGGAGCCCGTGGTGTACGGCGGCGCGGTCTGGCTGCTCGTGGCGCTGGTCGTGGCCGCCACCCGCGGGCCCGAGCGCCACCCCCTCAATGCGCTCGCCGTCACGACATTCGGGCCGCTGTACGTTTCGGCGCTGCTCTCCTTTCTCGTGGCGATCCGCCACGGACCCCACGCCGACGCGCACCCGCGTGGCTCGTTCGCCCTCGCCGTCATGCCGTTGGTGGTCACCTGGGTGTGTGACACGTGCGCCATGGCGGCGGGCGCGCTGCTCGGCGGGCCGAAGCTCGCTCCCGTGCTCTCGCCCCGAAAGACATGGGCGGGTGCCATCGGAGGGGTCGTCGGTGGCCTGGTAACGGCCCTCGTGTACGGTCCCCTGGTGCTCGACCGCGTCGCCATGCACCTGGCCGTCTGGCAGCTTATGACCGTCGGCTTGGTGCTGGCGGTGGCGGCGCAGGTCGGCGACGTCGCCGAGTCGCTGTTCAAGCGGGAGGTCGGCGTCAAGGATTCGTCGTCCCTCATCCCGGGGCACGGGGGCGTGCTCGATCGGCTCGATTCGGTGTACTTCGTGGCGCCGGTCGCGGCGGGGCTGTTCCGGTTGTTCGGTCTCGCATGACCATCGGCGTCGCGATCCTCGGATCCACCGGATCGATCGGCTGCTCGGCGCTCCAGGTCTTGGCGCGCCAGCGGGAGCGGTTCCGGGTCGCCGCCCTCACGGCCCATTCGAACGCCGAGCTGCTCGAGCGACAAGCGGCGGAGTGGAAGCCTGCGTATGTCGGAATCGTGAACGGCGGGGTGCGGGATGCGGGAAGCGGGATGCGCAACGGCGCCGCCTGCCTCGTAGAGGCCGCGACCCGGCCCGACGTCGACATCGTGGTGAACGGAATCGTGGGCGCCGCCGGGCTCGAGGCCACCCTCGCCGCGCTGGCTGCGGGGAAGCGGGTGGCGCTCGCCAACAAAGAGACGCTGGTGATGGCGGGCGAGCTCGTCACCCGCACGGCGCGGGAAGGCGGCGGAGAGATCGTGCCGGTCGACTCGGAGCACAGCGCGGTGCTGCAATGCATCACCGGGCGGCGCACGGGGGAGCTGGCCCGGCTCATCCTCACGGCGTCGGGCGGTCCGTTCCGCACCTGGAGCTCGGAGCGCGTGGCGGGCGCCACCGTGGACGAGGCGCTACGCCACCCGACCTGGAAAATGGGGAAGAAGGTCACCGTCGACTCCGCCAGCCTCGTGAACAAGGCGCTCGAGGTGATCGAGGCGCATTTCCTGTTCGGGCTGCCGTACGAGAGCGTGGACGTCGTGGTGCACCCGCAGTCGGTGGTGCATGCGTTCGTCGAGTTCGTGGACGGGTCGGTGCTCGCCCAAGTCGGGTTTCCCACGATGGAGCTGCCGATCCTGTACGCCCTCACCCATCCCGACCGAGTGCCGGACCAGGGTGCGCGCCGCTTCGATCCGGTGGCGGCGGGGACGCCTACGTTCGAGCCGGTGCGCGCCGAGCTCGGACGCGCCGCCGCCGCGGCCGGCGGGACGGCGCCCACGGCCTTCAACGCCGCGAACGAGGTGGCCGTGGAGCTGTTCCTCGGGGGGAAAATCCGCTTCGGCAGAATCGCGGAGACCATCGGGCACGTGCTCGATGCGCACCAGGTTCGCGACGCCGCGTCGCTCGAGGCGGTGCTCGCCGCGGATGGGGATGCGCGGCGCCTGGCACGGGAGGCGGCGTGCTCCTGACTCTCGCCGCCCTCGCGGTGGTCCTTGGTCCCCTGATCTTCGTACACGAAATGGGCCACTTCCTCGCGGCGAAGGCCGTGGGGATTCAGGTGCTGCGATTCTCGATCGGGTTCGGGCGTCCCATTCTCAGCTGGCGGCGCGGCGAGACCGAATACTGGCTCTCCTGGCTACCGCTCGGCGGCTACGTGAAGATGGCGGGCCTCGAAGACGAAGGTGTGGCCGGAGGGGTCNGACGTCCCGGTCGATCCGGCGCGGGCGTTCGACCGCCAGCCCGTGTGGAAGCGGATCATCGTCATCCTCGCCGGCGTCACGATGAACGTGGTGTTCGCGTTCTTCATCTACACGGGACTGGCGGCGACGGCAGGCACGCCCGAGCTCGCGAGCACGGAGCTCGACTCGGTCGCGGCCGACGCGCTGCCGCCCGGGGCGAAGGCCCTCGCGAGCCTCAAGTCCGGCGACCGCATCGTGCGCGTGAACGGCGATACAATCCGCTCGTGGAATGCGCTGCTCGACCACATCCTGACGGGCCCCACGACGCTGCGGTTCGAAGTCGCGGGCCGGCCCGAGCCCATCGTCGTGCAACTGCCCGACAGCGCAATAGCCATGCGGCAGGCGCTGGCCCAAGCACTGACCCGGCTCGACCCGCCGCGGCTCGGGATTGTAGAGCCGGGCCGACCGGCGATCCGGGCGGGGCTCAAGCCGGGAGACCTTTTGGTGCGGGCCAACGGCGATACGTTGCGGTCTTGGAGCGAAGTGCTGCACATGGTGTGGAACAACCCCGGCAAGCCGGTGAAGTTCGACGTGTTGCGTGATGGACAGGTCGTGTCGGTGACCGTGGTTCCCGAGAGTAAGGTCGAGACGGACAGCGCGTCGCCCCGACCCCACGTATATGGGGCCATCGGCGCCGCACCGAACCCGCCCACGATTCACGTGCGGGAGCCGCTCGGGCGCGCGATCGTTTCCGGCTTCCAGGAGACCTGGGGTCGGACCCAGGTGGTCCTCGGATTCCTCAAAGGCCTCGTGCTGCGCGAGACCTCGTTCCGCGAGGTTGGGGGCATCATCACCGTCGGCCAGATCTCGGGGCAGGTCGCGCGCCTGGGCCTCGATTGGCTGCTCACCTTCGTAGCGTTCTTTTCGATCAACCTGGCGGTTCTGAATCTGCTGCCGATTCCCATCCTCGACGGCGGGCAGCTCGTGTTCCTCATCGCCGAGGCGGTGCGAGGACGGCCGTTGTCGCGCGAGCTGCGAACCCGGCTCAGCAATGTGGGGTTCTTCCTGCTGATCGCCCTCATGATTCTCGCGCTCACCAACGATGCCCTCCGCATCCTCCCCCGTTAAGGACGCGCTCGAGGGCTACATCGCGGGCCGGGTCAAGGCGGAGCGGCTGGTGATCGCGGTATCGGCGGCGTACTACCGGGAGGCGCCAAACGGGAAGCGACAAATGCTCCAGCCCTTGATCGATGTGATCGACCGGGCGTCTCCCGGGATCGTCGAGCTGGGGACGGTTCAGGGCGGCTCGGGCTTCGCAATCAGTCTCGCGGAGCGACCCTTCCCCAAGGAACACGAAGCGGAGTTGCGGCGGGCAGCGGAGGCGGTGCTGGGCCGGGAAGAGGCCCTGGCAGAGGCCGGGAGAAAGGCCCGGAGAGAGGCCGGGGAAGGGGGGACGGCACAGCAGGGTATCGTAGCGCGCCTCGGGGCCGCCGTGCGCCGCCTGTTCAACCCCTCAGCTTGACCACCACTCCCGCCACCGCGCCAGCAGCCCGGTCGGCAGCGTACCGTCCACGGCGGCAAGATCGAGGAGCAGGGCGCCCGCATCGCGATAGCGATCGTCGGGATGCTTCGCGAGACATTTCATCACGACCCGCTGGAACCGCTTGGACAGCTGAGGCCGCCGCTTTCGCAGCGAAGGCGGAGCCGCCTCCACGTGCATCCGCGCCAGCTCGAACCAGTCGGTGGAGACGAAGGGGACCTCGCCGATCGCCGCCTTGAAGAGCGTCACGCCCAGGGCGTAGAAATCGAGACGGGCGTCGAGCGGTCGTCCCTGCGCCTGCTCGGGCGACAGGTACTGCGGCGTTCCGATCGTCATGTTCACGCCGGTGGAGGCGACGTAGCCCGAGACCGCGCGCGCGATGCCGAAGTCCGAGAGGACGGCGCGGCCGTCCGAGTGGAGCAGGATGTTGTCGGGCTTCAGGTCGCGATGCATCACGCCCTGGGCGTGCGCGAACTGGAGCGCCCGGGCCACGTCGCGCGCGACGCGTACGATATCGACCTCCGGCAGCGGGCCTTCCCGCTCGAGCCGCGCGGCGAGCGAGTCGGAGCACAGGTCCATTGCGAAGTAGACGTAGCCCCCGGAGCGCGCCACGAAGCGGATGCGAATGATGTTCGGGTGCTGGAGCTTCGCGGCGGTTTCGGCTTCGTTGCGGAACCGGCTCTCGAGGTTCGGGTCGCCGGCGTAGCGCGGCATGAGGATCTTGACGGCGACCGGGGTCCCGTCGAGCTCCCGTCCCGCGAACACCCAGGCGAAGCCGCCCTGGCCGAGGAAACGTTCGATGTCGTAGGGCCCGACCGTGCGACCGAGCAGGTCGCTGGGCGAGGGGGCGGGGAAGGAGGGCGTATGGGTCACGAGGGCTTTACAAACCCGGGTCGGCGGTCTAAGTTACTGCGCTCTCAACAATTAGGGAACTGGATCAGATGTACGACAAGACGACGCCGGTCAGGAAGTACGGGCGGCACGAAGGAGACACGGGGTCAACCCCGGTCCAGGTCGCGTTGCTCACCGAGCGGATCAACAGCCTCACCGATCACTTCCGGGTGCACGCCAAGGACTTTCACGGACAGCGCGGCCTCTTGCGGATGGTCTCACAGCGCCGCCGGCTGCTCGAGTACCTGAAGCGCGCCGACCTGGAGCGGTATCGGCAGCTCATCGAAGAGCTGGGTCTCCGCCATTAACACCGCTGGCGTCGCGTTGGGCGCCCCGGAAGAGCACCGGGGCGCCTCGCGCATTTCTTAGTGCTCTAGACAGGTAATCTGGTGAAACACGTAGAACGTAACTTCGCGGGCCGCGCTCTGAAACTCGAGGCGGGCCGCCGGGCCAAACAGGCCGCGGGCTCCTGCCTCCTGCAGTTCGGGGAGACGGTCGTACTCGCCACCGTGACTGTATCGGACAACGTCTCCACCCTCCCGTTCTTTCCCCTGACCGTCGAATACCGCGAGAAAGCCTACGCCGCCGGGAAGATCCCCGGTGGCTTCTTGAAGCGGGAAGGCCGGCCCTCGGACGACGAGATCCTCGCGGCCCGGGGGATCGACCGCTCGGTGCGGCCGCTGTTCCCGGAAGGGTTCAAGAACGAGGTGCAGGTGTTCGTGTACGTCCTCTCGGCGGATCAGGAGAACGACGCCGACGTCCTCGGTCTGACGGCGGCCTCGGCGGCACTGACCATGTCCAAAGTGCCATGGAACGGCCCGATCGCCGCCGTGCGCGTGGGACGGGTCGAGGGCGCCTGGATCTTGAATCCTACCTTCCAGCAGCTCGAGTTCTCGGACGTGGACATGGTCGTGTCCGGCTCGAAGGATTCGATCGTGATGGTGGAAGGCGGGGCGCTCGAGCTCACGGAGGCCGAGATCGTGAAGGCCCTCGAGGTGGCACACAAGGGCATCCGCGAGCTGCTGGACGCGGCCAACGAGCTGGTCGCCGACGTGCGGCAGCCCAAGATGGAATGGACCAAGGTCGAGCCCCCGGCCGAGCTGGTGACGCGGGTGAAGCAGCTGGCCGAAGCCAGGGTGTCCGAAGCGCTCAACCTGCCGGAGAAGTCCGAGCGAGCCCAGGCGCTCGCGGCCCTCAAGGCCACGGTGCAGCACGAGCTGGCGGCCGAGTTCCCCGAGAACGCGAAGGACGTCGCCAACGTGATCGAGGACATCGAGTATCACACGATGCGCAACCAGGTTCTGACCCGCGGCGAGCGGGTGGACGGGCGCGATCTCGACACGGTGCGGCCGATCAGCTGCGAGGTGGGGATGCTGCCGCGCACGCACGGCTCCGCGCTGTTCACGCGCGGCCAGACCCAGGCGCTGGTGTCGGTGACCCTTGGGACGACGCGGGACGAGCAGCGCATCGACTCGATCGACGTGGCGCAAGAGACCACCAAGTCGTTCATGCTGCACTACAACTTTCCCCCATTCTCGACCGGTGAAGTGAAGCCGATCCGCGGTACCTCGCGCCGCGAGGTCGGACACGGCGCGCTGGCCGAGCGCGCGCTGCAGGCACTGCTCCCGCCGTACGACCAATTCCCCTATACACTGCGCATCGTGTCCGACATCCTCGAGTCGAACGGCTCGTCGTCCATGGCCACGGTGTGCGGCGGCTCGCTGGCGTTGTTCGATGCCGGCGTCCCGATGACGGCCGCGTGCGCGGGCGTCGCGATGGGGCTCATCAAGGAAGCCGACCGGGTGGCGGTGCTCACCGACATCCTGGGAACCGAAGACGCCTTGGGCGACATGGACTTCAAGGTCGCGGGCACGCGCCAGGGCGTGACGTCGATTCAGATGGACATCAAGATCATGGGCCTCGACTTCAAGATCATGGCCGAGGCGCTCGAGAAGGCGAAGCGGGCGCGGCTGCACATCCTGGACATCATGGATCAGGTGATGGCGAAGCCGCGCTCCGAGCTGTCCAAGTACGCGCCGCGCATCATCACGATCCAGATCCGGCCGGACAAGATCGGCGACCTGATCGGCCCCAAAGGCAAGACCATCCGCGGCATTCAGGAGCAGACCGGCGCCGAGATCAACGTGGACGATACGGGCCTGGTCACCATTTCCGCGGTGGGCGAAGGCGGCGAGCGGGCGCGCGACATGGTGCAGGCACTGGTCCAGGAGCCCGAGGTGGGCAAGGTGTACGAGGGCGTCGTGAAGAGTACCACGGCGTTCGGCGCGTTCATCGAGATCCTGCCGGGGGTGGAGGGGCTGCTTCACATCTCCGAGCTGCAGCATGGCCGCACCGAGCGCACGGAGGACGTCGTGAAGAAGGGCGACCACGTGCGGGTGAAGCTGCTCGAAGTGGACGAGCGGGGACGCATGCGGCTCTCCCGCAAGGCGCTGATGGACAAGCCGGAGGCGGCACCGGCGCGCTCGCACTGATGGAGACCGTCCGGCTCGACCGGGAGATCTCCCAGACCACCGCGCCGAGCGGTGTGATCGTGTTGTCCGAGCGGGTGCCGAGCGTCCGCTCGGTGGCGGTGGGGATCTGGGTGCGGAGCGCGAGCGCCCACGAGCCCCGTCCCAAGATGGGCGTGTCCCACCTGCTCGAGCACATGGTATTCAAGGGCACCGAGCGCCGCACCGCGCACCAGATCGCGGTGGCGCTCGAGGCACGGGGCGGATCGCTCGACGCCTACACGTCCCGTGACACCACGGCGTTTCAGGCCCGGGTGCTGGACAGCGACCTGCCGCAGGCGCTAGACGTGCTGACCGACCTGGTGCGACATCCGGTGCTGCGCGCGAGCGACCTGGAGCTCGAGCGCAACGTGGTCCTCGAAGAGATCAATACCGTCGAGGACACGCCGGACGATCAGGTGTTCGACCTCTCCTACCAAACGCTGTGGCCGGAGCATCCCTATGGGTACTCCATTCTGGGCACGCGGGACACGGTCGGCGCCATGTCAACAGGTGATCTGCAGCAGCTGCACGAGCGAGCCTACTTCCCCGCAAACTGTGTTATTGCCGCGGCCGGGAATCTCGACCATGCGCGGCTGCTGGAGGAGCTCGGGCGGCTCGATTGGTTCGATCGGGCAACGGGCAACGTGAAAC
>WNFJ01364766.1_pt1 | contig 12292 bp, 7 predicted proteins | sample 5400461 | NCBI WGS metagenome assembly WNFJ01 (sample SAMN13153349, study PRJNA577476) | soil metagenome | isolation source: 115 cm saprolite on Douglas fir-dominated hillslope | place: USA:California | collected 2013-09-17
GTCCTTCGTGGTCATGCCCGCGCGGCCAAGATCGCGCAACGTGGCGTCAAAGGCGCTCCGAACCTCCGGGGAAAGCGCATCAAAGAACAGTTGACGCGGCATTCCCAAAAAAAACTTTCTTGGGTCGGCCCGCAGAGCCGAAGGTCTCGCCAGCTTTGGTTCGCGGCCTACGCGGGAGTATAAGACTCCTGTCAGAATGGCGGCGTCACCGGCGGTCCGTGCCAGCGGCCCCGCGCAATCGAAGCCAGGAGAAAGCGGAATGATGCCTTCGCAAGAGATGCGGCCCCAGCTTGGCTTCAGACCTGTGATGCCGCAGAGGGACGCCGGAATGCGAATGGAGCCGCCGGTGTCTGTGCCGATACTGCCGCAGCAAAGGCCGGCGGCAACGGCGGCGGCGGATCCTCCACTCGAGCCGCCGGCAATGCGCGCGGTGTCCCAGGGATTGCGGACCGGACCATAATGCGGATTATTCGATGTCACGCCGTAGGCGAACTCGTGCATGTTCGTCTTGCCCAGCAAAACGGCGCCCGCTTGCCCGAGTTGCTTGACGACGACAGCGTCTTCTTTCGGGATGAAATCTTTCAGGATTTTTGAACCGGCAGTCGTTCGAATGCCTTTGGTGTAGATGTTGTCTTTCAGCGAGATGGGGATGCCGTGGAGCGGTCCGCGATCACGACGTCCCTTGCGGCCGCGCGGCGCGAAAAGTTCCGATTCGGCTTTTTTGGCCTGCGCGAGAGCAAGTTCGGCGGTGACGGTGATGTAAGCGTTCAGTTTGGGATTGAGCCGCTCGGTGCGGGTGACCATTAGCTTGGTGAGTTCGACGGGCGAGAGCTTACGTTTGCGATAAAGTTTTCCGATTTCCTCGATGGAGGCAAACGCCAGATCGGTTTCGTTCATGCTCAGAAAATTTTCTCCTGATGGCGCAGATTCCCGAAATTGCCGATGTTCGCGATGATGAACGCAATGCGGAACTGATTTTCCGTGCGTACCTGGCCGAGGTTGATGCGGCGATACTCGACAGCGAGGCCACAGCAGCCGCCGTTGTAGCTGAGTTGAACGATCTGGTTCTGCAGCGTCTTGTTTTCGAAGTCGTAGCCCACACCGGTGATGAGGTTAAGGCCTTTGCGCGTTTCGCTCCCGTAGCCGGTGAGCGCGCGAATCTGATTCGAAAGCGGCTGCTGGAAGTTAGAAGGCACCGGAGGAGGATTGTCATTCAGGCGGAAGTAAGCAGTAGTGACAAAGAATTCCCGATAAGGCTTCACTTTCAGGAGCGTGCCGATGGTGACCAGTCTCTGAATTTGGGGGTCGTACTGAAGAATCTGCTCCAGATCGTAGGGCCCGCCGGGAGTGATCTTGAAATCGCTGACGATGGGAGACCAGTTGCGGGGACCGAAAGCGAAGGCGAAAGGCGAGATGGAATCGAACGCCTGGAAGACGTTGCGCTGGCCGTCGACGATGGCGCCGCCAAAGGTGGGATCAAAGTAGTGCTTCTGAACGATGCGCCAGGAAATCAGCTCCCGAGGCTGGCCGTCGCCGTCTTTCCGGAAGAGCCGCTGCGTAATTCCATATTCGACTTCACTGGTGTTGGTAAGTGTGGCATCGGAATCGAAATGAATAAAGTCGGCGAAGCGATTCACTCCGGTGACGTAGCGGTAGGTGAGCGCCGGTTCGATGGCGTGCTTGTAGCGGCGTCGAGTCTTGTCCTTCTTTAAGGAAGTGCGGTCGAAGAATCGTTCGAGCGTAGGCGGGCGGATCTCCACGGTGAATTCGCCGGTGTTGCGTTTGATGGACGCGATGCTGACCTTGCCAGCCGAATCGAGGGAATCGCCATAGCTCGTCGTACGGAAAGCGGCGGAAGTGGTCACGCCCAGCCACCGGCCGAAGTGCAGGGGAACGGTAACGCGGGGTGCCAATTCGTAGCGATCCACGAAATTGGAAGTTTGAATCGTTTGATCGCTGCGGAATACCACGCCCGCAAAGGCCTCGAAACCGAAATAGACGGGGGCGCTGCGCCAGGGGGCTTGCTCGAGGGAGCCAAAACGCACTTCCGGCACGTTCCGGAGAGTGACGCTGGTGGCGGGAACCGCAGGCGCGGTTAACGTCGCGGCGACTGGCAGAGTGAGAAAACTCTTGTCGCTGAGGCCCGCGAAATTCAGGCTGAAGCCCCGGAAATTGTTTGAGAGGAAGACCGCACTGCGCACTTCGGAGTTGACGGCTTCGCCGAAAGTGTCGGCGAAGGCAAGACGAAAAGTAAGAGAGGAAAGATGGTTGTAGTCCGTCACGAAGCGCCAGCCGCCGGGAAGCAGAGACGTGATTTCGAGGCGCTGCTGCTCGCCGCCCTGAGGGCTGCGCGTGCCGTCAGCGTTAAGGAGGCCGCGGTCCTCGACGCCAAAATAGGTGTACTCCATCGAAGTGTTTTCGAAGGGCTTGGCGCGGAATGAGCCGCGCTCGAGAATGCCGCGGCGGCTCAGGAATTGGGCGCCCAGGGTGGCGTCCATCCATGGCGTGGGAGCCAGATAATAAGCATCGCCGAGAATAAAACCCTTGCGCGAACTCTGGCCGATATCGGGAATGAGGATACCGGACGCACGGACTTTGCGGCCCGCGGGGGTGGAGGCATAAGGGAGCCAGACGAGCGGCACGCGGAAAAGACGGAAATTGGCGTTGATGAGCGCGACGGTTTTATCGAGATGAATCCGCGCGTTAGGCGCGTAGAACTGCCACTTGGGGTGTTGAGGGTCGCAGATGGTGATCCAGGCGCGGTGGATGAGGTAAACGTCTCCCGGGAAGCGTTCGACGTCCCGTGCTTCGAAGTAAAGCGGATTGCCGGAAATCAGGATAGCCGGATTGGGCCGCCGCTCGATCTTGACGTTGCCGCGAACGTTGTGAAAGTGGCCGTGGCCGGTACTCACGTTGTAATGCGCTTCGTCGGCTTCGAGGTGCTCGTTGCCGTAATCGAGCTGCACGTGGCCGGTAGCGGTGGCTTCGTAGGTTTTGCTGTTGTATTCCACGTGGTCGGCGCGAAGATGGGTGTCCGCGTAGTGAATGTCCACCTCGCCGTCAGCCGTGGTGACGTCGCCCTTGCGGCTCTGCGTTTTCGCCTCTAGGTTTGCGACTCCGACTTTGGCAGACGGAAAGCGCGTTTGCTGGGCGGAGGCCATGTGTGGCGTCGTGGCTGCGAGCGCGAGGAGCAGCGCAGCCAGAAAAAGAGAAAGGCGGAGCGCGCAAAAAACCCGTGCATGGGGAGAGCAATTCACTCGGAGCATGCGGTCATTGAAAACAGTTGGATAGCCTAACATGCGGTCGTGGGGATTTGAAGGCAAGGGCAGGCGATGAGTTGCATGGGGAGGCAGCGCGGTGGCGGTGCTGAATTACCGAGGGCGTGAAACGGAGCGGCCGCCCGGCGCGTCTGACTTTGCATCGGGTTGGTGTGCCCTTTCAAAACACTTGATGCGTTATGCGGCCCGGCCGGAGTAACGTGCTCGGCCTTGCACGCAGGGGGATGGAAATGAAGCCTACGGGGAATGCTTTGCGGACGATCCTGGTTTGCGCGGCCTCATTTGGCGCGTTGGTGATGAGCGCGCAGTCGGCCCCCGGCGACCAGCCGAATCCCGCCGATAAATTCAAGAATCTGGAGTTTCGGGAGATCGGCCCTGCGACAATGGGTGGGCGCATCGATGATTTCGCAGTGGTGGAGAGCAATCCGAACATCGTTTACGTGGGCACGGCTTCCGGGGGCGTGTGGAAAACAACGAACAACGGCACGACGTGGGAACCGGTATTCGATAAGGAGCGCGTGTCGACGATTGGCGACATCGCGATTGCGCTGTCGGACCCCTCGGTAGTGTGGGTCGGAACGGGCGAGCCGAACAACCGCCAAAGCTCCTCCTGGGGCGATGGAGCGTACAAGTCGCTCGACGGCGGGAAGTCCTGGAAGAAAATGGGGCTGGAGGCGACGCGGCACATCGGGCGAATCGTCATTCACCCTAAAAATCCGGACGTGGTCTATGTGGCGGCGCTCGGACATTTGTGGGGCGCGAATCCGGAGCGCGGAGTGTATAAGACGGCGGACGGCGGCAGGTCGTGGTCGCAAGTGCTGAAGATCAACGAGGACACCGGTGTGAGCGACATCGCCATGGACCCGCAGAGTCCGGACACTCTGTATGCCGCGGCGTATGAGCGGCGGCGGACGCCCTATGGATTTAATGGCGGCGGCCCGGATGGCGCGATCTATAAGACGACGGATGGCGGCGCAACCTGGAAAAAATTGACGAAAGGGCTGCCCTATGAGAACGGCGGCGACACCGGCCGCATCGGACTGGATATTTACCGCAAAGATCCGAACATCGTCTATGCGCTGGTGCAGCATGAAAAGGGAGGAATCTTTCGCAGCGAGGATAAGGGAGAAACGTGGAAGAAGATGAGCGATACGAATCCGCGCCCGTCGTACTACAGCCAGGTTCGCATCGATCCCAACAATGACTTGCGAATCTGGGCGCTGGGCGCACAGATGTTTTACTCCGAGGATGGAGGAAAGACTTTTTCAACGCAGCGCGTGCGAGGAATTCACGGGGACCACCATGCGATGTGGATCGATCCGGCGGATTCGAATCACATGCTCACGGGTTCCGATGGCGGGATTCACTGGAGCTACGACGCCGGGAAGACCTGGGATTTCGTCAACACCATCGCTATCGGGCAATTTTACGAAGTGGGGCTCGACAACGAAAAGCCCTACCACATCTGCGGCGGCTTGCAGGACAACGGAAGCTGGTGCGGGCCGAGCCAGACGCTGACGAACGACGGCATCGTGAATGAAGACTGGCAACTGATTCACGGCGGCGACGGCTTTTATGCGGCAATAGATAACGTGGAGCCATGGATCGTCTACACCGAGTCGCAGGACGGGTATCTGGATCGGCGCGACTTGCACACCGGGCAGCAGCGATCGATTAGGCCGGAAGCAAAAGCAGGAGAGCCGCACTACCGCTTTCAGTGGAATTCGCCGGTCGCAGTTTCCGCGCACCAGCACACCACGGTTTATTACGGAGGGGACTATCTCTTTAAGTCGGTGGATCGCGGAGATAATTGGACCCGTCTCGGCGGGGACATGACGACAGGCGTGGACCGCAACAAGCTGCAAATTTTCGGGAAAACTCCGGACAAGAACACCCTGTCGCGCCATGACGGCGTGCAGGAATATCCAACCATCACGACGCTGAGCGAATCGCCGCTGACGCCGAATGTTCTGTGGGTGGGAACCGATGACGGCAACGTGCAGGTGACACGCGACGGCGGAAAGACGTGGAAAAACGTGGCCTCCAAGGTGCCCGGAGTGCCAAAGGGCACTTACGTGAGCCGCGTGGTGGCGTCGAAGACCGGTGAAGGCGCGGCGCTGCTGGCGTTCGACGGACATCGCGGGGACGATAACAGCGTCTACGTTTTTGTGACGAGCGATTACGGCGAGAACTGGAAAGCCATCCGCAACGGGATTCCTGATTCGGCCGGAAGCGTGCACGTGCTGCGCGAGCATCCGCGAAACACCAACCTCTTGTTCGCGGGGACGGAGTTCGGGCTTTGGGTTTCCTGGGATCGCGGTGGAAATTGGACCGCGCTGAAAAACAATTTCCCCACGGTGCCGGTGGACGACATCGAAATCCAGGCGCGCGAAAACGACCTGGTGCTGGCGACGCACGGGCGCTCGATCTGGGTCTTTGACGATCTGACGCCGATCGAAACGATGGATTCGAACGTGGCGGGATCACCCCTTACATTCTTTCCCCCGCGGTCGGCGATAACCTGGCACCTGCGCCACCGCCGGTGGAGCGCGGGTCAGAAAATGTTCACCGCGAAGAATCCGCCGTACGGCGCGATCTTGAGCTACTACCTGAAGGATGCCGTGCCAGCGGAAGCGCCAAAGAAAGACAAAGACGAAAAAGGCAAGAAAGACGCGGCCGAGGAGAAGCCGAAGTCCGAGGCCAAGGGCGACGCCGCGGAAAAGAAGGAAGGCAAAGTTAAAATCACGGTGCTCGACAAAGACGGGAAATTGCTTCGAGAGCTGGACGGGCCGGGCGCGGCGGGCGTCAACCGCACAAACTGGGATTTGCGTTCGAATCCGCCCGCAGAGCCGACTCCCGAGCAACTGGAAGAAATCGCGGCGGGAGATGGATTCGGGCCGCGCGGGCCGCTCGTCGAGCCGGGAGAATACACCATCAAGATCAAGGCCGGAGACAAGGAAGCCTCGCAAAAAGTCGTGGTCGAAGAAGACACACGCATCGTGATTTTGGCCGCGGACCGCTCGGCGCGCCGCGAAATGATCGATCAACTCTATCCCATGGCCAAGACCACGGATAAGGACCGCAAATCGATCGAAGGCATCCAGATGGCGCTGAAGACCGCGCGCGAGCAGTGGAAGAAGGAAGCGGGCAAACCCAGCACGGCGAAAATCCCCGACGATATCGTCAAAGCCGCCGATGAACTGCAGAAAAAAGTGGACGCCGTCGCGGAGAAGTACATCCGCGAACGGCAAGGGCTGGGGAACGCGGGGCCTCCGTTCGAATGGAAGCCCAACCCGCTCCCGATTCAAGTGCAGAACCTGCTGGATGACCTGGACGGGTTTGCGGCCGCACCGAGCGCCCACCAAAAAGAAAAGCTCGCGGAACTGACGCCGCTGGTGAATGACGCTTCGGCGCAGGTCAAGAAAATCGCCGAGGAGGATTTGCCCGCTCTGAATAAGAAAATGAATGACGCGGGCATTCCGCACATCGTCCCGGCGCCGCCGCGTGGCGTACGGGGCGGTGAAGAGGAGTTGGAGAGGTAGCACAAGGCTCTAGAGTTTGTGCCACCGAGACGCTTCCATCCGGCTTGCGTCTAAGGACCAGAAAAGGGCGTGTCAATCGCCGGGCCGATCAGCAGCGGCCAACCGATCCGCGAGTCCCAAGTCAGAGTTTTCGATAGACGGTACGGAGGAAATCGAGCATGAGCCTGAAGCAGCCCAGTCTGCGCGGTGTGACCGCGTGGTTTGTTGCAGCGCTAATGGTTGTCGGGTTTATTTTTGGAAACGCAGGCACGCTCACCGCCGCTGCGAAGCGGCAGGATGCCGCAGAGCAAGACCAGGACAAGAAGGAAGTAAAGAAGGACGAGAAGAAAGAAGAGAAAAAGGACGAGAAGAAGGGCCTGCCGTTGAAGTCCGGCCGGAAAGTCGAGTTCACCACCGATGAGGGTACGTGGCTTTCCCTGGACGTTTCGCCGGACGGCAAGACCATTGTCTTTGAATTGGTGGGCGATATTTACACTCTCCCAATCGAAGGCGGGCAGGCAAAACTGATCGCCGGCGGAATGGCCTTCGACAGCCAGCCAAGGTTTTCGCCGGATGGCCAGTCGATCGCGTTCCTTTCCGACCGCGAAGGCAGCGAAAACATCTGGATCATGCATGCGGATGGAACCGGCGTGAAGCAAGTTTCCAAGGACCCCAATAACGATTTCACTTCGCCGAGCTGGGCGCCGGACGGCAAGTATATTTTTGTTTCGAAAGCGCAATTCGGAATCGGCTCGAGCGAAATCTGGATGGACCACGTGGACGGCGGCTCGGGCGTGCAGATAACGAAGTCCAAGCCAACGCCAACCACGCCCCGCCGCGAGAGGCCGAATGCCATGGGCGTGGTGGCTTCTCCGGATGGAAAGTATCTTTACTATGCGGCGAAGATAGGCTCGCTCTACTACAACCACGCGACCGCAAAACCGGCGACGAAGACGACCTCATTCACCAAATCAAGAGCGCCTTTCGCCCGCTGCTTTCGCCGGACGGCAAGCAGGGTCTCTACATCACGCGCTACGAGACGGAGTCCGGTCTGCGTTTGCGAAACCTGGAAAGCGGCGAAGACAGTTGGGTAAAGTATCCGGTCACGCGCGACGATCAGGAATCACTCTTTACCCGCGACGTTTTTCCCGGTTACGCCTTCCTGCCTGGCGGCAAAGAGATCGTTTATAACCAGGATGGCAAGATCAAGCGGCTCGATCTCGCCACGGGGACGGAAAAAGTGATTCCGTTCACCGCCCAGGTTTCGCAGGAATTGGGGCCCAAGCTGGATTTCCCGCAAACAGTGGAACAAGGGCCCGTGAAAGTGCGGTTGATCATGGACCCGGTGGAATCGCCCAATGGGAAAAAGCTTGTTTTCTCCGCGATGACCCACCTCTACACTCTCGATCTGCCGGGCGGCAAACCGCAGCGGCTAACCAGCGGAAGCGCGCGCGAATTTCAGCCCGCTTGGTCGCCCGATGGGAAGTCCATCGTTTACGTGACGTGGTCGAGCGATGGCGGGCAGCTCTGGAAAATCCCTGCGGCGGGAGGAACACCGGTGCAGCTGTCGAAGTCGCGGGCGGTTTACAGCAATCCGGCATGGTCGCCGGACGGCGCGAAAATTGTCCTGCTTCGCGGCAACGCCTATGACCGCGAAAACAGTACCTTCGACGGCGGGCAGACCGGGAACGCCGACCTCATCTGGATACCTGCCGACGGCGGAGACGCCAACCTGATTTTGCCGGCGCGCGGCGCGGGAGGGCCGCATTTCACAAATGAAAAAGACCGCATCTACGTTCACACCCCGCAAGGGCTGGTGTCCCTGCGCTATGACGGCACGGACCGCCGCACCCACCTCGTGGTGAAGGGACAGGGACTGTACTTTGCCGAAGAGCCGGTTCCGGCGGATGACATCGTGCCGAGCCCCGACGGCCAATGGGTGCTCGCGCACGTGATGAACCAGCTCTACGTGATCGCCATGCCCGTCGTAGGTGGGGAACCGCCAACCGTCAATGCGACGTCCCCCGCCGTCCCGGCCAAACGGCTGACGGACATTGGCGCCGATTATTTCGCTTGGGCCGATGGCGGAAAGACCATCACCTGGGCGGTGGGCGCGAGCCTTTTCCGCGAACCGCTGAGCTCGGTCTCTTTCGAACCGCCGAAGGATGAAAAAAAAGAGGGTGAGCAGAAAGAGGGCGACAAGAAAGATGCGGACGCCAAGTCCTCGGATGAGAAGGAGGCGGACAAGAAGTATGCCGCTTCGCAAACGCCTGATGCGCAGAAAGACGAAAAGAAGGACCAAAAGAAGGACGAGAAAAAAGAAGAAAAGAGGCTGAAAGAACTGGAGAAGGACGTTCAGGAAATCGCCGTCGATCTGGAATTCCCGCGCAAGACCCCGAAAGGCACGATCGTGCTGCGTGGCGCCAGCGTCGTTACCATGAAAGGTGATGAAGTTTTAAAGAACGCCGATATCGTGGTCGAGAACAACCGCATCAAGAGCGTAGGCGCGAAGGGCAGCGTTCCGGCGGGCGCCAAATTGTTCGACGTGAGCGGCAAGACGATTGTGCCGGGCTTCGTCGATACGCACGCGCACTGGACCGAAATCCGGCGCGGCATCCTGGACACCCAGAACTGGTCGTTCCTCGCGAACCTGGCTTACGGCGTGACGGCCGGTCTGGACGTGCAGACCGGCACGAACGACATGTTTGCCTACCAGGATCTCGTCGATAGCGGCGACATCCTCGGGTTGCGCGCCTTCTCCACCGGGCCGGGCGTTTTTTCCGACAACAACTTCCAGTCCGCCGAAGAAGTGAAGGGCGTGCTGACTAAGTACAAAAAATATTACGGCACGCATAACATCAAGAGTTACGTCGTGGGCAATCGCTAGCAGCGGCAGTTCATGGTGCAGGCCTCAAGAGAACTCGAGATGATGCCCACGACGGAAGGCGCGCTGGACCTGAAGCTCAACCTCACACACGTCATCGACGGCTTCCATGGCAACGAGCACACCCTACCGATTACGCCGCTCTACAACGATGTGATCCAGATGTTTGCGAAATCGGGGATCGCGGAGACCCCGACCCTGATCGTGAATTACGGCGGGCCGTTCGGCGAGGAGTATTGGTTTCAGAACAGCGAAGTGCACGACAACGCAAAACTGAATCACTTCATGCCGCACCGGGTCATCGACCAGAGAACCAAGCGCCGTCCGGGATGGTTCCGCAAGGACGAATATGAGTTTCCAGAATTCGCGGCGCAGATGGCCAAGCTCGCGCGCGCGGGCGGCCTCGTCGGAGTTGGCAGCCACGGCGAGATGCAGGGCATCGGCTATCACTGGGAGCTGTGGATGCTCGCAAGTGGCGGCATGACCCCGCTCGAAGTAATCCGCTGCGCGACCGTCAACGGTTCAAAGATTATCGGGAGGCCCGCGGATCTGGGATCGATCGAGCCTGGCAAACTTGCGGACCTTGTGATCATGGACAAAAGCCCGCTGGACGATATCCACAACACTAACACGATTCACTGGGTCATGAAGAACGGCGAATTGTTCGAGGGCGACACGCTGAACCAGGTGTGGCCGGAGCAGAAAAAGCTCGAGCCTCTCTGGTTCTGGAACAACTATGACGTCCCGAAAGCCGGTGATCCGCTCAGCTATGGGAAGATCACCCAACCGTAGCTATTCAACCTTCCTAATCAGCAGTTGTAGGGGCGACCGCCGCGGCAGGCTGCGCCCCTGCTCGCTCGAATGTGTTGAACTGGGAGTTATTGCATGGTCCCCGCGTTTGGCCCACGCGTCTTTTCAGTAGTCACGAGTCACAGATCACGAATCACTTCTCCGACTTTGCCGCGGCCTTCGTTTGGGTCTCGCGATACCATTCGAAGGTGCGCGCCAGTCCTTCCTCGAACGTAACCGCCGGCTCATAGCCAAGAAATTCCCGCGCCTGAGAGATGTCCGCTTGAGAGTCGCGGATGTCTCCATCGCGCGGCGGATCGTACTTCGCTTCGAGCGTCTTGCCGGTGATTTTTCCCAGCTCGCGAAGAACTTCATTGAGGGAGACGCGTCCCCCCACGCCGACATTGAAAACTTTTCCGGAAACATTGGGCGCTTCGCACGCCAGCAAATTCGCCTGCACCGCGTTCTCGACGTACGTGAAGTCGCGCGTCTGCGCGCCGTCTCCGAATACAACCGGCTGCGTATCTTCCAGGAACGCGGTACAGAACTTGGCCAGCACACCCGAATACGGCGAACCGGGATCCTGGCGCGGCCCAAAAATATTAAAATAACGCAGCGCAACGTTTTCCAGGCCGTAACAGCGCCCAAACGTCTGTCCGTAAAGCTCGCCGACGTATTTCGTGACGCCATAGGGCGAGATGGGCTGCGGCTGCATGCTTTCGACTTTAGGAAGAGTCGGCGTCTCTCCATAAGCAGAAGACGAAGCGGCGAGGACCACGCGCTTGACCTTCAGTTCTTTTGCGGCAACCAGGACGTTTAGGGTGCCGTCGATATTGATCTTGTTCGTTTCGATGGGGTCCTTGACCGAACGCGGCACGGACGTTCGCGCGGCCAGGTGCAGCACGTATTCCGCTTCGTGCATGGCTTTCCGCACCACCTCGATGTCCGTAATGCTGCCCTTGATGAAAGTAATTTTGTTGCGGGCTTCCGCCAGGTTGTCTTCCTTGCCGGAAGAGATGTCGTCGAGAACGACAACGCTATGCCCGCGGCGGACGAGTTCGTCTACCGTATTCGAGCCGACAAAGCCGGCGCCGCCCGTCACGAGGTAGCGCATTCAGGAAATCCTCCGAGTTCTTGCGGCCGCTATGCGGCCGGGGGTCGGGTCTGCAAACAGTAGGTTCCCGCCGCAGCCTATGACGCGAGCCCGGGAAAGACGCGCGGCCCGCGTTTTGATACGCTCATAGTTCGCGGCGAGCCGGCGAAGGGAGCCGGATGATTTCCGCGTCCGGAAAATTATTGTACGACGGAAGCGCGGCGGGCAAGCGTTTGATTCAAGGGAGCGTCACAAAAAGAGCATGAGCCTCAAGACCACAGTTGGCATTGCAGCACTGGCGATGCTGGGTTGCGCCGCGGGAGCGTTCTACTGGCTGCACGCGCGAGGGGAACAGCGTCTCCCCGAGGTCATAACCGCTGAGCCGCCCGGTTTCCGTGAAGCGCCCTCAGCGGAGAAAACTTCAACCACCGCTCCAGTGAAGTCAATCTTGCCAGCGGATTCGGATAAGGCCGCAACTCCCGTTGACGCGGGCTTGCCTCTCCGGGCCGGCGAGGTTCTCGAATATACCGCTAACATTTCCAAGCTCAGCAATGTGGCAAGTTTGCGGCTGCAAGTTGCCGGGCGTGGCAATTTCTTGGGAAAGAGCACCTGGCATTTGCAGGCGTTGGCGCATACACAGGATCCGCTGCGCATGGTTTTCGAGCTTGACGACCAGTTCGACTCCTACAGCGATGCGGGGACACTGACGAGTTTGCAGTATGAGATG
>WNFJ01191671.1_pt1 | contig 12290 bp, 10 predicted proteins | sample 5400461 | NCBI WGS metagenome assembly WNFJ01 (sample SAMN13153349, study PRJNA577476) | soil metagenome | isolation source: 115 cm saprolite on Douglas fir-dominated hillslope | place: USA:California | collected 2013-09-17
CCCATCAGCCGGGAATAGCCGACGACATCGGCGCACAAGATGACGGCAAACCTATGCTCTACTCTGGAATCGGCCACAGCCTCCCGGCGTCCCCTCAGCTTTCATCGCATTCTAAGCAGCGTAGTCCTGAGGACATCCGCGTCAAGCCGCTTCGCGCGGAGTTTCCGTATTTGATTGAGACCGGCCCTGATGCCGCTGGCCGGTGGATGGGGGGCGACGTCAGACGATCATGTTTTCCCCGTCGAAGGTGGTGATCTCGAACCCTTCGAAATTCTCCCCGGCGTAAATGTTACGCTGGTCGCGTAGGACGCTGAGCGCCGCCGCCTCCCCGAGCCTCAAGCCCCATTCGTAATCCGATCGCCAGTGGATACCCGCGAAGTCGCGCGCCTGACCGATGTTCGAGGCGAGTTTTTCTATTTCGCTGTTGACCGTGATTTGGCTCGCATCCGAGCCGGTATAATCGACCAGCGACAGCCCATCAGCGCTCGCCGTCACAATTCTTTTGTCGCCGAGGGTGTTGAATGCGACGCTTCCGTCAAAGGCGGCCTTGAGGATCGTGGCGCACGCTCCCGCCATCGTCGCATGACCTTGTGGATAGGAAGGATGCTGCGGGGATCCTTCCGGAAAGGCCTGGGGGAGGAAATATGTACCGTTGTTTGAAGATACGGTCGCGGCCAATGCCGCAGATTTCAGGATGTCGTCGTGGACCGGGTACTGCGCCTGCTTGGTTGCTTTCATATGTACCAGGCCGCCATATGCTTCGGGCCTCAACGCGCGGTGCACGAACCACTTGGAGTACCAGGCGGCCTTGCACGCGCGTTGTTTGGCCTCGCCAAGCAAGCACAAGAAATGAGGCACCCCGAAGGTAGCAAAACCAGCCTGCTTGGTGTATTTGGTGTACGGATTGCCGGAGTTTAGCGGCGCGTTTTGCTCGAAAAGCCAGATCCCCGCGTTGTAAAACGAAATCAGCAGACCGGCGTTCGGGTCGGCGTGAACATAGACGCAGAGATCGCGACCGGTGCATGTGTAACGCGTGGCACCGAACACGTTTTGCCCAAATGGACCTTGCCCATTCTGAACGGCCAGCCAGGAGGGTTGGTCGGTCATGTAGTCGAGATGGGGCGTATACATTCCCATCGTCCCGTTCATCGCATAAGGGCCATAGGCGAACGGTTTTAGGAGAAACTGCGACACATACGGCCCGATCGCGTCCCCAGCGGTGAAGCCCCGGAACAAGGTCTGTGGTGTGACCGCGCGATTGACCCGCGGTCCCTTGAAGCCGTTCAGCGAAGACAATTCGCTCGCCGCAGCTTTCGTCAGTCCCAGCTTATCGGATCCATAGTCTAAGAAATTCACGTCGCGGCAAAGCGCCATCCAATAGAGCTCGACAGCCTGATCAGCCAGGTCCTGGCTCCCAACCGAGGGGAACGGATCAATCGCCAATTTATGCGAGTCGGTTCCCTGCAGATCGAAAGCCTGTCCTGCCAGAGGGTTGACGAGCTTAGCCGCGTTCGTCCCGCCGCCAAGCGGGACCTGTTCAAAGGCATTCCATGTGCCTTGGTGCACCGCATTCAAAAGCGCTTGATAGGCGGCTGGAACGACCTCGCCGATCCCGTTATGCGGCAACCCTTTATGATAATTTCCAATAAAGTTCGGATATTTCCGCTCGTCGCCATTGGGGATTTGCGGCGCTGTTGGAACTTCGGATTCCTCTTGCGCGGCATCGAGGCGGGTTTGGAACGAATCGGCGGCTCGGTTATTCGCGGCACCAGGAGAGCCCTTGGGCTCCGCCGCCTCCGCAGGTGAAATCACAGGAACGGCAGCTGATGCTAATGTAACGGCGGCGACGCCTGGTATTCGGATAAAGAATTCCCGCCTGCTCGTCGAATGCTCTTGCTCCGAAATGCGACGGCTTACAATGTCTGCCGCCGCTTTTTCTATGTTTCCTCTGACCTCCATTGCCCGACTACCCCTCTAGATTAATTTTGCCCCCGATAATTCTACCGTAACGTATGGTGCCCGGCGGATCAATAAAATTTCTGTGTTACTAATAAATCCGCAGGAGCTGATGCCATCCGCGGCTGTGGCTGCGAAACCGCGATCGTAATAACCTGATCGAGGCGCGACAGCTGGACCTCCCAGCGATAACTCGCTTCTGCCGCAGCCCGGGCTCTGCGCGCCATTTCCGCCCGCCGATCGCTGTCCCCCAGCAAATGGATGACATTCCGGGCAAATTTCTGCGGGTCGTCCGTCGCGAGAATACCTTCCCCATCGCCAACGACGGTGCCCCTCCAGGCGGCCGTCGAGGCGACGCAAGGCAGACCCATGGCGAGCGCCTCGAGCAGTTTGTTCTGCACGCCGCGCGCCATTCGCAACGGCGCGACGAAGACCTCGGCTCGATCGAGATAGGGGCGTGCGTCCGAAACCCAGCCGGTCACCGTTACCCCCCGACGTATGGCCAAGCGGCACACCGCCAGGCCAGGTCGGCTGCCGCAAATAGTGAAATTCGCCGCCGGGATTTCCCTCTGAACAATCGGCAGGATCTCGTTGCAGAACCAGACGACGGCATCGATGTTCGGGCGGTAATCCATGACCCCGGTAAAAACCATCGATGCCGGTTTCTTGACCTCGCCTGCAGACCGGAAATAATCGAGATCGACGCCATTGCCGACGACAGTCACCGGAATGCCCGGGATCAGCCTTTCGAAATCATCTTTCTCGATCCCGGTATGAACCAGCGCATGCGAGAAAATCTGCGCAATGTGCCGCTCATAGCCAAGAAGCCGCCGCGCCTCGATCGCGTAGATCCAGTTCGATGGTATGCTCGACCGTTCCGCGTATTGCTGCCATTTGAGCGAGTCGAGATCGCCGAAATGCATGATCCGCGGCACATCGGGGAAGTGCTCGGCAAACTGCGCCATGTTGCAGCTGTAGACGATGATCAGTTCGGGCCGCAGCTCAGCGAATTTTTTCTGAATGGCATCATGCAGTTTCGTCTCGTTCAAAGCCGCCACTGAAAGCGGCTGTCCCGTGAAGAGCGCCCGGAGCGCGCGCCGCTTTATCGTAAATTCGTCAACCGGAGCGGCAGTGACACTCTTTGCGTAGGCTTGCAGTCCGGAAATATTCGCGAGGTCCTGCACGCCATCGCCGAGGCAGAACACATGCACCTCGTGCTGCGCAGTAAGGTGCCGGATTTGATTGAACGCGGCGATCTTATCGCCGCGGTCCGGTGGAAACGGGACGCGCCGGCATATGTAAAAAATCCGCATGTACGCCTAGCCCCCTCGTCGGGAAGATCAGGGATCGACCTGCAGCTCCGCCGTTGCGGTCCCGCCGCTCGGCAGATCTGTTGCGCGGAGCATCCAGACCCCGGTTTTGTCATTGAGGGCAAGCGGCAGGATTTTGGTCGTCATTGCCCCGTCGACGGCCAAGTTTCCGGAATAATGGGCAATCGAGGGGAAGCGATCGGCTTTTCCGATAAACTGAGCAGTACGGGCTCAACCGCACCTGGTTCGAGCTCTAGCCGGTCGGTATTACCGAGCAGCTGCCGTGCCCGAAGATCATGGACGTTGAACATTTGCGGCAAGGCCAGAACTACGGTTTCGCGGTTATGTTCTGCGCGTTGCTGTCGGCTTCGGCAACGGCCACAGCGGCATTAATCGTCCGGTATTGGAAATTGCCGGACGAGCCGACCGTCAGGATCTTGGTCTCGGCCTCGGCGAGCGTAGCGCCAGCACCCAAAGCCCCGCCGCACACCAGCAATCCGGCTCTGACCCGCAAGTGGTCCTCCGTGCTGTTACAGGGGCCGATACTCGATCCGCCATTTCGCATGAAGCCCTCAGAGGCTCCAGTAATGGATACCCGACGGAACCTGGCCGCGAGTGACGACCGACTTGACGTCGACAAAGACTCCGCCCGGGACGAGTGACGCGAAGAGCCTAGGCCAGCCGCCATTACCAAGCACGCCGTGGGGCACTGCCAGGATCAGCCCGTCGAGCTTGGCCAAAGCCCCGAGGGGCACCAGCTCGATGTCGTATTCGCGCTTCGCCTCGGCCGGGTCGGCAAGCGGATCCGAAACCGCTGCCGCAATCCCGAACTCGCGCAATTCGGCGACGATGTCGGGCACCCGGCTGTTGCGCAGATCGGGCACATCCTCCTTGAAAGTGATGCCGAGGATCCCGATCCGGGCACCCTTTACCGGCCGCTCCGCCGCAATCAGCAGCTTGACGAGGCGCTGCGCGATGAAGCCGCCCATGCCGTCGTTGATGCGGCGGCCGGAGAGGATGACCTGCGGGTAATAGCCGGCCGCCTCGGCCCTCGCGGTCAGGTAGTAGGGATCGACGCCGATGCAGTGCCCGCCGACCAGCCCGGGCGTGAACGGCAAAAAATTCCATTTGGTGCCCGCCGCTTCCAACACCTCCTTGGTCGGAATGCCGAGCCGATCGAAGATGATCGCCAGCTCATTCATCAGCGCGATATTGAGGTCGCGCTGAGTGTTTTCGATGACTTTTGCCGCCTCGGCGACTTCGAGCGAGGATGCATGGTATACCCCGGCATCGACGATGCGCGCATAGACCCCGGCGACGCGCCCCAAAGTCTCGGTGTCTTCGCCGGCGACGATCTTGACGATGGTTTCGAGCCGGTGCTGCTTGTCGCCGGGGTTGATCCGCTCGGGCGAATAGCCGAGCTTGAAATCGATCCCTTGCCTGAGGCCCGAGGCCGCGGCGAGACGCGGCCCGCAGAATTCGCGGGTCAGGCCGGGATAGACGGTGGATTCGAAAACCACGACGGAGCCCGCCCTCAGACGCGGTCCGATCAGGGCGCAGGCGGCTTCGAGCGGCGAAAGGTCGGGGCGCCGTTCGGCGTCGATCGGCGTGGGCACCGTGACGATTAAAAAGCTGGCGTCGTTCAGCGTGCTCGGGTCATTGGTAAACAGAAGCCTCGTCTCGCGGAGCGCAGCCTCGGTGACCTCACCGGTCGTATCCTTGGCGTTGCGCAGAGCGGAGATCCGCTGCTGCGAAATGTCAAAACCGACGACCCGCTCGAACTTTTTTGCCAGGGCGAGGGCAACGGGCAGACCGACATAGCCGAGGCCGATGACCGCAAATCCGCGTTCCATGAAAAGGGACCGATCAGTTCACCCGGTAGTACTGCTTGTACCATTGGACAAATCGCGCGAGCCCAACTTCGATCGTGGTCTTCGGCTCGAAGCCGAGATCGCGGCGGGAGGCTTCGATATCCGCAAAGCTTTCCGGGACGTCGCCGGGTTGGAGCGGCAGGAACTGTTTCTCTGCGGTGCGGCCGAGCTCTCGCTCGAGGATAGCGATAAAGTCGAGGAGTTTTTCGGGGCGGTGGTTCCCGAGATTGTAAATCCGGTGAGGAACTCCCTCGGCAGCCGTCGGCGGGCGGTCATGCGCTGCGATCGTACCTGCGACGATGTCGTCGATATAGGTGAAATCGCGGGCCATTCGGCCTTCGTTGAATACCTTTATCGGTTCGCCTGCGAGAATTGACCGGGTGAACAGAAATGCCGCCATATCCGGGCGGCCCCATGGGCCATAAACGGTAAAGAACCGTAACCCTGTCGCCGGCAGACCGTACAGGTGGCCGTAAGTGTGCGCGATCAATTCGCAGCTGCGCTTTGTCGCGGCATAAAGGGAGACCGGCTGATCGACCCGATCATCGACGCTGAAAGGTCGCTTTCGGTTTGCGCCGTAGACCGAAGAGGAGGAGGCATAGGTGATCGCGGTCAGATCTTCGATGCGCCGCGCCGCCTCGAATATCACCAGCGTGCCGGTCACATTGGCATCGATATAGGCGTAGGGATTTTCCAGCGAATACCGCACGCCCGCCTGCGCCGCGAGATGAATGATGCTGCGCACGTCCTTGTGCCGCTCGACCATGGTAAACACCCCGTCGCGGTCGGCGACGTCCAGCTTGGCAAATTCAAAGCCGGGAAAGGCGCGCAACCCGGCGAGCCGCGCCTCCTTGAGACGCACATCGTAATATTCATTGAGATTGTCGATGCCCACTACCCGCTCGCCGCGCTCGAGCAGCGCCTTGGCGACATGAAAGCCGATGAACCCGGCAGTGCCGGTGACAAGGATCGACATCACGCTCCTCTTGCAGGACGCATCGTCAGGGCCTGCTTAAACTGCCGGGCGAAGTGTTCCAAACGAAACATGAGGCGGGGCTGCTGGACGGTCTGCCACAGCATCGGCTCGCACCGAGTCGCGAAACTCTCCTTCAAACGGTTGCGGCCGGCCATGAAATCATACACCCGTGCGCCCGATCGGAAGGCGTGCCGGATCGCCAGGAAGTGGGTGACGATACCAGGCCGTTCGTGGCGGTCGCAATCGTCAAACCCGCTCTGGTAAGCATAGACGTGATTGCCTAACCGAAAGTTATAGAGGTAGCCGAGGACTCGATCGCCGGCGCAGGCTTTGAGAAGCTGGGTTCCGCCCTCAGCAAAGCTGCGCCCGATCAATAGCCGATGGAACGGCTCGAAGAACCCGCCGGAAAAGGAATGCGACCTGCCGCGCCGCTCCCAAGACGCGCAATGCAACTCCTTCATTGCATCGAAAAAGGTTAATGCCTCCGTTACGTTTGTCGCTTCGGCCAGACGCAACGCGCCGAGCCGTTCGAAATACCGCAGCGCGCGCCGGAGCTGCTGGCGCGCATTGGCGCTGAGCACCGGATAGAGTTCCCCGTCGCTGTCCTCCAGCCGGCAGAGATCGACCCGATAGGAGGGAAGGGATGTTTCGTGACATCCGAGCCCCCACTTGCCGAGCGTTGCTCGGGGCAAGCGCCGCTGCGAACCGCCGACATGGAGCTCGTCGGCCTCCCCGCGAAGACTGGCGAACCAGTCGACCAGCTCATCCCAGACAACGAGCTCCCACTCCGCCGCGGCAAGGATGCCGTTGTGCTCGATCGTCAGCGAGTCGAAGCACGCATCGCCGGTCTCGTTGAGGTAGAGGCAACATGATCGAACCAACCCGCTCCGGCGGCGGTGATTTCTGGCGCCGAGCAAAGCCAGGGCGACCGTCTCGCCATGAACGGTACCGCGCAGCAGCTTTAGCCGGTTCGCTGGCGGCACGGCCGTCAAGAGGGTTCCGATCCAATGCCACGAGATAAAGAACGACGGGTGTCCCACAGCTTCGAGCGAGCGCCATTCGCGTTCGAGCTCGGATACGGGGGGCAGCGGCTCACGCCGAAATACGAGTTGGCGGGCGGCCTTAGCCGCTTCTCGGCGGATATCAGGCTCTCCACTAGGCATCCTTCTGAATATAATATTTTTCGTAGTTGTCCATTTGTATGACAACCGGTTTTTCTGGTTTGTCGGCCAAGAATTCGTCTACGGCGAGGTTACACCCTGGCCAAGGCGGGTCATCGTACTCGTCGAATAAGATGATGCCGCTAGGCGACATGCGACAATAAAAGTATCCCAACGTCCGACGGTAGGAATCGTAGATGTCACAGTCGAGGTGAACAAAGCTATACTCTCTCTCTAGCAGTTTTTCAAGGGTTTCGACAAAGTAACCCGGAATCAGCGTCACCGCGTCGACGAGGCCGAGCCCGGCGAGCTTCGCTCGAACGCGAGCCAGGGAGGTTGCTTCGAAACCGCCAACGCGTTTCTCCGCGTCCGCAGCCCCGCCCAGGGCAATATCCTTCTCGACGCTTTCGTCGAACCCCTGAAATGAATCAAGCCCAAAGACGTGCTTAGCCAGCCGGTTGTCTCTCAGATAAAGTGCGATGGTCGCTAGGCTGCTGCCCTTGAAAACGCCGCACTCGGCCACATCCCCCGGTACGTGCCGAGTCCGGTCGAGCAGAGCCAAGATGATATTGATGTCCGAGCCGCCGGCGGCGGAGAGCGCGTCCTTACGCGTCAGGTTCGCAGGTGTGTTGATTTCGAGCAGGTCGCTGGCCCACCTCGGCCAATGTGAAATTGGTCTGGACCGATAAAAGCGCAGAGCGAAGGATTTTATCGGTGTTCTGAGCAGGCTTCGCATCGCTTCTCCTCTGTGGACGGCAGGCGACCGCCGCATTATAATTTTTGTAAGCTTTTGGGTCGTAGCTCCATACTGTGAATGAATACAGTTTGGCGACCGTTGGAAATGGCGGAGAATAATGCGGTTCTTCGAGACTGCTGGCAATGCCATCGTGATTGCCTACGACGATAAGCCGATACTCACGACGGATCCCTGGATCAACGCGGACGCCTATTTCGGCAGTTGGGCACACGACTATGAGATTGCACCTCGTCAAATCCAGGCTATCCGGGATGCGGAGTACCACTGGTTCTCGCACGGCCACCCCGATCATTTGAATATCGCATCCCTTCCGCTGCTGACGAAGGGTCAGTTTCTGCTCTCGGACCATTACGCAAATCGTATTCAGCGGGAACTCACCGCAGCTGGGTATCGGGTGCGTGTGCTACCCGATCGGGAATGGGTTCAGCTGTCGAAGGGTATCCGCGTTTATTCGGTCGCTAACCGAAACCAAGACTCGATGCTGCTGATTGATGTGAATGGCCGGCTCGTTATTAATCTGAACGATTCCAGCGACTATGGCGAATCCTTCCGTGTGCGGCGTCTGGCGAAGCATTTTAAGGAAGTATACATGCTTCAGCTGCACGGTTGGGGGGGAGCAGACATGTTGAATATATTTGACCCCTCGGGCCGTAAAATCGTTTCGCCGGCGGAAAGGCGGCGTCCGATTGCACCACGATCGCAAAAAAGCGCGCGGGCAATGGGCGCGAACAAGGTCATCCCGTTCTCGTCTTTTCAATGTTACCAGCGGGAGGACAGCGCCTGGGCCAACGATCTTGTTCCCGAGCTTGCCGATTATCACGCCGACGCGCTGCCAAATTGGCCGGAAATAATACCCGCATTCGTCAGGGTCGATTGCGAAACCGATGAAATAACGCCCGTCAACCCGCGCCGCGCGCCGCGAATCATCAAAAGGCCGGAAGATTTCGGCGACAGCTGGTCCGATGCCTTAACCGACACTGATAAAACAAAGATTCGCCGCTACTTCATGGCTCGTGAAACATTGCATGATCATTTCGGATTTATCGAGGTATCGGCGGGCAAGTCTACTGTCACGGTGGACTTAAATAGCGAGCGGCGTGATATCGGTATTAAGTTAGAGTGTCCGCGCACCTCGTTGATGACCTGTATTGAACACGAGTTGTTTGACGACCTGCTGATTGGCAATTACATGCGGACAACATTGTACAATGTCGACGCGCTGTATCCGCATTTTACACCTTTTGTTGCCAAGTATGGGGATAACGGAGGTGCCAAAACCAAGCGAGAACTGGCACGATATTTTGGCCACTACTACATGCGTGACCCGATCGCCCACAGTTTGAAAGGCTTGGCCGATGGCAGCGAAATGGTTTTGCGAAGGGTGATCCCCGAAGATTCAGCAATGTTCCGTCTCGCAAAGCGTACCTACTATGCCTACGCAGCCCGCACCAAAGCCTAAGATCCTCGACGGATTGGCGGTTTGCAATAAACCTGAACCGCACAGCTCTAACCAATGCGGATTTTACACATCCTCGACCATTCGTTGCCGCTACAGAGCGGCTATGTCTATCGCACGCTCGGCATTGTCGACCAGCAGCGGGCGCTAGGCTGGGAGCCGGTGCTGCTGACCAGCGGCAAGCATTACGCGCCGGGACCGGCGCGAGAGCGCATCGGTGAATGGGAGTTTCTACGGACCCGGATGCCGACCGGGCTCTTCGCCCGGCTGCCGTGGGTCCGCGAGCTGACGATCGTCAGCGACCTCGACCGCCGGCTCGACGAGGTGATCGGAGAAGTTCGCCCGCAAATCCTGCACGCGCACTCGCCTGTCCTCAACGCGTTGTCGGCAATTCGTGCCGGCCGGCGGCATGCGATCCCGGTCGTTTATGAAATCCGCGCCCTTTGGGAGGACGCGGCGGCCAGTCACGGCACCCATGGTCGGGCCAGCATGCGGTATCTGGCGACCCGGGTCGTCGAGACTCGCGCGCTTCATCGCGCGGATGCGGTGACAACGATCTGCGAGGGCTTGCGGGCGGATGCGATCGCCCGCGGCGTCCCTGGCGACAAGGTCACAGTCGTTCCAAACGCCGTCGACCGCAAGAAATTCGCCGGGCCGGGAATTCCCGACGGCATTCTCGCAAGCCGGCTCGGGCTCTCCGGGAAGATCGTTCTTGGTTTCTTCGGTTCGTTCTATGCCTATGAGGGTCTAGACCTGCTGCTGCGTGCAGTCCCCGTCATGCGGCACCAGCGGGCGGATATCGCGATACTGCTGATCGGGGGCGGGCCGGAAGAGGACCGGCTGCGCGCACTGGCCGGCGAGCTTGGTCTTGGTGAAAGCGTCGCTTTCGCTGGCCGCGTCCCGAATGAGGAGATGCGACGGTATTACGACTTGGTCAACCTGCTCGTCTTCCCACGGATTTCGATGCGTCTGACCGAACTGGTGACGCCACTCAAGCCGCTGGAGGCCATGGCGCAGGAACGCATAGTCGTCGCTTCGAGCGTCGGCGGTCATCGCGAGCTGATCCGCGATAGAGAGACGGGGTACCTGTTTCCGCCGGGCGACCCTCAGCGCCTTGCCGAGGGGGTGCTCGCAGCGCTGGCGGACCAAGATTCCTGGCCGCGCATCCGGGCGCAGGCTAGGGGGTTCATCGATAGCGAGCGCTCGTGGGCGCACAGCGTCGCCCGTTACGGCGAGGTCTACCGGCGCATCTTGCGGCATTAGGCTGCGGGCAGGGGAGCGGGCCGAGCCTTCGAACGCCGGTCCAAAATCTCGTGGAAAAGCGCGATCTGTCCGTTGGTCGTGCTCTGCCAATCGAATTTCTCGGCATAGAGGCGGGTTGCGGCTCGGGACGGCGGCGCACCGAGGAGTTCGCGGATCGCGCGGGCGAGCCCGCTCGGGCTGTCCTCGGCCAAAATCTGTCCCGAGTCGGCCGCGCCGACGATATCGGCGATGCCGTCCATCGGGGAGACCACAACCGGGGTGCCGCAAGCCATGCTCTCCAACAGGACATTGGGCCAGCCTTCATGGGTCGAGACGAGCAGCAGGAGGTCGGCGGCGCTGTAAATCTCGGGAAGCCGATCCTGCGGCACCCGGCCGAGCAGGCGCACACGGTCGGCGACTTTGCGCTCGCGCACCAACCTCTCGATACCGGCGCGTTCGGGCCCCTCGCCGGCGATCACGAGTTCGACCTCCGGCAAGTGGGTGAGTGCCTCGACCATCAGCCAATGCCGTTTCAGCGCGACCAGGTTGCCGACTGCGAGCAGGGTTGGCCGCGTGAAGCCGAGGGTAGCCCGTCCCGCCTCACGGTCGTGGGGACGGAACAGCGCCAGATCCACTCCGTTGCGCAGAACGCGAACGCGGTCGGCGCCGACGCCGAGCTCGACCAGCCGCCGCTTCAGCCCGCCGGACACCGCAACCAGGCCATCCGCGTTTTGCGCTGCCCAGCGGATCCATCTACGCGGCATCGCGTGCCGTGCAATTATGTTGAGATCGCTGCCTCGGGCGGTGACACTGACGGGGCGATCGAGGGCGCGTCCGAGCAGAACGGCGGCGACGCCGTCCGGATAAAAATAGTGAGCATCGATCAGATCGAAGTCGCGGCCATCGCGGATCTGCCGGCGCAGAAACGGCAGGATCGCCCCACAAAGGGCGAGCGGTGCTGCGCTCATTCCGACCCTGGGAAATACCGGATAGCGCGGATGCTCGATCTGCAGCCCGTGGCGGGTCTCCTCACTCGGCATTCGCGCAAATACGGTATACCGCCCGAACCGCTTAGACGCGAACGGGAACCAGGGGCAGGGCGCGACAACACGGGCGCTCACGACACCGCTCGCAACAAGTTTCCGCAGGCGCGTCTCGACGAAAATCCCGTGTTGGGGCTGCAACAGGTTTGGATATAACGTCGTGAAGGTGAGGATTCGCACCCGGCAACGCCCGAATAGATCCGACGAGGCTGGCCTCGCCTGATGCCACTTTACAGAAATCCGGATTTTCGGCGACTGCCGAGCGGTCTCGCTCGCGCTTTTAATCAAAGCCCTCCGGACAGCTTCTTTGCGCTTTCGGCCTGGTATGACTTGATGGCGCGCTATGGTGTGCCGCAGGCAACCGAAATCCGCGTCTATACCGCCGAGCTGCCGGCTTCGGCAGCCGCCCTCCTGGCCCAGACCTCGACGGGGGATGACGGGCGGAACCTGGTGAGCCTGACGAATGCCCATAGCCTCGAGCACGGCATCGTCCATTCGCCGGGCGCCGATCTCGAAACT
>WNFJ01173210.1_pt1 | contig 12289 bp, 3 predicted proteins | sample 5400461 | NCBI WGS metagenome assembly WNFJ01 (sample SAMN13153349, study PRJNA577476) | soil metagenome | isolation source: 115 cm saprolite on Douglas fir-dominated hillslope | place: USA:California | collected 2013-09-17
TCCTGTGGGCCACCGATGGACTCAAGCAGGGTCACCGTCATCTGCTCCTTCGGTCCGGCTGTCTCGGCGGATGTCGCAAGGCAAGCGTAGGCGAGTCTAGAAGCTGCCGCGGATGCGGCGTCGGATCAGCGAGCGGGTCACCCGTGCCCGGCTGGCCAAGCCGCGGCCCGAACCCGGGCCGGCCGCGACTTATGGCGGTGCATTCCATGCTCACCGGGATTACCGCAATGCGAATGTGGCATCGATGGGGTGCCCCGCTTCCGGGTGTGACTGGTTCGGGACGCTTTGTTATATTTGTTACGTAACGGTCTGCTATGACGGAGTGTCACCCGAGGATGGAGTGTCAGCCGGGTGCAGCATGTCCGCTGTTACGGGCGTGAATGGCTTCTTGTCGAGGAGATCGGTTGAGCGCTGTCAGCGAGCGGGCGACGTTCGGCGACGTCTTCGCTGTCTCCGAGTTCCGTGCTCTCTGGCTGGCGTACCTGCTCTCGGTGGCCGGCGATCAGCTTGCGCTGGTCGCCCTCACCGTCCTGGTGTTCGATCGCACGCATTCACCGCTGCTCACGGCGGCCACCTACGCCGTCAGTTTTCTGCCGTGGCTGCTCGGCGGGCTGGCGCTGTCGGGACTCGCGGACCGCTTGCCCCGGCGGTTGGTGATGATCGCGTGCGACCTCGCGCGCGCGATGCTCGTCGCCACGATGGCGCTGCCGGGGATGCCGCTATGGCTGCTGATCGCGCTGTTGTTCGTCGTGACCCTGCTCGACTCGCCGTTCCGCGCCGCACGGTCGGCGATGATCCCCGACATTCTGCCTGGGGACATGTACGTGCTTGGCACGGCCGCGATGCAGACGACCAACCAGACGGGCCGTGTGCTCGGGTTTGCCATGGGCGGAGTCATCGTTGGCGCGCTCGGGGTCCGGCCGGCCCTTGGTGCCGACGCCGCCACGTTCGCCGCCTCGGCGCTGCTCGTGTGGCTGGGTGTGCACTCGCGGCCGAGGCCGGCCCGCGCTGGGCCGGCGACACAAGCGGACGGCAGGAATGGCTCCGCACTCCGGTTCGTTTTCGCCGACAAGCGTCTGCGCACGCTGATGCTGCTCGGCTGGCTGGTCGCGTTCTACGCGGTTCCCGAGGCCCTGGCCGTGCCCTATACGGCGCGATTCCACGGCGGAGCGCTCGCCGCCGGGCTGGTCCTCGCGGCGGGCCCGTTCGGCGCGATCATCGGATCGATCGCCTTCAGCCGGTTGGTGGACCCCAGTAAGCGGCTGCGCTGGATGGGTCCGCTGGCCGTAGGCTGCTGCGCGGCGCTCGGCCTGTGCTTTTTCCGCCCAGGTTTGGCCGCCTCCCTGGTGATCTTCGCAGCCTCGACGAGCCTGTCCGCCTACCAGCTCAGCGCCAACGCAGCCTTCGTATCGGCCGTACCCGCTCACCGCAGGGGCGCTGCCTTCGGCCTCGCCAACACCGGGATCAGGGTTGGCCAGGGCGCCTGGTTCCTGGTGGCGGGAGCCGCAGCGGGGTTCGTCACACCCGCCACCGTGATAGCCGCGAGCGGAATTCTCGGGGCCGCTTCTGCGGCCGTGCTGGCGCTCGGCTGGCGCCGGCGGACCGCTACTCTGGCTTCAGCAAGCCAGTAACCGTGCAAGTGTTTGGTTTCAGTTCCAGTCGTTGCGCATGACAGCCCTCCGCTCCTCACCTCGACCGATTTACACCCATTGCTACGAATACACGACCTAACGGCAGAATGAGCAAGTTGCCATCCTGCTCAGAGGTTGACGCGATCCGCCGCCATCTGTAACGATGCGCTATATAGTCTGTTCAGTAGGTAGTTACCGCTCAGGTAGCCTCCATGCCGCCGAGAACGGCCTCAACCGCCCTGGATCCAATGCAACGCCTCCGTGACGTAGTCGCGCGTGTACGCGCGTGGGACTTATGGGCCGTTCGCCCACAGTTGCTTGGCTACATAGTCGCTGTTCAGGCGGCCGATGTGGCCGCGCTGGCCGTAGCTGTCGCGAGGACTTCCTGGCGTCCTCGCGACATGATGCTATTCGCTGCCCTCATCGCGTGTGGGGCGATAGCGACCGAAGCAAGCCGGAGGATCCGCGCGCCGCGCGGCGCCGTCGTCCGGGACATGCAGTCGATCTGGTTCATCGCGGCCGCGATTTTGCTGCCACCCGTGTACGTACTGCTCGCGCCGATTCCGCTGACCGCCGTCACGGTATGGCGGGTACGGGGCGCGGTTGCCTACCGGCGAGTATTCAGCGCCGCCGCCAACGGCGTCGCCTACGCAGCGACGTGCGTCGCGTTCCACGCGCTACCCGCGGCCGTCGCGGGTAGCGCACCCGGTGGCGGCGCCCACGCCCTCACGTGGACTGCCGCGCTCCTCGTCTGTGGCGCACTCGGCCTGGCCGTGAACAACGCGCTGATCATCGGTGCCATCAGGCTGTCCGAGCCCGGCGCGCGGCTGCGCGAATTGGCGCTGAACCGCGAGGCGCTCTTCACCGACCTGGTCCAGCTCAGTTACGCGTTCGCGATCACGCTGCCGGTGGCCATCAACCCGTTCCTGCTCCCGGCGACGGTGCCGATCGTGCTGGTGCAGCGCCGGTTCATGATGCACGCCCAGCTGCTCGCCCAAACCCGTCTCGATGCCAAGACCGGGCTGCTCAACGCCGCGACCTGGCAGCGGGAAGCGGCGGTCGAACTGGCCCGCGCGGTGCGCACCAGGACGCCGCTGGCGGTGGCGATGATTGACCTCGACCATTTCAAGAACGTGAACGACAGCTTCGGCCACCTCGCGGGCGACCGCGTCCTGCGCGAGTTGGCACAGACGTTACAGGCCAGCCTGCGTGAGTACGACATCGTCGGCAGGTTCGGCGGGGAAGAATTCACGTTGCTCCTGCCGCACACCGACCCGGCCGAGGCCGCGCAGATCGCCGAGCGCATCCGGGCTCAGGTCGACCAGCGAACCACGATGATCGACGACGGCAGCAGGGAGGGTTTTCGCCTGCGGGTCACCGTTTCTATCGGCGTGGCCACCCTCAACGGCTCGCATCGCGATCTCGACGACCTGATCGCCGCCGCCGACAGTGCGCTGTACCGGGCCAAGAACTCCGGCCGGAACACGGTCCGCGTGATCGCCGATGCCACGGACGCACCGCAGGTTTCACGCGGCGAAGCGGAGGCGCCCGGCTGAGGGCAGCCCGTCGCGCGCTCTGCTGGCGGCGCCGCGCCCATGCCCGTCGCGCGCTCTGCGGGCGGCGCCGGACCACTTCGTATCCCGGCACCGGCGAACCCGTCTCGTCCCCGCCGTCGTAACGCGGGTCACTGCCGGTGCCGGCCAGGGCCGTCGCCCTGGTCCGCGATCACCTGCGCCAGGTCGCGGCCGGTGGCCACGGTGTCGGGGTGGTCACCGCCGAGGACCCGGCGCTGGACCGCGTGCACGTGGCGGTAGAGCCGCTCGGCCTCGCGGTGCCGGCCCTGCAGCGCGGCCAGCCAGGCGAGCGTGGCGAGCGTGGTAATGGTGTCCGGGTGATCCGCGCCGAGCACCCGCCGGCGGTCCGCGAGCACTTCGGCGCACAACTGCTCGGCCTCGGCGTACCTGCCCCGCGACCCGATCAGCCGGGCCAGGTCGTGCCGAGTGGACAGGGTGTCCGGGTGATCGGCGCCGAGCACCCGCTGCCGGCCGGCGAGCACCTCACCGCACAGCCGTCCCGCCTCGGCGTACCTGCCGCGCAGGCCGGCCAGCCAGCCGAGCGCGGCGCGCGACGCGAGCGTGTCCGGATGATCGTCACCGAGCACGCGCCGGCGGTCCGCCAGCACCGCGCGGCACGACTGCTCGGCCTCGGCGTACCTGCCGCGCTGCCCGGCCAGCCGGGCCAGGTCGTGCCGGGTGGACAGGGTGTCCGGGTGATCGGCGCCGAGCACCCGCTGCCGGTCGGCGAGCAGCTCACCGCTCAGCCGCTCGGCCTCGGCGTACCTGCCGCGCAGGCCGGCCAGCCAGGCGAGCGTGTCACGCGCGCTGAGAGTATCGGGGTGATCGTCACCGAGCACGTGCCTGCGCCCGCCGAGCACCTCGTCGGCCAGTTCCTCCGCCTCGCCGTAACGGCCCTGGCGCCCGATCAGCCGGGCGAGCCGGTGGCCGGTGGCCAGGGTGTCCGGGTGCTCAGCGCCGAGCAGCCGCCGCCGGTCCGCGAGCACCCGGCGGAACAGCCGCTCCGCCTCGCCGTAACGGCCCTGCAGGCCCATCATCCTGGCCAGCCGGTGCCAGGTCGCCAGGTTGTCCGGGTGCTCGGCGCCGTGCAGCCGGCGCCGGTCCTCGAGCACCTGATGGCACAGCCGCTCCGCCTCGCCGTAGCGGCCCTGCAGGCCCACCATCCGCGCGAGCCGGTGCCGGGTGGCCAGGGTGTCCGGGTGCTCCGCGCCGAGCACCTTGTGCCGGTCCGCGAGCACCCGGCGGTACAGTTCCTCGGCCTCGCGGTAACGGCCCTGCATCCCGATCATCCGGGCCAGGCTGTTGCGGGTGGCCAGGGTGTCCGGGTGCTCCGCGCCGAGCACCCGCCGCCGGTCGGTGAGCACGCCGCGGCACAGCCGCTCCGCGTCCGCGTACCTGCCCTGCCGGCCGATCATCCGGGCCAGGTTGTACCGGGTGGCCAGGGTGTCCGGGTGCTCGCCGCCGAGGACCCGGTCCTGGTCGGCGAGCAGCCCGCGGTACAGCTCGACCGCCTCGCCGTACCTGCCCTGCAGGCCGATCGCCTTCGCGAGCTCATGCCGGGTGGCCAGGGTGCCGGTGTCCTCGCCGCCGAGCACCCGGATCTGGCCGGCGAGCAGCTCACGGTAGAGCTGCTCGGCCTCGGCGTTGCGGCCCTGCCGGGCCAGCGCCTGCGCCAGGCTGCCGCGGGCGGTCAGGCTCGCCGGATCGTCGGCGCCGACCACCGCCGCCGCGGCCGCGGCGGCCCGGGCCAGCCGCTCCGCGGCCGCCAGCCGCCCGCCGCCCAGCAGCGCTCCGGTGCCCGCCGCGCTGATCATCAGCAGCCGCCCGAGGACGCCGCGGTCCAGATCGGCGGCGAGCGCTTCGGCGGTGATCAGCTCGAGCATCGCGTTGACGTGCGGGACGAGCAGCCGCCAGGCCGGCCAGTCGGCCGGCCTGGCGCTGTCGAGCCCGGCCGTGGCGGCGTTCAGCAGCGCGACCGCCGCGTCGCAGACGGCCCGCCGGCCGGTGTGATCCATCGCGCCCAGCCGGCCGCGGTTGACGTCGGCGACCACCGGATGCACCGTCACGGCGTCCGCGCCCGCCGGGCCGTTTCCCGCGATGTCGATCAGCCCGGTCGCGGACAGGCCCTGCATGCCCTCGCGCAGCTTGCGCAGCAGTTCTGCGTCCTTGTTCTCAGCCTCGCCACCCGCCGCGGGCGTCACTCCCCAGGTGAACAGGGCGGCCAGCGGCCGTGGCCGCAGCAGCGACGCGGGGATCGGCGTGACCGGCGCGTAGCACGACAGCACGAGCAGCAGCGGCCGGGCCTGCGGCCGCCCGTCCGCGGCCAGGGCATCGAGGGACAGGTCCCAGGTCCGCTGGATGGTCGCGCGGGCGTCCGCGCCCGGGTTCTCGATGTCGCCAAGCGCCGTGGGCAGCTCGACGCCGTCGAGCGCCTTGTGGTAGCTGTCGAAGCTGGCCCACCGCACGAACGGCGACGCCAGGTAGGCGCCCGCCAGGTGCAGCGCGAGCGGCAGCCCGCCCAGCCGGCCGGCCAGCTCCCTCGCCTGCTGCCCGGTCGGGTCGGCGACGCGCGGGGCCAGGTCCCGCAGCACCGCCGCCGCGGCTACCTCGTCGAGCGGCCGCAGCTCGCGCAGCACCGCCCCGCTCCCCCACACCTGCGGATCCCGGTTACGGGTCGTCACGATCACCATCCCGGCCGGGTCCGGCCGCAGCCAACCGGTGCCGTCGGCCGGGGTCGGTGCCCCGGCGGCGCCCGGCGCGGCCGGACCGCCGGCGAGCACGGCCGGGTTGTCGGCGCCGTCGAACACCAGCAGCCACCGCCGGCCCGCCGGGTGCGCGCCGTTGAGGAACTCCCACGCGCGCCCCGGCGCGGTCGGCGCGCCCGCACGCACCGGCACCGTCACCGATTCCGGCGCGCCGAGCTCGCGCAGCACCTCGAGCATCCCGCCGGTCAGCGACGCCGTGTCCGCGGCCGTCACCCACCACACCCGCCAGCCACGCGCCTTCGCCGTCCGCGCCACCGCGAGCGCGACCGTCGACTTGCCGAGCCCGCCCATCCCCGCGATCACCCACGCGCGGCCGGACCGCCACGGCATGCGGTTCAGCGGCCGGCGCAGCTCGGCGAGCAGCGCGTCCCGGCCACGGACCTCGGCAGGGAGCCGGCCGAGCGGAGCCGCCACGGGCAGCGCGTCAGCACCACGCGCGGGCGGGCCGCCGGCCTGCGCAGCCGCCGCCCCGCTCGGCGGCGCCGTCTGGCCGTTGCCGGGAGAACCAACCGGCAGGCCCGGCGGGAGGCTGGGCGGGAGGCTGGGCGGGAGGCTGGGTAGGAGGCTGGGCGAACCCGCGGGCGGGGCCCGCTCCGTCTGCCCCCGCGCCGGCGCGGCCGGCCCGGCCAGCCGCAACCAGGCCACGATGTCGGACTCCTTGACCTTGCATTCCACCCGCTCGAAGCTGGCCGGATCCACCTGCCCGGGGCCCTGGCTGATGACGTACTCGTAGACGTACGGCGATACGGCGAACACCAGGTCCGCGTCCGCGTCGCGGAGCTTGTCCTTGAGCACGGGCGCATCCAGGATGCGGGCCGCCAGGATGAGGGCCTGCCCGGACAGCCCCTCGGCGTCGCGCCCGACCGGCCCGACGTGCAGCACGGCACGCAACTGGATCCGGACCACGTCGCTGGCGTGCCGGTTGTACTGCCTGAGCTTGCCCGCGAGCAACGCGAGCAGCGGGTCGGCCAGCCGCGCGGTGGCGATCATGGGCGGCACCACGACCACAACGCCGTCGCCGCGGTCCTCGTGGTAGCACTCCGCCCACGGCACGCCCGACTCGTCGAACGCCGACCGCAAGATGCCGTAGATCCCGCGGCGCACGGCCAGCCGGTCGATGTCGGTGCGCGCCAGATCCCCGAAGCCGGCGACATCGGTGACGAAAATCGAGCAGTTCGGCGACGACTTGAAAATCCGGTCGAACTCGGTACCCGCGGCCGGCCCGGCCACGTCCCGCGCCGTGGCAGCGGCCCGCCCCACGGCGGCGTCGTCACCTACATCGCCGGGCCTGTTTTCCTGAGCGTCACCCGGCCCGGCGGCGCGCTGTGCGTGCGCCGGGTCCTGCTCCGCCGCCGCGGGCCGCGCAGCCGCTGCCGGGCCGCAGATCGCCGCCAGCCCGTCCAGGTCGACCACGCTCACCTGCCTGCGCTCGGTGCGCACGATCCCGCGCTCGCGCCACGAGCGCAGGAACCTGGCGACCGCGTCCGGGCTGGCGTCAGCCCAGTCCGCGAGCTCCTGATGCGACATGGGCAGCGTGAACGCCGCCGACGCCGCCTGCTGGTACCCGCCCCGGCGCTGCGCGAGCTCGATGAGCAGCCACGCCAGGCGGCGCTCCGCACCGGCCAGCTCGGCCGGGAAATGCCGCGCACGGAGTTCCTCCCTGCGCTCACGCACCTGGCGTTCGAGCACCTCAGCGGCGCGCGGATGACCATAAAGGAACTCGGCGAACCGCTCGGGCTCCACCACCATGGCCCGGACCTCGTCGAGGGCGGTCACGCTGGCCGAGCGCACCCGCGCCATCAGCGCCCGCTCACCCACCACGTCGCCAGGCCCGCGCACGGCGATGATCTGCTCACCGGCGCCGGCGTTGACACTGACCTTGGTCCACCCCGAGTCGATGATCATTACCTGCGAGGAGTCCGCACCCTCGCGGCACAGCACCGACCCCGCGCGGAAGACCATCTCCACGCCGGACGCCGCGAGCGCCCGCCGCTCGGGCCCGGCGAGCTCGCCCCAGAAACTGCGCGCCGTGGGCGGCTCCCACCGGACGTTCCCCGCCACCACAGGAACCTCGTTGACCCGGCTGTCCTCCTGGCCCGCGCCCAGGTCAGGGCCGTGGTCAGCGACGTGTTCCGCCTCGGCGGACATTCCGCTGCCCGATGCTGGCGCAGGCGCACAGAAACTGTCTGGGTCGGATCCGAGGCCCTCTCTCACGGCACGCCTTATTCCCCTTAAAGCATGACACCGCGTGTCCCCAGCGCGGTCCTACGCTCGGCCCGCCACGGGCGCCCCCGCCCTTGGGAGCAGTGTCGCGGCCAAGGTCCCAACCGATTGGATGGTCCCGAATAGGGCTAATTCACAGCAGTCTACGCAATATGCGAATCGGATGGGCGCCCAGCCACGGGCCGGTCGGCACCCGGCCGAGCGGTTGCGCTGTCGATGCTCTGCAGGCGGACGGCGACGGCGTACACGGCCACGGGCGGGCGCCCGGGCCGGGCCGGTGATCGGCGATCTGGGCCAGCCAGCGTTCGGCCTCGCCGGTGCTGGCGCCGTGGCCGAACTCGTTGTCGAGGAACTGGGCCGTCGCCGCGGCCCGCGGGTCCGCGGCGGGCGCCGGTGAACAACAGCGTCACCGGGTCGGCGGTGGCGAGCTTTCGCCACTCTCACCCTCCCTTTCGGCTGAGAGCACCACCATTCCACACGCAATGGCCAGTCGTGGCCGAAATGCTCATTAAGCAGGAGTACCAGTCGTTTGTCATCGATCAATTCTAGCTCTGGATTTCTCGCTTCTAACGCTTTAGCCGGGGCCGGTGAACTTAGACGTGGTGACGATCAACCCTCTTAATGTCTGCTCGTCACCAACTATCCCGAGGAGTGCCCATGCGTCCTTGAAGTCTGACTTTCTTGGCCCATCGTTTGCATTCGATCAGGACATGGTCGCGTTGACCCGAGTTGACAATGCCATTTCGTTGAGCGTGAACGGCGTTTCATACCGTGGCCAAGCGGCCGGAGATGGTTGCGGAGGTGTTCAACGGAGCGCGACATGGCTGGGTGGGCGGGTCGGCGGCACGGCTGTCGCTGCGGGCTGTCGCGCTCCTCTAAACGGCATTGGGGCTCTACCTCATCGATATCATCAGAAGAGATCGTGCCCCGCGGGCACGCGGCGCCATCAAGCTGTGGCCGAGCTAGCCGGTAGTAATCCTCTTTAGTTTAGTCCTCAACCAATGAAATCAGCGTGACAATTGTGTCATTGACGCTTAGATAGAACCGATCGCAGGGCGGCCATTTCATACGCCACCTCTATGGATGTGGCGCCGGGGCATGTCGCCGTCACGTCGGCGCGTGCCGTGGCGCTTTGATTTGGGGCCTTGACAACGCCTGCCCGCGGGCCCACTGTCAAGGGGCGATTGTGTCAGGAGTGGCCTCCAGGCCCGCTGGGGACGATCGTGGTCATCTGGTCGCCCCTCGGGCGGGGGCTGAGCGCGGGAGGCTGGCATGGCGCCGTCACGTCGTTCGCCTGGAAGCATCCTGTTACACCGGATCGTTGCCTGGGTGGCTGTCCCGGCCGCGGCTGTGGTGGCGATTGGGGTCGTGAGCCTCCCGGCCGGGGCCGCAGTCGGCGATCATGACCCGCTGGGGCGGGCGGGTGCGGCGGCCGGGCCGCCGGCGCACCGGGCACAGCCGGCCACGAGCCGGCCGGGCGTGCCGCAGCCGCTGACCCGGAACTCGCGCACGGTCCGGCGTGCGAACGGCAGTTACACCACGACGATCTACCCGGATTCGGTGAACTACCGGACGGCGGCGGGGTGGGCGCCGATCGACTCCTCGCTGGTGGCGGCGGAGCAGACCGGGTTCGCGTGGCGGAACAAGGCGAACCGGTTCACCGCCTCGTTCGCGCGGCACGCCGGCGGTGGGTACCTGCGGGTGCGGACGGCGGGCGGGACGTTCGACTTCGACGCCAAAGGCGCGGCGGGCTCGCCCGCCGCGGTGCGCGGGTCACATTTGGCGTACGCCGCCGCCTACCCGGGCGCGGATCTGACCTACGACGTCGGCGCGGACGGGGTCGATGAGACGATCGTGCTGCATAACCCGTATGCGCCGTCCTCGTATGAGTTCGTGATCCGTCCCCGCGGCGGCGGGGCGCCGGTGACCGTGCGGCGGCTGGCGGGCGGGTCGTGGGGGGTGTTCCGGGCACCGGCGGCGGGTCCGGTGCTCGTGCTCCAGGCGCCGCGCGCCACCGAGGCGAATGGGCAGGCGCCGGCGCCGGGCGGGGCCCGGTACGCGGCCATGACGGTGCGCAGCCACGGTTCCTGGCTGGATGTGCGGATGAGCATCGACCCGGCGTGGCTGTCGTCACCGCGGCGGCACTTCCCGGTGCTGCTCGACCCGACGATCGTCACGGTGCAGCCGGACACCCAGGACGCGTACTGGGCCGCTAGCTGCGGCGGCTGCAGCATCCAGGTCGGCAGCGGCCTGGGGTGGTATTACATGCCCGTCGGCACCGACTCTGGCGGTGGCGTGTGGCGGTCCGCGGTGCAGTTCGACCTCAGCTCCATCCCGCCGGGCGTCGCCGTCACCGGCGCCCAGCTGGGCATGTACGACGACGGGACCTGTTTGACCGACTCAACGGGGGCATGCCCGGGCAACAGCCATGTGATCGAGGCGCACCGGATGACCGCCCCCTGGTCGGTGGGCTCGTCGGTCTCCAGCGGGATGCAGTTTGATCCCACCGCGCAGTCGGCGGTGACGGTCACCGACGGGCAGCCGGTGGGCTGGCTGTACTGGCCGGTCACCACGGCGGTGCAGAACTGGCTGACCGGGGCGCAGCCCAACGACGGGCTGCTGCTGAAGCAGGCGACCGAGCCGCCGAACAACGGCGGCATCGAGCTGGAAAGCCGCACCCGCACCGGCTCCACCCCGGACGACCCGGAGCTTCAGGTCACCTACACCAGCGACGCGGTCATCTTGGCGCCACCCGACACGCTGCATTCCAACGGCGCCGAACTGCACTGGACCCAATACACCGGCCTGTCCGGCGCGCCGTTCCAGCAGTACGCGGTCTACCGGTCGATGACGCCGAACTTCACCCCGTCGCCGTCGAATCTGCTCACGACGATCACCGACCCGGCGGTGACCTCGTACCGGGACACCACCGCCGGGCCCAACGCGACATTCAGCTACGCGGTGGTGGCCAACAGCTCGAAGTCGAACGAGGTCACCGTCACCCTGCCCGCTGACGGGCAGGCCACCAAGGCGCTTCAGCCGGACCCGTCCAGCGGCCAGGACACGTTCGTCTCCTACGCCTCGGGGACGGCCAACTGCGCCAACAACGGCGCGGACCCGGGCATCTACGTCGGCTCGGACACCGCCTCGATCTACCGCGGGCTGCTGCGGTTCAGCATCAACGACATCCCCCCGAACGCCACCGTCTCCAAGGCGACGCTGTCGGTGTGGCAGGAATCGGGGACCTCGGCCGCGGTCACCCTGGAGGCGCACCCGGTCACCCGCGCCTGGACGGAAGGGACCGGGACCACCGCCAGCCCGCAGTGCACCGGGGACGGGGCCACCTGGTACGACGCCACCACCGGGGTGAGCTGGGCCAGCGGTGGCGGTGACTACGCCCCCACCGCCGCCGCCAGCCTCGCCAAGCCGGCCGCGCAGAAGACGTCGTGGGACAACCTGGACATCACCGGCCTGGCCCAGCAGTGGGTCAACGGCAGCCAGCCCAACCTCGGCGTGCTGCTGAAGCTGAGCAGCGAACCGCTCACCGCCGGCCACTACGTCGTCTACAGCAGCAGCGACTACACCGCCAACCCCAGCCTGCGGCCGCAGCTCACCGTGACCTACAACGATGGCAGCCACGCGCTGGGCCCGGCGGTGTCGGTGTCGGTGCCCGGCCCGGGGGCGACGGTCTCCGGCACCAACGTGACGCTGGCCGCCGCGGCCAGCGACGACGGCGCCGTCAACCTTGTCACCTTCCTTGTCGACGGCTTCGTGGTCGGTTCTGCGTCCAGCGCCCCCTACACGTTCGGCTGGGACTCCACGACGGCAGGCGACGGGACACACACGGTCACCGCGCAGGCGGTGGACAACGCCGGCAACACCACCACATCGGCCCCGGTGAGCGTGACCGTGAACAACCTCGCGGCCCCGGCCGTCTCGGTCACCAGCCCGGCCGGGGGTGGCACCGTCAGCGGCAGTTCGGTGACCGTCACCGCCGGCGCCGCCGCCACCGCCCCGGACACCGTGTCCAAGGTCGACTTCTACGCCGACAACCAGCTGTTCGCCACCGCCACGTCCAGCCCGTACACGGTCAGCT